>ERZ1106963.33-NODE-33-length-187584-cov-17.772345_pt1 | contig 187584 bp, 153 predicted proteins | sample MGYA00403681_ERZ1106963 | MGnify/ENA primary metagenome ERZ1106963 (study PRJEB35170, sample SAMEA104062407) | human gut metagenome | biome: human gut; feature: human-associated habitat; material: faeces | place: Denmark | collected 2012-05-03 ...
ACTCGCGACCCTAACCTTGGCAAGGTTATGCTCTACCAACTGAGCTATTTCCGCGATTGCGGATGCAAAGGTAGATATTTTCCTTAAACCTGCAAACATTCCGCAGACTTTTTTCACACAGAAAAGTGTACATTTTCGCCAGGCATACAAGCAGACTTTTGATTATCAACTCATTCGCCCACGATAATCTTCATAAGAAAATTGCTTGAAAACTTCAGCTTTTCCTTCTTTTGTCCACATTGCAATGGCCGGATGGTGAATTCCATTGAACATATTCGTCTTTACAGTGGTGTAATGTATCATGTCCTCAAAGACGATTCTCTCCCCTATCTGCAGCTCATGGTCGAAACTCCACAGTCCCATATAGTCGCCGCTCAAGCAGGAGTTTCCTCCAAGGCGATAGACGTAAGGGCCCGCATCGCCCATCTCCGCTCCACGCACTGCAGGCTGATAGGGCATCTCCAGACAATCCGGCATGTGGCACGTAAAGCTAACGTTGAGAATGGCGGTACGAATGCCGCGGTTTTCCACGATGTCCACTATCTCCGAGCTCAGCACACCGGTCTGCCAAGTAAAAGCGGAACCGGGCTCAAGAATGATTTGAAGATGTGGATAGCGCCCCTTCAAGCCCTGCAACAGACGGACAAGATGCTCTACATCATAATCCTTACGCGTCATCAGATGCCCGCCTCCTAAATTCAACCACTTAATCTGTGAGAACCAGCGGGAGAATTTTCCTTCCAAGTGCTCCAATGTGTGTTCCAGCTCGTAGGAAGAAGACTCGCAGTGACAATGACAGTGAAAACCTTCAATACCCGCCGGAAGTTCTTCGGGAAGCGGGTCGGCCATTACACCGAAGCGGGTACCGGGTGCGCAGGGATTATAAAGCTCCGTTTCCACCTCAGAGTATTCAGGATTGATACGGATACCGCAGGAAATGCCGCTTCCCTCCGCCACCACTACCGGATAAAAGCGGTGGAACTGCGAAAGCGAATTGAAAGTAATATGGCTGCTGCACCGCATTATCTCCGGAAAATCGGCCTCGGTATAGGCAGGCGAGTACGTATGTGCCTTACTTCCGAACTCCTCCAATGCCAGACGGGCTTCGTAGACGGAACTTGCCGTAGAGTGGTCTATATACTCCCTGAAAATGGGAAAGGAACGCCACATGGCAAATGATTTGAAAGCGAGGATTATCTCCACACCTGCGCGGTCGGCCACACTTTTTATCAGTGCGAGGTTCTTTCTCAGCAATCCTTCTTCCATAATATAGCAGGGAGAAGGGAAAAGGGAAAAGTCTTTATTTGTCATTCTTCTATCTATATTTACTATTCTAAATTGTCCGTATGTATCGTTCTAACTGTCTTTTTTTAAGATACCACGGTCCTACACTTATACCATCATCCTCTTACAAATATCCCGTTTTTGTGTGAGACAAAAGATGCGACTATCCTATGACAGCACTTTGAAACGCGCGAAGCGCAGCAAAAGTTGTTTGTCTCCCGCATTCTTGAAGCGGATGGTGGCTTTCGCATTGTCTCCTTCGCCCTCCACTTTCAAAACTTCACCCAGGCCGAAACGTTCGTGCTCTATCAATTGTCCCTGCTGTACACGATTGGCAGACCCGCCGGCAGAAGGCGATGTACTTGCCGTATTTGCAGAAGGCGCCACCCGTTTCAGGTTACGTGGAACAGTCGGCGCAATAATCTGCTGTTTCGGTCGTACAGACACACGCTCTTTTCCTCCATACGGAGCATCTTCCCTATCAGGCGCAAAACCTCTGGCGTTCTCCCTGCGGAAAGCGGCGGCTTCCTCCTCTACCCTGCGGAACATTCCCGCATCCTGAGGCAGACGCAGGAAACGTATATCTATATCCTTCAGGAAACGGCTGGGACTGCCAAACTCCATCTTGCCATATCGGAAACGCGTCTTTGCATACGATAGGAAACAGTGTTCTTCAGCACGTGTGATGGCTACATAGAACAGCCGCCGTTCTTCCTCCAATGCCCGGGGAGAGTCACCCACCATGCCGCTGGGAAAAAGATTCTCCTCCATCCCCACTACAAACACATTCTTGAACTCCAATCCCTTGGCCGAATGTACAGTCATCAGGGTTATCTTCTCATCGTCCCCATCCTTATCCGAATCCTGGTCGGTAAGAAGGGAAACTTCCGAAAGGAAGTCACCCAACAACACGTTCGGGTTTCCTTCCTCCTGCCGTTGGGCACAAAAATCACTCATACCGTTCACCAGCTCCTCTATATTCTCCTTACGGCTCAGATTCTCGGGAGAGTTGTCCTGACACACATCATTGATGATGCCCGATTGGCGAATAATGTCGGCACCGATCTCGTAGGCATTCTTCTCCGCAGCATCTGTGATAAAGGCGGATATAAGTTCGCGGAATGCCTGCAACTTTCCCACCGTACCTTTATTGAAGTTCAAGCCATACGCCAACGGCTCACAAAGCACGGTCCACAAACTTACATTGTGCCCGGTGGCGGCAGCAATGATTTTTCCCACTGTCGTATCTCCGATACCCCGTGCAGGATAATTGATAATACGTTTGAAAGCCTCTTCATCATTGGGATTCACTATCAGACGGAAGTAAGCAATAACATCTTTGATTTCCTTGCGTTGATAGAACGACAAGCCTCCGTAAATACGGTAAGGCATACTGCGTTTGCGCATGGCTTCCTCAAAGATACGGCTCTGCGCATTGGTACGGTAGAGTATCGCAAAATCAGAGTAGGCATAGCGCTTTTCACGCCGCAGTTCAGCTATCTTATTCACCACAATATCCCCTTCTTCCACATCACTGTATGCCTGGTACACACCAATGGCCTCTCCCTTCTCCTTTTCCGAGAACACTTCCTTGCGTATCTGCCACTGGTTCTTTTCTATCAGGCTGTTGGCCGCGCGGACAATGGTCTGGGTGGAACGGTAATTCTGCTCCAGCTTGAAGACCTTCGTATCGGGATATACTTTCGTAAAGTAGAGAATATTGTCAATATCGGCACCACGGAAGGAGTAGATACTCTGTGCATCATCCCCCACCACACAGACATGCTGATGGTTCTTGGCAAGTTGCAGCACGATGCTGTGCTGTGCAAAATTGGTATCCTGATACTCATCCACCAGAATGTAACGGAACTGCTCCTGATAACGCGCCAACACCTCGGGGTGGTCCCGGAACAGCAGGAATGTGTAGAACAGCAAATCGTCGAAGTCCATCGCATCTGCCTGCCGGCAACGCTCCCAATATCTCTGGTAGATGTCGCGAAGCGCCGGAACCTTGGCTGCACGGTCTCCTTCGTAAGCCTCCTTGTTGTTGGCATAGCCTGCCGGAGAAACCAGATGATTCTTGGCATTCGAGATACGCGCCTGCACCATCCCCGGCTTGTACACTTTCTCATCCAGCCCCATTTCCTTGATAATGGAACGTATCAAGCTTTTACTGTCTGCCGTATCGTAAATGGTAAACTGCGAAGTGAAGCCGATATGCCCGGCCTCGACATGCAGAATGCGCAGGAACATGGAGTGAAAGGTTCCCATCCACAGATGGCGCGCCCTCTCCGGCCCTACCTGACGGGCTATACGCTCCTTCATTTCGCGCGCCGCCTTGTTGGTAAAGGTCAATGCCAGAATGTTCCAAGGCTGGTAGCCATTCTCCAGCAGATAAGCAATCTTGTAGGTCAGCACGCGCGTCTTTCCCGAACCGGCACCGGCTATCACCAGTGACGGACCGTCATTGTATAACACCGCGTTCCGTTGTCCTTCGTTCAGTTCCTCTATATAATCGGGCATATCCGTATAATCTTAAAATGATGATATTTTTTCTTCCTTTGTTTTTACGGAGGCAAAGATAAAAAAAGCTTCGGAGACGTACGAACATTTCTATAGGTTATAGTGTTTATATAGTAAAGTTCCAAAATTAAATAATTGAAACTTATGAATACAATATTAACGATTTTAATGATAACAGTTATGACTTACGAAATGCCAAAACTTCCCTACACCAACAATGCACTGGAACCTGTAATCAGTCAGCAAACCATAGATTACCACTACGGTAAACATCTGCAAACCTACGTGAACAACCTCAACAACCTCGTTCCGGGAACGGAATTTGAAGGCAAAGACCTGGTAACCATTGTTGCCACAGCACCGGACGGTGCCATCTTCAACAATGCAGGACAAGTGTTGAACCACACATTATACTTCTTACAGTTTGCTCCGAAGCCTGCCCACAGCGAGCCTACCGGCAAGCTGGCAGAAGCCATCAAACGCGACTTCGGCAGCTTTGAGAATTTCAAGAAGGAATTCAACGCGGCAGCTGTCGGCTTGTTCGGCTCCGGATGGGCTTGGTTGTCTGCCGACAAGAACGGCAAACTCCACATCACCAAAGAAGCCAACGGTAGCAATCCGGTACGCGCCGGTCTTGTTCCGCTACTCGGATTCGACGTGTGGGAACATGCCTACTATCTTGATTACCAGAACCGCCGTGCCGACCATGTGAACGAACTGTGGAGCATCATCGACTGGGATGTAGTAGGTAAAAGACTGAAATAAGCAACAAGGTCCCACTAAACATGTTAATGACGCATTCTTGAGCAACTAAGGTTCAAGAATGCGTTTTCTTGTTTAAAATAGCCATCTAACATATTTTAAAGAAATTCTTTGGCTTCTACCATAAGTATTCATTAACTTTGCTAAACTTAAAAGTTAAACAAAAGAAATGAAACTCATCGTAGTAACAGCACCCACATTTTTTGTGGAAGAAGACAAGATTATCACGGCACTATTCGAAGAGGGGCTGGATATTCTACATCTGAGGAAGCCGGAAACTCCCGCCATGTATTCAGAACGGCTTTTAACGCTGATACCCGAAAAATACCATAAGCGCATCATTACCCATGAGCACTTCTACCTGCAGGAAGAGTTCAGCCTGATGGGGATTCATCTAAACACCCGCAATCCCAAAGAGCCCCACGACTATTCGGGCCACATCAGTTGCACCTGCCATTCACTGGACGAAGTGCAGAACAAGAAGCATTTCTATGACTATCTGTTCCTAAGCCCGATATATAATTGCATCACAAAGTCCGGAGTCACGTCCGGCTTCACAGCCGAAGAGTTGCGGCAAGCAGGAAAAAGTAAGGTCATAGACAGTAGAGTCATGGCTTTGGGAGGCATTACTCCCGACAACATACTGGAGATTAAGGATTACGGATTCGGTGGTGCCGTTGTAATGGGTGATTTATGGAATAAATTCAATGCCTGCACCGACCGCGATTATCTGGAAGTAATCTGCCACTTCAAGAAGTTAAAAAAAATGGCTGATTGAGCCTTGCCTTGGACTGGCAAATCAAAATTTACCGTACTCTTTGTATTCAATACCGGCAGGCAACGTGAAATAGAAGGTGGAGCCTTCCCCTTTCTTAGACTCCACACCGATACCTCCCCCATAGTGCTCCACAATAGATTTGGTGATGGAAAGCCCCAACCCCGTACCTTTGATATTGTAGTTCATCTTCACAAACCGTTCAAAGATGGCATGTCTTCCCACTTCATCGATACCACAGCCTGTATCTGCCACATAAAAATAGAAGTTATGGTTGCTCAATCTCCTGCAACCGATTTTCACACTGCCCATTTCCGTAAACTTCAAGGCATTCCTCACCAAGTTACCTATGACTTGGGCAAAACGCACACGGTCTACCACCAAACGGCATTGAGGCAACCGTTCTACAAACTCCACCTGAATGCCCGTGGGATGCGAGCGCATATTCTCCGTCGTGCAGACTTCATCAATCAGCGCGTTTACATCCACTTCTCCATCGTTATATTCCAGGGTATTTGCCTCAATCTTCGAATAGTCCAGCAAGTCATTGACCAGTTGCAGCAGCGAGTCCTTGTTATCATTAATCTCTTTCAGGAAAGCCATACGGGTTTCTCTGTCCAGATTATCCATTTCGGCAAGCATGGTTGTAAAGCCTACAATAGCATTCAAAGGAGTACGTATTTCGTGAGTCATATTAGCTATGAAAGCATTCTTCAGCTGATTGGATTCTTCGGCAACCTCATTGATGCGCTGCAACGTCTTCAACCTTTTGCTCTTGCTGATGGAAATGATTATCATGATGACCAAGAGCAGAATGACAATCATTCCAAAACTGTATATTAGTGCTTCATTCTTCTGATAGAGGTCGCTGGTCCAGACATCATATGCTGCCGTAATTGTTAATATCATCGTTTATTGCTTGCTTATTGGAAACTATAAAATTATAGGAAGCAAATATACTAAAGAAAACACAAATAAATTAATAGAAACTACAGTTTTTTCCAACAAAATGGGCCGCATGCCATTACCAAGTAAAGCATGCAGCCCATAAATGTCATTATTCAGTATTATTGATATCAGCCTTCAATGGCAGCCTGCGCCGCTTTAATACCTTACTGGTATTGAGTTGATTAGCTTCCATTGGGAAAACAAATGAAAAACAAATGTTTTGCATATAAAATGCAGATGGAAGCAAAATATCAACGTCGTTGCAGATTTTTAGAGTTTGTCTTCGATTGCCGCTTGCGCCACTCTAATTAGATATTCATATTCAATGAGTTATCTACTATGCAGAAAACAAATAGCAAACAGTCTCGTGAATTTGATTTCTCTTATCGAGTTCCCATCGAATATCCAAACTCAATAACAGTCGAAATGATAGCAATATATATTTGAAAATCAGATAACTACCGATGTTGGTGTAAACATTCTGAGCTACTATGTGCCAATCATCATATTGACCACAGTATTCAATGTTACATATTTTGCCTCCTTTCTTTTAGTAGTTCTATAATTGCGTCTTTGTCCTTCAGATTGGAATCCAGACGGATAATTTGTGCATTCAGGCTATCTATCTGCTCCTTCAATAGCTTGATAGTGCCGTTCAAGTTTTCCACCTTGGCCTGTTCAGCGGTAAGCTGGGCTGCAAGACCACTATCGCCAATGTTGTTATTGGCATCTCCCCCGTCCAATGCCACTGCCGCGAGGTATGCGGATATTTGGGGGTTGACCGGGCAGAACAAGGCGAAAAAATTAAAGTCCAACGCCTTGCAAGCCTTGACAAGCCGCCTGGTCTCCATCGTTTCCCTTTCCAGAAGGCGGTTGATATGCTGTTGGGGAATGCCAAGTCTGCGCCCAAGCTCGGACTTAGAAAGACCGAGTTCGTTGCGGCGTTGCTCAATAGCCTGCCCCACATGTACGTCTTTAATATCTATATTCATGGGTCAAACCTTAAATTGCAATATTAAATCAACAATTATCAAACAAATATTTGGCTATATAAACCTTTTTATGTTATTTTGCCGATGATATAAATTGAATTAGCGACTACAAAGTTAAACATTAATCATTAAACAAACAAATATTATGGCAGAAAACATGGAAAAAATCCGTCCTGCACTTGTCGCACTCGAAGTTGGCGATGAAATCACCTTCCACATCTCCAGGCTGAAAAGCGTCCGAACCCAAGCCTCGGAACTTGGTGCCATCTACAACCGTCAGTTCAAGACACGGACGGACAGGGAGAAACAGACCATAACCGTAATGCGTACCTTGTAAATTCTGGATCTATGCAATTCCTTCAGTTTTTAGACCGCCTAATCCCTTATGACACATTTCTGAATGACCTTGCGGCAAGGATTGTCAAGTACCTGAAATCCGACAATGCCGATCCGGAATTTGTCAGCCAGAGAAAGGCTTATGAGATGTTCGGCCGCCGGAATGTCGAAAGGTGGAAACGACAAGGGAAAGTGGTATGCTACAAGAGACCTGGCAAAGTGGAATACAGGACGGCTGACCTCCGCCTCCTGCAACGCACAGTTCAGGACTATTTTGATAACACTTCTTTCGGTATAAACGAAAATAGTTTAGATGCAAAGAAGTAAGAAAACAATATCAGGATATGCCTATACTGTAATTTATAAGACATACGGAACAGGCATACGATAAAATATTACAGCGGATGAGAGAATTAGTGCCAACATGCGACCCGGAAGGGGTTTATTCTGTCAAACGGACTTGCGCCGAACTTGGCGTAAGCCACAAGACACTAAAAAAGTACAAGGAAAACGGCTATATCAAGCCGCTTAATCCCGATAATGCCAGCCGGCCAAAATACTCCGGCCAGTCCATAATTGATTGCTGGAAACTCCTGACCACGTTATGATAAGCGAGTCAACAATCAATAAGGTCAGGGAGCTTTCCATCGAGGATGTATTGGAGCCGTATGTCAGACTGTCAAGGAAAGGCTCGACCCTGATGGGCATTTGTCCGTTCCATGAGGAGCGGACCGGCTCTTTTTCTGTCAGTTCGGGAAAGAACCTGTTCCATTGTTTCAGCTGTAACCGTGGCGGCGATGCCATCACATTCATTATGGAGAAAGAGAACCTTTCTTTCATGGAAGCCATTGGGTTCTTGGCCAGACGGCATAATATTCCTATTGAGTATGTAGAAGAACAGGACAAGGAGCAAACAGCAAAAAATAGATACAAGGAAACGCTGCTTGCTACGCTCGGCTATGTACAAGACTTCTTTATAAGTAGTCTGCTGGCACCAGACAATGATGAAAGCCGTTTTGCCCGTGAATATGCTTATGGAAGATGGCCGGAAGATTTCTGTTCGGTCGCAGGCATCGGGTACGCGCCGCGTGACGGTGGTACGTTCATGGAGTTCTGTCGGACAAAAGGGCTGGACGAGGATGTACTTTTCGAGTTGGGTCTGCTCCGGCGCGGAGATGACGGTCGTGTGTATGCCATGTTCAGACGCCGGATAATGATTCCCATACGCAACAGATGGGGTCGCATCATCGCTTATACCGCCCGTTACATCGGGAATAACCCCAAAGCACCGAAATATATCAATTCGCCAAACAGTGCGGTCTATGCCAAGGGAGAATGCCTGTTCGGCATAGATAGGGCGAGCCGGGAACGCAATGCGGAATACTTCATCATCGTGGAGGGTGCGCCTGACGTATTGCGTATGCAGTCCGTCGGCTACGACAATACCGTTGCCGCATTGGGTACAGCATGGACGGACAGCCAGTTTGAGCGATTGAAAAAATACACCTCTTCATTATGCTTTATCCCCGATTCCGATGTCAGTGACGGCAAACCCTTCGGTCCTGGGTTTGAGGCGGTCATGGCAAACGGGACAGCCGCTGTCAGGAAAGGCTTTCATGCCACCGTCAGGGAACTGCCGTTTGCCGAAATCCCCGACGGTAAAAACGGCTGGGATGTGAAACCCGGAAAGAACGATGCAGACAGTTTCATTCATTGCCGGGAAGATTACACCTCATTGAAAGAAAGGCTGTTTATTGTCTGGCTGGCACAGAAACGCTTTCTTGTTGCGGACTCTTTGGTGGAAGAACGGAAATGCGTGTCAGAGATAGCCGACCTGATGCGCTATGTAAAAGACCAGCTGGTGTTTAACCAGTGTATTGACGAACTGGCCAAAATCTACGGAAAAGCCAAATTGTGGCGTGATGCCGTAACGCAAGCCCGTGGAGAGGCGCGGAAAAGACAGGACAAGCTCACGCTAATGGACGAAAGGCAGCGTGAAGCGGAACTGCTTCGCCAGCATGGGCTGTTCATCCGGGAGAACTGTTATTACGCCACCGGAGATGACAACGAGGAACCGTCAAGGATTTCCAACTTCATCATGGAACCGCTGTTCCACATCGAGGACGAGAACAACGGCACACGCATCTTCCGTATGCGGAACACCTATAATATATGCCGTGTCATTGAGCTGAGGGAGTCCGAATTGTGTTCGTTGAACAGCTTCCAGCAGAAGGTCGGCTCAGTGGGCAACTATGTATGGCTGGCCAAGATAGACAAGCTCAATCGTGTCAAAGAGTACCTGTACTCCAAAACTGATACGGCGGAACGGGTGCGCAAGTTGGGATGGAACGCCGCAGAAGGCTTTTTCGCCTTTGGAAACGGCTTGTTGACGGACGGCAGTTTCCGTACCGTAGATGACCTTGGGATTGTCCGGGGTGTCAATGGAAAGGCGTTCTACATTCCTGCCATGTCCAAAATCTACATCCACAATCCGGAGATATTCCAATTTGAGCGTCTGATGATACACGAGAACCGTAACGGCATAAAGCTATACGATTATGTGAAACAACTGATGGAGGTGTTCGGCGAGAACGCTTGCATCGCTTTCTGTTACCTGCTTTCCACTTTGTTCCGGGATGTAATCTTCCGCCGCACGAGGCATTTCCCTATTCTAAACCTCTTCGGTGAGAAGGGTACTGGAAAGACCACGCTTGCCACTTCATTGCAGGCGTTTTTCCTGCACGGTGTGGATCCGCCAAACCTCGGTGTCACTTCCGTACCGGCCATGAACGACCGTGTTTCACAAGCAGTCAATACGCTCGTAGTGCTTGACGAGTACAAGAACGACCTTGATATCCGTAAGATAGCCTATCTGAAAGGTCTTTGGGGAGGCGGTGGCCAGACAAAGAAGAACACGGGTACGGACGGCATGGCGGCACAGACCATTGTCAGTACAGGTGTGGTGCTTTGCGGACAAGACAAGCCCACGCAGGATATGGCACTCTACACCCGTGTCCTGTTTCTCGCCTTTTCCAAGACCTCGTTCAGCCAAAAGGAGAAAAGCCGCTATGAGGATTTGGTAGCCCTGTGCAACTTGGGACTGACACACCTGACCATAGAGATACTGAATTATCGGGAGTTGTTCGAGAAGAGCTTTTCGGACACCTATTCCATCGTAAAACGAGAACTGGCCACCAAGATGGAAGATGAGACGATACATGATCGAATTTTCGGCAACTGGGTGATTCCTTTGGCCACGTTCCGCACGTTGGAGACAGTGCTGGATGTGCCTTTCAGCTATACCGACCTGTTCGATACTGCCGTCAAGGGAATGCGCGTCCAGAACGAGCTTGCCCAGGAAAGTTCGGAGGTCGCTGATTTCTGGAACATGCTGCAAGGCTTCCAGACGATGGGCAAGTGCGTGGAGAAGGCGCATTACCGCATCCGTTACCTGAAGAGCTTCCGTCCGTTAGGGGGCAAGGAAGAAATCGAGTTCATGGAAGCACGTCCCATTCTCTATCTGAATATGGCTGCCGTGGCCTCCCTGTTCAATAGTCGTAACCAAAATGCTACGGCCAACCGCTCCAACTGGTCAACCATCATGTCCTACCTCAAATCGCATCCGTCATTCCTTGGGTTGAAGCAGGACAGATTCACGATACTGTTGCCAAATGGCCTGCCGGATTACACGATAGAGATGTCAGGTAACGAACAGGTCAGGAAAGTAAAGGTCAACCGTCCGAAAGCGTTGTGTTTCGACTACCTACAGTTGAAAGAAGCCTTCGGTTTAGAACTAGAAATGGAAGTTGTTGCTGACACGGAGGTTTTGGATATTGAATCCGGTAAGCCAAACATCAATGCGGATGAACTGCCACAAGGAGAACTGCCATTTTAATGGATATGTGGGCTGTAAGCGTTTCGAGCAGCATTTTACCGCAAAAGTACCGATCAAAATAACGCATAAATACCGATTGGAGTCTATTTTGAATTCAAAGTAAGGAAATAATTAAATCCAAAGGATATGAAAATCCGGCCATCTTTACCAAATACGGAAGAAAACTTGTATATTTGCAAAAAATCAGCAAATAACAAGGTTAAATATATGATTCTCGAATTTTGTGTCAGTAATTTCCTGTCCATAAAGGATGAGCTTAAACTATCCTTCGTGGCCACTACGCTAAAGGAATCCCTTTCGGAACCTAACGATGTCATTCCGCTTTCCGACATGGGATTGTCACTCGTGCGCAGTGCGGTGATTTATGGGGCAAACGCTTCTGGAAAAACGAATGTGTTGAAGGCCATCGCTTTTTACAAGCGTTTCATCGTGGATTCGTTCAAGAACAGCCAGGCTGGTGAAAGCATAGACGTGGAGAACTTCCGCCTGAACATTTCCACCATCCATGAACCGACTACGATGGAGGCCACCTTCGCCGTCGGTGAATACATCTACCGTTACGGTTTTGAGGTGGACCAAAAAGCCATACATGCCGAATGGCTTTATCGCCGTATGAACAGGAAACGTGCCAAGGAGGTAGAGATATTTTACCGCGAAGGGGAAACAACCACCGTTCATGCCAAAAGCCCGTTGATACAGGATTTGGTCAACAAGAAAATGGTTCGCGGCAATGCGCTTCTTCTCTCTACTGCCGCCCAGTTCAACGAAGCGACCGCCATTAATATCCTGCATTGGCTTGGCGACACACAAGTCCTGTTCTGTAGCGAGGACGAGGAAATGTGGTCGCAAGCCATCAGGCATCTGGACGATGAAAAAATGCGCGAGCGCATAGTTCGTTTCGCCAAATATGCGGATTTAGGCATAGACAGCATAGCAAAAATTGACAACCGCATCGTAAGCAGCCATCGCCAGTACGATGATGAAGGAAAAGCGACCAATAATGTAGCCTTTTCGTTTAATGGAAACGAATCCGAGGGAACCATCAAATATTTCTCCTTGGCATATCCTATCATAGACGCACTGGACAATGGCAAACGTCTGGTAGTGGATGAGCTTGACTCCAAACTCCATCCGTTGCTTGTGCGCAAGATTATCACGCTTTTCAACTCGGCGGAGACAAATCCCAAAGGAGCGCAACTGCTGTTTACCACTCATGATACGTTCCTGCTAAGTGCAGGTATGTTCCGCAGAGACCAGGTATGGTTCACCCAAAAAGATAATTTTGGCGCAACTGAAGCCTATTCGCTGGCCGAGTATAAGGTGCGTGGCAGTTCACCTTTCGAGCGGGATTACCTGCAAGGTAAGTTCGGTGCTACGCCCATTATAGGTGATATGGAAACAATATTTACGGCGGAGGGATGACCATGGGAAAGACAAAAAAGAAAGACCATCGTTCCGCTTCATTGACACGCCGCCAAAGCACGAGGGAAGTCAAGCAGTCGTTTCTCATCGTATGTGAAGGTGTCCGCACGGAGCCGGATTATTTCAAGGCCTTCAGAATGACCGCCGCCACAGTAAAGGCGGTAGGCCAGGCAATGAACACGACCAGTCTTGTGAGCAAGGCCATTAGTATCCGTGACGCCGACCAAAAGAAGAAGCGGACTTATGACCAATGCTGGGTAGTGTTCGACAAGGACGATTTTCCTGCAAAAGACTTTAATGATGCCATTGCCATGGCTGAAAAAAACGGTTTCAAGGTAGCCTATAGCAACCAGGCGTTTGAATATTGGTTCCTGCTGCACTTCAATCTCTACAAAGGGGCGTTGCACAGGAACAGCTATGCCGACATGCTTTCAAGGCTTGCAGGAATCCCTTATTCCAAGACGGAAGGATTCGGGGCTATTATGTATAACCGATTGCTCCACTTGCAACCGCAGGCCATTAAGAATGCCGCTACTGTCCTTGCCGATGTCTCACATGGCAATCCAGCTATGGAAGAATCTTCCACTACCGTACATCTGTTGGTAGAAGAATTGAACAAGTTTATCTGATTATGCTCGCTAAGGTCATCCTATGGATGGCCTTTATTTTATGGCATATTCCGAAATATAATCTGCACACATTTCAGGATTGACGTTGTTGACAAGATACAAGTTGCATCGTATCAGTTACTTGTATCAAAAACGATGCGTTGACAAACGTTGACAAGCGTTGACGCTTTTAGAAATCCTATGAATTTTGTAGCCAACGGTTGACAAAAACACACGTATCTATATTTATTCTTAATTTCTATAAGAAAAAAAGATAAAGTATTGAATAATAAGCATTTCTGGTAAGCTGTATAATCAAGTTTGTACATTGGCTTTCTTGTCAACCTTGTCAACGCTGAAATATATATGCCTATCTGTTTTTTAGATTTTTGCCCCGTTGCCATTTCATGTAAAGATGATTACCTTTCTGAACAGACGGACACATATTCCCTGAAAATCCTACAAACTACGTGGTATTCCCATGTTTAACCTGTTTCATTTTGATTTTCGGCATTGTATCTTTAATGCCAAAACAAAGTGGATATGGATATATGCAAACAATTTTCAGAGATAAGGCCGGAACAATCGTATTCAGTGAGCGAAGCGGCGCGTTTCCTTGGCATACACCGATGTACCATCTATGATTACATTACCCATACGGAAAGGCCGTTGCCGTTCTTTCGGATGCAGGACAATCAGAGAATACAGTTCCGTGGTGACGACCTGATTGCCTACAAGACTGCCGGCCTCCCGAAAAAAGGGCGTAAACGGAGATAGGATGAAAATTTCATAGCCTGCCACACCAATGGAGATATGGCAGGCCATGTTTGTATTTGTGTTCAATTTGTCAAGTTCCTGACCGCTTCAAGCAGCTTGCTGACCATACCCTCTGCCGCTTCCATGTCGGCCAGCACATCCTTCATTCGGTAGGGTGCGCCGTTTTTGCCGTGTCCGTTGCTGTCCAGCCACAGATAGGCTTCCGTATCTGCATCAAAACCCTCGTAATACTCTTCCATGTCGTTGACCAGACTTTCAAGGCTGCGTCCTTGCATAGTGGCCGAAAAGAAGAAATCCTGTCCGGCAGGAGTGAATTGGGAAAACTCAAAGATGACGATATTCTTGTCCTGATGCTTCTCTGCATCCACATGCCATCCGTTTGTCTCTGCACATTGTATGACTTCTTTTATAATCTTGTTTCTCGTTCGCATGGTTACTGGTGTTTATGTCAGCCGTGGCACTCGGTTGATTGCACCACGGCTGGCGGGTTATTTTAATGCTCAAATCTGGCTAAGAACTGTTGCAGGCGGAAGTCCTGCAAGTTCTTTAATGGTGTAGGAGTAAAATTTTCTTGTTGCCTTACTTGTAGCTTACCCAAGCCTTGTGCCGTAAGGTCAAGTTCCACTTCCGACAATTCGTTAAGTGATATATAGCCGTATTCGTCCTCCGCAAGTCCTACCACGATACCAAAGAGGATAGTGTCGCTCCCTTCTTTCTCTCCTTCAAGGATGAACCAGCGTACCGCTCCAAGAGCGAAGATGGCACGGCAAACAGCTTCTTTTCCCTTGCCGTCCTGGGAATAAAGGGGATAGCCTTCCAAGGCTTCCTCCAATTGGGGTGTCATCAGTCTGCACATATCAGTCAAATTCTATTTCATTGTCATACACTTCTATTTCCGCTCCGCTGCTGAACTGCACGATAAAGCCTTTTGCAGTCCTGCCCACGATAGTTCCGCGATGGTAGCCACGCCACGACGTGACTAGTTCGCATTGCTGCCCGTATTCGGGAAAATCTGTTTCATACATAATTGAAAATTTTTAGATGGTTGCTTGATAGTAAATTCTTGGCTCGGCGGAAACATTATAGATGTAGCTGCCACAACGTACCAACAGGCAATTCCTGCCGTAGTACAGCCGTTTCATGCCCCTGACGCTTCCGCTCTTGTGGAAGTTGGGAAAGCGGTCTATGTCCACTCTCCGGCCTTGCTCGATAGTCATTCTTCTTGTCCGCATAATTCCTTGTGTTTAAGAGTTATGAAATCTGATACTTTTCCCTTTTGTGAAGCTCCTTTGAGCTTCTTGGTCGGGAAGACCGTTTTACGTGCAAATGGCCACTGCGGACACAAGGGAGAATAAGGCAAGTATGAGGCCGGAGAGTGCGGACGGAATACCCCAATTTGGGAGGGGCGAGAAAATTTGTGGAAGGCTTCCGTCAAGCCCTCCAGCCGAAAGCCCATGGCGGTACTTGACATTTCTCCCGTCCGCAGTAGTTTTGCACGGTAAAACGTACCCGGCCAAGATACCCAAAGGTGGCTAAGAAAAACTCCATAAAGCAAGTCCTATTTATAGGATAGCATCCAAGCCCAATCTGTTTCCCAAAGACCGTTGCCATTGTGAGAACCTACAAAATGAAGCGTAGCGGAGTCTTGCAGGCTCTCTCTATGGCAACGGATTGGGATATCCCCTCAGTTATACAGTCTATCAGCCGAACTTTGCTTGGTGTTGGAGACACGGAGCAAGCCGGATGTTAAGTTTCACTAAAAAGTTGTTACTTTCATAATCACATAAATATGATTTACAGGAAGTGGTGACACGATACTTGTGAGCTTACCGCTAAAACAATTCGATGTTTCTGTATCGGACAAGAGAATTTGTTTTCAGTATAATTTTTATGTTATAGCGCAGTTGCAATTATTTTATTGACCTATAGAACAATTTATAGTTTTCAAAAGATTATTTTTTGTTGTGATATTCTTTTGCCTTACAGTTAAATTCGATATATTTGCAAGAAAAGACACTAACGAAATGATGGAGCAACGTATTAACAGAATAAAAGTAGTATTGGCTGAAAAACAGCGAACCAATAAATGGTTAGCTGAAAATTTAGGTAAAGAATATTCTACTGTTTCAAAATGGTGTACAAATACTAATCAGCCTGACCTCATCACGCTGACAAAAATTGCGTACCTATTGGAAGTGGACATACGCGAACTTTTAGTGGGTGGAAGACCTACATTAAAGGATTCAGATTTTATATCCGGTAGTAAGAAATGAAAAGATAGGAATATGATAAATTATTTAATCTCTAATCGAAGATTTATACAATAAATATCATTATGGAACAAAAGAAATATATACCGACCTTTGATAATGTTAAGATTGCAATAATAGGTTTAGGATATGTAGGTCTTCCTCTTTTCTGTCAATTATCTAAATTGTATTCTTGTATTGGATATGATGTGGATCATTGTCGAATCAAAGAACTGTCAAATGGAATTGATTCTCGAAATAATGTAAAAGCAAATAGAATCTGTGATGCGATTTCTCACAGTATAGTAACTACAGATATTCATAAAATTGCTACATGTAATATTTTTATTGTTACTGTTCCTACTCCAATCAATAATAATTTTGTACCAGATACATCCGCATTAGAAAATGCTTGTTTAGCAATTTCCAAAATTCTACGTCCTAAAGCCATTGTTGTATTTGAATCTACAGTATATCCTGGTGCGACTGAAGAATTATGTGTACCATTATTGAGTAAAAACTCAAGATTGGTATTTAATAAAGACTTTTTTGTCGGGTATTCTCCTGAACGTATTAATATAGGCGATGATAAGCATCAAATATCCAATGTACCCAAAATAATATCTGGATCGACACCAGATGTTACAAATTTTCTTGCATCAATTTATCAGTCTGTTTTAGAACAACCTGTTGTAATAGCATCAAGTATTAAAGCTGCTGAAGCAGCAAAAATGTATGAGAATGTTCAAAGAGATACTTTGATAGCTCTTGCCAATGAATATGCAGATTATTGTAAAAAAGAAGGAATAGACATTGAGGAAGTAACAAATTGTGCCTCGTCTAAATGGAACTTTTCACAGGTTAAACCTGGTCTAGTGGGAGGACATTGTATAGGAGTTGATCCATACTATTTATTATATCGGGCTTCTCATATTGGTGTAGATTTGCCATTGGTTAAACAGGCAAGACGAACAAACGAAGAAAAAGTAAAAATAGTTTCAGAAAGAATAGCAGGTATGATAAATATATATGATAATGTTCTATTTCTGGGATTTTCTTATAAACCAAACTGTCAAGACATACGTAATACAAAAGTGGCTTTTATAGTCAAGGAATTAAGCGAGAAGGGATATTCAATAGATTGTTATGACCCGTTGGTAAATGCTGATGATGTCTTTAATGAATATGGAATTAAACTCATAAACGAGCTTCCCAATGAACTTCATTATGCTCTCATTATTGTTATGGTTAACCATGACTGCTTTAAGTCTATTATTTGTCATAACAGAAAAGAAAATTCTAAAATAATAAATCTTCAAAGAATTTTATAATCATGAGTCATATTGTTTTAGTAAATATCGAAAATGACACAGAAAAAGTTAAAAGACAATTTTCACCTCCTTTCGGCTTATTAATAGCTGCATCTGTATTAATCAGAAACAATGTTGACGTTGTTGTACGTCATATTATAAATACTAAGGAGTCATTGGCCGAATTATCTGAAATTTGCAAAGATGCATTGGCGGTCGGATTCTCAGTAATGACATCTCCAAATCTTTTATCAGCAATAGAAGCATCAAAAATATTACATAACCAAGGCATATTTGTATATTGGGCGGGAACTCATGCAAGTTTATTACCAGAAGTAGTCTTAAAGGAATGTTATGTGGACGCAGTTCTAAGAGGTGAAGCGGAATGTAATTTATATGAGTTTTATCAATGGAGAATCGGGAAAATTAAAGCTGATAATGTTCGTGGACTGTGTTATAAAAAAAACGGAGAGGTCATTATTAGTCCTTTACCTCCACTTGTTGAGTTATCTCAACTAGGATATCATCCATTTGAATTGCTGGACATAAAGAAATATGTCGATAAATCGGTGGTTAAGAGGAAAAACTATATACCTGGCAAAATTCTGCCATTTATGACTAGTAAGGGCTGTGTGAAAAAATGTGCATTTTGCTATAACACCGTGGTTAATAATTCGAAATGGAGACCATATTCTCTAACTTCTGTATATAGAGAAATGGATTTCTTAATTGAGAATTATGGTATCACCGGATGGATGTTTTATGATGACAACATATTTGTGGATCCTGAACGTGCTTGGACTATCATTGAAAAATATAAAATGCCTTCATCTGTCGAATTGGATTTAAATAGAGTAAACGAAAAAATGGTGGAAAGAGCTTTAAAAGCTAATGTGGCTAAATTATATATAGGTATTGAGTCTGGTTCAGATAGAATGCTGAAAAGAATGCACAAGGGCATAACTGTTAAACAGGTACGGGAAAAAATGCAAATGTGTCATAATATGGGTATGAACGTTGACCTGTCATTCATGATACTTTTACCTAATGAATCTCCAGAAGATTTAGAAGCAACACTTTCTCTAACAAGAGAACTTGAAGAATATTCAAATATAAAAATAGATGGTCCAAAATGCTATAATCCTTATCCAGGTACTGAGTTTTTTCAAGAAGTAGTTGCATCAGGATGGATAATTCCAAAATCCAATGAAGAGTGGGCTAAATATAATAGGAAGATCTCTGCAGACGAAGCTGGTTTCAATGTATCTCAAAAACACATTGATGTACTTAAAAGATATGATGCCATATGAATACTGATATTAGATATAAAAATATATTAGTCACCGGTGGAGCTGGATTTATTGGCTCAAATCTTTGTCGGAAACTAATAAATGATGGTGTTTCTATATGGTGCCTAGACAATTTAATTACAGGTAAAATAGAAAATGTTAAAGATTTGTTACATTGTGAACGGTTTCATTTTATCGAACAAGATATTAAAACATTTGATTTTAAGATACTCCCTTCAGATATAGATGCGATCATCAATCTTGCTAGTATAGCGTCTCCTAAAGCATATTATGCAAGACCTATTGATACATTGTTAACATCTGTCCTTGGAGTGTATAATTTACTACAGTATGCAAAGAAGGAGGATATTGTGTTATTACAAGCATCAACAAGTGAAGTCTATGGAGATCCAGCTTGTGATATCCTTAATGAATCGTATTGTGGCAATGTCTCTTGTACAGGACCTCGGGCATGTTATGATGAAGGTAAAAGAACGGCAGAAACTTTGTGCATGGATTATCATCGATTATATAATGTGAAAGTGAAAATCATAAGAATTTTTAACACTTACGGGCCATACATGGATATTTGTGATGGTAGAGCTATCCCAGAATTCATTTATCGTTCACTACATAACAGAGATCTCATTATTTATGGTGATGGCAAACAGACAAGAAGCTTCATGTATATTGATGATCTGTTAGAGGCCATTTATAATGTGATGAATCTTGATGATATTTATACTTACCCCATTAATATTGGAAATCCCAATGAAGAATACACTATTAGTGAGGTTGCAGAAACAATAATACGAACACTTGATTCAAAATCTAAAATTATATACAAAGAAAAACTTCAAGATGATCCTTATAAAAGGAAGCCTGATATAACAAAGATTACAACTAAAACTAATTGGCGTCCGTTGGTATCATTAAAAGAAGGACTTTTAAAAACAATTGATTATTTTGAGAATTATGATCATTCTGCCTAAAATAACTGAAGCTTCTATAGACCTTTCAACTATATGTCAATTGCGTTGTGTGGAGTGTTCAACATCCAAAGGAATCACGTATAAAGGTATTGTTGGTAAAGGTCAGTTTAAAATAGAACAGTTTGTGGATTTTGTCAATAATAATCCACAAATCAAGCGTATTGAGATGTCGAATTGGGGTGAGATTTTTTTAAATAAGGATATTGCTCAAATCATTAAATATGCTTATGAACACAATATAGTTTTATATTGTGGCAATGGAACTAATTTCAATGATGTTGATGACTTAGTACTAGAATATTTGGTTAAATATAAAGTTGAGTACTTAAACTTGTCTATAGATGGAGCGACACAAGAAACATATGAGAAATATAGAGTAAGAGGAAATCTAAAAAAGGTATTCCATAATATAGAGAGGTTAAACTTTTATAAGAATAAATATCATTCTGAATATCCAAGATTATCATGGCAGTTTGTAATCTTTGGGCATAACGAGCACGAACTACCACTTGTTAAAAAACTGTGCGAAAAATATAATATGGCATTCAATCCTAAATTGAACTATTCGACATTTTCACCAGTTATAGATAAAGAATTTGTTAGAAAAGAGAGCGGCTTAGGGGTTGCTGATAGACAAGAATATAAAGAACTACACAAAAAGGAGTATAAGATTCCTTGTTATCATTGTTTCTCAAGTCCCCAAATTAATTGGAATGGCGACATATTGGGGTGCAGTGTAAATAAATGGAAAACATTAGGTAGCATAACAAACAAGAGTATAGAGGAATGGACTAATAGTGAAACATTTAGAACTCTTGTAAGGGTATTATTTGAAGGAACCGAATGTCCACCAGAACTCCCCTGCTTATATTGTCCTAACTATCAAAAGATATTAAAGAATACTTTGACTCTAGAGGGGTTAGAGCAATACAATAGATACGTTCCAACTGCATTAAAGAAAAATGAATTATCCAAATAAGTTAACAATAGAAATTGATATAACGCACCGATGTAATTTACATTGCAGGCATTGCAATAGACTTTGTAACGCAGAGTCAATGTATGGTGTTGTAAGAGAGCACAAAGATATGGGAAAAAAACATATTGATTTTTTATGTTCTCAAATCAAAGCAAACCCCAAGGGGAAAATCGGACTTCTAAGAATAATTGGAGGTGAACCTTTGCTCTCCAAAATCTTGGACTATGCGATATATTGTTTTGAAACATTGATTTTAGAGGGGTTTGCCGATAACATCAATATTGTAACAAATGGTACAGTTATACCTACAGAGAAAAGTAAGAAATATCTAGTCTATTCACCTATATGCATAGGTGACATGATAAAATCGAAAGGAGGGATATTAACAAAAGATGAAGTATGTAGTATTAAAAATGTCAAGCACAGAAACATAACAATAAGTCCAATTGATATGAATTTGAGAGCAAATAAATGCGATAGAATTGGTGTTTGCGGGATACAATACTCTGTTTATGGGTTTTCATATACAGCTGCTTGTTTCCCAGCTATGTATGTTTCACAGATGAACCACAAACGTTTTTTGAAATATTTGCCAGAAGATATAAATATGTTTTTTGATTCTGATTTCGAAAAGGATGTTTGTTCTATTTGTGTATCAGCAATAGAAAATTATAAGTCAATTATTTCAAAAGATCCACAAAAACAGGATCTCAAATATATTGGCTTAGCATGGCAGACTTTGATAAATCAAAATTCAGAGCTTTTTAAGGAGCCTGATACGACCTGGATAAATAACTGGAAAAAAGAACAAGTATAATGGTACTAGATAAAGAACAATTTGATGCTTTCCGTATGGAAATAGCGACATTTGGCAATATTCCTATATTAAGTAAGTATTGCGGCATAGGATGTGTGTTTTGTAAAGTACACACAGACTCTTATCTCGGACAATATCCTAAGATACCAATGATAGATGAAGAAGATTTGATTAACGGATTTAAATACATTAATTCAAATGTAAATTATGTCCGACTTGGAGCAGGTGTATTGGTTGCTCCTCATACTGATCCATTTCTTCACCCGAAGATATATGACTTCATAAAAATAGCATCTGATTATTTCCCACAAAAAAAGATAACCACTGTTACAACAGGTGCATATATTAGAGAAGATAAAGTTGATTTCCTGAATTCAATTTCTAATTATGGAGTAGACTTATCGTTAATTACAATGCAAGAACAGAGAGAGGCAATTATACCACGTTCTGAAAGAGAGCGTACAATGTTCCTTCTTAAATATGCTCCATTAAATAAGTGCACTTTAATGTTTACTGGAAATCTTGAAGAGATAAAGAGAGACTTAGAACTTCTACATGAATTAGGATTACATAAAAGAGTGCGCCAGATCCTTGTTAGAAGAATGGAACATACTGCTATTTCTCAACCAAGATTAAAGCAATTATCGCAAAAATGTATAGATAATTATGAAAAGTGTATAACATGGGTTAAGGCGAATTACCCCAATGTCATATTTACTGTTCCAATCCTGAAAGATGTATTTAGAGGAGGTAATAATGAATATTTTATTGATGCAGATGAACGTATAAAAAAAATAAAGGCTGTTATCGCTAACTTCTCAGAAGACATCTTCGTTAATTTAATTTGTCCTCTTTCTGGATATGAGTATTTTACAAAAGCTTTTAAGAACATGCCTAATGTAAAAACGAATCTTATACAAAATCATTTGTATGGTGGCTCAGTATCAGTTGCAGGACTTTTAAATCACAGAGATATTCGTGAGCAATTTAAACCATCCAAGAATAATGTCATGTTTCTCCCTGTTGAGATGTATAATGCTGATGGTCAAGATCTTTTAGGCGAGCACATGAATGAACTTGTAAAATATTATAACACTAAAATAATATTAAGCTGATGGGAAATATAAGATGGACTAAATATAGAGTGTTGGTTACAAATAAATGTAATTATAGATGCCCATTTTGTCATAACGAAGGTCAAGATAAATCTACTAAAAACGATTTTATGACATTAGAAGATTTTAAAATGCTTGTAGATTTACTGACCACAGAAGATATTGAAGAATTAAATATAAGTGGTGGCGAACCTTTTATTAACAAACATATTGTCAACATGATTGAATATGCGGATACGCATCTTAAATGTGATATAAGTTGCGCTACCAATCTTTCTCTTATAAGCCAAAGTCAAATAAAAAGGTTGGCAAGAACACGTGTGAAATTTAATATTCAATTCCCATATGTTGATGAAAAATCATTTAAAGAAAGTACAGGCAATGGAAATAAAGATACAATTCTTCAAAATATAAAATTATGTAAGGAAGCAAATATAGATGTTGGACTTAATACAGTAGTGCAAAATGCTGATGTTCAAAAATACGAAAGAATAATATTATTTTCCATAGAAAATGAGCTTCCGCTAAAATTGCTACCTCAAATTGGGAATAGAGATAGTTATAAATACAAAGACTTTATTATTCCTATTCTCAATAGATATTCTGTGGATTTTAAAGATAAGAAATCTGGAGCCTTAAAATGGAGTTTAAAAAAGGATGGACATTTTACATCTGTGCTCTATATAGATTCACCATGCTTCTACAGTGATATTAAAACTTGTAGGAACTTTGCAGAATTGAGGATACATCCTAATTTAGCTGCACAAACATGTATTCTAAAGGATTCTACTATTAAATTACAATTTAATCAAGGTTTCCAATTAGTGAAAAATCAATTACAAGAATTATGGAACAACTTCACAATATGCTAGTTAGCTACAATTCTCGATATATACCTGCAAATTGCCGCCGGTCATGGAGCAATCAGTTTTGCGAACAACAATTTCCACTTTATTGGGAAAAAGTTTTTTTTGAATTGAAAAAATTTGATAGAAATAGTAAAATTATAGAGGTTGGCTGTGGTCAGGGAGATGTAACAAGCATCATGTGCTATCTTGGATTTAAATATGTGAGAGCATATGAGATGGATGAACAAATGTGTGAGGTCGCGACAAAAAAATTGGAATATTTATTCGGAAGGACAGATGTTATAGTCTGCAAAAAATACCCTCAAAAATATGAAACTGCTGACATACTTATTCTTGTCAACTGCGCCTATGCTGATGATTGTGTTACAAAAAATGACTATATAAATAAAATGCGTGATTTCTATATATATGCAGGGAAACCAAAAGTTTTTTTACTTGAAGTCATTGATCCGGAATATGACATACCTGACGATAACTTTCCTTATTGCATACGATTAACTGAGGATGATATATGTGCTATGTTTCCACAAGCCTCTATTCATTGGTATCAAACATATCGCTACCCAATAAATAAACGTACAAAAAAATTATATGTAATTCAACATTAAAATGAAAATCACAATTGTAACGAATGAATACTCTGTTGAAGGTGGAGGCTTATCTTATAGCTGTATTCAATACCATCTTTTACTTAAAGAGCTTGGGCATGATGTGTCTATATTATCTTCAGGCTTATATAATTGCGATGTCATTCACGGAGGATATAACAACGGATTGGGAAAAAATTTAGCATATGAAGCCAAATTAAAGCAAGATTCAAAAAATATTGAGAACACACAACTTTTAATTGCTTTTGGTGGAGGTTTTAATGGGTATTATGCAGCACTTTTGGCAGGTAAATCCAATATAAGATTTTGGTTGATGCTGCGAGGTTCTGATGGGAACTTGGCAAAATGGGATTATGAGTCTTGCTATTATTTGAACTACTCTGTAAATATAGCAGAAAGAATAATATGTCTGTCAGTAGAATTGGCTGAAAATGTAAAGCTATTAACCCGTAAGAATATAAGAGCCAATATTATTCCAAATTTTGCATCGAGATTAAATGTGAACGTAAAGCCATTTTCATATCCAAGATTGTGTATTGGTTGTGGAGCATCACACATGAATGAAAAGAAAGGTCTTAGTCGTCTTATTGAATTAGTTGCATTATATAATAAAAAGTATGAAGAGAAAATACAACTTGAAGTAGTAGGAGCTGTAGATGAAGATGTGTTATCTCAATACCAACAACGTATTAAATTTCTTGGAGTAGATTCAAACATAATTTTTTTAGGTGTAAAATCGAGGAACGAATTTAGGTCAATTCAAAAGAATTGGCAGTTATATATACAAACATCAGTATGCGAAGGTATGGGTAATTCTGTTACTGATAGTATGTCACAGGGAATACCTGTAATGATAACCGATACAGGCTTTGTTGCAGAATTTGCCAGAGAACAATTTCCACAAATGGTATTTTCTTCTTTTGACCCAGAGAAAATGGCAATAGAAATACACGACATGCTTTCAGATCCATCTGCAACTGAAAAGTATCAAAAAGTTTATGAATCATTTTTTTCGGAAATATCAAAAATAAAAGTAAAAGAAATTTGGTCTAAACTTTTAAACAGGAATGTCAAAGAAAGTCTTACACCTGAATTGAACACAATAATATCTGTTTCTCTTCATGATGTAGCAGGAGAGAAACATGATAATATTACTACACCAGTTGAAGTATTTAAGAAATTTTGCGAAGACGTTTTTATAGCTGGATATAAATTATGCTCTATGAAGGAGTATATGTCTCTCTCTCTATCAGAACGGAATAGGTGCATTGTTTGTACATTTGACGATGGGTATATAGGGCTATTACATAATGCTATGCCAATAATGAATGAATATGGCTATACCGCAACAGTTTTTGTATGTTCTGAATATATGGGGAAAATTAATGATTGGAATTGTAAAGATAAGTCCAAAAGGATGCATTTGTCTTGTGATGATCTTAGGATTTTACAAAATAATGGATGGGAAATAGGTTCTCACGGCGTTACACATCGATCTTTACTCAGATTGAATGAAACCGAAATAGAGAAAGAACTCTTCGAATCAAAAAACATTCTAGAATCCCTATTCGGAACAATTAAATCATATGCTTACCCTTATGGAGATTATAATAATTACATAATGAAGAAAGTAGGTAATTTTTATGATTATGGATTTCTTCTTACACAAGGAGGAGTTTTTCTTTCAGTAGATTCATTGCGTATACATCGTTATTATATTTCAGAAATATATCAGATAATTAACAATAGATGAAAGCTTTAGGCATTTTTAGAGGATTCCCTGGCTTGGGAAGAGTTGTTTCAGGTGTTTCAATATTGGAAACACTACGAGATACTTATGGCTTTAAGGTTCGAGCGATATCTTATCTTCAAGGAAATGAGTATTTAAAGACCAAAGGTTTTGAGTTGCTAAATGAAGCAACATCTTTTGACTATTGTTCAATAGGACTTTTACCTACGAATCAGTTAGCCAAAGATATCTATACTCTCATAAAGGAATTTTGTCCTGATATAATCATAATAGATGGTGAACCACTTATGATACAATCATTAAGAATATCATATCCAAATATCAAGTTGGTAACTCTGCTTAACCCATCAGATGTTGAAAATGAAGCCAATGATCAAGAGGCGATGGATTACTTTAATGCCTCCTTTCAAATGGCTGATCTGGCAATCATTCATGGTAATAGAAAGGTAACGACTAAACGTAACTACAAACATATAATATCTATACCAACTATCATTCGAAGAGAAGTAATAGAAATAAAAAGGAAACCTACAAATACAATATATTGTATTTTAGGAGGAGGGACATTAAATGTTAGTTCGCTATTCTATGATTCTACAATACGAATAGGTTCTTTGTGTATAGAAGTAGCGGCAATACTTAAGCAATACAGATTTGTGATTTTGTGTTCTTGTGATTCAATATACAATGCCTTGTTATGCCATCCCAAAACTGATAATGTTTATTTAGAGAAGAAGATTATTGCAGCCAGTGAATATTATACAGATGCAGCAATGATAATTACTCGATCTGGAAGAAATACTTTAGGAGAAGTTGCTTATCTTGGAATTCCTACAATATCTTTTGTGTCAGGATGTATATATCGACGAATTGAACAACTTAAAAATATAGAATCAATATCTTCTGATAACATTAGATGTGCTGACTCCAATATATCTTTAGTGGATTTTTCATCTTTGATAGTTAAATCAATCAGCGAGAATAAATATGCATCAGATGTGGTTGATGGTTCACCTATAGCTATTGATGCTATATTGTCCTTGTATAGAGATAATAATGGGCTTAAATGCTATAATTATGAAGAATGGAAAAACGATTTAGGAAAAGCTGGAAATTTAGAGAATCCGTTATTAAGGAAACTTGCATTCAAAAAACTACGTTCAATTATATTCAAAGAGAATATTAAAATCGTATCTGAATGTGGATATTCAAATTATGATGGACAATGGGTTCCTGTTACGCAAGAAGGTAGTTTTTCAGAATTATTTCACTCTGAGCTATCACCTATAAACAATATTGGAAGTATGAATACTATAATTTCTGTTGTCAATGAAGATTCAATTGATGCAGGAATCAAATTAATTGATCAAGGATATAATCCGATTGTTTTAGACATGGCCTGTGCGGAGGGCCCTGGTGGTGGAGTTATTGGAGGCTGTTATGGACAAGAAGAATCATTATTTAGACGTAGTGATTTATATTACCATACTTTTAAATTTACAAAATATGCAACAGTGTTTGGCATTCAGAAATCTGATGATCAATATCCACTTGACGATAACTACGGAGCTGTATATGTAAGAAATGCAAATATTTTTAGACATGCAGAACCTATGGGATATAAGTTGATGGACAAATGCCGTAAATTATCATTTGCAGTTGTTCCTGCAATCAAAGATCCAGTACTAATACATAATCAATTATCAGAAACAGATACAAAAATAACGATAAATAAGATTCGTACAATCTTTAGAATTGCTTTACAAAACAATCATAATGCAATCGTATTAGGGGCATTTGGTTGTGGTATATTTCATAACCCACCTGAAGATATAGCTAAGTGTTTCGACATAGTTATAAATGAGAAAGAATTTAAAAACGCATTTGAGAAGATCGTTTTTGCTATTCTTGAAGATAATAAAAGTGGTAATTTTCTTCCATTTAAAAAACAATTAGACAAATGACACCTATACTTTCCATAATAATACCAGCATATAATGCATCAAAATATATTAATAAATGCTTAGATGCTATTTTTGTTCATGGTGGGTTAGAGAAAGATTCTTTAAACCTAATTGAAACAATTGTTGTAGATGATTGTTCAAAAGATAAAACTTCAGAACTTGTTAGACAATATGCGAAAAAAAATAACATTCAAAATATTATCACAATTAGACATGAAATAAACCGACAGCAAGGTGCTGCTAGAAATACAGGGTTGAAAATTGCACAAGGAAATTTTGTTTGGTTTGTTGATGTAGATGATATTATTAAGCCTGGATTTTTATCAATATTGAAAAGTGATATATGTCTGTCAAATATAGATGTCTTTCAATTTAATGCTGTTGCACAAGATTTAGAAGGTAATCAATATACGGAGTTTTTTTTACCTGAAACATTAAAAAACATGTCTGGTGCCAAGTATCTTGAATACGAGGCAAGTATTCATTATGAGAACAGAATTAGAGCATCATGGAGTAAGTGGTATAGAAGGGAATTTTTAATACAAAACGAATTATTGTTTGAAGAGGGTGTCTACTGGGAAGATGTTGTCCATACTCTAAAAAGTATTTATTTGTCGAGTAACTTTTTATATTTTCCAATCATAGGATATGTATATATCCAAACTCCAAATTCAGACATGCGCGGTACTCAAGATGGCAGAAAATTTGCTGATACTATTCGATTCTGCGTCAACTCTTTTGAATTTTTCAAGCAAGTTAAAGCATCTAACACAATTGTAGATTTTCAGATGGAGTATTATGAACGGGTTCTCAATAAATATAATCACAAATTGCATATGCTTCCAATGGATGAATTTCAGATTTTTGATAATTTAGTTTCGAAATTAAATTTGTCTATTATTAAAGATTTCTGTTTTAGTAACAAATATGAGTGGTTAATGTCTTCTCAAGGAAGATTTAATGCATGGAGGAATATTGAATGAAAACAAAGTTAGTATATGTTTTGGTTAGCTCGAAAGAAGATTTCTATTGGGAACAATGCCTTATATCTGTTATGTCTGCTCGCTATCAGATGCCACAGGCACAGATATACCTTGTTTGCGATGACAAAACCAATGATTCATTGTATGGGATACGTGAAGAAATAAAACAATTTATTACTAAATTAATTGTAATACCATTTGATAACAATGTCGAAAAGGTCAGACGCTCACGCATACTAAAAGTAACATTACGCAAAATTATTAATGGAGACTTTTTATATATTGACTGTGATACGTTGATTACGCATTCACTTGATGATATCGATAATTTTTCATTCTCATTAGCAGCAGTATTGGATGGACATTGTATTTTCAAAAAACATCCGATGTTTGATTTCTTTGTTAAACAAAACAAGCATTTAGATTATCCAATAGACAAGATAGTAAAGTATTTCAACGGAGGGGTCATGTATGTTAAAGATAATATAGAGGCTCATGCATTTTACGAAGCATGGCATAATAATTATCTTATATCTTGTTCAAAAGGTAGTTTTATAGATGAACCATCACTGAGTAAAACTAATATTGAACATGGGTATTTAATTCATGAAATTGACGGATCTTGGAATTGTCAGATACGCTTTGGTGCATTATATTTATCAGTTAATAAGATACTTCATTTCTGTTCAAAAAAGAATATGCCTGTAAGCTATTTATCACAAAAGGCTTATCTAAAGAAGATTAAAGAATATGGAATCAATACTGAAAGGTTAGTAGATTATATCCATGATTGGAAGAGTACAATACCACAAGGATTAGTTACATGTGTTGGCGAAGATGCATCGTTTGCAGTATCTCCCCTTTACGAATTAGGTCGAAAGGATTTCATTAATAGTAAAGCCAAAAGTAGTCTTTACATACCACATCATGATTTCAAAGAATACATTATTTCAATTAGAAATAATGTATTAGGAAGAGTTACTCCTAAATATTTATCGCAATTATTGTATAAAGAGTTGTTAGGGACAGATATGCACCAAGCGAGTGAGTATGATTTTAACAAAATGCTTTACACGCTATCCTTCTACTCAAACAATAAAGAATGGAGTACTTATGCTGACAAGTTAGCGGTGCGCGATTATATTGCATATAAGGGATTAAAACATATTTTGCCTGTTATCTATAAGATTTGGGATAATAGTCAGGATATAGATTTTGAGAGTCTACCGAATAAATTTGTACTCAAATGTAATCATGACAATGGCTCCGCAATAGTTGTAATTGACCGATACTCTATTAGCGATGATTACGTAAAGAAATATTACTCGAAAAAACTTAGTAAACGATTCGGTATATCAACCGCAGAGCCACATTATATGAATATTCCTCGGAAGGTTTTTGCAGAGGAGTATCTAGAGAACGACAAAATCTTTTCCGATTCTCTTGTAAGTTATAAATTTTTCTCTTTTTATGGAACGGCTGAATATTGCCAAATCATATATGACTCAACACATCATAAGAATCAGAAAAGTATAATATACCGGATATCAGACTGGAAAAAGCAAGTGGGATTTATAAATAAGAATGAAGGAAATATTGATATACCTTGTCCAAAAAAGTTGGCGGAAATGAAGAATATTGTAAAACTCTTGTCGGAAAATCTTCCGTTTTGTAGAGTTGATTTGTATGAGATTAACGATAAAATATACTTCAGTGAACTTACTTTTATGCCAGGTGCTGGAAGGATAAAGAATTTTTCGCAGCATTTTCTTAACATACTCGGAAAAGAATTAAAAAGTACTGAATATATATGGAAACTATCATAATTACAGGTTCTTCTGGCTTTATTGGCTATTCCCTTTCAAAATACTTACTGGATAGGGACTTCAGAGTTATAGGAATTGACGTGCATAATGGTGAGGGGGAACAGAAAAGACTTCAAGATGAACGATTAAGCCAACTTATACAATTTAAGGAATTTACTAGTATTCGTAAAGATTTGTCAGAGGACTTATCAGACTTGAAGGAATACTTTAATGAAAGTAATTATGTGATTCATTTAGCTGCTACACCAGGAGTAAGGGAGTCAAATAGAAATCCTCAAAAGTATATAAAAAACAATATTGTTGCATTTTCCAACGTCATAGAAATGGCAGCAAAGTCAAACATAATGCATTTCATTTTTGCTAGTTCAAGTAGTGTCTATGGTGATATGAATATTCCGATAAATGGTTTAAAAGAAAATATGATAGAAGGAAATGTTCAGAGTGTTTATGCAATGACAAAAGTTGCAAATGAGATTGAAGCTTTAGTTTTTTCAAAGAAATCTAAAATGCAGATTACTGGATTTAGATTCTTTTCTGTTTATGGACCATATGGACGACCAGATATGGCAATTTGGCTATTCACCGATTCCATATTAAAAAATAAGCCTGTAAAGGTGTTTGGTAAAGGCTTAATGAAAAGAGATTTTACATATATAGATGATGTAGTATTATATATAGCCAAAGTTATCAAGATTAAACGAACATCTTCCTTTGAAATATACAATATTGGAAGTATGAGACCTCAAACTATTTTATCACTTCTCAATTGCATAGAATCAGAGTTGGGACGCAAAGCAAACATTATTTTTGAAGATAAAGATATAGCTGACGTTAATGAAACGTTTGCAAATATGGAAAAATATATCAAGGAATACGAATTAGGAAAAGATCTTGATTTTACACGAATGGAATCTGGTATTTCAAAGTTTTGCAAATGGTTAATTGATTTTCAACGGAACAATTCAAGGAATTATGCCGGTGTCATCGCCTCCAAGAAGCTATAGGCGTTGGCGTTTACAAGTCCTACAATCCGGTCGTGGTATTCCGTGTTGGAGTTGCACAACCCACGGCTCTGCACCACCTTGCCTTGGCTCAACGAGAACTCCACGGTTTCGATGCGGTTGCCTTGGTGGTCATGTGCCGACAGGATAACGCTGTCCGCCTTGGCGTAATATTCGCATTGGAACACGCAATGGTGAAGGCTGCTTCCCTCGGTTTGAAATGCTTCGATGGAATCAAGCACGGATATTTCAATGTCATTGTCGCTGATGACAATCCCGAAGTAACGGGGCTTTTCCTTGTAGAAGTCCGCCTCTTTCGCCTTGGTTTTTGCTATCTGTTCCTGAGTCCTACGCTTCTCCTCCGCCTTGTTCCTTTTGTCCAGCCAATGGTCATGGGCGGTTTTAAGGTCTTTGGGACAAATATACTTGGCGTTGTGTATGTCCTTTCCGCATTGCTCCAACAAACGGACGGTATCGCACCACAGGCCGTAGTCGGACGGACGGTAATGACGCCGTGCGGCCACCTTGTACGACTGCCAGTACGTGTCCAAATCCAGCGGACGGCTCACAAAGTAATCCACGGCCTGCAAGTACCTGGACTTCATCATCATCTCTATTCGGCTGTCCGTCAACAACGCCTTCATCAGCCTTGCCGGATGGCTGCCATCGGGAAACCTGCCTTTCATGCCGTTGCGCCTCAGTTCGGTAAGTAGCTTGTAACGTGGGTAAAACGTATGTGTCGGAAATCACCCAATGCACCTTGGACAAAAGCTTCAAGTCAATTACTGTACATCAGTAAAAACATTTTATCTACATAATAGATGAAAAGCCTTAAAAATGTCTTTCTCGCCAATATCTTAATTTATAGACAATCTTTTTTCCACATTTAGAACGATATTGGCTAAAAGTTCATTATCTTTGTAGCACATAACGAGTTTATTATATGGAACATAAAGATTTGAACCGACTGAAAGTAGTTCTGGCAGAGAAAAAGCGCACTAACAAATGGCTCGCAGAGCAATTAGGAAAAGACCCTGCCACTATTTCCAAATGGTGTACCAATAATGCACAACCTACGTTGGAAAACCTGCTCCAAATAGCGAAATGTTTGGAAGTGGATATAAATGAATTAGTTCGTCAATAAGATGTAGGGATGACAACATGGTGAACAAGAACAATAGCCCATATTCAGCAACTATCACAGGATGCGCTTTTCTCTATAACGAGTTTATGCGCATTCTGCCTTTGTTGATGGCTGAGAATGTGGAGAGTTTGCTTAAAGAAGAGGTGCAGAACAATCGCCTTCTGCAAGTAAATTCCCAAAAAGCGCGACAAACATTCATCACTGAGTTCAAGCGTAGATACCATGCAGTTCCAGCTACGTTTTGGACGAATTTTGTCCATATGAATGAAGCAGCCCAGCGTGCAGGTTTGCTGTATGCCATATTAAAGGCATACAAGTTGGCTTTCGATTTTCATTTCAACGTCACTGTCAAGCGGTGGAACTCCGTTGACCAAACCCTTCATAAGAATGACATCATGAGGGAGTTCAGTGAACTGTCGTCACGGGATGCGTTTGTGGATAGTTGGACTGAAAAGACCAAAGACAAATGTGCCAGCCAATATCTGACCATCTTACGTCAGGCTGGTTTGTTGCAAGAAAAGACCGACGAACTTCAGCCACTTCATCTTGAAGCGTCTGACTTTGAATATTATGTGCGTAGCGGTGAAGATTGGTTTTTGGAAGCCTGCTTGCTTTATCCCTACGAAGTAAATAACATAAAAACGCAGTTGTCATGAGTAGCATGTCCATACAGGAACTGTACGACTATCTCAACAGTCCTGAGTTTCAGAACGTGAAGAATGGAAACATCTTCTACAACTACTATATCTACCAGTATCCTGCAAAAAAGGAATACGAGATGCGGCGGCAGTTGGTCGTTTTCAAGCAGAACTTGGAACGTCCCACCAGCTTTGTCAATGCCATGCTGCTGGATTTGTTCCAACTGTTTTGCGATTATCTGAAAGCGGAAACATTCGGTTCTGAATCCTTGTTTGATGTTACATTGGAGGATGACAAGACGCAACCGGACATGGTTACTACCGAACTGACCAACGAGGCCAATTCGGATAACTTCATCAGCTATGTACACGACCGCATTGATGAATATCTCCGGATAAGCGACGGGTTGAACAAACCCTATATTTTTATCCACGGAATAGGAAAGATGTTCCCTTATCTGCGAACCAATGTATTCCTTACCCGTTATGAGAAGTACAACGACACGTCGCGGTACAAAATCATCCTATTCTATCCAGGGCATCAGGAAGGCAATTCCTTCTCGCTGTTCGATACGTTAGAAGATGCGCACACTTATCGTGCCACTTTATTAGTCAACAAATAAACACCGATTTGATATGAAGTTCAAAGATTTATATGAAAGAGGACTTGACCGGAAAGTGAATCCCGCCGTTTCCGCATCCGATTTGAGCGAAGAAACAGTACACACTGAAATCGAGGAATATGTGTTTACGCAAGAGATTATAGTCAACCTATTCAATATACTGACCAACATCAGGCTGAATCAAGGCAGTCATGTTGGTATTTGGATAAATGGTTACTATGGCTCAGGAAAGTCCCATTTCTTAAAATATACCAGCTATTGCCTGTCGGGCAAGTATAGCAAAAAGGCTTTTGAACGCCTGATTGATGCCACACAGCAAATGTTGCTCGGTGATAAAGATACTTCTGCACTTGAAATCGCAGGTGTGTCGCTTTCTGATTTGCGCGACCTCCAGAATTGGTACGAGAATAAGGCGGATGTAGAGATGGTGATGTTCAATATCGGCGATGTACATGATGCCAACGTGGATCGTGCCAATACGTTCACCACTATCTTTTGGAACCAGTTTAATGCAAAACGCGGTTACAACTCCTTCAACCTCCCTATGGCTCAATACTTGGAAAAAGCACTTGACGATGACGGAAAGTTTGAAGAGTTCAAAAAATATGTCAAGGGTAAAGGTTACGATTGGGAACGAAACATCTCACGCTTTGCCGCCAGCAAATTGGATTTGGCTTTGCAGATGGCCAAGGAAATTGACCCGGCACTTGCCATTGACGTGATTCGTGAACGAATCAAGAACAACGACATCAACATTTCCGTGGAAGCCTTTGCCGCCGAGATGAAAGAATATATCGACCGCAGGGCCAACCGCAATCTCCGCGTTCTGTTCTTTGTGGACGAGGTAAGCCAGTTCATCGGCGAACACCGCGATCTGTTGCTTCAACTCCAATCGCTTGTAAAACGGCTCGATGAAGTGTGCGAATCGCAAGTCTGGATTTCTTGTACTGCCCAGCAGACATTGGAAGATGTGGTGAAAAACGTAGGTGGCAGTGATACCAATCCCGACGATGAGGTGGGCAAAATCTTGGGACGCTTCGAGGTGCGTGCTTCCTTGCAGGGCACAAGTCCCGAGTACATCACACAGAAACGTATCTTGGAGAAAAAGGGCGAGGTGGAAATAGAACTACAAAAACTCTATGAAAAGAATAAAGCCATGCTCGATGCTCAGTTTATTCTGCCAGGCACTTACCAGTCTTATAAAAATGAGACAGATTTTGCGGCGTTCTATCCCTTTGTGCCTTATCAGTTCCAGCTGATTATGAAGGTGCTCGATTCCTTTGTCAACATGAACTATGTGGACAAGCAGGTAAAGGGAAACGAGCGTTCCTTGCTCAACATCACGTTCTCCATCGCCAAGGAAACCGCCGAGTGTGAAGTGGGCGAATTTATCTCCTTCGACCGTTTCTTTGGTGCCATGTTCCAAGGCTCCATGCAGCATTTGGGGCAGCGTGCCATGTCGAATGCACGTCAGGCACTGGATTTGATTGACGACGAGAAGAAGCAAGCCTTCTATCGTCGGGTAGTATATGTGCTGTTTATGGTCTGCAATCTTTCGGACAGCGACAAGCAAGGCTTTTCCGCCACCATCGACAACATCGTGACGTTGCTTATGACTAAAATGGACGCCAACAAGGCTGCCATCAAGGAGGAGGTTTCGCAAGTGCTTTCGTTCCTTATGGATAAATCGGTGATTCGCAAGGTCAAGAAAGATGCCAGCACAGAAATCTATGAGTTTTATACGGAAGAGGAAGCCAAGGTCGCCCAGATTATTAAGAACCAAAAGGTGGACAGTAATACCTATACCGAGGAACTTTACAAAATCATCTACGACCATTTCGGCTTTTCTACTTCCACCAGCAAAGAAACTTTTGCAACCCGTTCTTTCAACGTGGGAGGCAATGTGGACGGAAGGAACATCCTTTCCAACAATCCCGATGTGATGGTTGACTTCCTCACTACCGCAAGCACCGATTCGCCTGACCAGTTTGCCTTCACCAACCAGCCCAACCATTTGGTGTTCTTCCTCTATCCGTTCTTCAAGGATAATCAGGAGTTACGCCAAAACTTCTTGGACTATTGCCGTGTGCAGTGCTTCTTGCGAGAACCGGCAATCAGCGAGGAACGTCGGCGCACTCTCGAACTGTTCAAAGACCGGGCCAAAGAGATGTACAACAAAGACATCAAGCCCAAGTTCCGTGATTTGCTCGACAACTGCCCGGTTATCTCCGGCAATGAGGTTATTCCCCAATCCGTATTGGGTACGGCCAAGAACAAGGAACGCTACAAGGCGGCTATGGAACACCACCTGCAAAACCTATATCGATTTGCCTCATTGGTAAACAGTGCGGAGTTCCCTAAGACCCCCAATGAGCTTACCCAGAAAATTCTTCGTCCCGTTGATGCCACTTTCTTTGAAACCTCTCTGTCCATACCTGAACAAAAGGTGAAGGACTATCTCGACCGTGCGCCCCACGATGTTACCGTGGCCGATGTAGTGCGTCAGTTTGCCAAAGTGCCATACGGATGGGCGGATAGTTGCAGCATTTATGTGGTCAACGAGCTGGTGCGTCGCCACCTTTATGCGTTCAACTACAACAATAATCCTAATGTGAGCCGTGAGGAGGTGGCCCGGAACATTGTGCGTGAATCCAACCGTTTCACTATTGAGCCTGCCAAGGCTATTTCGCAGGATATATTGAATGCCTTTATTGAAGCATGGAAGCATATCTTCAATGTCGTAACCGTCAAGGGAAGCAACGATTACACCGAACTTTTCCGTAGCTGCAAGGAAACCAACGACAGTGCGCTCAATAGCTTATTGAAGAATTACCGGGAATTGTATCATACCATCAATGGATATGCTTTTGCCAAAGTAATTGACGAAGCCATTTCGCTGATGGAACAATGGCTGACCATCCGTGACCCGAAAGAGTTTTTCCAGACCATTATTGATGCCGATGAGAGTGCCGCCGTCCTGTTCGACAAGTGCAAGACGGTACGCCAGTTTGTGGATGACCAATACGAAATGTTCAAGAAGATAACGAAGTTCTTGGATGCCCACCGTGACAACTTCGCTTTCTTGCCCGATGACCAAACGGAGGCGTTGAACCGTCTGAAAGCAATTACGGTTGATGAAGAACCCTGGGACAGGATGCCGGCCTACAACAAGATGATGCGTAACTTGAACGGCAAATTGAATGAATGCAAGGACGCGCTGATTGCCACCATCAAAGCGAACTACAACAAGGCGTTTGACGAACTGGAAGAATATGCCAGGAGCGTAAACGTGAGCCGTGACAAATTTGCCCAGCGTGATGCCACGATTATGCTCAAGACAAGCACAAACAACCTCTATGCCCTGCAAGCCAATGCCAATGTGATGGAGTTTTACGAGGAGCAGACGGGACGCATCAATGCGGCTATACCGCAAAAGCCCCAACCAACAAAAACCTACGGACCTTCTAAAACAGGAAATGGCGGCAATGTACAAGAACCCCCTGCTCCCCGTATGCGCAAGGTGGTGCATCTCGATACGCATTGCAACACGCCTCTTCGCACGGAGGCAGACATCGACCGATATTTGCAAGGGCTAAAAGACAAACTGATGAAATACATCGGTGGTGACAATGACATTATCATTTCATAGAAAGCAAAATCGTATGGATACCAATAAACTCAAACGCTTCGCAACAGAAGCTCGCAATATATTACTCAGCGGCGTGGTACAACGCCTTGCCGCTTTGGGCTTTCAGCCTGATGGCACAGCGACCGAAAAGCCTGAACTGCTGGGCGGTGGTGCTGTCTTTATGGGAGAAGTGCAGCCGGAGGACTTCTACCACAAGTGGATGTCGCTCTACCATCGTATGCAAAGCCACTCGTTCCGCGAGGTGGCGGAAGAGGCCGCTTATACATGGTTCAACCGCTTGGTGGCCATCCGCATCATGGTGAAGAACGAACTGATACCTGCCGTACTGGAATATGAAAGTGATGAAGTACGCATTCCGGTCATCGTGACTGAGGCACGGCAAGGGCGTATGCCGCAGATGGACGAAGCTAGCCGTCAGAAGTTGGACGCTCTTCTGCTCGACGATGCCTTGACCGACGAGCAGTTTGCCTTGCTCATCGTGGCGTATTGCCACAGCAACCCGATTATCTCGAAGTGCTTTGGCAAGATAGCGGACTATACGGAACTGTTGTTGCCCGGCAACATCTTGAAGAACGACGGCTTCATCGATCGCCTCAATGCCGATGATTATATTTCGGACGACGACTACCGCTCGCCTGAACTCATTGGCTGGCTCTACCAGTTTTATATCTCCGAGCGCAAGGACGAGGTGTTTGCCAAGAAAGGGAAATTTGAAGCCGATGAGATTCCTGCTGCCACGCAAATCTTTACGCCCAACTGGATAGTGAAGTACATGGTGCAAAATACTGTAGGACGTATCTACCTCGACAATAATCCTTATTCTGACATCAAGGAGGGTATGAAGTATTTGGTAGAACCCGATGCACCGCCCCCTACGGATGCCGTCTATCGGTTTGATGATATTCACGACTTGAGGGTTGCCGACCTTGCTTGCGGTTCAGGCCATATCCTCAACGAGTGCTTTGACCTGCTCTATCAGATTTATATCGAGGAGGGCTACAACCGCCGCCGTGCCGTGGAAGATATTTTCCGCTACAACCTGACAGGTGTGGATATAGACACCCGTGCCAAGCAGCTTGCCATGTTTGCCCTCTTGCTGAAAGCTTGCCAAAAAGACAGGAGCTTTGCCGACGGTCATGTGCTGCCCCGTGTGCTGGATATGCCCAAAACCGGACTGCCCTTGCCGGCAGATACCCGTTTGGCAAACGAGATTGAGGCTATCAATAAGACGCTTGCCAATGTAGACACCTTGGGTAGCATCATGAAGTTTCACCTCTCTCCGGCTGCCCGTGAATGGGTGGTTTCATTGGGGGAAGAGAACGAGGCGGCGCAGTTGGTGCTGGCGCTGACGGATAAGTATGCGGCATTGGTAATGAATCCTCCTTATATGGGTAGTGGTAATATGAATGCCGCGTTGTCTAACTATGTAAAGAAGAATTATGAGGCGGGGAAAGCGGACTTGTTCTCTGTCTTTATGCAAGTAGCGGAGGAACGATTGGCAGAGAACGGGAAGTATGGCATGATTAATATGCAAAGCTGGATGTTTCTCTCTTCGTTCGAGAAGCTGCGTACCCATTTGCTTGAAACCTTGCAGATAGACAGTATGCTGCACCTGGGGCCTCGCACGTTCGATGAACTGTCGGGCGAGGTGGTACAGAACACGGCTTTTGTTGTAACCAAGCATACGCCATACACCACAGGAGCCTACTTCCGATTGGTGGATGGCAAGAGTTGTGGAGATAAGGAACGGATGTTTCTCGCCAGAGAGAATGGCTATCCCCACGTTTCCCAACAGAACTTCGAGAAGATTCCGGGATGCCCGATTGGGTATTGGGTGAGTGAGAGGATGATAGAAAATTTCCAAAACAGCATGAAGTTAAAGGATATTGCTGATGTAAAAATTGGAATGGGAACAGGAAAAAATGAGATTTTCGTTAGACAGTGGTGGGCAATAAATCTCAATAAAATAGGTTTTGGAACTAAAAGCATTGATGAATTAAAGCTCTCAAACAAAAAATTTTTTCCATATAACAAAGGAGGAGAATTTAGAAGGTGGTATGGCAATTTGGTTGAAGTCCTTTGGTTTAATAAAGAAGGAAGAGAGCTTATGAACTCGATGTCTGGCCATCGAGAAAATGGTGGATACGATTATTATTGTAAGGAAGGCCTTACATGGTCTTTTATAAGCTCCTCAAATTTTGGAGTTCGTTATGTTCCTTATGGTGCATTATTTGATGTTGCGGGTTCAATGCTGTTTGCAAACAGAAAGTTAAAATATATTTTAGGGTTCTTGGTCTCTAAACCATGCTTCACTATTCTAAAATTGTTAAATCCGACGATAAATTTTCAAGCAGGGAATATAAAGAATTTACCATTAAGAATTGAAGAAGATGCTGTAAGCGAAATAGTAAATAAAAACATCTCTATTAGCAAATCCGACTGGGACGCTCACGAAACCTCTTGGGACTTCCAAGAGAACGAACTCGTCCGCTTAAGCAAAGAGCAGGGCGAAGGGGCGCACCGCCTGTCCGACCTTATGGATGCCTACCGAGAGCATTGGACAGAGCAATTCTTCCAGCTTCATGCCAACGAAGAGGAGCTGAACCGCCAGTTTATCGAGATATACGGCTTGCATGACGAACTTACTCCCGACGTCCCATTGGAGGAAATCACCATCCTGCAACAGGGAGAAATAAGTATTGAGAACGGACAAATAGTTTGGCATAATGATGTAATCGTTAAGCAGCTTATTTCGTATGCCGTTGGTTGCATGATGGGGCGTTATAGCCTTGACTGCAAAGGATTAATCCTTGCAAACCAAGGCGATGGACAGAAAGAGTATGAAGCCCTTGTACCCAGCAGCCGCTTCGCAATAGACGATGACGGCATTATTCCCCTCATGTCTGTCAATAACGAACTGACTGACCACATTTCCCTCCGCTTCAAGACATGGTTGAGCATTGCCTTTGGTGAAGAGAACTTCATGGATAACCTTAACTTTGTGGAACGGACTTTGGATAAACGTTTGGAAGATTACTTCTTGAAAGACTTTTGGAAAGACCATAAGAAGATGTACCAGAACCGTCCTATCTACTGGCTTTTCAGTTCAAAGAAAGGTGCTTTCCAGTGCATCGTCTATATGCACCGCATGAATGCTTACACCGCCGAGAAAGTGCGCACCCAATATCTATTGCCCCACATCGAATGGCTGATGACCCGACAAGCCGAGATGCAAGCCAATGCCGCCAACCTCTCCGCCCGTGAGCGCAAGGAATTAGACAACATCGGCAAACAGATTGACGAGTGCCGTGAATACCACGACCGCCTCCATGTAGTAGCAGACAGGCAAATTGCCTTCGACCTCGACGACGGCGTGTTGGTGAACTACGCCAAGTTCGGTGATGTATTAGCTAAGTTGAAATAAAATAATATGGAAACAATGGATAAACAGCAAATATCAAATTTGTCACATATGCATCAGGCTTATCGAGATAATCGTTTAGTCATTTTTGTTGGCGCTGGAGTTTCAAGAAACTCTGGCGTTCCAACTTGGGATGAACTAATCGCAGCGATGAAGTCTGAACTTCCAGCCGATTTAAGCAATGAAAATGATTCTCTGAAGATAGCACAGCTATACAAAGATGCAAGAGGTTATAAGGAGTACATGGACAAAGTGAAAGATATTTTACTTTTCAACAAAGCTACGCCTAATCCATTGCATAAAAGGATACTGTCCTTAAACCCCTGCCATATTATCACAACTAATTATGATGATTTAATCGAACAGGAAATCCAAAATGAATACACTCAATATACTATAATCAGGGAAGATAAAGATATTCCACAAATGGCATATCCTAATTCCCTGATAAAAATGCACGGAGATTATTTGACCAATAATATTGTTCTCACAGAAACAGACTATTATAACTACAAGAACAATTTTCCATTGGTACGTGCCTTTGTACAGTCTTTATTTGCGAGCAAACTTGTCTTGTTCGTAGGCTTTTCATTTGCAGACTTAAACCTCAAGATAATTCTCGAAGAATTGAAAGGCATCTTATCGGACAATATGCAAAGAGCTTATATGCTATCTTGTGACGAGCCTAATTATGTAGTCAGAAATTATTTTGAAAACAAAGGGGTCAATGTTGTATATTTTAGCGAGAATGAAATTGATTCGATAAATGGTTCAGACTATTCAAAGGTGGCTCTGAATGGCAAAGGGTTGCTAATGGATAAGATTTTGTTTGCTATTAAAAATTACAGCATCATATCTAAAAACGATATAGCAATTTATGTCTATAATCGCATTAAGCCCTATTATAAGGAGATGCGATCATTGGGAGATGGCTTAAGGTATTTCTTCCCTAATTATTCCAGTATGACATGGCATACTCATTCCTCAGGAGTGCAAACATTCTTACCGTATTTCAAAGAATTAGAGAAAAGCACAAAAGATAATCAAGGGAAAAGAGAATTTTTGCATAAGCATCCTAATATAGATTTAAACACGTTGCTAAAACTCGCTTACTATAATCATGTGAACGAGATTGATGGAATAAAAATACTTGATGACAGGTTTAAAAACAACATAGATAAATATATTCCCAAAACAACTATTGATTATTTGCGTCAGTTCGATTTTTCAGCAATGGGAAAACGAATATTGCAGCTACGTTCAACTGCATTACAATATAATATTGACGACTTAGAATATCCTTTTACTTTATATCTTTTGGGCGACTATGCCGGAGCCTTAAGGCACTACGCCAAGTTACTACCGATGTATTGGAATAGACAAAAATATATATTATATTTTATTTGTAGATATAATATGTGGTCAATACGTTACAATGCTAAGTGGCAAAAAGATTGGGATATAATAACTGATGTTGAGCGTGAATTACAGCTTGCATTAGACACAGACTTAGAAGAAATTCTGAATAAATTGCCTCTTGATTGGGAAATAAAAAAGATATTTCAAGATCTAATTTCCTATAGGTCTATTGGTAGTCATTTGGTAAAAACAGAAGAGCTTAGAGAGGAAATTTTCAAACAAAGGAAGCTAACAGAAAAAGGAGGATGTTCTGTCAATAGCAATATTCTTCTATTGCTTAGTACATATCAGAGGGAACACTTATTTTGTGCGTCAAACTTTATTATTTGCAATAACAGTAGTTATTATAAATCCCTTTGCTATAATGCGGCATCTGGAATTCTGAATAGTTTTTCAACCCCTGCAAGTAGTATGTTCGGAGGGCTTTTAGTATCCACAAGAGTAGAATCATTGGATAAATTTATGCTTGAAATACTTGTATTTGATATGAGTAATAAAAAACTTGACTCTGCTTTAAAAGGATATGATATTGAAACTTTAGTTTTTGATGATTCGGGAGTTGATTATATCAATTCCTGTTTACAAGGACTCAATGACTCCAATCAATCTTTGTATAAAAACAATGAGGCGTTTTATCCCTCATTGTGCAATATGTTGCTTTTAATTTCAAAATCTCAAACAGATAAGATTGATCAAGATTTATTGTACAAGGTTTTATTGAAATATTGGAATTTTGAGTTCTTTATTGGTCATAGAGTAATTGAGAATCTTATTGTTAGGTACAAACCTTCTAAAGAAAAAGCCAATGAGTTAATCAGCAAAATGTTGTATGAAACTCATAGTACCTTGGACTATACCAGTTGTATTGAAAGACTAGTTTCTTATATCTCTGATTATAACTTTGAGTTTACAGACATTCGTATGGATTTTTTTAAGGAACATAAGCCGATAATAAATTTATTTGTTATATATCGGGTATGCCCTGATGTACAAAAGCCAATACTTCAGACATTTTGCATGGATAATATTGAGGATTTTTGGTGTTATATTCGTTTTGTTTTCATTAATCATATAGTTCCATCATCAGACGATAAAATCAGGGATTTTTATACCAAATATAAAAAAGGAATAGATACAGACGATAGTTATACTCTTGCTCAGATAAGAAAAGATACTTCATTTACACCTCTCCATAGGTTTATTGATGAAATAGCTATTTCTAATGAATGTTTGAAGTTCTTTTTATCCCCGGAAGGGTATAAGAATTTTAATAATGTAAGCATTGATTGGCTCTTTAAATTAGACAAAAAAGGAAAAGAGGAAATTTTTAAGAATGAAGTATATAAAAGCAAACTAAAAGACTATATCAATACTCATTGGTTGAGTAAAAGTGATATGAAATATCTTATCAGTCTTTTATAATTAGACATATTATGACAACAGAAGATATATTACAACTCAGAAACCGTGGTGAGGTAAGCAAGGTACAGTTCAAGGAACGTATTTTGGATAAATACGACATAGGTTGCGAATTGGTTGCCATGAGTAACTTTCGTGGAGGCCAGCTTGTGGTTGGCATCAACGACAAGACAGGAGAATTTAATCCCTTGTCGTATGCCGAAGTGCAGGAAACAACCAACTTGCTCGGCAATATCGCTTCCGAAAATGTAGTTCCGAGTATTTTGCTCGACATTGATACGGCAAGCGTGGAGGGCGGAAGCGTGGTCGTGGCCACCATCAAAGAGGGAAACAACAAGCCATACCACGACAACAAAGGCATCGTCTGGATAAAGAATGGGGCAGACAAACGTAAGGTGTTTGACAATGCCGAGCTGGCGGAGATGATGTCCGAATGCGGCAGCTTTGCACCAGACGAAGCCGTGGTGAAAGATGCTACTCTGGACGACTTGGATGAAGACACCCTCAAGATATTCCTGCAAAACCGTTTTTCAATCGTATTGGAAAAGAAAGGAATTGTAGGTGATGTACTCCGCGAGGCTTCTCTTGACGAAATATCAAACGCCATAGCAAAGGGACACAACCTGAACAAACTGATGCGCAATCTGCGCTTTATCCGTCCGGACGGAGGCTTGACGGTAGCCGCCATGCTGTTGTTTGGCAAATACCCCCAGCGTTGGCTGCCGGTGATGACGGCCAAATGTATTTGTTTTGTAGGAAATAATATAGGTGGCAAGCAATTCCGTGACAAAGTAAATGATGCAGACATGGAGGGTAATCTGTTGCATCAGTTTGAAACCATTATGTCTTTCTTTACCCGTAATCTTAGAAACATACAGGTGGAGAAAGAGTTTAATTCATTGGGCAAACTTGAAATTCCATACGGCAGTTTGGTTGAGTTTGTGGTCAACGCCCTTGTCCATCGTTCACTCAACTGGAATGCGCCCATCCGTATCTTCATCTTTGACAACCGTGTTGAGATACATAGTCCGGGCATACTGCCGAATGGTCTACAGGTGGAAGACATTACCAATGGCACATCCATGCCTCGTAACAATTTCCTTTTCAGCAATGCCATTTACCTCTTACCCTATACAGGAGCAGGCACAGGCATCCAACGTGCTTTGGAAGATGGATTGCAGGTAGAGTTCAAGAATGATGAAAGGACGCATGAGTTCCTGATAACAATACAGAGAAATGCAGATTTTATCATCGACTCTGATACTATCTCTGACACTCAGACGCACAACCCTGACACTGACTCTGACACTTTTTACGCGAACTCTGGCACTCTAATACCCAATTCTGATGCTGACTCTGACACTCGCCGGATGAAACTTACTCCCAAGCAAAAGGATGTGGTCAATTTTTGCAGTGTACCTCGCAGTAGTCGTGAAATACTTGAAAGAGCTGGGGTAACTTATCACAGCAAGAACATTCATACTTATATTAAAGATTTGGTTGAAGCCGGATATTTGGAAATGACAAATCCCAACAACCCGAATGCCAGTAATCAAAAATACAGAAAGAAATGACCGTTACAGACAAGATATATTCTTACTTTGACAAGAATCCGGACTTACGGGTTCTCTTTATCTTCAATGACGAGTTTCTCGCCATGGAGCTTGCGGAAGCGACGTGGAAAGAGGGATATCGCTATGTGGATTTCAAAGGGGATTGGTTTACGACAAAATACAATCTGGATACCACATGGGCAAACGAAAAGGTTATCATCTATTTCCATCAGGAATCACCGCTGCAACGGAAATCTTTGCAAGGGCAATTCCCGTTGCTTGATGTTTTGACAGCAAACATGGAATACCACCACCAGGACTACGTGGCCTATATGCAGCAATACAGTTTGCCTTCAAATATGGCACTCTTTGTAGAAAAGAACATCAAGCAACTGCAATCCGACAGGATGCTCCGGCTGCTGCAAAGCTATTATACCGACCGAAGCATTACACCGGAAATTGCTGTCAGGGCATTCCTGTCCTCCTACTTGGGTCAAACCCGTGTGTTGGATTGGGACAACATCATTCTGAGAATCCTGTTCTTGGGCCGCAGTTCTGAACGGAACAAACAGATAGATTTTTATGTGAAGCTGAGAAGCGCGTCGTTGGTAAAAGACAAGTTGAACGAGAAGTTAGAAAGCATTTTCGGCTGCACGATAGATGACAATGCGGAAACAAAGGTGAAGAGGTTGGTAGAAACATTCAAATACAATGCCATCGTACAGAACCTTGCTCCTATTCCGGCAGATAACTACAAAGGTTACAGGATAACCGATTCCATCGCCTTGCAGCAGATGAACCGCATCTTAGAGCTGGCCATGAACCACCCCAAGACGGCGGAAGCATTAACGGAAGTGATGGATGAATGGGGAACGGACATCCGTGATGAAGACCTCATCCGCTGGTACGGTACGGATGCCAACTATTATTATATCCCGGAAGGGCTTTGTCTGCCTATACTTCGCAGCCTGATGGAAAAGGCAATCATGGAAGTCCCGAAGAAAGCGATGGCCAAGCTGGAGGAATTGAAGGTGAAGCACAGCGACAATAACGAGGTGGGTGCAGTCATAGACTATGACATACTGGTATCACGCTATTATGAATGTGCCTTGTCGTTAGGTTCCATTACCTTGAACCAACCGGACGACTATCTCCATAAATACCGGGATGAATATTATCTGATTGATCAGTTGTACCGGCAGTCTATTGAATGTTTCTGTAAAATAAGCCCTACCATCTCCCTTTACAATGTGGTACAGAAAGTGAAGCACAACTTGGATGTGCAATATGCCAAGCTGTGCAACCGCATCAATCTGGAATGGATGCGTTGTATGAAAGACGCAGGCGGCATGAATACCGTACATGGACTCAGGCAGCAGGATTTCTACGACAGCCTGATTAAAGGGATACAGAAAAAGGTAGTGGTCATCGTGAGCGATGCCCTCCGCTACGAGGTGGCGCAAGAGCTTATCGGCGTATTGGCGGCACGCAAACATATAGCCCGCCTGAACATGGGTATCGCCATGCTGCCTTCTGAAACGAAATTCTGCAAACCGGCATTGCTTCCGCATCGCAGTTTGCGGCTGTACGCCGAAGTGGATGGGACGCAAAACATGGGCGTGGACAACCGGATACTGGACACGATGGACAAAAGAACTGAACAAGTGGAAGCTTATCGGCAAGGAGCTGTCTGCGTGGATTATGAAACGGTAGGGAAATATGAGCAAGACAAGAACCGCGAGATATTCAAGCATCCGCTGGTGTACGTCATGCACAATACCATTGACGACAAGAGCCATTCAGCCGTGGCTAAAGACATCGTTGACAGTTGCAGAGATGCCATCAATGAATTGGAAACGCTGGTGCATAAGCTCCATGAGTCTTACAATGTGACCGAGGTCTATATCACTTCAGACCACGGCTTCCTATTCAATGACCAAGTGTTTAAAGACAAGGACAAGCACAAAGTAACCGAAGATGCGTTGGAAAAGAGTACCCGATACTACCTCACGCAATCGGCGGCTGCGGTGCCGGGTATTGTGAAATTTCCCTTGTCGGAAGTTTCCGGCATGGAAGAAGACGATATATATGTAGCAGTCCCTGAGGGAACCAACCGCCTGCAAGCACCGGCAGGAGGCTATCGCTTCACGCATGGAGGAGCTTCCTTGCAGGAATTGTTGATACCTATTATTATAAGTCGGCAAGAAAGAGTAAACACTAAGACACCGGTGGGCGTAATGGTGCTTGACAGGAACCTTTCCATACAAGCATCACGCCTTCGCTTCAAATTGTTGCAGACCGATGCGGTGAGCATGGAGATGAAAGCTCGTACCATCAAAGTGGCACTCTACTATAATGATATGGCAGTCACACCGGTCAAAGAATATGTGCTGAATAGCACGGATGCCTTGCTTGACAACCGCAAGGTATTGGTTGACCTCACCTTAAACCAAAACATTGATGCCAAAGTGTTACAGTTAAGGGTGTATGATGTGACCGATGGCCTGAATCCTTTAATAAAGGAGAATGTGACGAACAATACGCTAATTGGTAATGAATTTGACTTCGATTGATTATGGATTTGCAAGATAAAATAATGAATGCCTTTATTGGCAAAGTGGTCCGCAAGGATTTGGCCTTTCTCGTGAAAGGTGGGCTGCCCGTTCCTACATACGTGTTGGAATACTTGTTGGGACAGTATTGTGCCAGCAATGATGAAGAAGTTATAGCGGAAGGCTTGGAGAAAGTGAAAAAGGTCATCCAGAACAACTACGTGCATCGCGCTGACGCCGAAGCTATCAAGGGGACTATTCGTGAAAAAGGCAAGCACCGCATCATTGACAAGGTAACGGTGACCCTTAATGAAAGGTCAGACGAGTATCAGGCTCACTTTGCCAACTTAGGTTTGAACAATGTACCTATCAGCACGCAGTATGTAACTTCCAATCCTAAGTTGCTTTCAGGCAACGGCGTTTGGTGCATCGTGACCATCGGATATATTCCCGGAGAAGATGTTAAGGTGCGTTGGGAGATACAGACCCTCAAGCCGGTGCAAATATCCAACGTGGATGTGCAGGAATACATAGACCTGCGTAAATCTTTCACTACGGAAGAATGGATTGACTTCATGATGCACACAGTCGGTTTAGACCCTGACAAGTTCAACCGAAGAGAGAAATTCATTACACTGTCCAGACTGTTGCCTCATGTAGAAAACAATTTCAATTTCATGGAACTCGGCCCGAAAGGAACCGGTAAAAGCCACGTGTTCCAAGAGTTGTCTCCATACGGGGTGTTGGTGAGCGGCGGTGATGTGACGAGTGCCCGACTCTTCGTCAAGATGAGTGGTAACAAGGAAATACTTGGACTGGTAGGATATTGGGATGTAGTAGCCTGGGACGAGTTCGAGCAGCAAAAAGGCCGCAACGTGGATGCCGTATTGATAGACACCATGCAGAACTATCTTGCCAACAAGTCGTTCAACCGCGGCAAAGGCACGCATGAGGCTTCCGCTTCTATGGTATTTGTGGGCAACACCAAACACACGGTGCCTTATATGTTGAAGAACAGTCATCTGTTTGAATCCATCCCCACGGCTTTCATCAAAGGCGCTTTCCTCGACCGTATCCATCTTTATAATCCCGGTTGGGAAATCAAGATGCTGAAAAAGGACAGTTTCTCCAAAGGCTATGGGTTAATCACAGACTACATCGCCGCCATTCTGCACGAGTTGCGCAACAACGACCTTACCGACCTACTGAAAGAATATGCTAAATTTGACGGTTCTCTGTCTGAACGTGACCATTTGGCCATACGCAAGACATTTTCCGGCATGGTGAAACTTCTTTATCCGGACGGGAAGATGACAGGCAAAGAAGCCTGCGAACTGATAGACTTTGCGGCAGAATGTCGCAAACGTGTAAAAGACCAGCTTTACCTTATTGACGAAACCTTTAGGGCTGAACCGGCAAAGTTCATCTATATTCGCAAGACGGATGGTGCAGAAATCCATGTGGAAACATTGGAAAACATAAACTATGCACAAAGCACAGGCCGTGATGCAGCACAAAATTTTGTTATTGAGGTAGAAAAAAAAGAAAGCATGGATGCGCCTCAAGATAATACGTCCGCTGTTCCACAGGATGGCACTGAAGCTGTTAAAAAGAACCGCCCTCGCATTCCTGTATTACAGGAAAAGAATCTTTCATTCCGTTTGGGGCAGACAGGAGTCACTTACCAATCCCTTTTTGCCGACTACCTGAAAGATGCAAGAGAAATCACGATAGAAGACCCGTTTATCCGTACAAGCTGGCAAATAAAGAACTTGATGGAATTTATGACCATGCTGATAGATACCCGTAATGTGGATGAGCTGAAAGTACATCTGATAACCAATGAAGAAGAAAGCAAAATCCCTGAGCTGATAGACAAGCTGGATGACATTAAAGATGATATGATAGAATATGGCATCGAGTTTGATTACAAATTCCGGGATTTTCATGACCGCTGCATCAAAACAGATAATGGTTGGGTCATCTCATTGGGCAGAGGATTGGATATTTATGAAAAGTACAGTCCTTATTCGGTGGCTGCAGTACGTCCGGGTAAACGCAAGTGCAAGGAATTTATGGTAACTTATACGAAAAGCAACCCCGACAACAAATAAAAAGGCTCATACAAAAACTCCGCTGTGTAGTAAAACGAATTACCTATCAGAATCTTGAAAAATAAATATTTTGAGCAGTAAGACAATTTGTGAATACGCATTCCTAAAAATATAATCATTTGATTATTCAGTTTAACAAGTTACAGATATGAAAAAGTTACTGATGTTATGTTTCCTACTTCTATTGACATCACAACTTGTCAATGCGAAGAAATTATATGTCGAAATGGAATACAAGAAAAATTCCATACGCCTTGATGACGGCTCAAATAAAAAGCCTCAGACAATAAAAGGAAGTGACGGTGAAGACTTGAAATTCAATTCACTGATTGGCGCATTGAATTATATGTCCCTTCAAGGGTGGGAACTTGTCGAAACAAAATCCGTGACCAATGGCGGTGGTTATGTAGGTGCATACGGAGGTGCAAGTTCAACAAGCACCACCGTTTACTATATTTTCTGTAGAGAGGTCACGGATGAGGAACTTAAAGCAATAGTAAACAACTCGTTCAAAAAAGATTGACATATTAAGGATTTAATGGAATGATGATAAATTGCGTAAATATAAACTTCATATTATGATAATTCGTAAACGACCCATTATATCGTGGTTGCTCAACATGGACAATGTTGAAAAGGAAAACAGGTTCGGCGTGCCTATGTTGGCTAATGTGCAGCATTTTGGCTACCTTTCCAATGGGCTGCAATTCCTTTCTGAGGTGCGTGACACCCGTCCTGAATGGGGATTGCCGGAACTCCTGATGCCATCATTTGAAAAAGTGATGGCAAAAAGTGCCAAGTCATTTTACAATATCGACCACCAGCTTTTTCAGGATTTTTATAAGGACAATGTCTGCGGCATATTGCTTTCACGTGATTGCGGAACAATCATTTATGGCTTCGGAGAAGATACACTGCATGTGTGGCTGTTCAGGGAAGACAACGAATTAAGTAATCTGTATATGTATTTTTATGTAAAGTCCACACCAAACAATGTCCGGCAGGTTTATACCTGGCCGACTTTGACGGATGATGACCAGCTTTTTGCAGGAGACAAGAATGAAAGGAAGCAGATTTATGAACGGTTGGCCAATAAACTAATGGTATATCTTGCCGTAAAGAAATATGTCAAAGTAGAAACAATAGTTATACCCATTGGGAGGACAACAAAATTGGACGACAAGATTTTAGGCTATAAATCCAAAGAGAAAGTCCGCAATGAAAGCGGGCAGGAAGTAATTGTCATGGACTCTCGCTGGTTTCGCAAAATAGTGAACGATAATGAGATTTTTGTAAGAGGATTTTTCCGGTTTCAGAATAAAAAGGATGAAAACGGAGAATGGTACAAGGAACTTATTTTTGTCGATTCGTATATCCGATATGGTTATCACCGCAATGCTCTTATTGAAGATAATAGCAACAAAGAATAACCAATTTGTAGTCTTGAACAATTCTTCATTGTAATTTACCGACCTACGCCTCACGGCGCAAGTCGGTACACAAACATTACTTGGAACTTATGCCGTTGATTTTGCCTCCAAGAAACGGTAGGCATTGTCATTGACGAGCTGTATTATCCGGTCATGGAACTCGGTGTTGGAGTTGCATACGCCACGGCTCTGTACCACTTTTCCTTGCTTAATCGAGAACTCGACTGTCTCGATGCGGTTGCCTTGACGGTCATGAGCCGAAAGGATGACGCTGTCCGACTTGGCGTAATACTCGCACCTGAATACGCAGTGTTTCATGGCTTCACCCTCGGCACGGAACGCCTCAATGGAGTCAAGGACGGATATTTCAATGTCGTTGTCGCTTATGACTATGCCGAAGAAGCACGACTTTTCCCGATAGAAGTCCGCCTCCTGTCTTTTCGCCCTCTCCATCCGTTCCATATTCCTCCGCCTTTCCTCTATCCGTGTGGCTTTTGCAAGCCATTTGTCATGGTCAGCTTTGAGGTCTTTCGGGCAGATATACTTGACCGAACGGATGTCGTGGCCGCATCTTTCAAGCAGCCTTAACGTGTCGCACCACAGTCCATAATCCTCAGGCTCATAGCGATTGCGTTTCGCTATCTTGTACGACAGCCAGCACCTGTCAAGCTCCATTTCGTGCACTGTGAAGTATTCAACCGCCTTGTAGTCCTTGGCTTTCATCATCGTCTCGATGCGGCTGTCCTCAAGAAGCGTTTGCGCCAGTCTTGTCGGGTGGCAGTCCGGAAGCCGTCCCCTCATGCCGTTACGCCTTAATTCCCTTGTGGTGGAATAGTTCGGATAGACATACGTGTTCGATATTACCCAATGGACGTTAGTCAGATTTCTCAGTTCAATGTCCGAAAGCCAGTTGAAACAGTCCATGTAATGTCCCAACATCCTTGTCCTTGACGTGACTGCGGTCTTGCCGTCCTTGTTAAGCCATATACGGCACACCTCCATCTGCCAGGTTTCCATTTTTTTGCCCTTGCGTGTAATTGCTGACAGCCGGAACACCCTCTGCACGTGGAAGCCGTCAACCCTCTCGATAGTGGAAAAATAGACACTTTCTTTCCTTTTGCGTGTCAGCGTGTCCGTCACTTCCAGCTTGTGCCGGCATCGAGGACAACGTGTATATTTGCCTTTTCCCTTGTATTCGAACTTATGACCGCAGTCGCCGCAGGTACACTTGTGCCCTGACGTGCGGAAGGCAATATGGCTTACCGTGTTCCTTACCGCCCATTCCACGGCTTTGGGGCTTATTGCGGACAGCTTCATGTTGGAAGCCGCCACCGCCTTTTCAAATCTGTTCCTTGGTTTCATGGCTCAAAAATTGTCAAAAAGTGATGGTTGATGTTGTTTGTGCTCTTGCGCCTTTGCAGGTTTCGGCCTATGGTTGCGTACCTGTAACTTGCGCAGTTCCTCGTCTTGGTAGCGTTTAAGTGCGAGTGCCCTCTGTTCCGCCTTTTCCTCTTCCGTCAGCTCCACATGGTGGTTGACCACTACGTTGCAGGTCTGCAGCTTGCCTATTTCAAGTTCCGGCTCGTCTATGCAATGGATAGCCATTGAATAGATTTCATCGTCGGCAAATCCGCAGCAGCCAGACTTCTGTACTTCGTTGAGTATGAACGTCACCACATCGTCCATGGTGCGTGTCGTGGTTTCATACTTGCCACGGAAAAGTTCATCTTCTTTTGCCCTTTGGTCAAGATAACCCTTGATAATCTCCTTGAAATGTTCTGTTCCTTTCATATTTCCTTGCTTTTTTGTTGATAAATCCATACAGGTTAAATCGGCAGACCTGCCAGCAGTTCCAAAAGCGGTATGGTGTTGATGTCCTTGTCGAAACACACCTGCCAGTCCGGCCTTGCAAGTAAAGACGGCATGAACTTCTTTACCGCAAACCGTCCGTTGTCGTTTGAATAGCAGTCAATGGTGGCGAAGTTCGCCCCGTCCTTGCGGATGTGGGCAAAAAACGGTGGCATACCGCAGAAGCACTTGCGGATGCTTTCCCTGTCCCACAACAAGGTAAGTTCATAAATACTGCCCTTGCAGCTTGCATTCTCCTTTCTGTCAATGAGTTCTATTGCCATAACGCTTGATTTTTGAAGTTCTAATCTTTTCCCTTTTGTTTGAAGCCTTGCGGCTTCCAGTTCCGGGATGTTTTTACGATACAGGGGAACGGAGGGCGGAAGTGCCACAATGCAAACGTGGCAGGCGGAAAACCCACGGAATACCCGATTTGGCACAAATCGCGGAAGGCTGCCGTGGGTTTTCCGCCACAGCCAAGCCTGCGCCGTTTGCAGACGGCACGCCCTCCGTAAATTCGTATCGGAAAACCCACGGAGCCGGATGCCATGAGGGGCAGGAAACGGAAAATCCCGATGCCACATTGAAATGACACCGGGATTCCCCATGTATTTTGAAACAAATTCCTTATGAAGCCTATGGCAAGGGTATCTCAAACGACTTCACCACGCACTGAGCCTCCTTGTCCAGGATGAACCAGTATTCGGAATGATAGCCTTGGTCGTCCGCATCCACGCCCTCGAAGTCAACCTTGACCTTCCAGCCGGAGAACGGTTGCGGACTCCCGTCAAGCGGACTGCTGAAATCCATCAGCCGCCTCAGGCTCGACATGGCCGACATCTGCCGCTCCATCAGGGTCGCCATTTCCTTGTCGTCCGGGTTGAAGTTCTCCAGCCCGTCCGTCGCATCCATCACCTTCCTGTTGATTTCCACCATAGCCATGGAGAGGGCCATCTTCTCCTCCTGCGTGATATAGGTATGCCCGAACACGGAATCCGGTTTGCTGACAGCCAATATCCGTATGGATTCGGGATTGTGCACCGATGCCCTCAATGCCTTTTCTGCCATGTTTGCCGCGCGGTCGTCCAGGTTGTCCGCACAGCAGACAAAGCAGAATACCCCGATCCAAAACAACACGATGGAAACGAGTATTATCCAGATTTTCATTCCCGGTTTCATATCTTCACGATTTGAAGTTTGTCCGGCGACACGCCGAGCCGCTTGCGGTAAATGCTGCCGTCCTCACGGTACATCTCCAGTTCCAAAGAGGTGATGCCTTTCTCGCAGATTTCCCCGGCTTCTTCCAAGGTAAGCTGGTGTCCGCCGATGTTGCGCCAGATGGCGAAGGAACAGGGTGCGTCTTGGTTGGTATAGTTGGAGCAGTTGAACGCCCGGCTTCCCACACGTATTTCCCCTCCGCAATGCGGACACCTGCCGATGACCGGCTGCATCAGGATGTTGCCGTCGTCGGTCAGCTCCAGCACGGTCGGGAATGCCTTGCCCTCCTTGGAGGCGAAACCGTCCAGCAGGATGCGGCGTTTCTCCAAAAGTACCGCCACCTCTGCGTCCGCCATCTTGCGGTTGCCGATGATGGCATTGATGTTCAGTACGCAAGAAGGGCTGTCACCGATGTTATGCTCACAGCGGTATCCCTTGCAGGTCTTGACCACATTGCCGCCGCACAGGGGGCAGCGGCCGATGATTTTCTTTTCTGTTTCCATTGTTGTATGATTATGATACACTATTTTGATGATAAATTCCTAATTAAATCCACGCTTCCAGTCTGCCACGATGCCGCCGATGATGTTCTTGCCGGACATCACATTGGCCCATCCTTCCGGGTCAAGCGAGAACCAGAGGTCGTTCCACGAGAGCGTGCGCACCTGCCATGCCAGGATGAACAGGTCGGTGTTGATGGCTTCGAGCCTTGTCACCACCTCGTTGGCGATGTAATAGCGTTCCGAAGAGTCCAGCAGGTTGACCTTGTGCTTCTCAGTCTTCCCGTCAGCCCCTGTCACATCGTAGCTGCCCGAAGTCACGAGCTGTTTCATGAACGGATAGAGTGCCGCCATCTGCGTGGCCGCGTCCGTCAGCTCGTCCGACACGATGGCCGCTATCGCCGTGCCCTTGAGGTTGCTTCCCACCGATTTGAGCAGCAGGTTGCAGTTCTGCGGTATCTCGGTCGTTACCAGTTCCCCTGCTCGTTTGATTTGGTAAAGATTCTGCACTGCTCCCTGTGCGTTGGAGAGGTATTCCAGCATTTTATTCTCTACGCTGTGTACCCGGTCGAGGGCGACCGTCACGGCGGCTTCGGCGGCGATTATCTTCTCCTGCGTCTTCCTGCGCTTGTCGTGCAGGCTTTTCAGTTCCAGCGTCTGTGCCGTCACCGCACCGGTCAGTGCAGGATCTATCTGTTGGGCGAACGCCGGAACGGTATTGCCTCCGGCCAACCACAGGGCCAACGCCCCGGCGGCCATTTTCAGTCTGATTGCTTTCATCTGTATTTAATTTTACTTTACATTTTAAGGCTCCCTTTTCTCCGCTCCGCTAGATTCTGGTCGCGTTCCTCCTTGCGTGGGGCGAGAACCGGAGCCAGCGGCTTGTTTAAGAGGCAGTCGTTCCAGTCCTTGAACGCCTTGGGCGGCAACCATTGTCCGGTGCGATAATGGACGGGCAGATGTGCGGCAAGCTGTGGGGACAACGCCTTTCCCGGATTGACGGCAATACTCTTGCCTCCGGCTTCCACATGCAGGCCGCCCTCCGCCTTGCTGATTTTCATCGGGATGCCTTCCAGCAGGCCAATCATGCGAAGCCCGTAGATGCGTCCGGCGATGTCGTTGTCAAAACAGTCGAAAGCCTTGGCGTTCGGGAAACGGTCCATCACGCCGACAATCTGGTTGTCGGAGAATGTCCCTCCGAGGGAAATCAACGCCACATCCGGGTGCAGTTGCCCCTTGTTCATCTGGTGGAAAGCCATCGCGTCGAAGGCGGACTCACAGAAGAACACACTTTTGACGGCTTCCGGGTTGCCGCCGGAAAGGTCGGCCACCCATGCCGAAGAAGAAGAGTCCGTGCCTGCGGCCTTCGACTTGTAGCCTCCGTAACCGCGTATCTCGTAGCCTTTTACCTGTCCGTCCATATCGGTATAGGGAAAGCCGATGTTGTAGCCATCGAAATTTCCGTTACGTTTGTCTCGGATGAAAGAAATGAACGGCGCAAACCGCCTGACCGTTTCATCGGACAATCCACGCTGGTGGAAGATTGGAGGAATGTGTTCCACATCTATTTGCCTCACTTCATATCGTGAAGTATCAAAAGCTGATGCAGCCTTGACAGATTTCAGGTATTCCCAATCCTCATGGTATTCCGGTTCCGGCATATTGGCGAAACGCGCCATCACCTTGGCCGTCTTCTGCCAATCGTCCTTGCCGGTGACGAGGAAGGCATCCAGATTCTCACGGATAAGCGTAAGTACATCCCCCTTGGAGCCGTCCCGGCGGAAGAAAGTCTGGGCGGCCCTGTCATTGGGATGGCTGACGATGATTGTGTCACGTTTCTCCCGTCCGTCACCCAATACCAGCTCGATGTAACGCCCCACACCGGCCTTGCGGTCAAGGCGGTAGCCGAGGGCGTAGGCCACATCGGTCACGCCGACATGCGCTTTGAGTTCCTTGAAGTTTACCTTGAAGTCCGGCATATCGTATTATAGTTAGGATTAAATACTCATCTTGGCGCTTGCAGCCTGCGTCCTGCCCATCATGGCAATCTCCGGCCCGAATGTCTTGCGTGCCGTCATGTTCAGGAAGGCCGCCTTGTCCTTGTAGTCCGTCAACTGGAAGTAAGTCTTTGCCGTGCCTTTCGATACCTTCTTCAGCCCCAGCTCCACACCGTCATACGAGGCACGGATGGCATAGTCGCCGCCGCGTGTCTTGACGATGGCAGCGTTCCGAAACGGCACTTCCTCGCCTGGGTCAAGCGGAGCGAGCGGGTCGTTCTTGGCCAGGTAGGGCTGCTCGTTCAGAGCCAGCCGCTGCCTGTCCACACGGTCGAGTATCATGTCTGAAGCCTTGTTCACGTCCGCCATGACCGAGACGATGAATTTCGGTTCCTGCTTCAGTACGCCGATCCACGAGTCCAAGTAGGCGGCCGAGTTGTCCGTAACTTTTGAATCAAAGCCCATCGAATGGCTTATCATCGCCGCCGTCAGTTCGGCGACAAGCTCCTCCTTGGCGTACTTCGGATCGCCGAATCGGCCCACTCCGTCGCGGTTGAGCCTTTCCGGCGTCATGGTGGAGTGGGCCATCTCGTGCAGCATGGTGGAGTAGAACTCCATGCCGCCACGGTACGTTTCCTCCGGCGTGCCGCCGATATTAAACTGCGCCTTCATGGGAACCACCACGATGTCGTGCGAGGGGGAGTAATAAGCCCCGTCCACACGCTTGTCCGCCTGTATCGGGCAGACCCAGCCCTGCGTTTCGACCATCCTGTCAAGCGCGGCGTGGGCGTACATGCCTTCCGTATCGCGGAGTTCGGGTAGCCTGAACCTGTCCATGAGCTTCTGCATCCGTTCGGGCTGCACTTCGGCCAGGTTGGTCTGTGCCACGTTATACACGGGGAACGCCTTAACGAACGGGATGACCTCCATGCCTTCCTTCTCCTCCTTGTTCATGGCCCGGTATTCCTCCGAACTGACCTTCCTGCCGTCCTTGTCCTTTACGAGCATGTCCCAGTAGATGACGGGAAAGGCCTTCTCGCCTTTGAGAACGTGGGCTTTCAGGTTGTGCGCCTGCTTGAAGGTGAGGAACACGGGCAGGTCGTAGCCGTTGGCCGCCGTGTGGAGTTGCAGGAAGAAGGAGTTGGAGCCGGAATAGTTACGTCCTCCCACGTTCTGTGGCAGTCCGGTGTACCCCGACGCTCCGCCAATCCAGCCTTTCTTCCAGTCGGACGCCTTCATCTGCTCCATGCGTCCGAGCATCATCTCGGCGAAGCGGTCTATGGCCACCTGTCCGGAACTGGCGGATGACGGATTAGTTCCAGATACCATAGTCCTCGTCGTCGATTAGCTGGCGTTCCATCTGCATGATGTCCGTCTGTTCCACATAAAACTCGGCGGACTCGTCCGAAGGGTCTGTGCCGTGCGCACGGCACCACTCCAGATAGTCCTGTCCGTTCTCGCCCTCCAGCACGAAGCGGAGATAACCTATTTTGCCTTCCTGAAGGAGTTCAACCAGCTCCTCGTGATTCATTGGTGTTGACATATTCCTGTTCTTTTGATGTTTATACTGTTTGGTTCTGATTCTAAATAGTCTGCTTTACATTTTCATGGAGTTTGATTTTTCCAGCTTGGCGGTCTGTGCCGAAAGCAACCCGTTGATTTCCGGGGTAAGGTACTTGGCGGCAATCTGCTCGCGCGTGGCGGTACGGGTCTTGAAAAGCGAATAGCCGTCGTCAAAAGAGATTTCATGTTTGGCGGTCTTGCCCTTGTCGCCCATGTCCACGTACACCTTCCACTTGTTGTCGGTATGGTCTTTCGCCACACGGATTCCCTTAGGGTCAACGCCTTCGGGAAGCCGGTACTTCTCGTAGGCGGATTTCAGGTGCAGCCGTTCGCCGAAGTTTTTCTCGATAAGCTGGTTGGGTGTCATCACCCTGTCGAAGTAGGCGTTCAAGTCCTGGCGCGAGGCCACGGCGGACATCCTTGCGTCACCCACCTGGGCATAGAACTTGTACCTGCCGAAGTCGGGACGCTGCTCGTCCTTCTCCTTGTAGACATTGAACTTCTCGATGGCGACGGAACCTTCCGCACCCTTCATCTGCCGGGGGAATCTGTAGGTGTCCTCCGGCACTTTCGGCATCAGCTTTGTCGGATAGTAACGCTCCATCAGTTGCGGTACGGTCAGCTCCTTCTTCTGGTAGGCGGCGAGGTCGGCGGCATCCATCTTCTGAGGCTTGAGCTGTTGGCCGTCAATTTTGGCGGTAAAATACCACACCTCCGGGTTGTCCTTGTCCTGGTAGGCATGGCCGTGGGTCACTTTGCCGCCGTCGGCCGTCACCATCTGCGGCTCGCGCGGCTTGCGTTCCTTTTTCGCCTCGGCTTGCTGTTCCACATTGGCATCCGCCTTTGCTTCGGGTTTCCGTTCCGCAGCGGCCTTCTGTTCCGTATTTTTCTGACGGGCAGGTTTCTCCTTCACCTCATTGGGGTCAGTTTGGACAGGCTTATCCTGCACGGCCTGTTCTTTCTTCTTCTTTGCCATATCGGTATTGTTGGGTATGATTTCTTCTTTTACCTTGATTTTCTCCCCGGTCTTTTGCTTGGTTTGCTCTTCCTTTTTCAGTTTGGGTGTTTCGAGCTGGTCACAGATGGCCACCCTCTGCCCGGAGCGTATCAGTTTGGGCAGATACACGTCCAAGGCATGATAGGGAAACGAAGCGAACTTGACCGGCTCTTTCTCTCCGGGAAAGGTTCTGCTGGTCAGCGTAATGGCCAGGACAGTGGCAGCTTTGACCGCATCCTCCCTGTACATCTCGTAGAAATCCCCCTTGCGGAAGAGAAGCATGGCGTCGGGATGCTTCTGTTTCAGCGCGTTAAACTGTCCCAATACGTCTGGGACATTTTCCAGTTCTGCTTTTTTCGCCATAAGCGGATGGATTTAGCGTTTTAGACTTTGAGTGATATTTTCTTTTGGGGAATGCAGCTTCATGGCGCGTTCCTGCGACTGCCTGTCCACGACCTTCCGGTATTCCCAGCGGTTGTTGTCGGTCTGCACCAGTCCGAGGTATTCGGGATGCAGCTCGTCGTAACGAATCTTCTGCTGCCGTTCCCATTCCTTCAGGTCGCCCTTGATGACCTTGAAACCCTGCGGCTCCCTCAGGTCAACGCCGACCGACACCTTTTCGCCGCCTACGTTGAGTTCCACGGGCTTGCCGTCACGTACCTGTTGCTTCTGCTGCGTGCCCAGCTCGATGTCGTTCACCTTCTCCATGTCCTTCAGCTTTTGTTCCAGCCGTATTTCAGTTACACGGCGGTGAATGACGGACTTCGTTTCCGGGTCAAACTGGAGGTACTGCCGGGTCTTTTCGCCGTTCACGTCCACGGTCTTTTGGATGACCTCCCCCTTTCTGAGGCGTTCCGCTTCCTGTTCCGTCAGGGCGATAGCCTTGTTGCGTTCCGTTTCAAGGGCCGCCCTGACGGGATAGGCCATCAAAGCCGGGTTGCCTTGCCTGTCGGCCACCATCTGGAGTTTGAGCGGCAGCGTGACAGCATTGCCGTTTTGCGCACGGATGGATACCTGCATGAGAGGCGTGACTTCGCCGGAGAGCAGCTTTTCCTTCACTTCCTGTGGTAGGAGGTCTGCCTTTTCCCTGTCAATGCCCAGCATTGCCAGCTTTCCGTAGGGCAGCGTTTCGGATAAATTTCTGTTGTCCATTTCTTCAAACTTGTTTTTACGGGTTAATTTTGCGGCCTGAACCGCCTGAACACCCTGCAAAAGTATTTTCACCCAAACGAGAAAAAGAAATGCACAACACTATTCTGTCGTCACTGATGCTGTTGCTTCTGCCCGTCACGGCTTCCGCACAGTTCTATACCATTACCAAGGACTCAGACTTAATGCCCGATTCCGGAAAGAAAACAGTACAAACAACTGAAAAAGAGAACAATACAATCGAAAGCGATGTGCAGAGTATCAGAAACGACACCTTGCACATAAATACCCCGATAAAGGAAAAGAATAAGGGAAAAGGCCAAAAAGGTAACAAAAGGACATCCCCGAAATCAGAGCTTCCCGAACTGACCATTCCCAACCTCTATGTGGAAATTATACAAAACGGCATCCGGTATCCGAAAATCGTATTGGCGCAGGCCATCCTTGAAACCGGATGGTTCACATCCCCGGTATGCAGGAACAAGCACAACCTGTTCGGCCTGACCAACCCACGGACAGGGAAATACTTTGAGTTTGACCATTGGACGGAAAGTGTCTGGGCCTATTATACCAAGGTACAATATAGGTATAAAGGTGGCAACTATTTGCTATGGCTTAGGAACATCGGCTATGCGGAAGACCCGAACTATATCAGGGCGGTCGTTAGGGTGTTGAGAATGTTATAGGTTACGGCCAAAAAAAGGACACTAAAAAGGACTTCATACAGCGATGTACAAAGACCTTGGATAAAATAACGCGGTAAAATTAGGCTAACTTTTTTATATACCCCAATTCAATGGCTGCATCGTAAAAATCGTTGCAAATCTCCGCACCATTGCAGGTATAATTCCAATACCATGTGTCATTCCTTTCTTTAATGTATCTGTCGCCAATTTCTGCTTTGCCAAGTATTGCTTCAATCATTTTATGCTGCTTTTGAGTAAACCCTTTTTCAGAATGAAAGCCCCAATATGGTTGATGTGTATTTTCATTAATGCCATTCCAACAACCAATGCGTACACCCTGAATGTCAATGAAAAAACAGTCTTGTTTCTCATGTCTTAAGCCATAACATTTCCAGCTTGGCAATAACTCGCCATACCAGTCGTCTATCACATCGCATGAAATATACTCAAGAAGCCGTCCTGTTTCTTCTTTCAATTTCTCGATTTCGGAAAGTTTTTCATTGATGGCGTTCCAATTGTCTACATTTGACTTGTTATTGTCAAATAATTTTTCTCTTAAATATTTTTCCATTTCACGTTTCAATTTTTGGTTTTCCCTCGTCCCATATTGCAAATTGAGGAAATCTGCAAACTGGATGACAAATGATTTGAGTATGTATTCCTTTGTCGGAATGAACCTCGCGCAATCTTTGATTAACCAATCGGCAAGTTCGTGCTGCAAAACAACGGCATGACCTTCATAATTTCTTTTGTAAGTCTTAATGCAGGATTTGCAAAAATCACCATCCCATTGTTTGTCCCAATCAGAATGCTTGTAGTCACACCAACATAAATCTTGTTCCGTGACACACCGCTGTTCACTCTTGGGCTTGTGGTAATCCATTGGCAGTCTCCATATAGACCGTGCGAGGCTTTGAACATAGCCCTCTGCAAGGTGTGTAGGCATTAAAACAATGAAAATGTTATCTCTGCTGTAATGTCTGCCCACGCAATTATTTAATTTATGGATGTATCGGGCTAACTGGTTTGGCTGATAATTTGCGCCTTTTACCTTGTTCTCAAAAATAATTGCATACTTGTTGTCTTTCACGCAAATATCAATCCTGTCTTTTTCAGCAGTTATGACGGGATTTTCTATCCATTTTGAATCAAAGCCAATTGGCACGAGGAATTTTTGTATGAAGAGCTCAAGCAACGGGTACGCACCACCATCCTTGTATTTCAGGATTTCAGCCATCGCCAAACTCGTAGTCGGCTCATCTGAATCATACCATTCAAAGATATTCAGGGTATATGGGACTTTGTTCTCGGAGTGGTTTTGAATGTAATTGAGCCCTTCGGCCACAGACAGCAAAAACAAGTACCTCTTCAAGCATTCTTCCACAAAGGAATCTGAAAGCTTTAAGAGTCCGTCAATATTCTTTCTTGATAATGCAGGCCTGTCACACATAAAATGCAAATTCAAACTTTGCAAAAGTACGAAAAATTGTTGAGCTTAATGAAAGAATAGTTTTATAATTATCAGATGCATAGGATAAATGGCATAAAATCCATACTTGGCAACTTTGCCACGTATAATTCCCCTTGTCCCGTCGTAAAGTAAAATTACGGAGCAAGCCAACAATGCTCCGATGATGCCATAATGCAACATAAACGGAAAGGCGAAAGCAAGTTGCAACAGCCTGGCGCTTTGGTAGTATTTTTTGCTTTTAAAGAGGTGGAATATGAGTATTACGACGATACCGCGCCATCCATAGTCTAAGCCAGAAACTTCCGCAGACAATGTGGCAAGCAAGATTGCGGCGATTACCAAAGCTCTGTGCCCTCGAAGCCTCTCGAAAGCGGCCAATGCCGTCACTCCCAAGGCCAGCGTGAACATCACGTTGTGCGTGCCGTCCGCACCGTTCAATAGATACCACGGCACTTCGCTGACGGCTGCGAACAATAGGAGGGAAAGGAAGTACCGCATCCTATTCCGCGTATGGGCGAAGCCTTCTGCAACCAGGAAAGCGAACACGGGAAAGGCGATACGGCCGAAGCACCGCATCACCTCATAAGCCATTGTATTGCTATCCATAAGATAATATGCACAGTGGTCAACAACCATGGAAACCACGGCAATGATTTTCAATGCGCTTCCGCTTAATAAAGGAAGCGGTTTTAACGGATATGAGATAGAACTGACAGCCATATTTCATTATATTATCAGAAACAATTAGACAAAGACTTAGCTCATTCCAAGCAATTCCTTGACCATATCCTCAACTTCCTGATTGACCCGTTTGAAGTTGCGGTTGAGCAGGATTTCCTTCTCCCGGTCATTCTTGAACTCGTAGATTTTGGGCAGCGGCACATAGTGTTCCTCCTCGTCCTTAATCTTCTTCATGTCGAAGTGCGTCTTGCAGAAATACTTGGTGGTCTTGAACTCCTCCGACTGTTCGATGTCGAACTTCTCCAACATACTCTCGTCCGTGGCGGTGAAGTCGCGCGCCGCCTGTCCGGCCAGCCATCCGGTGGCCATGTCCGCTATCTTCGCCGCCGGAACGAGGTAGTCCATCTTCTCTGATATGGTGGTGGACACCTTCTGGTCGTTGATGGATATGGAGCGCGAGGTCTGCTTGGCCTTGCCGAACACGTCGTTCTGCGCCCATTCCAGCGTCTCCTTGTTACGGGCAGCCCCCATGAAGATGTTGCCGCACGTGGTAATGATTTTCTGCATACCCACCTTGCCGTAGTCCGCCTCCAGTTGCGGAAGTTCCTGAAAACCTAATGTCACGGCCACCTTGTTGGAGCGTGCCGTACCGATAAGTCGGTCTATCTTGTGGAAGTACAACGTGGGCAGCTCGTCCACGATGATGCTCACCGGGATGTTCCCCTTTGAGTTCACACGGGTTATCAGGCGGTTCAGCACGAGGGCGTTGAGCGAGCCGATGACCTGTTCTTTCTCCGGGTCGTTGGCAATGACAAGATAGCTCGGATGCTCCCTGTCGGAAATCTTCAGGTCGAAGTCGTCCCCGGTGAACACCCAATAGGCCTCCGGCGACACGAGCCTTGCGGCGTTGACGCGGAGCGTGCCCACCATTCCTTCCAGCTGGTCGTTGGCCTTGTTCTCGTAAGCGCTCTTGAACGGCGCCATGAGAGAAGCAATCTTGTCGTCCTGCATGAGGATGTTGAACACCTGGTCGTATGGCCTGCCGAGAAAGGAGAGCACGTGCGGCATGTCCGAAAATTCCCCCGTGACGGTGTCCGGTTCCACCTCGTTGCCGTCCCTGTCCTCGTACCAGCAGCGGTCGATACGTATCAGTTTTCCCGTGCGGTCCTTGTAGCTGTAACCGTTCAAGTCCACGAACATCCTATCTTCGTCTGTGGAAACATCGTTGCCTTTTTCGTCCACGAAGTCCAGCACCACGTTTCCTTTCTCATCTACGGCGTTAAAGTCGTCCCAGTTCCTGATGACGATTTCCAGCTTCTTTCCCTTATGTAGGATGAAGCGCCTGAGCTTCCTGCCGTCCTTGAAGCCTACGGGGTGGAAGTTCACGAAAAAGTAGATGATAGCCGCGAGGAAGTTCTCCGCCGAGTTGGTGAAGAACGCCTCCGAACCGCCTTTCTTCTCGCCGCCGCCCTTGTTGAGTGATGCCAGCAGGGTGGCCGCCGTTTCCGAAGCCGCCGCAAGGTCGGGGATGTACTTCCGCTGTATGGGATTGATGCGGTCGGAATACTCCACATCGGTAAAGTTGATGGTGCGGAATCCGCAGTTCGCAGGCAGTCTGCCGGCTTTCCGGTTCTTGCAGAACTGGTAGAAGAGCGTCTTTGCCAACGTGGGGTACTTGAAGTCATAGACCATCATGGCGAACCCCTTGGCGGCGTGCTGCCGGATGAACGGGACAATGACACCGAAGGACTTACCCGAACCGGGCGTTCCCAGCACGATTGTCCCACGGAACGGGTTGATGATGTTTATCCACCCCCTGTGCATTTTCCGTTTCCAATAGTATATCATGGGGATGTTCACCGAATAGTCGTTGGCGACAAGATTCTCCGACTGTTGGAACGACTCGTTCTCGAAGTTGAAGCGGTCTTCGCCGACCTTGTTGTTGTAATACTTGGCGATGCCGTCCAGCCCCTGATGCACCAGCATGGTGCCCACTACGGAACAGATGGCGTACAGGATGCGGTTGGCAGGGAAGCCGAACCAGCTGACGCCGAAATACATCCCGTGGAACACAAAGCACAGCCCGACAAGGGTCAACCCGGCAAGCACGGGATAGACCACCATCGTGCGCACGTTGAACTTCAAAGCCTTCTTCGCTTTCGTTCCTATGCAGACAATGCAGATACACACAAGCTCCGCCACCTTGTAGCCCGATACGGTGTTGAATACCTTGAAACGCCCCAACAAGTCGAGAATGAACTGCGTGATGCGGTTGTCCGCCGTGACGGGCAGATTCATCACTATCTCAATAATCAGGAAGATGTAAATGCAACTGCGAAAATAGTTGTACATCTGCTGCTGTTCCCTTGTCTCTTCAAATGCCATGCCTTCTGTCTTGTTTACAAGTGGTTAAAAAGGAATTTTCATTCCAAGCAACAACCCGTTGCGGAACGTGTCGCCATGCAGGAAGTTCACATTGTTCTTCTGTATCAGGGTGAACTCCCAGCCGTTTTGGAACACATAGCTGTATTCAAATCCTCCCTCCAACCCGATGAAGAACCGTTTTTGCACCGCGCCGAACTGCGGGCCGAAGCGGAAACGCAGCATACCGTTCTTATAGCGCACCAGCCGGTGCTTGTAGACGATGCCCCCGTCCCAATAGTAGCCTTTCCAGAAATCCTTTTCCTGCCAATGGGTGCCGGCCTCGCCGTACAGCTCCACGGCATTCCCGTATGACAACGGTCGCTCGTAGCCGATTGTCGCGTTCAGAGTGGAGGAGAATAGGAAGCCGGCGTTTACCGCCAGCTTGCCCTGTGCGGACGCGCTAATGGCAACGACCGCACAACATAAGGTAATCAGATACTTCTTCATCATTTGCCGGAATAAGAGATATAGTAATAAGGATAGTAGGCGGCATCCTTCAGGATGTCGGCATCGAAGCCGTCCGCATGGAGGATGTCCTCGTATTCGACGGTCAGCACGATGACCCGTCCGCTGATCTGGTTCTCGGATATTTCAATGCGCAATACTTTCTCGTCGGGGAAGGTCAGCTTGGGAAGCACCATCACGTTGCGGTAGTCCTTCCTGAACTTCCTCGTGGAGTTGAGCGTGAACACGGGCGACAGCTCGATGGTCTGCGAGTTGGTCGCCTTGGTTTCCTTCTTGTCCGTGAGCTTCACGCGGAGCTCCTCGATGTCGTAGGGAATCTTCGTTTTGTTGCGCAGCGAAAAGTCGATGAAGAAGTAATCCCCGACGGCATAAATGTTGTTGACCGTGGCCTTCATCCCGTGCGCCCTCGTCACGATCTGGTTGAACTTGCGCCTGCTGCCGTACACAGCCCATGCATAGCGGGCCATCTCGGACATAGGCATGGTGACTTCGGGGTTGATGTAGGACTGCGTATGGGTGTACGGCACTTCGAAGATGGCGGCCGCCTGTCCCGGTTCCTCGGTATAGAGGACATCATATTGCGCGATGTGCCTTTCCCCGATGAGCGTGATGGTGCCCAGCAGCTCGTTCTCCGAATAGCCGCCGGACTGTATGGAATCGCCCTCGTGGTACGGCTTGATCCGGACGATGTTGTCCGTGCATTGGTTGCCTGCAATCTTCGGGGTGGAGATGTCCACTAGCTTGATGGGTTCGGGCATGACGATGTGCGTGGTCACGTCCCGGTTGACATAGATTTTCTCGTTGGCCTTGGCGGTGGTAATCCCAATGGCACAGAGTAAAGTCAGTAAGATGGTTCTTGCTTTCATATAAATGCGTATTTGTCTTTCAAATTATGTTCACCTTGCATCGTCTGAATTGATGAGGTAGACGATGGTGTTGTACTTGATTTTCGCCTTGTTCTTCCGGATGTTGGAAGACAGGGCGGAAGTGGCGGAGTTGTACATGTTCTGCAGGGCCTGCAAGGCAATGGCCTCGCCGGATATGCCGGAACCGTAGCCGCCGTCGGACTCGATGTTGATGTCCTGCTGCACCACGTTGGAGCTAGCGTCCTTCACGAAATCGCGGAACGAGGATTCAGGCACGTAGAACCCCTCCATACCGTCGTTGTCGAATACGGACAGCTTGACCTTGATGAACTTGTCCCCGGCAAGTATGCTGGTGATGGTAGCCTTCACGCGCTGGCTGGAGAATCCCGTCACCGTGCCGTAGAGGTAAGTGCCTTTTCTTAACTTGGTGCCGCTTACTGTCACGTCGTCGAGCAGCTTGAAGCGCAGGCGCGTGCCTTCCTTGGCCTTGGTTGTCTGGTCAATCATGGCGCGTATCAGTCTGGCTTCCGCCGTACCGTCGGGAGTGGCCACCGTATGGAACTTGTCCGCATTGGTGTCGGCAGACTTGATGACAAGGTTCGGACGGTTTCGTTCCGCCTCTTCCTTGCGGATTCTCGCCAACGAGTCGGCACGCTGCTTTTTGGCCGCCTCTTCAGCTTCCGGGTTGCTGAACCCAAGGCCGCGCTCGATAGCCTTCTGCCTCTCGTAGCTGCGGCGCTGGATTTCCTCAAGGTCACGGGCGAAGTCGTCCTGCGAAGTGTAGCCCATGCCACTGCTTCCATCAGACGGACGGTCTGAAGGTGCATTGTTGCCGTAGGCATAGGAATTGATGTGCCGCCTGGACTCCGCCAACGAGCGTTCCAGTTCTTCCATTTCCTGCTGCCTACGGATGCGCTCTGCTTCCGCTGCGTCCAGTCCGTCCAGTTCCTCCTCGCTGTAGCCGTGTCCCGGCTCCTCTTTCTCCTCCTTTTCCTCGCCGATGCCTCCCACGGCGGTAAAGGCGTCCTCGTCGCCAAAGCGGCGCGACATCTCGTACATCTTGTCCCCGGCTTCCTCGGCGTGTGCTTCGGGCAGTTCCGTGTTGATGCGGTCGGTGGCCACGGCCTGTTCCGGCTCTTCGCCGCCCCCGAAGGTCTGCATCACGAAATACACCAAGGCGCACAGCGGTATGAAGATGACCGCCGGGAAGATGTACTTGGGTTGTTTGAAATTGACTTTAATCATGTTCTCCGTTATTGATGAATTTTACAATGTTCTCCAGCCGCCTGTATTGCCTGACAATCCGCAGGGAATCACCGTGTGACTTCTTCGGCATGGCTATCAGGGAGTCAAGTTCCTGCCGGATGGCCCGTCCGCTGTCCGCCAGCTCCTGTATCGTGGCGCGGTGCAGCCCCTTGTTCGACTGTATGGTGCGGAAGCCTTGGAACAAGGGTTCCATGCTGGCAATGGCGCTGATGTCCTGTTCATCCACGTTGTCCGGCCTATCATTGCCCGTGACAAGGGAACATACCAGCAGAAGGGACAATACCCCCGTAACACAGGCAAAAGTCCTTTTCGGATGCTTCCGTGCCCAAATGTTCGCCAGACGGATGCGACCGACCAAGCGGAGCCTTTCCCCGGCCTTTCCCAGTTTAGGTTGCAGCCATGCGCGGATTTGCAGGTGCGTCCTTAGCCTGCTTTCCCGAAGTTTCTTTCTGATTTTCATACTGGTATTTTTTTAATAGTCCAAATCCTTGTTTTCAAGCGTCCTCCAGTTGGTAATCAGCAGCCCGTGTGGATTGTTCCGCGTCCTCGGCACGGACTCGACATAGCCGGTCGTCACCAATGAGCGTTTTAGGTCACGGGTGCGCCGCTTGATGAGCTGCGTACCGTAGTAGGTGAATTTCCGTTCCTGCTCGTCGAAGTCGATGGAGTCGCACATGACGGTGCAGACCGCCGACGAGGAGATGATGTCGGAGTAAAATCCGTTCTCGTCCATCGCCTGCTTCTGTTTCAACGCCGTGCCGTCCGCCATGTACATGGCCTTGCCGAGTGTCCACTTGATGTAGTCGTTGTCGGGCGGCAGGTTGAAGAAATACTGATGGAAGAGCTGGATGTGCGCCTGGGCCTCCATCGTGAAATTGGCCTCCAGTTGCGCGCGCTCGGCGAGGAACGGGATGTCGCCGTCCAATATGTATATCTGCTCCCTTTCCTTGTTTACGAGGGAGATGCAGCACCATACGGTGAAGCCGCAGATGACGGCGCATCCGCCTATGGTGGCCAGCACCGTCACCATGGCGAGCCTTGTTTTCTGTGCCAGTGATTCTATGAGCATATTTCTTTATTTTTTATGATTTTATCTTCCTGATTTGGGCTTGACCATGGAAACCGCTCCACCGGCCACCGAACCGGCCGCGCCTCCGGCCATAGAAGCGATGCCCGTAGCCGTGGAGCCTGCCGCCGTGGCCGCGCCCGAACTTACGCCGCCGGGGATGAGCCACGAGGCCACTTCCGGGACGAAGCGGATGATATACGCGCCGACCAGCATTCCCATGGCGTACATGCAGTTGGAGCCGATGCCCTGCAGCCCGAGCGCGCCGATCTGCGACCACGAGTTGACCGAACCGTGAAGCAGGTGGTCGTAGGCCACCAAATCCTGTTGCAGGTTGTAAAGCAGAATGAAGTCAACGTAGTACAGGCACATGTAGGTCACGAATCCCCACAGCGAGAGGGAAAGGAACTTGGACATCCACTGGCTCCACGCCGAGTTCCACGGCGGGGCGAGGGACAGGGCGAACATGATGGGGCAGAATATCACCATGATGGCCATGAAGATGCGCTGCGCCACGAGGATGCCGTAGTAGGACATCTGGAAAATCAGCTCTCCCACGAAGCGTATGACGTCGTTTATCCATTCGCTGACCTTGGTCTCCGTGGCCACCACCGCCCGTTGGGCGTAGTTGTTGATGGTGTTGCCCAGGTTCTCCACGTTGTAGATGAGCTTGTCCCACCATGCGGCGTCCTGTCCGATGGCGGCCACCTGCTGCGCGGTTGCGATGGAATCCTGTACGGTGCGCAGCCGGTCAAGGTACTCGCTTTGTTTTTGAGCCACCTTCAGCTCGAAGGCGGCCACCTCCTTGTTCTTGGCCTGTGCCATCGCCTTGCTCGCGCTTTCCAGTCCCTTGCCGGGCACCTGCAGGGCGTCGCATATCCACGAGGAGGAAGAGATGCAGATGGAGATGCCTACGATGCGGAGGAGCTTCATCACGTCCATGCCGCGCCGTCCGAGCATCATCATCCAACACTCGTAGGAACCCACGCAGAGGGCGAGCAGCAGCCCGATGATACGGGCAAGCCCCATCGCGTCGCCCAGCACAGCCACGTTGGGGAACGTCTCCATGGCGACAAGCAGCTTGTCCAGGCTCTCGTCGATGGCCGGAAGGCCTATGGTCAATAAAACAGCAGACAGTTGCATAATCGTATTCTTATCTTCATGTAATACATTTTAGTTCTAATAATGTGTAGCGGCCACGGCACAGAGGTTGGCGGTCTGTTTCACGAGTGCCTCCATCTTTCCCTTGGCTTCTTCGTAGGCTTGCTGCCGCTTGGCATTCTCCAGCCCGTAGCCGACGCCCGTCTTGTGGATGTAGGCGATGCCGGCACAGAGGATTTCATTCTGCCTGCCCAGCTCGTCCACCTGCGGCTTCAACTTTCCGCCGCTTTTCGTCATGCAGTAGAGCAGGCCGTCGGTGATGCAGTCCTGCATCCGGTTGAACTCGTCCTTGTAGGCCGGATAGGCCAGGTCAACGGCACGGTCGGCCTCCCGGACAAGCTCCTCCTTGTACAGCTCTTCCACATATTTGCGTTCTTCCTCCACCTTCTCCAGCTTCTGCCGCTGGGTCTCCTCTGAGATGACCCGTGTGGGCATGATGCGCTTGATGTTCGACTTGGATTCCTTGAAGCGGACACGGAAGCCGGACTTGAAGCCCGCCCATTTCCAGTACATCTCCGCGCCGGAGTAGCCCTTGTGCAGAAAATAGTAGTACCAGTCGGGCGCGAAGTCCCACGGCCCGTTTTCCATGGACTGCCACAGTTTCTTCTTCTCGTCATCACGGACGGGTACTTGTGCCTGAATGCCAGAGGCTGCCAACAGGCTGAACAGGCAAAGTGTTATTACTCTATATCTCATATCCTTGGCTCCATTTGTTGATAATTGTTTTTGCTATCTCGTCCTTGACTTCGGAGTTCAGTATCTCCCAGATGTAGTCCGGCTTCCATCCGCAATCGGTAATGAGGTAGCAGTACAGGTTCGCGTTGTCGATGATGTACCTCGCCCTGTCGATGGTGGTTTTCAGCGTCATCACCAGGTTCAGCTTCTCGTCCATGGAAGCCTTCATCAGGTTGATGCCGGAAGCGGCCACCGACGCATAAAGCTTGTAGCAGTGCTTCACTTCCCTCGATATGGCCAGGTTGGCGTCGGCATAGTACCACGCCACGAAGGGCTTCTTGCTGACATGGCCGAACGTGTTGGACGTGAAGTCCTTGTATTCCTTCACCAACCGGTACAGCGCGTTGGCCGTGGAAGAGATGGCGCCTGCCAGCACTAAGTAGGAATGGGCATTGTCCAGCTTGGTGTTCAGGGTGGTGCGCACGTCGTTGAACTTGCCGGCCCCCTTGGTGAGGAGCGACTGCTCGCCGAAGCTGGCGGCCACACGCTGCATGGCCTTGTCCTCGTCCTTCTTGACAGCCTTGTGCAGGGCTATCAGGGCTTCGATAGTCGGGAGGTCTTTGGGGATGACTCCGGCTGAAACCCTGACAGGAAGCGACAGGACGGCGATTGCCATAAGGGCGGCAACAAAAACCGCCCTGCAATTTCCTATACCTTTCATATTATAGTCCATAGCTCTTGTTGTCTGGTTCAGTAATTGGAAGCCACCAGCCCGTTCCAGGATTGGACAAGGCTGCCGACACGGTTCTTCATGGTCACTACGTTTGCCCAGCCCTCCGGGTCGATGGCAAAGAATAGGTCATCCGCCGTGGCGTACTGTGCCATGAGCATCATTCCCTCCACCTTGTAGCGTATCTTCGTAAGGTCAGTATATATGCGGTTGGCCAGGGTCAGCCGCTCGTAGCGGTCGAGCAGGTTGTACCCGTCGCTTTTCCTCTCCGCCGTGGCTTCCCCTTTGAGCGGGTTCTGCACCCTGGCGTTGTTCACGATGTTCACGAAGTCGCCCACCAGTTGTTGGGTCTCGGCTACGAGGTTGCCGAGTTCATTGAGGCAAAGCAGCTTGTTCGTAAACTTCGCCCTGCCCACCGTTTCAATAAGTTCCGGCACGTCTTTGAGGATATCGAAGGCGCAACTTCCGATTTCCTTGTAGTAAAGACTCTCCGTACCGAAACCGGAGATGTTTTCCATCGAGAGCTTGTACAGCTCCTTGATGGTGGCCATGCTCACGGTGTAGAGTTCCACCTTCTGCTTCTTGGAGGCGATGGAGTCCAGCCGTTGGTTGTGCTGCCCCTCGATGAGCTTCTGCGAGGCCAGGTTGGCGCCCACCGTTGCGATGCAGTTACGGTCTATGACGATGCGCCATCCGGCAAACGTGGGGGCGGACGCGGCAAACAGGAATGTTCCTAACAATATGGCTTTCAACTTTCCCATAATGACATTACTTTTTGATGTTGGTTGACTTCTCTGGCGAACTCCAGGTACTTGGGGCTGCCCGCTTTTTTACGGTCGGCCTCGATGCGCGTGATGGCCTCCTGCACCGTGCCGTAGTGCCGCAGGTATGTTTTCAACGCCTCTTTTTCCGTCCGCTCGGTGGTGTAGGCCCAGTAACATTCGGGGGCTTCCTCCACGCCGTAGACGTCGGAATGCTGTCCCCGGCATATCCACACCTCCTTGAAGTAGCTGCGCCCCTCGTGGTTGTCAAGCGCGTTGATGGTGAATATCTGCTGACGCTGAACGGGGGTCAGCCCCAGTATGGCGGCTATCTGTTCGTACCTGTCCTTGAACTTGGACTGGTCAAGCAGTATCTTCACATCGGAATTATTAATGATGGCCTCCTTCACGATGGGCGAGTCTATCACGTCGTTCAGTTCCTGCGTGACCACCCCGGCGATGCCGTGGAACTTGCGGACGGTCTTGTACAGGTACTTGATGTACTCCGCCATCGTGGGCGAGGCGATGGCCTTCCACGCCTCTTCGATTATCAGGGCCTTGCGCCCTTTCTTGATGCGCATTTTCTGGAGGAACACGTCCATGATGATGAGCACCACGATGGGGAAAAGCACGGGGTCATCTTTTATCTTGTCGATTTCGAAGACGATGAAACGCTCGTTGAAGAGGTCAACGTCCAGGTCGGCGTTCAGCGTCATTTCCAGCTCGCCGCCCCGGTAGAACTGCTTGAGGATGGCGGCGAAGTTGTGTATGTCGAATGTTATTTTCTCCAGGGAAGTGATTTGCGGGATGCGCTCCACGGCGAACTCGTAGTAGGAGTTGAAGGACAGTTCCCTGACTTTCAGCCTGCGCTTCTGCTCCTCCATGCGGTCTATTTGCCTGTCAATCTTGACGAGCATGGTGTTCTCGTACAGCTCCTTGCGGTATTTCTCCACGATATGTGCGGCGTGTTCCCTTTCAGACTCCGAGGCGGCCTTGTCGCGTATGAGGGCCATGAGCGAACGGCACTGGCGGACGAGCTTCATGCGCCTGACTTCCGAGGGGAGCAGCAGGGCGCGGCGTTCCGGCACTTCCGGCTGGTCATTGGCGTTTATCAGGCGGTCAATATCTTCCATCTCGTGGTTGTATTTCTCGTAGTCATCCTCCATCTTGGCATCTACAAGTAGCTTCTGCCGCAACTCTGCACGCTGCTTCTCCGTGAATTTCTCGAAAGGATGGAAATAGGCATCGTAATATTCCACGAGGGTCTGGTTGACTATCATGTCCTCTATCTTGCTGGGGAATGCGCTGCCCTTGAAGATGAGGAACACCAGCGATTTGAGGAAGTTCTTCTTCTCACCGAAGTTCAGACCGTATTCCTCCGCCGTGACCTTGAAGGGGTTCATGGAGATAGGTTTCTCCTTGGAATAGGAAATATACGTGCCGCCATAGTAGCCGCAGATACCCTCGTAGGAGTCGCCCGTGTCCACCATGACCACATCCGTTTGCTGTTCCAGTAACTGGCGGACGACCGAGTTCATGTGGAACGACTTGCCGCTTCCAGAAGGCCCGATACAGAAGAAGTTGGCGTTGTCGGTCATCTTGACCTTGCCCTCCTTGCCCGTGATGTCGATGCAGACGGGCAGCCCCTGCCGGTCGGTGTAGTACGTGGTCAGGGGCGTGTCCTCCGATTCCTTCAGGTGTTCCTTGAAGAAGAAGCACAGGGCGGCGTCCGACAGGGTGAGGAACAGGTCGTAGTCGGGATTGAAGGCGTAGGCGTTGCCGGGGAAGCTGTCGGTGAACAGCTCCAGCTGGTTGTAGGCCGTGCGAGAGGGCATGATGCCGCATCCGTACAGCTTGGTCTCCAGGTAGGAAGTGACCGGGGTGACCTTGTCCGCCGGGCAGCTCACCAGGATGTTGAAGTTGGCGTAGACCAGCAGAGAGCTGTCCACGGCAAGTTTTTCCAAGACCTCCTCGATGTCGGCCTTGGCTATCCGGTTGCTCGGGTCGGGCATGGAGCCGTGCCGTTTGGCCTTGGCCTGCAATTTGCGGAGAAGCTTCCGTTGGCCGGGTATCTGCACCACCTGGTTGTACACCACGCAATCCGCATGGGGAACATTGGTCAGGAACGAGAACAGGTCGGTGGCGATGCCGTAGCCGTTTACGTTGGCCTGCGTGTAGGGCCTGATGCGTGACGGCAGGTTTATCTCGTCGATATCCACAAGCGGATAGGAGCGCACCACGCGGCCGCCCACCTTCAGGTACTCGTCCGAAGCCTTGAAGTTGGTCATGGAGAACGGGCCGTGGCGGAAGCGGAAGGCCATGAAGCGGTGGCAGTATTCGTCCACCTCTTCCTTTGTCAGCCGCCTGTGGCGGATGTGCCTTTCATTCAGGATGTCCTCCGCCTTGGCCACCTTGGAATGGAACTCCGCCCACTTCTTCGGGTCGTACTGCACGAACTGGCCGCGCTGCGCCTCCTGCGTGATAATAAGATAGGTGCGTATCTCGGTGAACTCCCTTCCCTCGAAGTAGCGGAAGTAGCTCCGCGTCAGGAACTCCGCATCCTCCGGCACGTCGTGGTGGTAGGCCTGCCTGCAGAAGATGTCCTGTTTCTGCAGGGCGTAGCCTTCGCCGAGCGTCTGCACGAGGTTGGAGAGTACGTCCTGGAAGCGCAGGTACTGCTCCGAGTCCGTGCATAGCTGCTGCACGGGATTGGCCATCTCGAATATGACCGAAGGATCGCCCCTGGCGGAAAAGAGGACGGCATGGCCGTCCGTTTCTTCCAGCTGGGAGTAAAGCCCCTCGAATGCCCGTTTCCTGTTCTGTGCCATTGGTTGCTTTCTGTTTGTTGGTTTTTCAATTCGTTTTTCGGATGTTCTTATAGACGTAGATGCCCTTCGCCCGTTTCTTGCTGTGCAGTCCGCCGCGCTGCTTGACGAAGATGGTGGCCAGCCCTGCGGCGGCCATCACCAGCATGGCGATGAACCCGGCAAGTTTCCCAAGGGCGATGGAGAAGACGATGAATCCCACGAAGGACACGCCTATGGCCACCGCCGCCAGTGTGAGGAAGCGGCCGCGGATGCCCATGAATTCCAACGGCTTCTGGAGTCCCTTGAACACGGGGAAACCGTCCTGACTGTTCTTGTCCTCTTCCATGGCCTTACGTGAAGAAAAGCGGCAAGGCCTCTGATAATGCGATGAACGCGATACATCCGCCGATGGTCAGCATGATGGTCTTCTTGACATCCTGGTCGCCGTTCTGCATCTTGAAGTAGACATTGAACGCGCCTACCAGCACGATGACGGCGGCGATAGCCTTCATGAGGTTGGAGACGGGAGTCTGGTAGGAGCTTACTTCCTGCGTGGCCTTGGTGAAGCCCGCCGCCCCCTTGCTGCCTGCCATTACATCGCCGGCGGCGAGGGTGAGCGCCACGAGGGCGAGCGTGCCCTTCCGGGCGAACGCTGACTGTTTGAAACGGACGAATGCGCGTAGGCATTTTCTTTTTAGTGTCTGCATTTCTTTAATCATTAAATGGTTGTTTCATCGCCAAAGGAACAGGAGTCGCCAAAGGAACGTGTTTCTCACCTTGCATTTTCGCAGGTGTATATGACCAGGCCGAGGTCGCCGGTGCCGGTTTCCGCCAGCCTGTCGATTTCATGGATGAGGTCGTCCACAAGGATGCCGTCGGTCATGATGGCCTCACGGTAGCCAGGGCGGCGGAAGTTGGAGGTTGCGCCTGCCGGTGTTTCTTCCTGCTTTCCACCTGCCGCATCCTCTTTCTTCTCCTCGTCCCTGCTGACTCTGGTCGGGCGGAAGCTCTTTGCCTCGTCCGATATGTCTATCTCTTCTTCCGTATGGTTCTCCTTTTCCGCGTTCTGGGCCGCCTGCGCTTTCCTGATGTCCGTGAAGATGAGGAAGGCGTAATAACAGGCCATTGCCACGAAAAGGAGAAAAACGATTTGTCCGTACTGCATGGTTATATGGCATTGGATAATGGTGCATTGTCTTCTGGAAAAGGCAGGAAGGCCAGTCCGAATCTGGCGGCTTTGACTTCCAGCCGGGCTTTCCGGCATGTGGCTTCGGTGAAGTACAGTATGTTCCGGTGTACGCCGGTGATGTAGCCCTTGGCTTTCAGCCGGGAGCGAATCCTGACCTTGGCGCGGTGTGAGATGACTTTGAGGCGTGTGAGCGGATCAAGCCCGAAGATTGCCCTGCGCCGTTCGCGGCGGACCATCTCGCGACGAACACGGGACGACATCGCGTAACCCATTTCCTTGCTCCGGCTCAGCTCCAGCTTGCGTGCCATGCGGCTGACTGTGGTGCGGCTGATGCCTAGGTCGCAGGCCATCTCGGCGTAGGAGCGGTTGTCGAAGTGGCGGCTGATGTGTCCGGCACGTTCCAGCCACCGGCTCTTGACCAGCTTCTCCAGTCCGAGTTCGCGAGCTTTCTCCTTCACGGCCGTCACGCCTATCTGGAGCATATAAGCAGTATGTGCAGTGGTCTCCACGGGGTAAAGCTCGGCAAGCCGGGAGAGCATGGCTTCTGTCCAGTTGATTCTACGCATGGGATTCGGGGTTATAGTTGTTGAACAATGATTTCTTCTCGCGGCGGTATTGCGCCAGCCGGAAAAGGTGGTTCTCGAAGAACGAGCGGACGATGGCGTTCACGAGGTCGGAACGGCAGCGGCCCCGGATGTCGCAATCATCGAGCGAGTCAGCCAGGTCGCGGTCGAGTTTGCATACCAGACGGTCTGCCTTGCCGTTCCCGTTCGTCGGCGCTTCAAGGTAGGCCATGAAGTCCTGCCAGCACTTGTCGCCGGGATGTGCGGTGCCTTGCTCCGCTTGTCCTTCTCCCTTGAATGCAGGTTCGTCGTCATTGATGCCTCTGGTGAGGTCGTCTATTTGTAATTCCTTGTTCATTACGCTATGGTCATTGATGGTTTATGTCTTTGGGGGTGCCGTCACCGAAAATTCCGGCGTATATTTTGTCGAACACCGGACTGACGATTGCGGCTTGCATGTCCAGTTCCGCCACCGTACTGAAGCGTTCCATGTCGGCCCGCTTGGGAATCTTGTCCGTCACCAGCCCGTAGTTGGCGAAGGTCTTCCCCGTGTTCTCCCACAGTTCCAGCTCGGAGCGTTTGCCCACCCGTCCGTCATGGAGGTTGGGGACGATGAAGAGCCGGGCTTTCATCCGTCCGCCCACGGCCCTGCGCAGGCGGTCGATGAACAGGAGGAAGCTCGCGGTGGAGGGGACGGTCACCAGGTCGTAATGGAACGGCACGACGATGATGTCCGAGTTGACGAACATGGGTATCAGCCCCTCCGCCTTCAGGCTGCCGGGCGAGTCCATGAGCACCACGTCTATGCTGGGGTCGTTGTGCAGCTTCTCCATGAGCGCGGTCATGGCCTGCTTGTCGTTGGCCTCGTAGGCCAGCACGTCGTAAGGTACGGCTTCCTCGCCGTATTTCTTGATGTCGGCCTTGCGGCACTTCAGGATGGAATGCTGGAAATCGCAGTCGATGACCACGGCACGCACGCCTTTCGTCACAAGGTAGTTGGCGAAGGTGACGCAGAGGGTCGTCTTGCCGACTCCCCCTTTCTGGTTGGCGAATGTCACGATGACTGGTGTCTGTATCATTTTGTCCACGGTCGTTTGGTTCGGTGCAAAAGTATGCACCGGAAAGGACGGTGACGAAATGCACAACACTTTTGTGTTTCCGGTCTGTCTGACCGAAGTGTTTAGGGTAACATAACAAGCAAAAGAATGGCCTATGCGGCTAAAAATGTGACAAAAGGGAGTCTCCGTTTTCCCCTCCTGGGCTACCGTTTGAGGTTGCGCCCGTCGTCAATGTCGTCGTAGCCGCCCTTGCTTCCGACTTCCCACTCACGCTTTTCGGCATGGCTTCCGGCACCGGAATCCTTCAGTCCATGTAGGTGCATCTTCTTTCCTCCGTTTCCAGTGGAATGTATCTGCCGGGGCTGCTGTTTTCGTGGCCGGGGCTTCAACCGTTCCGTGTCAAGCCCTTCCGCCGCAAGGTCTATCACGATGTGCCTGTCGAAGTTGACGGCGTATGCCGCGCCCGCTTCCTTCCGGATGATGAAGCCTTCCTCATGAAGGGCGTTCCGCACGGAAAAGACGTTCACATCATTGAAGATTTCATGCAGGCGGCTGACGGCATCCGTGTGGGATTGCGGCCTGCCGCCTGACAATTCCACCAGGTCGGGGCGGCTCACCTTGAAGATTTTGCAGAGCAGGTCGCGCTCGGCTTCGGTAACCGGGTGGAACATCTCAATGATACGGATGCGGTTGTTCCGGTCGATGGCTTCCGCCATGAACGGCTTTAACGGGCGTGTCTGCCCGTCGAAGTGGATGACACCTTTCTTGATATAGGCACGCTGTTTTCTCAGCTTCTGGAAAATCTCGCCCTGTGTGATTTTCGGATTGAGGGTGAGCAGCCGGTCTATGTAGTCCTCTATGCGTGCGAAGCGTTGCTCCGGGGTGGCGAAGTCCAGCAGTTCTTCCGTGGCCAGCACCCTCGCCCCGTTGATGACGGTGCGGTGGGCGTGGTCGACAATCATGTAGCCGTAGGGAACGTCTTTCCTGCCGAAGAACACGAGGCTGATGCCGAACTTTTCTTTCAGCTCTTTCTGCAACTCTTCTTTGCTGCCGCTCACGTCCCGGTATTTTTTGAGGATGCTCCGCAGCTGGCAGCAACGGGCGCGTTCCCTGTAACCGCTTTTGAAAAGCTGTTCGATTTCGGATAGGGGAATTTGCCGCTGTACCTTGCCGCCATACTTGATGAATACGGTATCGTCTTTCTTGTAGGCTTCGTAGCCCATTGAGGTCAGGACGGCCTTGAATTGGGCTAAGGAGGAGAAGGTGTATTGTCTGGCCGCGTCTATGTCATCGGCGGTTTTCTTTTGCCTGTCCGTGCCTAGAATCCTGTCTATCGCTTCTTGGGAACGCCTGCGCTCGTGGCTGTGGGCAATCTTCCTGCCGTCGGGTGCGACACGCGAGGTGATGATGTGCAGGTGGGTGTTGCCGGTGTCATGGTGGGCGTAGATGAGCCACGGCTGGCCGGGTTCGGCATATCCCATTTCCTTGAGGTACCGGTGCGCGAAGTCCAGCAGCTCGGATTCCGTCATTTCACGGCCTTTGCAACTGACGGCCACATGGAACTGGGACTTCCGGATGCGGCTGTTGGCAGAACTGTATTTTCTGAGGTAGCCGGTAAGCTCTTCCGTGGTGGGTTTACCTGCCAGACCGACCGTCCCGAAGTTCCGCATCTCGATGAGCCGGGCAAGCCCTTTCGATACCTTATGTTCGTTGTAACCCACAGCATGGAAGTCCGCGCTTCCGGGTAATATGGTCGCTATCATCTTGGGGTGGTGTTATCTTGGTTGGTGATATGTCCGTTTCTAAGGCTTGTTTATTCTTGATGTGAGGATGTCAAGTTGTCTTTTTATCCCGTTGACGGATTCTTGTGTGTCCCGGATAACCGGAAACAGAACTTCCCGGATATAGCTTGGGGGCAGCAACCCAGCAACCGCCAGCTCGTTGGCACGCTTTACCACTTGATTGAGGTTTCCGCCGATATGTGACAGCTCGCTCTGGTATCTGCGGTAGAACGAACCGAGTTCCTGCATGAGTTCAAGCTGCCGCCTGATGCTTACGTTTGAATACTCTTCGAGTGCCTTGCGCACGTAATGGCTTACGGTTTTGTAATCGGCCGATTTCTCCTTGAACGCCCGGACTTCTTCCGGGGTCATTCTTACCTTGATGTACTTGTTCCTTTGTTCCTTCATACTTCGGTTCTTGGTAGGCCGGGATTGTCTTACCTCATTTCGCAGGGCGAAACAGCGGTGGTGCCGCTCCGGTGCAGGGCATCCGGCAAGTCACTTTTGGGGGAACAAACGGAGTTTTGTGGCCACGAAAGTACAACTTGCTTGGAAAATCCTGCAACGCAGGGCAATGTCATCCCGGGTTCTTTTTTGCGCCAAAATTACCGTGGAAAGGGGCTTCCGCACAAAATGCACAACACTATTCTTCAAAGAGCGTACCATTTTGACCGTGGTGTCAAGAACATCCGATTGCCGGGTATGTCAGTGAAATTTGCTTTGTATTTATGTGTATGATGTTTTTCGATTGCGTGGAATTTCGATATATGGGATGAAGATTGGGCTAGTTTCTGGTGGGTGATTATGTCGGTTCATCCATCCATGAATTATCGGGAACATTATCCGCTTGTCCGACAACAAGAGGGAAAAAACTGCGGTTTTCATTTAACAGATTGGTAATGAGCCTGGATTTTTCAGTTGAATACAATAAGGTTATGGGTGGTTAAGTAGTCCATTACATTCCTTTGCATCCATTCATCAGACTTGAATAACCAGAAATATATACACTTGACAACCTTGAATTTTGGAAAATACGACACTTGTCACCCGTATCTTCCAAGCTATGGATATGAAGCAATGTTGTTATGCAAGCGTAATGGATATTCATCTGGAACCCAGTGATTTTATTGGGAAATAGTTATCATAAAATTTTCATATCTCGTTGATTTTTAGTATATTTAAGGTGAAAAAATAGCCTCGTATGGCTTATGTTTTCATTTGAACTTGAAGATATATGTTTGAACTGTTACTGATAATATACCTGGTGCCGGTCATCATCGTGCTTTCGTTGCTGCTACGGTTGGTATTATGGCTGGCAAGGAACGTGCTGCGGTTTGCCGGATGGCTGGTGAAGAAGGTATGCGTCCTTTTATGGAAGGGGTTGTTGCTGTTAGTCGGCATCTTCTTGGGGCGATGTAGCACAAACCGTCCGCCGGATTCAAGATAAGGGCGAAGCAGCAAAGCCGCACCTGTCTCGAAAGGGCAGGTGTGGCTTCGTGGTGTATTCGGATGGAAAGGTGTTTTTCCCTCACGTCAGGTGTTTGCCCTTACTGACAAACGGGCTAAAATCCTTTTCCTTTGCTTCTCTCATAGACAACTTCTCTTTGAGAATCACAATTTTTAAGTCTGAACTGGACTGTACAACCGATAGGAATACTTTTAGGTAGTTGCTTGACAAGTTCGGAAATAACTTCATCAACGTTACTAAAACCGATATCTGTTAGTTCACCAACAACATCTCCTTTGAAATAAGCGCGTCCGTATATCATCATCTTTTTTGAAATACGGAAAAGTTTTTCCTCTGGAGCTTCAAGGTCACGGGCTTTGCCTTGTTTACTCTTCTTATTACTGAAGAAAATGAAATCAATAATCTTGGCATTGAGTTCCCATGCAGGAGTAAAATCCAGTTTTAAGTAGCCTCTTGTCACATTGAACCCATGACTGTGATTCATGCCAAATGCAACTTCATAAAGATTGGCATCACAGTCGTTTTGAGCAATGGTCGCCCACGTATGCCTGAACGTGTAATAGCAATAGTAATCCTCCTTTTTCATGCCCATATCGGCGCATATCTTGCGTATGCCGATATTCACATTGGCGTTGAAACTGTCGGAATTGCTATAACGGCTGTGGAATATGAACAGATATTCATCATCCTCATCTTTGGAAAGATACTTATTAAAAGTCTCTTGGATAAATGGTTCTATCCTCATTTCCATATATGCCTCGTCTCTGCGACTATGGCGTGTTTTTGCCCTTTTATAACCAATAATGCCATTGTTGTAGTCTTTCTTTTTGAGTCCATAAAGGTCAACAGTATTGATGCCGCCAATGCACAGCGATAGAAGTGCTACATCCCTGCCAAGTTCCGGTAGTGGAGACAGCATCTTTGTTTTGGGAAGAGGACGGTTAAAGAACTCGCGGCAGGCTTCGGCACTGATGGCACGTTTCATGGTATTGTCTGATTTGGGAATTGTAACTTTAAGCCAAGGATTGAACTTTATACGTATAACACCACGCTCTTCATCGTTTAGTTCTACAATAGCTTTTTTGAAAATTTGTCGCACACAAGTAGGGTACATTTCTTTGGCTCGGTTTGTCTTTGACAGACTCTCTATCCAAAGATTTATTGCAGAAGACGACAAGTTACTAAACAAAAGTCGGGTTGTCCCCATGAAGCGTTCTAAATGGTTTACCGCAAGTCTGTAATTCTTTGCATTGCGTTCGTGTCCATCCGCTTCCATTCTGTCTATGAACTTTCGTGCGTAATCACTGAAGCACGCTTCTTCATCGTCTTTCAACAAAAACTCTATCACTTCCTTTATTTCCCAGCAAGTCGCATTTACACGGTTCAGGCGGTCCGTATATTGTCTGATGAGCATAGCGCAATACTCATTTACAACAGGGTCGGTGAGATCACCACCTTTCGTAATATGAGCAGCGTCTACAATTTTATTTGTTTTAATGTAACTGGATTTGCGCTGATGCGTAATCCTGATGTAAACTGTGTAGAAGCCATCGCTTCTTGGCTTTTTTACCGTTGCTTTAAATGTTGTCATACCTATTTCCTTTTTAGATAAATACTAGAAATTCTTTGGGGTAAACAGGGGTAAACATGATGATTTTTGGGGTAAACATAGAGTAAAACAAATATGCTCATTTGGCTCATTTTTTGATGTCAACTGCACGAACTGTCTTAACACAACTCAGGCTGTAATCACCGTATAAATCGGTAGATTACAGCCTGATACAAATTTTAATTGCTATTCTGCCTGAGGGCTTCTAAACTTAGAGAGTATCCTCTACCGCAGCCTGCGCCGCAGCCAGACGTGCAATAGGCACACGGAACGGAGAACAGCTGACATAATTCAAGCCAACTTTGTGGCAGAACTTCACAGAAGAAGGCTCACCGCCATGTTCGCCGCAGATACCGCACTTCAAATCCGGACGGATAGCACGTCCCTTTTCAGTAGCCATGCGCACCAACTGTCCTACACCATTCTGGTCGAGTACCTGGAACGGGTCTACTTTCAGAATCTTCTTCTCCAGATAAATCGGGAGGAAGGAAGCGATATCGTCGCGTGAATAACCAAATGTCATCTGAGTCAAGTCGTTCGTACCGAATGAGAAGAACTCGGCAGAGGAAGCAATGCGGTCGGCAGTCAAGGCGGCACGCGGAATCTCAATCATTGTACCTACCTTGAAGTCGATGCTGTCACCCACTTCTTCAAACAACTGGGCAGCCTCAGCACGAATCACTTCTTCCTGCTGCTTGAACTCATACAAGATACCGGTCAGAGGCACCATGATTTCAGGATGGGTTTCAACACCTTCCTTCTTCAATTCCAAAGCAGCACCCAGGATGGCACGCGTCTGCATCTGTGTAATTTCAGGATATGTATTTCCCAAACGGCAACCACGATGACCCAACATCGGATTATGCTCACAAAGTGCCTCAACACGTTGCTGGATATACTGGAGGCTCACGCCCATCGTATCTGCCATTTCCTGCTGTCCCTTCAGGTCATGGGGAACAAACTCATGCAAAGGAGGATCAAGCAGACGCACCGTCACCGGACAGCCTTCCATTGCTTTGAAAATTCCCTTGAAGTCAGCTTGCTGGTAGGGAAGAATCTTAGCCAAAGCCTTGCGGCGCCCTTCTGCATTTTCTGCCAGAATCATCTCGCGCATGGCTTTAATCTTCTCGCCTTCGAAGAACATGTGTTCCGTACGGCAAAGGCCGATACCCACCGCACCAAAATTGCGTGCCACTTCTGCATCGTGAGGAGTATCCGCATTGGTACGAACCTGCAGCTTCGTATATTTGTCTGCTAAATCCATCAGTTCCGCAAAGTCACCGGACAGCTCAGCCGCTTTTGTCTCCACCTTGTCTTTATATACTTCACCGGTGCTTCCGTTCAAGGAGATATAGTCACCTTCTTTCAACAGTACACCATCCACTTCCACTGTACGCGCCTTGTAGTCGATGTTCAAGGCACCTGCACCAGACACACAGCACTTACCCATACCACGAGCAACCACTGCCGCATGCGAAGTCATACCACCGCGGGCAGTCAGGATACCTTCGGCAACTGCCATACCTGCCAAATCTTCCGGAGAAGTCTCGATACGTACCATCACCACACGCTTGCCGGCAGCATGCCATTCGGCAGCATCATCGGCAAAGAATACGATTTGTCCCGTAGCGGCACCCGGAGAAGCGGGAAGACCACGAGTCAACACCTTAGCTTGTTTCAGAGCTGTCTTATCAAATACCGGGTGGAGCAGTTCGTCCAACTTATTGGGCTCACAACGCATCAATGCAGTCTTTTCGTCAATCATACCTTGATGGAGCAAGTCCATGGCAATCTTCACCATAGCGGCTCCGGTACGCTTACCGTTACGGGTCTGGAGGAACCAGAGTTTACCCTCTTGTACTGTAAACTCCATATCCTGCATATCACGGTAGTGATTTTCGAGTTTTGTCTGCAAAGCATCCAGTTCCTTATAGATTTCCGGCATAGCCTCCTCCATGGAAGGATATTTGCTGACACGTTCTTCTTCGCTTACACCGGCTAATTCAGCCCAACGTTGAGAACCGATTTTTGTAATCTGTTGCGGAGTACGGATACCGGCAACCACGTCTTCACCTTGTGCATTAATCAAATACTCGCCATTGAAAAGGTCCTCACCGGTAGCAGCATCGCGGCTGAAGCAAACACCCGTAGCAGAGCTCTCGCCCATATTACCGAATACCATAGCCTGAACGCTTACGGCAGTACCCCATTCGTCAGGAATTCCCTCCATCTTACGATACAAGATGGCGCGTTCGTTCATCCAGGAGTTGAATACGGCACAAACGGCACCCCACAACTGCTCGTAGGCACAAGTCGGGAAGTCTTTTCCGGTTTGTTCTTTCACCGCAGCCTTGAACTTCTTCACGAGTTCCTTAAGGTCTTCCACCTCAAGCTCGTTATCCAGCTTCACGCCTTTAGCATGTTTCACATCTTCTATAATAGCCTCGAACGGGTCTACATCTTCCTTGTTCACCGGCTTCATACCCAGCACCACGTCGCCATACATCTGCACGAAACGACGGTAAGAGTCCCATGCAAAGCGTGCATTGCCCGTCTTGCGCGTCAGGCCTTCCACCACTTCGTCATTCAAGCCAAGATTCAGGATAGTGTCCATCATGCCCGGCATGGAAGCGCGTGCACCCGAACGAACGGAAACCAGCAACGGATTCTCCACATCACCGAATTTGGAACGCATCAGCGTCTCCACATGGGCAATGGCCTGTTCAACTTCGTTCTTCAACAGAGCAACGACTTTATCCTGCCCCATTTCATAATATTCCGTACAAACTTCTGTCGTTATTGTAAAGCCCGGAGGAACCGGAACCCCTATAAGGTTCATTTCTGCAAGGTTGGCACCTTTCCCACCCAAAAGGTTTCTCATATCGGCCTTTCCTTCTGCCTGGCCGTTACCAAAGGTATAAACTCTTTTTTTGTCCATAATATAAATTTAAAGTTTTTGATAGTGATTTCTCTTTTCTGTTCGCAAATCTAAGTATATTTCGCAGACTAGAAAACTTTTTCAGAAAAAACTTTATGCTAAAATGCAATTTCGACATTGCAATCTTTAATATTTCATTTCATAGAGAGAAATCCCGAAAAAATGTCTATTTTTGCCGAAGAATTTATTAGATTGGTGTAAAAGTGGCAAGAAAGAGAAAAGAACTTCCCCTACTGGAGAAGGTGACAATTACGGATGTGGCTGCCGAAGGAAAAGCCATCGCAAAAGTCAATGATTTGGTGATTTTCGTACCATATGTCGTCCCCGGCGATGTAGTTGACCTGCAAATTAAGAGAAAAAAGCATCATTATGCTGAAGCCGAGGCTGTGAAATTCCATGAATATTCGGCAGTACGGGCAGTTCCATTCTGCCAACATTATGGTGTATGCGGCGGTTGTAAATGGCAGGTTCTCCCCTATTCCGAGCAAATCAAGTATAAGCAAAAACAAGTAACGGACAACCTCACCCGCATCGGCAAAATCGAATTGCCGGAAATCTCTCCGATATTAGGTTCAGAAAAAACTCAGTTCTACCGGAATAAACTGGAGTACACTTTTTCCAACAAACGTTGGCTGACGACAGAAGAGGTTCAGCAGAATGTAGTGTACGAACAGATGAATGCCGTAGGCTTCCATATTCCCAATGCTTTCGATAAAGTGCTTGCCATAGAGAAGTGCTGGTTGCAGGACGATATATCCAACCGCATCCGCAATGCGGTACGCGACTATGCCTACCAGCACAACTATTCCTTCATCAACCTGCGTACGCATGAAGGAATGCTACGCAATATGATTGTGCGTACCTCTACCACCGGCGAACTGATGGTAATCCTCATCTGCAAGATAGAGAAAGAGGAGGAAATGGCTCTGTTCAAGCAAATGCTGCAATACATAGCAGATACATTCCCCGAAATCACTTCCCTGCTATACATTATTAATAATAAGTGCAACGATACCATCACCGACCTCGAGGTACACACCTTCAAGGGGAAAGACCACATCTTCGAGGAAATGGAGGGACTGCGCTTCAAGGTAGGTCCCAAATCTTTCTATCAAACCAACTCCGAACAAGCCTACAACCTCTACAAAGTAGCGCGCAACTTTGCCGGACTGACCGGTAACGAGCTTGTTTATGACCTTTATACCGGCACGGGTACCATTGCCAATTTCGTATCCAAGCACGCACGCCAGGTAATCGGCATAGAATATGTGCCCGAAGCCATTGAAGACGCCAAGGTCAATGCCGAGATTAACGGAATTAAAAATACATTGTTCTTTGCCGGAGATATGAAAGACATGCTGACACAAGACTTCATCAACCAATACGGCCGTCCCGATGTCATCATCACCGACCCTCCCCGTGCCGGAATGCACCAGGATGTAGTGGATGTCATTCTGTTTGCCGAACCCAAACGCATCGTATACGTCAGCTGTAATCCGGCTACGCAGGCGCGCGACCTGCAACTGCTCGATGCGAAATATAAAGTGAAGGCCGTTCAACCGGTAGACATGTTCCCGCACACCCACCATGTGGAAAACGTAGTATTATTGGAATTAAAAAATTGAAAGTACAAGTAGTTTTCAATCGTAAATTGTAAATTGTCTAATCGTAAATTAAAACCAGTCGTGGCAAAAGAAAAAATTACAGCAAGAGCCCGCACACAATATACGGACTACATGGTGAAGGAACCGATGGAGCTCATGGAGTTTCTGGCAGCTAAAATGCCGGACGCCAGCCGCACCAAGCTGAAATCATTGCTAAGCAAACGCATTATATATGTGGACAGCGTTATCACTACACAATACAATTTTCCCCTGAAACCGGGTATGAAAGTACAAATCAGCCGTGAGAAGGGACGTAAAGAGTTCAACCATAAACTGATGAAGATTGTATACGAGGATGCCTATATCATCGTGATAGAGAAGATGCAGGGTTTGCTGTCCGTCAACACTGACCGGCAAAAGGAACGTACCGCCTATACCATCTTGAATGAATACGTGCAACGCTCGGGCAAGCAGCACCGTGTACACATCGTGCACCGCCTGGACCGTGACACCTCCGGCTTGATGATGTTTGCCAAAGACGAGAAGACCCAACGTACACTACGCGATAACTGGCATGACATTGTAACAGACCGGCGATACGTAGCCGTAGTGGTCGGCGAGATGGAAAAAGATGCAGGAAACGTGGTTTCTTGGTTGACAGACCGCAAGCTGTATGTATATTCAAGTCCGACAGATGACGGGGGACAAGAATCCATTACGCATTACCGTACCATCAAACGAGCCAATGGATACTCTCTCGTTGAACTGAACCTGGAAACGGGACGAAAAAACCAGATACGTGTACACATGCAGGATTTGGGGCATCCCATTATCGGCGACGGACGCTATGGACTGGAAGACGTAAATCCTATCGGACGCTTGGCCCTGCATGCTTTCAAACTCTGTTTCTATCATCCCGTCACGGGAGAGCTGATGCGGTTTGAAACACCTTATCCGGGAGAGTTCAAGAAATTGGTTTTGAAGAATAAGTAAAAAGCTGACATACAATAAAAAACGGAGCAATTGATTTGCTCCGTTTTTTATTGATAAGCATGTCGTCATTGCCGACGCATACGAAAAGGCTGTCCGTGAATATTATCTTGATATTCCCTCCAGCTATTATACCAAGTACCACTGAAAGAATAAGAATCAGCCATGGCTCCTTCAATGTAAGCCATGCTGCCACCATCATAGAATTCCAATTCCATCAGATTGTAAGCCCCACTAACCCAATTCCATCTGAAAAGCAAATAATTCGGGTCGCCATATGAACCAATAGTACCTTGGTTGCGCGCGTTAAAGGTCATAATCGTCCCCCTACCCCAAGTATATGCCCCGAAATCTATTTCTTCAGATGTATACCATTCACCGGGCAGATTATATTCCGTTTCTTCCTCACTATCACATGATGTCAATCCTAATACAAGGACAAACAACAATAACATTTTTGTGTATTTCAACATATTATTCATAAGCCATACTTTATTTATAATTAGCATCTACCATCATAACAACCACTCCATCCAGTTTACCGGATAAATAATGTTCGCGCACCCATACATTATCAAAGTACTTGATTTCACCGGCACCATAATTCAGAGTCAACCCCTCCATAGACTTATCCATCCATTTCCAAGTAAAAGTACGTGAAGTCGTTTCATAGGGACGGGACTCGCCTCCGCGATAATACTCCCAGATTTCCTGTCCAGAATTATCAGCCTTGGCAAACTTCAGCTGATGACTGCATAACACTTCAACTCCATCTTTGTTTTCCGTCTGATATTCTTCTATCCACGTCTTCCCACACAATTTGTCGTCGCTATTCTGCATGGTATAATATACATCATCCCCACAAGACGCCAGCCCAATCGTAAATACACACAACAGCAATATCTTCACATAATTCAAAGTCTTCATAAGTTATCGAGTTTAGTTAATACTTGCGGACAAACATACACAAAAAAAATGAAACACTTAATACTTCGCCTGAAATTTCTTGTAGAAGACAAGGAATAAAATAAATCCCATCAGTGCAAACGGTACGCCTGCCAATGCGGGATAACGGTATCCTCCACTCAAGGCAAGACCTCCGATATAGGCTCCGATAGCATTCCCCAAATTGAAGGCCATCTGCACACAAGCGCCTCCCAACATTTCTCCTCCAGGGGCCACACGAATCATCAACACCTGCTCCGGACTGGAGACGGCAAACAAACCTGCCGTACAGAGTGTCATCAATATTGCCGAACACCACGGATGGGGCGAGAGTAAAAATATCAATAATAAAATAACACATATCATCCCTTGCACCACCGTACCTACCTTTCCCGGAGTGTACCGGTCGGACATGCGCCCACTGACCAGATTGCCGGCAACCATTCCGAATCCTGCCAGTACCATCAGCGCCGTAATGCTTTCCGCACTAAAACCGGAAACCTCAGTCAGCAACGGGGTGATGTAGCTATACCAGCAGAATACGCCACCGTTGCCCAAAGCCGTAGCTCCCAATATGAGCCACGGCGCCGGCTTCTTCAAAAAACGGAACTGTCCTTTAAATCCCGTGTCTTTCAGTCCTTCGACCTGCGGTACCCAACGCCAAATGTAGTACAGTGTTATCAATCCCCAGGCACCTACCAGCAGAAACGTGGCACGCCAAGACAGTGTATGGCTCAACGAAGTACCCAACGGCACCCCAAACAGATTGGCCACAGTCATTCCCGCTATCATAATTGAAACCGCCTCCGAGCTTTTCCCCTTATCAGCCAATTTTCCCGCAACAATGGAAGCCACCCCAAAATAAGCGCCATGAGGAAGTCCGGAAACAAAACGTCCCAACAGCAAGACCCAATAATTGGGTGCCATAGACGCACAAATATTACCCACAATCATTAATGCCATCAAGACCAGCAGAATCTGCTTCAACGGGCGTTTACGGGCCAGGAGCAGCATGGGCGCACCAAAACAAACACCCAACGCATACGCAGAAATGAAATGACCGGCCACGGGAATGCTGATTCCCAAATCAGTAGCCACATAGGGCAAAATACCCATCATCGTAAATTCGGCAATCCCTAGCCCCAATGTGCCGAACGCCAATGCAATAAGACTCTTCTTCATACCTTAAAAAACAACCTATATTTTTTACCGGGCGCAAAGATAATGACATTGCATTCTCCAAATAAAAAGGATACCGAATTATTTTCAGTATCCTTCTTCATTTTTTATCTTATATCAATTGTATACCCACCTTTAAAGACTCCTCCCGGCGCCAAGTGCTGCATACAGTCCTTATCCTTATATTCGCCCTTATAATGGGCACGGTCACAACGCCCGTACCACGGCTCGATGCAGACAAACGGAGCATTCTTGGCCGGAGGCGACCACAACCCCACCACCGGAGTGTCGAAATACAGACTGAGATAGGGCTTCTTCTCCTTATTATATAATGTAACTTCTTTCACTTGACTGTTTTCCAGAATCAGGGCATCTTTATCAAAGGAGTGGATGTCCAAAGGCAGCAGGCCATCTGTCAACTCAAGCAAATATTCCTTATCCGGAGCGGCACATCCTTTCTCGGAGATAAGGATATAGTGCAAACCTTCCGTCTTATCAAAGCCGAAATATCCACGGTCCGTTGTCTCCGTATCATAGTCCGGGTAATAGAAAGCCGGATGGGCCCCTATCTGGAAGTGCATTTCGCGTGTTCCGGTATTGATGACTTTCCAAAGCACCTCAATCTTCTTTCCCTCTATCCGATAGCCTATCTCAAGGCAAAACGGGAAAGGATATTTCTTGCGTGTTTCCTCACTGTCAACCAGTCGATAGCGTACCTCATCTTCCAGTTCAAGCATCAATTCAAAATCCATATCGCGGGCAAAACCGTGTTGCGTCAATGCGTAGGAAACGCCTTCGTGGCGGTATTCATTCTCCCAAACGCTACCTACAATGGGAAAAAGCACCGGAGAATGCCGTTTCCAAAAAGCGGGGTCTGCCTGCCAAAGATATTCTTTTCCATCATGCAAGATACTGCATAACTCGGCCCCATGTGGGGAGACTTTAATTGTCAGTTCTGAATTAGAAAGTGTTTTCATATCATATATCATTTTGTTATTTTCTCATATAGTGTGGCATCTCTCCGGGTATTTCCATCGAAATCTCCACCAGGCCACCGACCACTCCGTCCTGCTTCCATGCCGTCTGATAAATCATTTTCCTGACACCGTTCTTCTCAATGGTGTAGGCATTCACTCCCCCCGTCTCCAGCAGTTCGCGTATCTTGGCTTGCGATTGCGGGTTGTGGCAATCAAAGAGATTCTTGCCTATCAGGTCACCGTGTTTGGCAAACGTACGGCATGCTTTCTCGTTCATATATAGGATGATTCCCTTTGTGTCGCATACAGTTACGGCACAGTTCATTTCATTGGCCCATTCGTACATAATTCTTTATTTTTAATTGGCTATTTTCTATGCACTTGAAATGCATTTACAGAAAACTCTTCAAAGTCAAATGTCCTTTTCTCTATCGAATTATTATTGCATTAATCCTCCTTCTATGAAGAAAACGACTTCATTCAATCGTTCTTTATTCGATTCTTCATCTTTGAAAATAGCTGGAGTGAAGATTATCCTATCTTGAATCAGATTATCTACCAAATCCCACATGACTTCATGGTACAGCATCACCATTGCCACTTTTTCATTGTCAATACCATATTGGCTTGCTAAGGAGCCACAATTATTCTTTAGTTCCGCACTGATAGAGTTTACCAATTTTTCAGTTATTTGATGAAAGCGGTCTTGCCGTTTCTTTATAATAGGAAATAATACATCTCCATTATCATCTACCAGCCCATAAGGTTTTAACTGAGAAACGAGTTTGGCATCTGTTACTTTTCCGAATTGTGCTATTTCATCAGCACAATGGTCCATAATGTCGTTGTCAGGAGCAATGCCGCTATTGATGTAAGTCAAAATCAAATTCTGTTCTCCGAAACCATTCGTACCGCATGCAAAGCCATTTCTTGATTCGTATAATACCCAGTAACAGCCACTCCAGCTTGTATAATTGTCAACATCCTCAAACAAGACTAACTTTGTCCACATTTTTCCATCCAGAAGGTATGAAAAAACAAGTGAGAGTACATTGTTCTTGAATCCCATTTCACTGATAGTTTGTGCCAATGATATAAAGTCTGCCTTTGTTTTGACATACATGGATTCAGCAATCTCCTTACTTAAGCTTCTTAGAGAATTGGTCTGTTCTTTGTCGAGAATGGGTATAGTAGCTTTCCATTTTCCTTTTGTTTTACTGACAAGTCCACCTACTTCCAATAACAATAATTGGCTATCAGAGCATTTAATACCCATTTCACGAAGTTCGGCTTGAGTACGTGGAGTCCGTAAATTGTATAGTATTTCCCAATTATTATCTGGCGTTACATAGTCTTCGGGCTGATGTCCGTTCACTGCAACAAACTGGGTTGCTTCCCATTCGCTATAAGGTCTTATCGATATTTGTGCTTTAATCATTGTGGTAACGGACAATAAGGCAAACAACAATAATAAGTCCGGATAATGTTTCATATATCGCTTAATTTTAGTTTTGTTCATCATTCATGCACTTCTCTTATGTAACAAAGATAACGTTTTTTTCAATTCCTCTCTCAAACCTATAACAAAAAACTTCCCGACTACCAATAAAAAACTTCCTAACTACTAATAGTAAAGTTTGCAAGTATAGAGATAAAGAATTACCTTCGCCCTTGGTTTGTCTATCCCAAGCCTTGGGATAGAAATCCCCAACCTTGGCATACACATCCGCAACCTTGGGACAAACTCTGTAAGCCCCAATAAACAAACGAACCTCATAACAACGCTACCATCATGGCAGAATACAACATGCAGGAACTGAACCTGCCGGGAGAAGACGGCAAACGCATCCTCTACCCACGAATGAAACTATACGGGCAGGTGGACTTGGAAACCATCACCGAAAAGATAGCATACGCCTCATCCTTCACACGAGGAGACATCATCGGACTGATGCAAGCCATCACCGACGAAATAGCCTACCAAATGGGGCAAGGTTACTCCGTGAAGATTGACAACTTAGGAGTATTCACCCCTGCCCTCGGTCTGCGGCAAGACCGTGAACGGGAGACGGGCGAAGAAGGAGACACCAAGCGAAACGCCGTCAGCATCTGCCTGAAGGACATACATTTCAAGGTGGACAAAGAACTACTGTACCGTACCGCTCGCCATTGCCACCTGAAACGTTCCACCGACAAATTCCAACGCTCCTCACAAGTGTTTTCTCCGCAGGAACGGCTGGAACGGGCAAAAAAATACCTGGAAAAGAACAGCTTCATGACCCAAGCCGACTATTGCCAACTGACCGGCTTATTGAAGTCCGCCGCCTCCCGCGAGTTGCGCGAATGGATAGCCAATCCCGAATCGGGCATCGACTACAAAGGACGAGGAACACACAAGATTTATATTCTAAGGAAACCATAACCCACATCCATTGAAGTAACAAAAACAATGAAGATACTACATACCAGCGACTGGCACCTGGGACACACCCTCTACAACTACGACCGCACCGTCGAACAGCAGGCCTTCCTACGGCAACTCACCCGCATAGTAACCGAAGAGCAGCCCGACGCCATGGTGGTAAGCGGAGATATCTACCACTACTCCTCTCCCGCTGCCGCCACGCAGAAGATGTACACCGACGCCATGCTGAACATTCACCAAGCCTGCCCCGAAATGACCATCGTAGTCACCGCCGGAAACCACGACAGCAGCTCCAAATTGGAGATAGACAGCAACCTCTGGCAGCACTTCGGCTTGAACGTTGTGGGAAACATCGAACGTACAGCCGAGGAAGTGAATTTGGACAAGCACATCATCGAGATAAACAATGAAAAAAAGACAATAGGCTACGTCATTGCCGTGCCCCACGTCTATCCGCAAAACTTCCCCCTGCTGGACACTGAAACACCGCGCGACCAACGGCAGGCACGCTTCTTCCAGGCACTGCTGGACGAAGTGAAGAAACGGAATACGGCACAGCTTCCCGTCGTCCTCATGGCCCATCTCTCTATTGAAGGCAGCGACCGTAGCGGGCACGATGAGAGTATCGGCGGAATAGAGTATGTTCCCCTCAGCGCTATGGGAGAAGGGTACGACTACCTGGCACTCGGACACATCCATTGCCCTCAGGACATCAAAGGCAGTCATCACCACGCACGCTATTGCGGCACTCCCCTCCCCGTCAGCTTCGACGAAACCTATCCGCACTCCGTCTCCATCATCGAGTTGGAGAAAGGGGCAGAGCCACAAATCAGTACAAGGGAAATTGAAAATCCGATTCCGCTCGTCACACTTCCCCATGACCCGACACCTTTCGAAGACGCCTTGAAACTGCTGGAAGAATATCCGGAAGAGAAACCTGCATACCTCCGCCTGAACGTGCTGACAAAAGGCTACCTGCCCCCCGACTGCAACGAAAAAGCCTCGAACGCCGCCAAAGGCAAGGCATGCAAATATTGCTACATCAAGACTACCCGAGAGCGACAGGCCGACACTGACGAGAGCAAGCCTATCTCCATCCAAGAGATGCAGGAAATGTCTCCCCTGGAAATAGCCAGACTCTACTACCGCGAAACCGAAGGAGAAGAGATGGACCCAGAACTTTGCCAGCTGATGGAGACTGTCATGCAAAAAGTGAAAAGCAAGAACAACTCCTAATCATTTGTCCGAACCATGAAACTCCAGAAACTGACCATAAAGAACCTTGCCTCCATAGAAGATGCCGTCATCGACTTTGAGAACGGACCGCTAAGCGAGGAATCCCTTTTCCTTATCTGCGGCGAGACGGGTGCAGGGAAGACAACCATTCTCGACGCCATCTGCCTGGCACTCTACAACGAAACGCCCCGCATGGACCATGCCGAGAACGAAAAATACAAAGACCTGAGCCAGACTTTCTCTGCCAAAAAGGAAGATGTTGCCATCAACGACAGCCGGCAACTGATGCGCCGTAACACCAGTGAAGCATGGACGGAGCTGGAGTTTACCGGCTCGAACGAAACGCCCTACACCGCCCGATGGTACGTGGCGCGGGCACACCGCAAGATTTCAGGAGCCGTGCAGGATGTGCGCTGGACACTGGAAAACAATAAAAGCGGCATACAGCTCAACAAAAAGAATGAGATAAAGGCGGAAATACAAGCTGCAGTGGGGTTGACCTTCGAACAATTCTGCCGCACCACCATGCTGGCACAAGGCGACTTCACCAAGTTCCTGCAAAGCAAGGAAAGCGAAAAATCGGATATTCTGGAAAAGCTGACCGGTACAAGTATCTACTCCGAAATAGGTGCCGAAATATATGCTGCCACCAAGGAAAGACGGACGGAATACGAAAACCAGAACCGGAAGCTGGAAGGCATCCACATCCTGGCAGAAGAAGAAATCTCCACAATCAAGGAAGCCATAGCCACGCAAAATGCCGGAGTCAAGGAAGCCAATGAGCAGAAAACCATCGCCCTCGCAAAAAGGGACTGGCTGAAGAAATACTCCGAACTCCTCCTCACCCGTGAACAGCAAAAGAAGATGTGGGAAGGGAAGCAAGCGCAACTGCAATCGGACGAATTCAAACAGAAAGAACTGCTGATTAAGGAATGGAACGCCACCGCCGATGCCCGCAACTGGCTCTCTACCTTGAAACAGCAGCAACAGCAACAACAACAGAACTATGCACAAGCCGGAATGTTAAGAGCATCCTTTGCCCGGCTGGACGGAGGAAGCAAGTGGCTATGCGGTTTCCTGAAAGAGCAAGAAGACAAGCTGCATCGTGCCGAGAAGTACTTGCAAGAGCATTCGCCCTTACTGCCCATGTTCGAGCAAAGCCAATCCATCATTACCGGCCTAAAATCCGCACTCGATGCCCAAACACGCATCGGCACCTACAACGCGCACCTTGAAAGACTTGCCGCGCAACAACCCGTAAAAGTCAAGGAGCGTACCGACAAGGAAGCTGCCCTCACCCGGAAAGAACAAGAGAACCATACATTGCAAAACGAAATAAACCTCCGGAACAAGCAGCTTGAAACCATGGACCGCCCTGCCCTGCAAGACAAGAAAAACAAACTCGATGCCGGACGGGAGAACCTGCTGCAAGCATTGAGCGCCTTGTCTTTACTGGCTGAAACGGAAAGGACACTGAACGAGGCAAAGGAAAACGAAAAGGCTTTGAACGCCAAAGTGGAGGCGTGCCAAAAGCAATACGTCCTCCTGCAAACGGCATTCGACAGCAGGAAAACAAGTTATGATGACATCCGCACCCTCTACGACAAGCAAAAGGAAGCCGTAGAAGAGTGGGCAAAGGAAACACGCTCCCGGCTTGTCGTCGGGGATACTTGCCCCGTGTGCGGACAAGAAATAAAATCGCTTTGCAAAGATGAAGATTTCCAGTCTGTCCTTGCTCCCATACGCACCTCCCTGAAAACAAAAGAGAAAGAATACAAGGAAGCCGAGCAGGCATTGAACAACAATCGGACAGAATCCAAGACCTACGGAACGCTGGCAGAGAATGCCCGTCAGTCCACAGCAAGAGCGCTCCGGAGCTACAACCTTGCCCGTACTGACGCACAAGCCAAATGCGCCCAATGCAACGGCATCGGCCTCTCCACAACCACCGGCGAAACCCTGAAGAAGCTACTGGAAGAGAACAAGCTGGAAGCAGACAAACTGAACGAAAAGCTCACTGAAGTTCAAAAGCTCAGCGCACAAATCATAACTCTGCAACGGCAAAAGGACGAATGCCAAAAACATGTGGACGCTGCACGCCAAGCCTTCAACTCTGCCGACAGAGTGCTGAATGAGCTGAAAAACAACATCGTCAATTACGAGTCGCTCACCGCCAACGAAAAGGAGAACATACGTGCCACCATGGACCGCGTCACTCCCCACATCCTCTGGGAAGGATGGAACACGGAATGGAAGAACTCCCCCCTCTCCTTTATTGACCGCCTGACGCAAGCTACGCGCAACTACCGTCTGGCGCAGGAAAAACAAAGAGAACTGAAATCCGCCATTGCCCTTATCCACAAAGAGCTGGAAGGGATAAACATCAACAAGGAAAGCATCGATGCCGCATTCCCCGACTGGCGCAACGCACCTGCAGCAACACAGGAAATGGAAATCAAGGACCTGGGGATTGCCTGGAATAATCTGAATACACAAGCAAGCGGACTGAAACAAAGCATATCCTCCACCGCAGACCAAATGGCAAGGCTGCAAAAGGATTTAACCGGGTTCTATGCCGCCAACCCCACTCTCGACGAGAATCGTATCACCGTCCTATCCGCTTGGTCCGGCTCCCGGATAGAAGCATTACGTGCCTCATTGCAGACACTTAAAGAGGAAGAAGTAGCTGCATCGACCGCCTTTCATCTGGCCACCGGACAAGTGGAAGAGCACATCAGCCGGAAGCCCGAAATAGAAGAAAACGAGAACTTCGAAACCCTGGATGCACTCATCGCAAATCTCGAAGAAAAGATAACCGCCGGCAACCAATCCATCGGCCAGCAGAAGTTACGCCTGGAAGAAAACACTCGCAACATCGACCGGATAAAGGAAGAAAAGGAACGTGCCGACCGGCTACGCGAAGAGTATCTGAAGTGGGACCGCCTCTGCCACCACTTCGGTGACGAACGGGGAAAGAACTTCCGCAACATAGCCCAGAGCTTCGTCTTAAAAGAACTGCTGGCAGGCGCCAATTTCTATCTGCAACGCTTGACCGACCGCTACGAACTGGAATGCCAGGCCGGTTCGCTCACCATCCTGCTGCGCGACTTCCATCAAGGAGGTGCGGCACGTCCGGCATGCACCTTATCGGGCGGCGAAAGCTTCCTAGTATCTCTGTCACTTGCCCTCGGACTTTCTTCCCTCAGCCGCCAGAGCCTCTCGGTAGACACACTGTTCATCGACGAAGGTTTCGGCACACTGAGCAGCGACTACCTGAACACCGTTATGGACACATTGGAAAAACTGCACCAGATGGGCGGCAAGAAGGTAGGCATCATCAGTCATGTGGAAGGACTGAAAGAGCGCATAAAGACCCAGATACAAGTACGGAGGATAGACAGTTCAAGAAGCGAAATAGAAGTGGTGAATACCCTCTAAGCTGGTATCGGGATAAAGAAAACGAATGTTTTTTCGGCTCTTGATAGTACAAGCACCTGCATTATTGTGTATTTTTGCAGTCTCATAAAAAAGAAAAGACAATGAAAAAGTTCATGAAAGGAGTCCGGTTTACTCCTAAAAACTATTCCGACGAAGTAGAAGCCAAAATTCAACATTATAAGAAAGAAGGATATAAACTGCCGATGCGAAGCGCACTCCGCACCGAGGAGCAGTTGGCCGGTATCCGCGCAAGCGCCAAAATCAACACTGCCCTGCTGGATTATCTCTCCGAGAACATTCGCGAAGGCATGTCCACAGCTGAAATTGACCATATGGTGTATTGCTTCACCACAGACCACGACGCCATCCCCGCCCCCTTCATGTACGAAGGCTTCCCCAAAAGTGTGTGCACCAGCATCAACGATGTAGTGTGCCACGGCATTCCCAGCACCAGGGAATTCCTGAAAAGCGGTGACATTGTAAATGTCGATGTATCCACCATTTACAAAGGTTACTTTGCCGACGCATCACGCATGTTCATGATTGGCGAAGTCAGCCCCGACATGCAGAGACTGGTACAGGTCACCAAAGAATGCCGTGACATAGGCATACAGACCGCACAGCCCTGGGCACGCCTCGGTGACGTAGGCGCCGCCATCCAGGAGCATGCGGAAAAGAACGGATACAGCGTGGTACGCGACCTCTGCGGACATGGCTGCGGCGTCAAGTTCCACGAAGAACCGGATGTGGAACACTTCGGCAAACGTGGTACGGGCATGCTGATAGTGCCGGGCATGACGTTCACCATCGAACCGATGATTAACATGGGAAGCTACGAAGTCTTTATCGACGAAGCCGACGGATGGACCGTCTGCACAGACGACGGACTGCCTTCTGCCCAATGGGAAAGCCAAATCCTGATTACTGAAGACGGAAACGAAATATTGACACAATAAGGCGGACACTTCAAAACACTTATGGAGATAGTATTACTGATTATAGGGATAATCATCGGAACCGTAGTCGGCTATCTGGCGGCAGACCGCAAGTCTGCCGCACTGAGGGCAGAAATCAGCGGGACAAAGAAGGAAATAGAATTATTGAAGCTGCAGAAGGAAGAAGCCGAAGCGTTGCACAAGCGCATGAACACCGAGTTCGAGAATCTCTCCAACCGTATCTTCCAGAGCAAAGCCGAAGACTTTACCAGGCTGAATACCGAACACCTGGGCAATCTGCTCCGCCCGCTGGGCGATAACCTGAAGGACTTCCGCCAAAAGGTGGAACAAGTATACAGCACCGAAGCCAAAGAACGCTTCTCGCTGGGTGAACGCATCAAGGAACTGGTGGAACTGAACAACCGCCTCAGCGAAGATGCCAACAACCTGACCCGTGCCCTGAAAGGAGACTCCAAAATGCAAGGCAACTGGGGCGAAATGATTCTGGAACGTTTGTTGCAAGCCTCCGGACTGATTGAAGGCGAACACTACTTCCGCCAGGAGTTTCTAAAAGACGAACGGGGCGAAGCCATCATCAACGAGGAAAGCGGGCAGAAGATGCAGCCCGACATCATCGTGAAATACCCCGACGAACGGGAAATGATTATCGACTCCAAAGTGTCGCTGACTGCCTATGCTGCCTACACCTCTGCCGAAAGCAAGGAGGAGCAGGCACACTTCCTGAAAGCACACCTGCAATCTGTCCGCTCCCACATCGACGAGCTCAGCCATAAAGACTACTCGCATTACGACGCCCAATCACCGGATTTCGTTATGATGTTCATCCCCACCGAAGGTGCCTACCTCCTCGCCATCCAAAGCGATGCCCACCTCTGGGAATATGCCTACAACAAAAAGGTGGTACTAATGAGCCCCACCAACCTGATTAGCGCCCTGCGCCTCTCGCTCGACCTTTGGAAGAAGGAGAACCAGGTAAAGAATGTGCAGGCCATCATCAAGCGCGGCACCATCTTATATGAAAAGATTGCAGGCTTTACCGACACCTTCCTCGGTATCGGCGACCGGCTGGCCAGCCTGCAAAGGGATTACGACAAAGCCTTCAACCAGCTCTCGGACGGTAACGGCAGTGTAGTACGCCAGGCCGAAATGCTGAAAGGCATGAGCCTCACTCCCAAGAAACGCATTTCTCCAAGATTTCTGCCCAAAGATACCATTCAAGAAGAAACAGAAGAGGAAAACGATAACATTCAATAAAACATCCAACATGAAAACTCTGAAAGACCGCATTCTCCTTCACCAAGAACCATTCATACGAGGTCTGTGTCAACAGGAATTACCACCGGAGAAGTAACAGCCATTCTGGCAAATGCACCGATTCATATCAAGGAATAAAGAAAAAGCGACGAAGAATCCACTCCACTTTCTTTCAATAGAGAGGAAATGCCCCGAACAAAAAACTCCGGCAAAGCCCTGAAGGACAAGCCGGAGTTTTTTTATCTCAAGACGGACAAGGAAGATTATCCGCCAAAGTTATCGAACATCAGGTTCTGAGCCGGAACGCCGAGGTCGTCGAGCATCTTCTCAACAGCCTTCGACATCGGGCCGGGACCACACATGTAGTATTCGATGTCTTCGGGAGCTTCGTGGTCTTTCAAGTAAGTCTCGTAAATTACGTTGTGTACGAAGCCCGGAGTGTACTTCACGCCCGCTGCATCGGCTGCCGGATCGGGACGGTCCAGTGCAAGATGGAACTTGAAGTTGGGGAAATCCTTTTCAATCTGCAGGAAGTCTTCCAGATAGAACACTTCATTCAATGCACGTGCACCGTAGAAGTAATTCATCACGCGATCTGTAGTGTGCAGTGTCTTCGTCATATGCATAATCTGTGCACGCAACGGAGCCATACCGGCACCACCGCCGACCCACATCATCTCCTTCTTGGAGTCGAATATCGGATGGAAGTCTCCGTAAGGGCCACTCATGGTTACCTTATCACCCGGTTTCAGGGTAAAGATATAAGAAGAAGCGATACCCGGCATTACATCCATGAAGCCCGGGCCCTGGTCTTTCGGCTTGAACGGAGGCGTGGCGATACGTACCGTCAGCATAATGCGGTCGCCTTCGGCAGGATAGTTGGCCATAGAATAGGCACGGATGGTTTCTTCGTCATTGCGGCACTTCAAGCCCAGCAGACCGAATTTCTCCCATGCAGGCAGATACTCATCACCGATAAGGCTCTTGTCGATGTCCTTATCATAATCCATCGAATATTTAGGAATCTTAATCTGCGCATAAGAACCCGGAACGAAATCCATGTGCTCGCCTTTGGGCAATGCAACGATGAACTCTTTGATGAACGTAGCCACATTCTTGTTGGAGATAACCTCGCACTCCCACTCTTTTACGCCCAGTACGCTTTCGGGAACCTTGATGGCCATATCGCCTTTCACTTTCACCTGGCAACCCAGACGCCAGTGATCTTGTATTTGCTTACGGCTGAAGTGCGGAGTCTCAGAAGGCAAGATTTCACCCCCACCTTCCATTACCTGGCATTTGCACTGTCCGCAGGAACCTTTACCACCGCAAGCGGAGGAAAGGAACACACCGTTTACAGACAGCGTATTCAGCAATGTAGAACCGGAAGCTACGTCCAGTTCCTTGTCGCCATTGATAGTCAGTTTTACATTACCCGAAGGCACCAAGAAATTCTTGGCAACCAGCAGGATAACAACAAGCAGGATGACAACCACGAGGAATACTCCAATGCTTGCTAATATCATATTCATATCCATTGTTTTATTCCTTTCTTTTAGATGTTCAAACCAGAGAAACACATAAATGCCATTGCCATCAGACCTACAGTGATAAACGTGATGCCCAGTCCTTTCAGTGGAGCCGGAACGTCAGAATAGGCCATTTTCTCACGGATGGCAGCCAAGCCTACGATAGCCAGCAACCAACCGATACCGGAGCCCAACGCATAAGAGACAGCATCAGCAATGCCACCGATGAATTTCGGGTCGCTCTCACCCAGCGTGATGCGCTGCTGCATGAAAAGAGAAGCACCCATGATGGCACAGTTTACAGCAATCAGCGGCAGGAAGATACCCAGTGAAGCATACAGCGAAGGGCTAAAACGCTCTACAATCATTTCCACCAACTGAACGATAGCTGCGATTACAGCAATGAAAAGAATAAAGCTCAAGAAGCTGAGGTCAACGCCTTCAATGATTGCGTTGGCAGCCAGCACCTTTGTCTGCAATAAATAGTTGACCGGAAGCGTAACCACCAACACGAAAGTTACGGCGATACCCAGTCCTACGGCAGTCTTCACATTCTTCGATACGGCAAGGTAAGAACACATACCGAGGAAGAACGCGAATATCATGTTGTCCACAAAGATAGAGCGGACGAATAAACTTATTAAATGTTCCATATCTCTTCGATAAATTAAGAATTAAAGAATTAAAGAATTAAAGCAATGAGAACTTGTACTGCAGCAGAGCAGCCCATTTTTCATTCTTTCATTTTTCATTCTTCATTTATTTATTACTGCTTTTCCTGCAATTCTTTGTGACGTGCACGCTGATACCAGATGATGCAAGCGCAGAGAATCAACGCCATTGGCGGCATCAGCATCAAGCCGTTGTTCACATAGCCCAACTTCTGCAGAGGTTCATAGTTCAAGATGTTGAAACCGAGCAGCGTTCCCGAACCCAGAAGCTCGCGGAAGAAGGCTACGATTACCAGAATCTTGGCATATCCCAAACCATTACCCACACCGTCAAGGAAAGATTCCCAGGGACCGTTCTGCATGGCAAATGCTTCCAAGCGTCCCATCAGGATACAGTTGGTAATAATCAGACCTACATATACAGAAAGCTGCACACTTACATCGTAAGCAAAAGCTTTCAGAATCTCACTTACAATAGTTACCAACGCGGCAACAACCACCAGCTGAACGATGATACGGATACGGTTGGGTATCGTCTTGCGCAGCAGTGAAATCACTACATTGGAGAATGCTGTAATCACCGTCACTGAAAGCCCCATCACAATGGCAGGCTCCAGTTTGGCAGTAACAGCCAAAGCAGAACAGATACCCAATACCTGCACGGTAACGGGGTTGTTCAGTCCCAGCGGAGTAGAGAATACTTCTTTATTCTTCTTTGAAAACAATTGTCCCATATTCTTATTCCTCCTCATTATTATTAGTTAAAAAGTTCTTGTAGCTGCTCAGACAAGCCTTCAACATGGCATCCACACCTACAGAAGTGATGGTACCACCGGAAATGCCGTCCACCTGATAGTCAGGTTTCTCTACCTTGCCGTTCTTCACAACACCGAGGACTACCTCGCCGTTCTCCAACGTTTTCTTGCCGGAGAACTCTCCCTGGAAATGCGTGCTGGCGATTTCGGCACCCAGACCCGGAGTCTCACTGGCATGAGAGAAGTAAACACCATAAACGGTATCCTTGTCGCTGTTCAGCGCAACATATCCCCAGATAGCGCCCCAAAGACCGGCACCGTAAACGGGAAATACATATTTCTTCTCACCGTCAACCTCTGCCACGAATACGTGCAGACGGTTATTTTCTTTGGCTTCCTTCTCGTAAGCGGTAGCAAATGCACCGGTATTCTCTGTCAGAGTACCGTCAACGTTCATCAGCATATCGCCCTTTACATATTTATTATATTCAGCTTCGGCATCCTTCACGTCCTTGATGTTGAGTGCAGCAAGAATCTGCTTCTTCGTGTCAAGTTCCACATTCTTGTTCTGCGTCTCGCGCAAGGAAGAACTTACGAATGCCAGCAGGAATGCAACGATAACAACCATTACCGAAGCATAAATGATAGTATAACTGTTACTATTGGTATTCATTTCTTTTTCCGGTATTTTAATTGTTAGACTTAGCGGTTGCACGTTTCTCGCGGCGGCTGATGTTGCCCTGTACCACACAGTAGTCAATCAGCGGAGCGAAGATATTCATCAGCAGGATGGCAAGCATCATACCTTCGGGGTAACCGGGATTGAGCACACGGATAATGATAGCCATGGCACCAATCAGGAATCCGAAGATGTACTTACCAGTCTCTGTACGTGCCGATGTAACGGGGTCGGTAGCCATGAACACGGCACCGAAGCAGAAACCGCCCAGCACGAGGTGTTCGTACCAAGGCATCTGTGCCATCGGAGTGTCGGGACCGATTGCATTGAACACCCATGCCATGAAGGCACCGCCTACGAATACGGAGAACATCGTTTTCCAGCTTGCAATGCCCGTCCACAACAGCAGAATGGCACCCAGAGCGATGGCGATAACGCTTGTCTCACCGATAGAACCCGGAATAAGGCCGGTCACCATGTCCCAGGAGAACTCCGGAACGGCGCCCGAGGTAGCGGCTGCACCCAACGGAGTAGCTACCGTCAGACCATCTACCGACTGTCCCAGACCGAAGATACTGTCGCCCGATACCCAAACGGCATCACCGGACATCTTCGTAGGATAGGCGAAGAATAAGAATGCACGGGTAATCAAAGCTACGTTGAACACGTTCATACCCGTACCACCGAATACTTCCTTAGCAAAAATTACAGAGAATGCAGTAGCCACCGCCAGAATCCACAACGGGCAGTCTACCGGAACAATCATCGGAATCAAGATACCGGAAACCAAGAAGCCTTCCTGAATCTCCTCCTTCTTCCACTGAGCCACTACGAACTCAATGCCGAGACCTACTACATAAGATACAATGATTTTTGGCAATACAGCCAGAAAACCGTAGATGAACATTTCCCAGAAGCCTCCGGCAGCACCGGTAGCGTGGAAATGCTGGTAACCTACGTTATACATACCGAACAGCAGCGCCGGTACTAACGCAATGACCACCATCGACATGATGCGTTTGCTGTCAATGGAGTCGTGAATATGCGTTCCCGATTTCGAAGTGGCATTGGGCACGAACAGGAATGTTTCGAAGCCATCAAACACCGAACGAAATGCGTGGAATTTGCCGCCTTCCTCAAAGTTCGGCTTTATCTTGTCGAGATAATTTCTTAACGCTTTCATTAATATATTTACGATTTTACGATTTACAATTTACGATTTGCCATACGCCCCGATTATGCCATTTCGGCACGAAGCATATCGAGCCCTGCACGTACGATGCGCTGCACTTCCACTTTGGAAGAACATACGAATTCGCAGAGAGCGAAGTCTTCGGGAGCTACTTCGTAGATGCCCAGAGCCTCCATACGGTCGATGTCACCTGCAATGATTGCTTTCACCAAGTATTCGGGGAAGATGTCCATCGGAAATACGCGGTCGTATTCGTTGGACATAATCATGTGACGTTCACCACCCTTGATACGGGCATCTATCACATATTCCTTCTTGCCCATCAACCAGCTGAAGTAAGAGCGGTTGACGCTGAACTGATTGAAACGCGGCATAATCCAACCCAACATTTCATGGATTTCATCTCCTTCGGGAATAACGGTCAATTGGCTGTCGAAAGAGCCGAGGAAGCCGTTCGGAGAAACTTTCTTACCGGTCAGCACGTTGCCGCTGATGTAGCGGAGGTCTTTGTCGGTAGTCACGTTACCTTTGAAAACGTTCGTCAACAGAGCGCCGACTTTCAGCTTGCAATAAGCGGGTTTCAACACTTCGGAACCCGTTACAGCCACCGTACGGGTCATGTCCACACGACCGGTATTCATCAGACGTCCGATGAAGAGTACGGCTTCGGCACTGATGGTCCAGACCGTTTCACTCTTCACTACCGGAGAGATGTGGTTAATCTGTACACCCACGTTGCCTGCCGGATGTGGTCCGTCAAAAGCTGTTACGGTAACGTTCTTTGCCTGCACAAGAGCAGCAGACTTTTGTTTTACACTAATACCCAGATACGTCTTTGCCATCTTTGACAAAGCGTCGAGTCCCGTCTGGAAGTTTGCTTCTTCTCCCTTCAGCGCGAATTCAAAATCGGGAGCCAGCGGATTGCTGTCGAAAGCCGAAATGAAGATAGCTTTCGGAGTTACCGTCGGATCAGCGATAACGTCGTACGGACGTTGGCGGATGAAAGCGAACATACCTGCTTGCAAAAGAGCTTCTTTTACTTGCTGGCCGCTCATCTTGGACGGGTCCATCTTGCCGAATTCCTCATAGTCTTGCTCAGTGGCAGCCTCTACGACGATGTTCAGCACCTTGCGGCGTGCACCACGCTCCACGCTTGTCACTACGCCGCTAACGGGCGAAACAAATTTCAATTCAGGATGATTCTTGTCGATAAACAAGGGTCCCCCGGCCATCACATATTCCTGCTCTTTGACCACCACTTTCGGAGTGATGCCTGTATAGTCATCGGGAACCAGCGAATAGAATCCCGGTTCCTTAACAGACACAAGTTCCTGGGCAGCAGCGCCTTTCAGGTTGATGTCAAGGCCTTTACGTAACTTAATTACATTTGCCATGCGTTTATTTAAAATAATGGTTTCATTAATTTGCCGCAAAAGTAGCAAAAAAGAACGTGAATAAAGAGTAAAAAAGAAAGGAATTACGGAGAAATTTCCGTAATCCCTTTCGTTAACGAACACGAGAACAAGGATTAGGGGTTAAGAATTAGGGATTAATACCCTGCGGAATCATAGTGCAGCCCACTAATCCTTAATCCTTAATCCCTAACCCCTAATCCTTATCATCACTTTTCTTCAGCGAACATCGGGTCCCATGCCGGCAGGCAGACGGGCTTTTGTTTAAACAGTTCCATCACTTTGGCGGGAACATACTTTGTCTCCACTACCAGACGGAACATGTATTCATTGAACCACTCGTCGGTCATGATGAGATGTCCCTGATAACCGGAAGCGGCTCCCCAACTGTTCTCTACCATCCATTTTACGGGCTTTCCGTCTTTGTTCAAGTCAACGGCCATCAAGGTCATGGCGTGGGAAGAGCCACTGGAGAAAGTCTGGATACGTTGCTTCTTGTCCATCCCGAAGGTGGTGCCCATCAGTGATTCGTAGTCATAGTTTTTCACATCGAGCAGACCGCGTTCGGAGTTCAGGAACTTGCCCACATCGCAAGAGAAGTACATCATGGTGCTGTCCTTCAAGGAGGCAATGGCCATCTCTTTGATGTCCTCTACGGGCAGGTTGACATAAGTCCAGTTCTTGCCGTCGTAACGGTGGCGGTCATAGTCTATTTCATAGCACTTGTAATACTCGCGACTGGGGTCGTTCATCAGCATTACGTAGTTGGTCAGCAGTTGTTTGTCTCCATATTTCTCAAGGAAAGACATGGGAGTGTGATGCTCTGTCTCCACAGGATTACCCTTGGCATCGTGGCGGACATAGTCGAACTCCGTGGGAGGTACACCGAGGTTCAGCACCAGCATGCGGTAGATGGTTCCGAGCATCGTAGTTTTCTCCTTCTCCAGAGCTTCGGGCTTGGCACCGGCGGCAGCCATGTCACGCAGTTGCAGACCATACTCTTTCAGCTTCAGAGAGATGAGGTTGGCCATGCGGGAGGTATTTTCACTGCTGTTTGTTTCGGGCATGGCATCTTTGGGAACAAGGCCGTATTTGGAAACAATGTCGGCCACACCGGTAAAGGTACCCCCATCGCTCAGCGGATGCTGGAAGAGCCATTCTACGGTCTTATCAGTCAGGGGACTCTTGGAGGTGTCGATGATGCCTTGCAAGAAGAGGTTTGCCTTCTCCAACTGGTCCCAGAAGAAGGGATAGACTTCGGAGAACTCGAAAGACTGGAAACCGTATTCGGCAAGAGTCTTGGCACGCATCACATTCAGCCCCGTAAACAGCCAGCAGCGGCCAGACGACTTCTGGTCGGTGATGCCTTTGGATTCTACCTTGATGGAGAAGTGGGTATCCATGCCCTGCATATTCTCCTGGTTGAGTGCCAGTTTACGGATGTCATTATTGCCTATGGCATTGCGGAGCGCCTTGTCGGCAGCCGTGCCTTGATAACTTTGCTTGATTTGTCCAAGCATTTCGGGGCTGATACCCCCTTTTCCCTCTTGTGCCTGCACAGAGAACAGTGCGGCACTCAGAACAATTACAGATAAAAATCGTTTCTTCATTCAGATTATGTGTTTTTAGTTATTGATGTCTTGCTTCGTGAAGCAGACAAAAGTAATGTCTTTTTTGATAATTTTAGTGACATCTTTAGATTTATTATCTATTACAGTGAAAACTATTCGGGATAAAATAGTTTCCTTTGCACCCACATTTCGTACGACATGAAAAGATATATACTAAGCATTATCGCACTGGTGCTGTTCGCCACCACCTTTTATGCCCAGGAACAGACTGCGGCCGCCACAAACGACAGCGTTCCTGCACTGACCAAAAAAGAACTACGCAAGCAAAAGGTAGCGCGTCGGAATCTGCATTACAATATTCTGGGCGGACCCAGCTACACCCCCGACTTCGGTGCCGTGCTGGGAGGAAGCGCCCTAATGACCTTCCGTATGAACCCCAGCGACACCACGCAGCTGCGCTCCGTAGTGCCCATGGCCATCGCCTTCATGTTCAACGGTGGCATCAATCTCTTCTCCAAACCGCAACTCTTCTTTAAGGGCGACCGTTTCCGTATCTTCGGAAAGTTCAGCTATAAAAATACGGAAGAAAACTTTTACGGCATCGGCTATAATACCAATAAAGATTATGTACGAAGCGACAGTACCAGCAAATACCGGTACAGCGGCGTGCAAATCAACCCCTGGTTCCTTTTCCGACTGGGCAACAGCAATATCTTTGCCGGACCTCAAATCGACATCAATTACGACCACTTGACGGAGCCCGGCAAGTTCTTGGTGGACGAACCCTCGTACAAAGAGGCAGGCGGTACGGCTAATGGCTATAACAACTTCAACTCCGGCCTCGGTTTCCTGCTGACATACGACAGCCGTGACGTCCCTGCCAACGCCTACCGTGGTATGTATCTGGATTTCCGCGGCATGATGTACGCCAAGTTCATCGGCAGCGACCAGACCTTCTACCGCCTAGAGATAGACTACCGCCAATACAAGTCACTGGGCAAGCGCAGGGTGCTCGCGTGGACGGCACAGACCAAGAACGTGTTCGGTGACGTCCCTCTGACGCAATATGCCCTCACCGGAACGCCTTTCGACCTGCGCGGCTACTACATGGGGCAATATCGCGACAAGTCCTCGCATGTGGTCATGGCAGAGTACAGACAGATGCTCAATACCGACCGCAGCACTTGGGTGAAGCGGATGCTCAACCACATAGGTTTTGTAGCCTGGACCGGCTGCGGCTTCATGGGCCCCACTCCCGGCAAGATAGAGGGTGTACTGCCCAACTATGGTGTAGGTCTACGCATTGAGGTACAGCCACGCATGAACGTCCGCCTGGATTTAGGCAAAAACACGGTAAACAACCAGATGTTGTTTTACTTCAATATGACAGAAGCGTTTTGAGTAACGCCCTGCCTACCTGCCCATCCCTTTCCTATGGAGAATGATGTTTGAAAGCCTTTAATCGCCTCTCACTCACAAGGTTATTCAAGCTCACCTCTATAGGAAGCTCACTTCCTTATAACATCGGAACACCTTGAGAAACAAACATTTTATTTTTCTTTTATTTTTCTTGCATCGGTAAAAGATTATCCATACTTTTGGCAATCACATTTCTTTTTATCAAAAAAGAAAGCAAACGAGCGGATACATGAAAGCCCTTGAAGTACTCTTCTGGATAAGTTTATTCATAGTGTTCTATACCTATATAGGTTATGGTATACTATTATATATCCTGGTCAAGATAAAAGAATGTTTCCGCAAGCCTACGCCCCGTCCGATGCCTGCCGACGATGCTTTGCCCCCATTGACGCTGTTTATCGCCGCCTACAACGAAGAAGATGTAGTGGACGAAAAGATGCGCAACTGCCTGGAGCTGGACTATCCCACCGACAAGCTACACATCCTCTGGGTGACCGACGGCAGCAACGACCATACCAACGAACGCCTCTCTCACTGGCCGCAAGCCACCGTCCTCCACCAACCCCAACGCCAAGGCAAGACAGCCGCCCTGAACCGCGGTATACATTTCGTAGAAACGCCCCTTGTCGTGTTCACCGATGCCAATACTCACCTCAACCGCGAAGCCCTGCGGGAGATAGTGCACGCCTTCACCGACCCTAAAGTGGGATGCGTGGCAGGCGAAAAACGTATCGCCGTGCAAAGCAAGGACAATGCTGCCTCGGGGGGAGAAGGACTATACTGGAAATACGAATCCACCCTCAAAGCGCTCGACGCACGCCTCTATTCGGCAGTAGGCGCAGCGGGTGAGTTGTTTGCCATGCGCCGCGAGCTGTTCGAGGAAATGCGGACAGACACGCTGCTCGACGACTTCATACTCTCCCTGCGCATCGTCATGCAGGGACACGCCATTGCCTATTGCGCCAATGCCTATGCCGTAGAAAGCGGCTCGGCAGACATGCGCGAGGAAGAAAAGCGCAAGGTGCGCATCGCTGCCGGCGGCTTGCAGTCCATCTGGCGGCTGCGTCCGCTGCTCAACCCGTTCCGTTACGGCACATTCTGTTTCCAATATATTTCCCACCGGGTGCTGCGCTGGTCGCTCACTCCTATCCTATTGTTTCTACTGCTTCCCCTCAACACAATTCTCATCTTTACGACAAGCACGCCATTACTGTATGCCGTCATCTGGCTGTTACAAACTCTTTTCTACCTCATGGGAAGTTGGGGGCATTACCTTTCAACGAAGCATATAAAAAACAAAATACTTTTCATCCCCTACTATTTCCTCTTCATGAACGTCAACGTCATACGAGGATTCAACTACCTGTGCAAACGCAAAGGCAATGCAAGCGGCGCATGGGAGAAGGCCAGAAGGGCATGAAACTAATACTATAAGAATGAAAAACATTTTGAAACAAGCTGAAAACGCCGAGAGACTGTTGAAGCTGACGTCAGATACCATGCTCCTTCTGAACCGGGACGGCATTTGCATGGACATCGCAGTGCACAATGTAAACCTTTGGTTCATGAAGGAAGAAAAGCTGCTGGGCAAGAATCTGTTCCAACTGATACCGCCGTCGACTTACTACCAAGTATATCCGGAGTTCAAGAAGGTACTGACGCAAAAGGTACGTTCAGTCCATAATTACGAAATGACACTGGGTCACACTACCTATTACTTTAAATGCATCATGTACCCGTACGACGGCATGGTCCTCTGCCAGTACCGCGACATCACAGAACGCAGCCAGCGCAAACTGGAACTCGAAAAGAAAAACCACGAGCTCAACGAAATACAAAAGGCCGCCCTCATCGGAAACTGGCAATACGATACCCAGACCCGCATATTCTGTTATGCAGGTCATACGGGTATCATGTGTTCGGAAGAGGTGCAGCACATCAATATGGACAATTATCTGGAACTTATCCTTCCTGAAGACCGGAAAAGCTTTACCGGCTGGATGAAAGAGAATCTGAAAGGCAAGATGGAAAACAGCGTGGACTACCGCATCTTCCTCAAAGGAAACATTTTCTATATCCGCCTCAAAGCGTTTGCCCGCGAACGGCAGAAAGACGGGAATGTCACTATAGAAGGATACATACAGAACATTACCGACATACAGAAACGGCGCAACGACATCAATCTGCTGACACATGCCATCAACAACTCCACCGAGGACATTTATTCGGCACACGAAGACGGCACGCTGATATTCTGCAACCGTTGCTTCAAGGAACGGCATGGCATCGGTAATGGCCAAGACCTCACCCGGATGAAGATATACGACCTGCCCTCATACGGCAGGGATGAAACATCCTGGAAAGAGTTTGCCAACCGTGTCAAACGTGGAGAGACGAACCACGGATACATCGTCTACCATCCGCTGCCCAAGCGTCCGGAAGTACTCGCCATTGAAGGAAACGCTTATTGGGTGACAAGCGACAAAGGGGAAGGAACCATCTGGACATTCGGAAGAGACGTATCGACACGCATCCGGCATGAGCAGCAAATCAAACAGTTCAACCAGATTTTGGACAAAATCATCGAAAACCTCCCGGCAGGCATTGTTGTGAAGGACATCAACAACAACTTCAAGTACCTCTACCGCAACCGCGAATCGTATAACCGCGAAATCCCCATACAAGAGGCATTGGGAAAGGACGACTTCGATTTTTATCCTCTGGAGACTGCTCAGGAAAAGAGGGCGCAAGACATCGAAATAGCCAGAACCGGCAAAAAGATGCACTGGATTGCGGAAGAACGCGACGGAAACGGAAATCCCATCTATCTGGACAAACGGAAGATGAAGATTGAAAGCAACGACTTCTCCCCCATCCTGCTGAACATCGAATGGGACATCACGGAAATGGAACAGATGAAACGGGAACTGCTCGTAGCCAAGGAGAAAGCCGAGACCTCCGACCGGCTCAAATCTGCCTTTCTCGCCAACATGAGCCACGAGATACGCACACCGCTCAATGCCATTGTAGGCTTCTCACGAATTATTGCCGAAAGTACCGACGAGGAAGAACGGCTAGGCTATTACGAAATAGTGGAATCGAACAACGAACGCCTGCTCCAGCTCATTAACGAAATCCTCGACTTATCAAAAATAGAATCGGGCATCGTGGAGTTCACCATCACGCCCGTACGCCTCCATCCACTCTGCAAGGAGATACATGACGCACATATTTTCCGCTGTCCCGAAGGAGTGGAACTGATATACGAACCCTCTGACGAGAATATCGTGATTGACGGAGACAAGAACCGGATTTTCCAGGTCATTTCCAATCTGATAGGCAATGCCTTCAAGTTCACCACCACCGGGCACATCAGTTACGGGTATCGCCGGGAAGGCAAGTATGTAGCATTCCACGTCACCGATACGGGTATGGGCATTGCACCGGACAAGGTGGACCGGGTATTCGAACGTTTCGTCAAGGTGAACAACTTTGCCCAGGGCACCGGATTGGGACTTTCTATCTGCAAAACCATCATCGAACGTCTGGGTGGCAACATATCCGTCACTTCAGAGGTGGGTAAAGGCACCACATTTACTTTTGTTCTCCCGCTGGAATCCACCAGCAAAACAGAGGCGGAAAAGAAAGAAGAGGACAACCAGGAAACGACAGCAGAGACACACTCCACAGAGCAGAGGGGCAAAAATGCAGCCCCCGGAGATTCCCCGAAGAATGAAGAGGTCGGAGCACTCCCTACCCCTCCTTCCAAGACCATCCTGATTGCCGAAGATACAGAAAGCAACTTCATCCTAATTAACGCCATTTTAGGCCGACTCTATCGGCTGAAACATGCCAAAGACGGCATGGAAGCCGTAACGATGTTCGAGGAAGTCCACCCCGACCTCATCTTGATGGACATGAAAATGCCCAACCTTGGCGGAATCGACGCCACTCGCATCATCCGTGAACTGGTACCGGACGTCCCCATCATCGCCCTTACAGCCTATGCCTACGAGCACGACAAGCAAGCTGCCCTGGAAGCAGGTTGCAACGACTTCCTTACCAAACCCTTCACTCAAGAAGTGCTGAAGGAAACCATCAAGAAATGGCTGGATGATAAAGGATGACTGAAAAACAGTCATCCTCCACTTTATGCAAAAATATCACTTCGCTGGATATAAGCAATCACATCCCCTTTATTGACCACATCCCCTTGCTTGGCACAGACTTCCACCACACGTCCGGTAAATCCGGTCCATATCTTCTCGTATTCGCCCCACGGCGTAGAGATGTAGCAGAACACCTCATCATGCTGGTACTTGCGTCCGATGAAAGGAGCAGAAGAAGGACCTTCGACGGAAACCTCCCAAAGCACTTGCCCCTTGGAAGGCGCGATTATCGGGTCTGCCTTGGCACGCTTCAGCTTCTTGATTTCTTCTTCCGAGTATCCGTTTTTGGCCATCGCCGCATCCTTGGCACGCTGCAGGTCATCCTCAAAACGTTTCTTGGCAACGCCGGATTTATAGTCGCGATACTGTCGGTCGTGCATGGCAAGCTCGAAGAGTTCCTCGTCATCATCGCCATATTCCCAACCGTTTTCGTCCATCTCTTTCCGGTATGTATCCAGAGCATCCGGGTAGTTCAGCTGTGGGTCCGTATCCACGAACTCAAAGCCTTTGGACTTGGCCAGTTCCACTATCTCGGGCGCTAAAGTACCGGGGAGGCGTCCGCTCTTGCCCAGAATCATGTCCCACGTATGGTTGTCTATCATCGTCCAACGCTCCTCTCCCTTTACCTGCTGCATGAGGTTCATCAAAGCCACATTCTTCACATACTGGCTGAAAGGAGTCACCAAAGGAGGATAACCCAGCTTGGGCCATACATATTCCACTTCGTCGAACAGCATGACGAGCAGGTCGTCCAGACTGAGTTCCGGCTCGTTCTTACCGCGCAGTATCATGTTGATGCCGGAATGCACTCCCTTCAAGTCGGCCATCATGGAGCCCATCATGCCACCCGGCAAACCGCACTTCAGCAAGAGTGAGGACATATGTTTATTGGTGGGGTCCATGAAATAACCCAAGAACTCGTCAATGAACTCCTGCGTCATGGCACGGGCTTTCATGTAGGCTTTCATGTTTATGTCGGGCACTTGGAAACCCAGGTCTTTCAGCATGGCCTGCACGGAGATGATGTCCGGATGAACCTTGCCCCACGACATGGGTTCCATCGCCACATCGATGATGTCGGCACCGTTCTCACAGACTTCGAGAATGGAAGCCATGGAAAGTCCGGGACCGCTATGCCCGTGGTATTGTATCAGCACATCGGGGTGCTTCTCCTTAATGGTTCTGACAAGCTGTCCCAGCATACCCGGACGTCCGATGCCCGCCATATCCTTCAAGCAGATTTCAGGTGCCCCGGCTTCAATCAACCGGTCGGCAATGCCGGCGTAGTACTCTACCGTATGGACGGGAGAATAGGTGATACAAAGTGTGGCCTGCGGTATCATGCCGGCTTCCAGAGCATACTTGATGGAGGGAATTATATTCCGCGTCTCGTTCAGTCCGCAGAAGATACGGGTGATGTCCACGCCTTGGGCATGCTTCACTTTGTACATCAATCGGCGTACATCCGCCGGAACAGGATACATGCGCAGTGCATTCAGCCCGCGGTCGAGCATATGCGTCTGTATGCCTGCTTCCCTGAAAAGTGCGGTAAAGGCGCGTACAGCCTTGTTGGGATTTTCGCCGTACAGAAGGTTTACCTGCTCAAAAGCTCCTCCGTTTGTTTCAACGCGTGCAAAACAGCCCATTTCAACTATCAACGGAGCAATGCGTACCAACTGGTCTACCCGGGGTTGATACTTACCGGACGACTGCCACATGTCCCGGTAAACAAGACTGAATTTAATTTCCTTTTTCATCATAGTCAGTAATAAGAGATTTTTTCCTTCGGTTAACTTAACATATACAAATATAAAGGATTATTCTGACATATAGTCAAGAATAACCCTTAAAAATTCATCACTGACAATATGTTATATATCATATTGCTACTATCAAATTATTATCAGATGAAATCTTTCAATTCATCCTGCAACTTCTGGCGCGTAAAGAAGATGCGGCTTTTCACCGTTCCGAGCGGAAGGCCGAGGCGTTCGGCAATCTCGCGGTACTTGAAACCGGACACATGCATGGAGAAAGGGACTTTATAGTCGCGTGGAAGGGCATTGACGATGCGATGCATTTCTTTCAGGTCGTAGGCACCCTCGGTACTGGCAAAACCAGAGTCCTGGGGCATGCTGAGGTGATACTGATTGTCCGTCTGGTCCACAAAAGTCTGTTCGCGAACTATTTTCCGGTAATTATTGATAAAGATGTTGCGCATAATGGTATACATCCAACCTCTGAAATTGGTGTCGGGTTCAAATTTGTCTTCGTTATCCAAAGCCTTGAGAGATGTCTCTTGCAACAAATCATTCGCTTCTTCCCGGTCGGCTGTCAACTTGTATGCAAAGCGAAGCAGTTCTTCTTGCACTGCAAGCAAATCTTTTCTAAAACTGTAAGTATTCATACTTTGCTCAATTTTTAAATAGTTAATAATGGTTTAGGTTTTACGATTGCAAGTATAAGGAAGATTTGAAGCCCCGGGGGACGGAATACGGTTTTTATTAGGGGTGAAAACTATCATTTGACAGTTTACCCCCCCTCTCTGATAGTTTACGGGTGATATTATATACTGAAAACTATCATTTTTCCGAAGATTTCGTAAATGTTACGTGATTTTTTTATAGCTTTGCCTACATATAGGAAAACACTTTTATTACATAAAAACACTTTATTTTATGAAATCATTTCAATTTAAGTCACTTCTTCTGCTGACTACCCTTATCATTTCCCTGCCCTCCTTCGGACAAGGACTGAAGGCGTTCAAGCTGAAGAACGGTCTTTCCGTATATATATGGGAAGATGAATCCAAATCGGACGTGTTCGGACTGGTAGGCGTACGTGCCGGTTCCATCAACGACCCCGAAGAGTACACGGGACTTGCACACTACCTGGAGCACGTCATGTTTAAAGGAACAGACAAGATAGGCGCGCTGAACTGGACGGAAGAAGAACCGATCTACAAGGAAATCATCGCCAAGTACGACCAGATGGCCGAAGAAGCCGACCCGGCAAAAAAAGAAGCCATCAGCAAGGAAATCAATGAGCTGACCGTCAAAGCTGGGAAATTGGGACTTCCCAACGAATACTCCAACCTGATGGAAAGCATGGGTGCCAAAGGGGTGAATGCAGGCACCTACTATGACTGGACCTTCTATCACAGCTCCTTCCCTGCCTATCAGATAAACAAATGGCTGGAAATCTCCTCACAACGTTTCCTGCATCCCGTATTCCGTTCCTTCCAGTCGGAGCTGGAAAACGTGTACGAAGAATATAACCGTTCACAAGATGACCAGGGACGTGCACAGAACCAGTTCGTGATGGAGAAAGCTTTTGAGGGACATCCTTACTCCCGTTCCATCATCGGCCTGCCCGAACATTTGAAGAATCCCCGCCTGAGCAAGCTGATTGAATTTTACGAACAATGGTATGTCCCCGAAAACATGGTACTGGTACTCGTAGGAAACATCAAAGCCCAACAAATCAGCGGACGCATCAATGCCGCCTTCGGACGTCTGGCTGCTAAACCCTCACCCGAGCGCAAGGTCTACCAGAACCTCGAAATAAAGGGCCGCAAACAGTATTCGGCTAAAGTAGGATTCTACCCGCAAGTGGCAATGGTATTCAATGGAGTACCTGCCGGACATCCCGACGAAGACGCTCTGGACATCGCCCTGGCACTGCTGAACAACAACAGTCAGACCGGAACTATGGACAAGCTGGTACTGGACGGTGAACTGACCAGCGCCGGAGCCTACACCCGTACTTTCCGCGAACAAGGACGCGCCATCGTAGCGGCCATTCCCCTCTACGACGAAAACCAGCGCCGTTTCGAGTCTACCAAGAGCGCCGAAAAGAAAGCCTTGAAAGCCATCCAGCAAATCGCCAACGGAGAATTCGAGGACTGGAAAATTGATGCCATCAAAGCCGAGAAATGCCGCCAGTTCGACCTGGAAATGGAGTCGAACGAGGACAAGGCCATGATACTGATGAACGCCTTCTACAACGAGCAGGACTTGGGCGACATACTCAATTACAAGGACAAGATTATGGCCATCACCACTGACGACATCAAGCGAGTAGCCAAGAAATATCTGTCAGACAATTACCTGGCCCTATATATCGAAAAAGGAAAGCCTGACAAGAACGCCAAGATTGAGAAGCCGGGTTACAAACCCGTAGAACCTCCGATAGGAAAAGAATCGCTCTATGCAACACAATTCAAAAACCTGCCCATCGGACAGATGGAGGAGAAATTCGCAGACTACGGCGAAGTGCAAATCAAGCAACTGAACGACCGTTCAAAGATGTACTACACACCCAACAAGGAGAATAACGTATTCCAGTTGGTTGTACAATACGGAGCCGGTGAACGCGAATTCCCAAAACTTGGCTATGCCGCCCAGTTGATGAACAACGCAGGCATCATGGGGGCCTACGAACCGCAAGAGTTGAAAGAAGAACTCAGCAAGCTGAACGCAACCTGCCACGTGACAGCCGATGATGACAACCTCTACATCATCATGGAGGGCTACGAAGCCACCCTGCCGCAAGCCTGCCAGCTACTTTCACGCCAGATTTTGATGCCAAAACTGGACGAAAAGCAACTGGCACGTCTGAAAGGTTCGGCAATGGGTATGCGCCAGCAGCGCAAAGACAACGTCAGCATCCTGAACGAAGCACTGCGGCAGTACATGCTCTACGGAGAGAAATCAGACTACATCAAGGAACTGACCGACAAGGAGATTTACGAATTACAGATTTCAGAACTGACGGGCGACATCAACCGCGCCTCCAACTACGAGGCAAAAGTGTTCTTCACCGGAACACTCCCCTTCGACCAAGTATACGATATCCTGAGCAAGAACCTCCCATTGGTGGCCAACGAACGCCCGTCCAACTCCCCACAGGCAAAGGACATGATGCCGGTGACCGAAAACACCGTCTACTTCCTGCCTAACAACGATGCAGAACAAGCCCAAATCCACCTCTACATCCCGATGCAGAAGGCTGACAAAAAGGACGACGTGCTGCGTAGCGCATTCAACCAATACTTCGGTCTTGACTTCACCGGCATCGTTCTGAACGAAATCCGCGAAAAACGCTCCATGGCCTATACAGCCTACGCATTCGTCGGCACGCAAGGCATAGCCGGAAAAGCAAGCTATCTGCGCGGCTACATCGGTACCCAGAACGACAAGGCAAACGATGCATTGGACGTACTGATGGGTCTCGTCAACGACATGCCGAAAAATCCGGAACGTATCGACAACATCAAGAGCTACCTCCGCCAAGCCATGCTGACCAGTCACCCCAGCTTCCGCAACAAAGCCATGGAACTGGTAGACTTGGGCTACAGAGGCTACACAGACGACCCAGCAAAGGAAAACCTGCCGAAAGTAGATGCACTGACCTTTGACGACATCGTGAAATTCTACGAAGAGAACATCAAAGACAAACCTTACTGCATTTCCATCATGGGCAACCCGAAGGACATCGACCTGAAGCGGCTGGAGAAATTCGGCAAGGTAGTGAAACTGAACGAACGCAAGCTCTTCAACACGAAGGATGCATTGTTCTAACCTAGTCTTATCTCTTTAGCAATCCTATCCTCGCTCCCTTTAATAAGGGGAACGAGACATATGAAAAATTCCCCGACATTTCGGTTTGAAAATGCCGGGGAATCTTATTTTAAAACATCTGGGAAGTGCTTCTCCGGAATGTCCGAGTTTCACCGGAAAATCCCTGAGGTTTTCAGACTGCAAACAACGGACTACATTTCCTGCTCCTCTTCATTACCCGAAAGGATAGGAAGGCAAATCCTATACTTTACTGCCAGTATACGGGTAACGAACACCGTCACACCACCCACAATCTGGCACACGAAAGACTCCATCCCCAAAAGGTGGCACATCCAGTAGAAGGTTCCTCCCACCACACAAGCCATCGCATAAATCTCCTTCCGGAATATCAGCGGAATTTCGTTGATGAATACGTCACGTATCACACCTCCCGCAGCCCCGGTAATGCTGCCCATGATGATGGCCACCCAGAAGGGATAGCCCAGCGCGATGCTCTTGCCCACACCAACGACCGTGAACAGTGCCAGGCCGATACTGTCGAATATGAAGAATGTATTGTGCAGATGGATGAGATGCTTACCGAAGAGGATGACCCACAACAAGGCCAGTCCGGTACAAATCAAATAAATAGGGTCCGTCATCCAACCCGGGGTGACGTCCAGCAGCAGGTCGCGTATCGTACCGCCTCCGATGGCCGTCACAAAACCCACCACATACGCTCCAAACCAGTCGAACCGCTTGGCCGAGGCCAGACGTATGCCACTAATGGCAAAGGCAAATGTGCCAATGAAATCGAGTATCTGAACAAATGTTGGCATTATCACTTTGAGAATTAAAAATTAAAAATTAAACAAGTGCTTCGAGTATCCAAAATTAAATCCGAGTATCCAAAACCGAAAAAGATAATACATATTTCAACAGACACTCTGAAAATAATAGGCAAAGTAACAAATAATTTCCCTAAGAAAGCGTATTTTTGTATCGACATTTTTTTACCAATTACGACAATGAAAATAACAATCGTATCGGGCGCACGCCCCAACTTCATGAAAATAGCCCCCATCTGCCGCGCCATCGACGCCGCCAGAGAGGCAGGAAAGAACATCTCCTACCGCATCGTCTACACCGGTCCGCAGGATGACACCAGCCTGGATGCCTCGCTCTTCTCCGACCTCTCTATGAGGAAACCGGATGCCTGCCTCGGCGTCACCGGACATGACCACTCGCAGGTGGCAGCCTCCATCATGCTTGCCTTCGAGCGCGAGTTGGACGGGCACCCAGCACAAGTCGTACTGGTGGTAGATGACATGACCGCCACCATGAGTTGCTCCATCGTCGCCAAGAAGCGCGGGCTGAAGGTGGCGCACGTCATAGCAGGCACGCGCTCCTTCGACATGAACATGCCTCGCGAAGTGAACCGAACCATCGTGGACGCCATCTCCGACTATCTCTTCACTGCCGGCATGGTGGCCAACCGCAATCTCAACCAAGAGGGTATGATACCCGACTATATCCACTACGTGGGCAACATACTGATTGACACCATCCGCTTCAACCGCCACCGCCTGGTGCAGCCCATGTGGTTCTCCAGCCTCGGCCTGCGGAAAGGAAACTACTTGCTACTCACCCTCAACCGCCGTGACCTACTGGAGAAGAAGGCAGTGCTACACTCCCTGCTCCAGACCGTCATCGAAAAGGCCGACGGCATGCCTATCGTCGCCCCTCTGCACCCCTATGTACAAAAGGCAGTGAAGTCACTGGGACTGGATGCCCCTAACCTGCACATCCTGCCTCCACAGAGCTACCTGCACTTCGGATTCCTCATCAACCAGGCACGGGGCATCGTCACCGACTCGGGAAACATCGCCGAAGAAGCTACCTTCCTCGACGTCCCCTGCATCACCCTCAATACCTATGCCGAGCATCCCGAAACCTGGCGCATCGGTACCAACGAGCTGGTAGGCGAAAATTCCTTCGCTCTCTCCGCCTCGCTCGACAAGCTGCTGCACGGAGAATGGAAGCACACCACCCTGCCCGACCGCTGGGACGGACGAACGGCGGAACGCATCGTACAGACACTACTGAACGGCAACAATTCATAATCCTCCATAAATTCTATCCCAAGCTTGCAAACGTCTATCCCAAACCTACGGACGCTTATCCCAAGCTTGGGTCTTTCTATCCCAAGGCTTGGGATAGAACTTTCTCCATACGTTGTGCAACTTTATCCTTTATATCCGGCAACTTTTCTATAAGGATTCTGTACGTTTTTTATCTGTATCCGGCAAACAAGACATACGACTTTCACGTTCATTTAACCATATCTCCCGTTTCTTTAGTCTATATTTGCTTCTTGATTAACCTTAATTTGTTAACTTTGCGCCCGAATTATCTGTAACTTATGAAGCAAAGATATACAATTTACGCCCTTTTCCTGCTGTCACTGTTCGTCTCCATCAGCGCATCCGCCCAGATAAAGGGTGTCATCACAGACTCCCTCACGAACGAACCGCTGATGTACATCACCGTACAGTATGAAGGGAAAGGTGTAGGCGGCATCTCCAACGCAAACGGTGAATACCAGGTGGAAACCCGCAAAGGCTGGGATGAGCTGACGTTCTCCGCCGTAGGCTACATCACCAAGAAAGTAAAACTGAAACCCGGCACCCGGGTGCTGAACGTCAAACTGCAATCGGATGACATCATGCTCTCTGAAGTCGTGGTGAAGCCCAAAAAGGAGAAATATTCTCGCAAGAACAACCCCGCCGTGGAGTTCATGAAGAAGGTCATCGAGAATAAGAAGGCACTGAAACTGGAAGAGAACGACTACTACCAGTACCAGAAGTACGAAAAGATGAAGATGTCGCTCAACGACGTCACCCCTGACAAAATGGAGAAAGGCATCTACAAGAAATTCTCCTTCTTCAAAGACCAGGTGGAGGTATCGCCCAAGACCAACAAGATGATTCTACCCATCTCCATCAAGGAGACGGCCAGCAAGACCATTTTCCGTAAAAGCCCCAAGAGCGAAAAGACCATCATCGAAGGTATGAACTCCACCGGTATCGAAGAGTTCTTCAACACCGGAGACATGCTGGGGACCATCCTTACGGACGTATTTTCCGACATCAACATCTACGACGACGACATCCGCCTGCTGCAACGCCGCTTCGTCAGCCCCATCGGCCGCGGAGCCATCAGCTTCTACAAATACTACTTGATGGACACGCTCATGGTGGATAGGCAGGAGTGCGTGCACCTCACCTTCGTTCCCCAGAACCCACAGGACTTTGGTTTCACGGGGCACCTCTACGTGGTGAAGGACTCCACCTATGCCGTGAAGAAATGTACCATGAACCTGCCCAAGAAGACGGGTGTCAACTTCGTGGAAAACCTCGACATCGTGCAGCAGTTCGAACAACTGCCCGACGGAAACTGGGTGCTGACCGATGACGACATGACCGTGGAACTGCACTTTGTGAAAGGCATCCAAGGCCTGGAAGTACAGCGGACCACCAAGTACAGCGACTATCAGTTCACAGAGATAGAACCCCGCCTCTTCCGCCTGAAAGGAAATGTCATCAAGGAGGCGAACATGCTTGCCAAGAGCGACGAGTATTGGGCGAAAGTGCGCCAAGTGCCTCTCACCAAGAAGGAGAGCACGATGGACGTATTCATGAACCGTATCGAACAGATTCCCGGCTTCAAGTACGTCATCTTCGGAGCGAAAGCCTTGATTGAGAACTTCGTGGAAACGGGCAGCAAGAAACATCCCAGTAAGTTCGACTTCGGTCCTATCAACACAATGATAACCAGCAACTACGTCAACGGCACCCGTTTCCGTCTGAGCGGTATGACAACCGGTAACCTCGACCCGCATTGGAGCCTGAGCGGTTACGGCGCCTACGGAACCAAGGACAAGAAATGGTTCTACTCCGGGCAGGTGGCCTACTCCTTCAACAAACGCGAATACGTATTGTGGGAGTTCCCGAAGCACTACATCGCCTTCAAGTACACCTACGACGTGATGTCTCCCATGGACAAGTACCTCGCCACGGACAAGGACAACTTGTTTGTCGGCTGGAAATGGACTACGGTAGACCAGATGTCCTACATGCGCGACGCCACGCTGACCTACGAGCTGGAGACCAATACCGGCTTCTCCGTACAGGCCATGGCACGCCACCGCAACGACCAGCCTGCGGGGCAACTGCAATACTGGAAGAACAACGGAGAAACACCCGGACAGTGGGATGAAAAGAATACGCTGGTGCACGACATCACCACTACCGAGCTGGGTGTGACCCTGCGTTACGCTCCCGGTGAAACCTTCGTCAACACCAAACAGCGCCGCGTGCCCGTATCGTTGGATGCGCCCACCTTCACCCTCTCCCACACCGCCGGATTCAAGGGCGTGCTGGGTGGAGAGTACAACTTCAACTTGACGGAAGCCAGCATCCGGAAGCGCTTCTGGCTCGGCTCGTGGGGCAAGCTGGACGTAACGGCACGTGCCGGTGCGCAATGGAACACCGTTCCCTTCCCGCTGCTGAACCTACCGATGGCAAACCTCTCGTACATCACGCAGAACAACGAGTCCTTCAACCTCATCAACAACATGGAGTTCCTGAACGACCGTTACGCCTCCCTCAACCTAAGCTACGACATGAACGGAAAACTCTTCAACCGCATCCCGCTCATCAAGAAGCTGAAGTGGCGCGAGATGTTCCGCATCCGTGGTCTGTGGGGCACGCTGACGGACAAGAACAACCCATACAAGAGCAACAATCCCGACTTGTTCCTCTTCCCCATGCGCGACGGTGTACCCACCAGCCACGTCATGGGCAAGACTCCCTATGTGGAAGCCAGTGTAGGTATCTACAATATCTTCAAGCTGCTCCACATAGAATATGTACGCCGACTGACCTATACGGATATACCGGGAGTGAAGAAGGGCGGTATACGCTTCATGATATTAATGATTTTTTAAGAGTTACATACTATGCAACCATTAGCAGAACGGCTTAGACCAAGAACATTAGATGAATATATCGGTCAGAAACATTTAGTGGGACCGGGTGCAGTGCTACGTAAGATGATTGATGCAGGACGTATCTCTTCGTTTATCCTATGGGGTCCTCCGGGAGTGGGAAAGACAACCTTGGCGCAGATTATCGCCAACAAGCTGGAAACTCCTTTCTATACGCTCAGTGCCGTGACCAGCGGCGTGAAGGACGTGCGCGACGTGATAGAGCGCGCCAAGAGCAACCGTTTCTTCTCGCAAGCCAGTCCCATCCTCTTCATTGACGAGATACACCGCTTCAGCAAATCGCAGCAAGACTCACTGCTGGGAGCCGTGGAGCAAGGCACCGTGACGCTGATAGGCGCCACCACGGAGAACCCTTCGTTCGAGGTCATCCGCCCGCTGCTGTCCCGCTGCCAGCTCTATACCTTGAAGTCACTGGAGAAGGACGACCTGCTGGAACTGCTGCAACGCGCCATCACCACAGACACCGTGCTGAAGGAACGGAAGATAGAACTGAAAGAGACCACTGCCATGCTCCGCTTCAGCGGAGGAGACGCCCGCAAGCTACTCAACATCCTCGAGCTGGTGGTAGACTCCGAAGCCGCAGACCCTGTCCTCATCACCGACGACATGGTGACCGAACGCCTGCAACAGAACCCTCTTGCCTACGATAAGGACGGCGAGATGCACTACGACATCATCTCCGCCTTCATCAAATCCATTCGCGGCAGCGACCCGGATGGCGCCATCTACTGGCTGGCACGCATGGTAGAAGGCGGTGAGGACCCTGCCTTCATAGCCCGCCGCCTCGTCATCTCCGCCTCCGAAGACATCGGACTGGCCAACCCCAACGCGCTGCTGCTTGCCAACGCCTGCTTCGACACGCTGATGAAAGTGGGATGGCCCGAAGGACGTATCCCCCTGGCAGAAGCCACCATATACCTCGCCACCAGTCCTAAGAGCAATTCAGCCTATATGGCCATCAACAATGCCCTGGAACTGGTACGCGAAACGGGCAACCTCCCCGTCCCCCTGCACCTACGCAATGCGCCCACCAAGCTGATGAAGCAGTTGGGCTACGGCGAGAAGTATAAGTACGCCCACGACTACCCCGGCAACTTCGTCAAGCAGCAATTCCTGCCCGACGAACTGAAAGACCGCCGCATCTGGGAACCACAACTCAACCCTGCCGAGCAAAAGCATAAGGAACGGATGCAGCAACTCTGGGGAGAGGAAAAGAAATGGTAAACTATCAATTCAAATTAAAAATTAAAAATTAGAGATTAAAAGTCGGATACAGAAAATCCCCACAACAAATAACTCATAACTCATAACTCCATGAATATAGTAGTATTAGACGGCTATGCCGCCAACCCCGGCGACCTCTGCTGGGACGAATTGCAAGCCTTGGGCGAGTGCACCATCTACGACCGCACCGCCCCTGCGGAAGTATTGGAACGCGCTGCTGGTGCAGAAATCCTGCTGACCAACAAAACTGTACTCACCGCTGAACACATGGCGGCACTGCCCGAACTGAAGTATATCGGTGTGCTGGCCACCGGATATAACATCGTAGACACCACTGCCGCCAAAGAACGCGGAATCATCGTCACCAATATTCCCGCCTACAGCACCGACTCCGTAGCCCAAATGGTCTTTGCCCACATCCTAAACATCACCCAGCAAGTGCAACACCACTCCGAAGAGGTGCACCGGGGCCGCTGGACAGCAAGCAAGGACTTCTGTTTCTGGGACACGCCGCTCATCGAACTGCGCGAAAAGAAGCTCGGAATCGTAGGCCTGGGCCACACCGGTTTCACCACCGCCCGCATCGCCATCGGCTTCGGTATGAAGGTATGTGCCTACACCTCCAAGACCAACTTCCAGCTTCCTCCCGAAATCCGCAAGATGGAGCTGGACGAGCTGTTCCGCGAATGTGACATCATCAGCCTGCACTGTCCCCTCACCGACTCCACCCGCGAGATGGTAAATGCAGAACGGCTCCGACTGATGAAGCCCACCGCCATCCTCATCAATACCGGACGCGGCCCGCTCATCAACGAACAAGACCTTGCCGACGCACTTAACAACGGTACCATCTATGCCGCCGGCGTAGACGTACTCTCGCAAGAACCTCCCCGTGCCGACAATCCGTTGCTCTCCGCCCGCAACTGCTACATCACTCCGCACATTGCCTGGGCAAGCACCGCCGCGCGCGAACGCCTCATGCAGATTATGCTCGAGAACATCAAGGCCTACCAAGACGGCAAGCCGGTGAACGTAGTGAATAAATAAGCAAACAACATGGGAAAGTCCGCCGTAAAAGGTCTGTTCTACATCTGTCTGATAGCAGCGACATTCGTCTTGGCCACCATCACCATAGTGGCAGCCTTCTCAGGAAATGTAGCTCCGGTCGATTCCGTCATCATGCCATTACTGGGGCTGGCAGTGCCCGTACTCCTGATTGTCAATCTGATAACGGCACTCTGCTGGGCATTGGCCCGTAAGCGCTGGGCACTGGTTCCGCTGGTGGCATTCTTCTGCAACTGGGGATATCTGACGTCTGTCTTCCAGCTCCACCTGCCGAAAGACAAAACCCCGGCAGGCAAGTATCTGAAGATAGCCACCTACAACATACACAACTTCGGAGGTGAGATTACCGGTTATTCCTGCAAGGAGATAGCCCGGTACATGCAGCAGGAAGGCGTGGATGTGCTGTGCTTCCAGGAGTTCGGAGACAACAGCGACTTCCCCACAGACAGCATACGGCGCGTACTCTCGCATTGGTCACACGCGCTCATCCCTTCTGAAGACTCCGTCAAGGGCGTACTGCCTATCGCCGTATTCAGCCGCTATCCATTGGCGAACCACCGTTTCATCACTTACCAGCAAAGCTCCAACTGTAGCATGATGTGCGATGTAGCGATGGGTACGGATACCATACGTCTGATAAACAACCACCTGCAGACCACCAGCGTCAGCCAGAAGCGCAGGAAGTGGGAACGCGAGCTGGCCACCGACGACACCCGCCGCGAAGTCCAGGCAGCCAAAGATGCCGCAGGCACCCTGCACGAAAACTTCATGAAGCGGGCCACGCAGACTTACGTCATCAGCCACTACGCCAAGACCAGCCCCTATCCCGTGCTGCTATGCGGCGACTTCAACTCAATACCTTCCTCCTACACCTACCATCATTTGAGGAAAACCCTCAAAGACGGATTCCGCACTGCCGGAAACGGATACATGTACACCTACCGCTATGCCAAACGCATGTTGCGTATTGACTACATCTTCCACTCCCCCAGCCTGAAGGGTATTGCATACTACTCTCCAGACCTGGATTTGTGCAGCGACCACAATCCAGTGATTATGGAGGTTGAAATACAATAAAGTAAAGAAAGCCAAAAACAATAAGGGCTGTCCCGGAAATCCCGGAACAGCCCTTGCCTTATCATATTCTGCCATTCAACGGAGGTTATCTGCACCCGATTAGTTGAACACGTAACGGATACCGACTTGCAACTTCCAGCATTCGCTGTAGTTCTGATAGGTGTCGTAAGTCTTGGTAGGATATTCACCGTTCACCTTATACATGGAGAATACCGGAGTCAGGTCAGTGGCGCTCTTCACCCCTTCATACTTCAGGATTCGGTTGCTGTTGGAAACGGTATTGGTCTTGGAGATACCCCATTTGGAGTTGATGAGGTTACCCACGTTCATGATGTCAAAACTCAACTGGAAGCAATGCTTGGTCTTGCCAATCTTGAATTCGAAATCCTCCAGCAGACGGAAGTCAAAGCGGTGCACCCACGGAGCGCGGGCAGCATAAGCCTCGGCATACTGTCCTTTGTGATTCTTCAAGTACGAATCCTGCTCTACGAATTTCCAGAAGGCAACGCGGTCTTCCTCTGTCTTGAAGTTGATTTCACTATCGTCCTTCGGAATGTACATCAAGTCGTTGTTGATACCATCGCCGTTCATGTCGTTGGTGTAGCAGAAGCTGTAACCGCCGGAAGAATAGCCGGAATAGAACAGATTCAGGTGTGTGCCGCGAAGCAGGCCTTTGTGTCTGAAGGGGATGTAGTAGCCCACAGAAGCAATCACCTTATCGGGAACCACATACTGTGACCGTTGTGCATCCACATAATTGGAACCATCAATCGTGTTCAATCCCTGCCAAGTGGAGATAGGGTCGCTGCCCGGAAGACCGGAAACTTCTTTGGACTCCGTGTGCGTATAGGCCAGCATCAGCATCAAGTCATCCACCGGCTGGGCATTCACCGTGATGTTTGCCGTATAGCCGTAGCCTTTGGATGTATTGTCGAGTACCACGGCATTCTTGCCATTGTAATGCACGAAGTCGCCTGCATATTTCACATTCTTGTCGGGGTTGTCATAAAGAGAATAAGAGTACACCATGCGGTTATCCGCACCATTGAAACGTTGCATACCCGTATGCAACAGTTCCGTAGTTGTCACGTCTTTTCCATCAGCGCCCTTGACGGTGGTCAGCTTATTGTACTTCCATTCGTCGGGGTTCTTGATATTGATGTTGTTGATGGTAACGGCATTCACATTCTTCGTGAACATGAACTCTCCCGTCACGGTCAAGGGGAAAGATACGGGTACCTGATAGTCCACCGCGATAGACGACTTCCACACCTGCGGCATCTTGAAGTCCTGAGCCACACCGGAAATCTTGCTTCCCGCCACGTGTTTCTCAATCGTGGTGGGGAGGTTGAACTTGTCGATTATCTGGTTCATGTCCGTAATCATGCCGCCTGCCAACTGGTCCAGACGGGAATCATGGCCCACCACCTTTCCATTGTCATATTGGGTCTTAAAGGTAACGGAGTTCTGTACCATAGAAGCATTGGTCGGCATATTGGTGAAGAAAACCAACGGCAGACGTCCGGTAAACACACCCGTACCTCCACGTACTTTCAGCGACTTGTCCTTGAACACGTCCCAAACGAAACCTATACGGGGAGAAATCTGCCATCTGGAATCCGGCCACTTGCCAGTGTCGATGTGCTGCCCGTCGAAGTCAAGCTCATAGATGGCATCGTTTCTCTGGAGGTCGTCGTTGTCGAACATCAAGTTGTCGAAACGGATACCGTAGGTCAGTTTCAGACTGTTGCCGAGGTTCCATTCATCCTGGGCATAGAAACCAAGCTGGTTGAAGGTAACCTGAGCATTGGGGTTGGCCACACCGTTGAAGCCATAAGTCAAAGCGAATGATTCGGGAGCTGCGCCACTCAGGAAATCTTCCAGACTGTTATAGCGGTAATATCCCGTACCGTTACGCATATAGGCGTTGTTGGCAAACTGGTGCTCATAGCTAAGACCTGCTGTCAGCTTGTGGTTACCGGTGAAGAAGGTGAAGTTATCGGTAATGTTCGTAATCTTGTTCTTCACACCGTTGTTGTAGGTGAACAACTCGTAACCGGCGCTCATGTACGGTTCCAGAATCTGGTTTCCATTCTCGTCCTTGCCTGCCATGATGTCGATGAAGGGGAAAGGAGAAGAATTGGTGCCGCGCATGTCCTCTATATTGGTGTAGGTGAACAGCAACTGATTGGAAATCTTATCGGTGAAGCGGCTGTTCAAATCTGTCGCCCAAGACTGCACCTTGTTGTCCATGGAATACATGCTGTTGGCAAACGCCATAGACTGCGTACCTACGCGATAAGTATTGTTCAAGCGATATCCCGTATCGGAAGAGTTACCGTTCGGGGCATTCCAAGCCGTATTCTTCGTATTGTTGTAGCGGAGGCTCAAGCGATGGCGGTCCGTGATGTTCCAGTCGATGCGGGCCAGAATCTTGGTGTTCTCCTCGTCAGCAGGAAAACTTGTGTAAGAGCCTGCGTCGTAGCCGTACTTGTCCTTCAGATGGTTGTACACCTTCTCCATATCCGACTTCAGCGTACGGGACACCATACCTTTTGCCTCTTCACCGTCCTCACGCGCGCGATACTTTATAACCTCTCCCGGAGTCTTCTCCTTTTCGTAGTTTACGAAGAAGAACAGTTTGTTCTTGATGATAGGACCGCCCAGCGTGAAGCCGTAGGTAGTCTTGGACTCGTCGGAACGTGCTCCCAGGTCCTCGCCGTTGATGCGGTTACCGCGCATGTCCTGGTTGCGGTAATAGGTATAGGCAGTACCTCTGAACGTGTTCGTACCACTCTTGGTAATGGCGTTGATGCCGCCGCCTATGAAGTTCGTCTGGCGCACGTCGAAGGGAGCCACCACTACCTGCACCTCTTCGATGGCATCCATGGAGATGGGGTTGCCGCCGCCGGGGAGGTTGGAACTAAGTCCGAAGTTATTGTTGAAGTTGGCACCGTCGATAGTGAAGTTCGTGGAACGTCCGTCACCGCCGGCAAAACTCATGCCGTTGGCATAGGGAGAAAGGCGGGCAATGTCACTGATGCTGCGGTTCACGGTGGGAAGCTGCGTTATCTGTGCAGAAGAGATGTTGGTAGTGGCACCCGTCTTTTCAGCAGTGAACTTGGTCTTGGCAGCCGTCACAATCACTTCGTTCAGCAACTCGGAAGATTCACTCATCTCTACGTTCAGGTTGTATACCTCACCCAGCTGAAGGGTGATGTCCTTATAAATAACCGTCTGATAGCCGATATAGGAAATCTCCACCCGGTAGGGACCACCAGTGCGCATACCCTGGATAGAATAGCGTCCATCGACGTTGGTCACGGTTCCGTAGCGCGAACCGGAAGGCTGATGAACAGCCTGTACAGTGGCGCCGATAATGGGCTCATTACTTGCATCCGTCACCTTACCTGCCATAGAGGCGGTGGTGACCTGCGCATTTACACCTACGGCAGCCAGTAGCAGTAACGCTGTCAGTGCAATTCTTACTCTCTTTAACATAATGTCTTTTAAATTAGTTCCTAAAACGTTATATTTCTTAAAACACTGGCAAAGATACGCAAAATTATATATAAGAACATTACAATATGATTACATTTTTTTAAGGATTTATTCAATACAAGGCAGCACCACCGTGAAACGGCTTCCACGACCTTCCTCGGAGCGGAGTTCGATGCGTCCTCCCATCTTTTCGACGATGAGCACACAGATGGACAAGCCTAGCCCGACGCCTTGGGAAAACTCGCTACGCTTGTAGAAACGCTCAAAAATCATCTTCTGCTCGCTGTGCGGAATGCCTATGCCGGTATCTTCCACATAAAGATGTACCTCGCTCATGCCGGACGGACAACAATACCCCAGCTGGATGCTGCCTTCTTTCGTAAACTTGTTGGCATTGTTCAGGAAGTTGGTGAGTACCTGTGTCAGTCGCATGGGATCTACATTCACCTGCACATCTTCGGGAGGGAAATCCTTGAGGAACTGCAACGGCGGCTGGATAAGCAGGCTATGCGTCTGATAGACGTCATCGAGCAGCTGGCGCACACTCTCCCGCTGAAAGATGAACGAGAGGTTACCCGACTCGATGCGCGACAGTTCCAGCACATCGCCCACCAGTTTCAGCAGCAGTTTGGTATTGGTGTTGATAATGTCCACAAACTCCTGCCGCTCTTCGTCGGAGAACTCCGGCTCGTTAGCCAGCATGTCCGAGAAGCCGACAATGGCATTGAGCGGAGTGCGTATTTCGTGACTCATGTTATTGAGGAACGACTGTTTCAGTTCGGCTTGCTCCGCAAGCTCGCGGGATTCTATCAGCTCCTGCTCGTGGTCTTTCAGTTCCTGGATATTCTGCAGCAGTCCGGCTATGATGGGTGCGTGTCCGGGGGTGTGGATGGTATTGTAGCTGAACTCCCACCACTGGAACTCGCCGGTGAAGTTACAGCGGTACTGTCCCTTGTGGTGCGTACGTTCGTGCCTTGACGCTATGTTCTTGCGGAAAACGGGTAAGTCGCCGGGATGGATGTAGGGAGTGATTTCATTGAGCAGAAGACGACCGGAGCGGTGGTGAATAAGCTCGCAGAACTGCGAGTCGCAGGACACGGAATCTCCCTCCAGTCGCCAGGCGTAGGTAGAATTTCCTTCGATGGCCAGGCAGAGGGTCTCATGCTCGTAGAGGAGGTTTCGCAGTGCCTCACGCTTGCGCCTGCGTTCGTGCAGTAGGCTGAAAGAGAGCAAGACTATCACCGTCAGCACGAAGACAGCGCCCAGAATGGAGCCTACGAGTATATGGTAACGATAGCGCTCCGAGAAAGGGATGTACATCACGGTGTACTCCACCGGAATGCTCTCGAGCGGGATGCCATACTTCTGCAGCACATGCCAGTTCAGCACGTACTGCTTAGCGCATTCCGTCACCTGCTGCCGGGGCATCCGCCCTTCGAGGCGTTCCTTGATACCGGTCGCCATGTATCTTATCTGGCTCTCCAGCGGGGTGAAATATCCTCCCAGCAAGTAGTCGGCAAAGCCGAAGCCCTCGTTGATGGTCTGAAACGTGGGATTGTCAAAGAGCATGCCCACGCGCTTGGTGGTATAGTCCCGCTTGGTATAGAGCAGCAACGTGTTGTCGCCGCGTCCCAGCCACATCAGATGGCGTATCGCTATGGAGTCGCTCGTCATGCGCACAATCTTCGTGGTGTCCAGCAGCATGTCTATGTTCTGCCGTTTCAGTATGGGGCTGATAGTCTCCCCCTCGCGCACGCAGTGATAGGAGGAACCAGCAAAGTAAAAGCCTTGGGCGGAGGTCACGATGTCGGGCCCCTGCCCTTCGCACTGTTCGTTCAGCGCGTGCCATATCTTGCGGTCCAGAAAAGTCTGGCCGTTCATCAGACAGATGCGTGCCTTGCCCATGATACTCTCTATCATGCGGATGGTGCGCAGGTAATCGGGCGTGTCGGCATAGCCCGTGATGTTGGGATATTGCAGGAGCAGGGAGATGTTGGGATAGTTCACACCGCTAAACACGACGGGTATTTCGTGCGCCAGCGGATGCCCGCATGCCATCAGCGCATAGGCAGCCTGGTCGTCGAGCACGGCTATTAGCTCGGCTCCCCAAGCGGAGAGGTCGTCCACGAAGCCGGCCATGCGGAAGTTCTCCACCTCCTCCATGTAGCGGTCGCAGTCCAGGTAGTATTCGCGTACATCGCAGTCCAAGCCGAGACGGCGGAACTCTTTCTGCAGCAGTTCCAGAGCTTTCGTGGCAGGCGGATAGCCCGGCTCGAAAGAGTGTATCAGTGCGATGTGCCGCGTCTCCGCATGGGCGGGGCAGGCACACCACACGAGGCAGAGGGAAAGCGTCAATATATATACGGTAACTACCGTTGTTTGCTTCATATCCGGAAGGTCCTTTCGACTTGTACCAGCAAAGATACGAATGTTTTTTAAGAATAATGGACTATTTCTTCTGTTTCTGTAACAAAGAATACGTTTTCTTAAATCATTGACACATCCCAACTTATCTTTCAGAGGATTTACCGAATATCCCTAAAGAACCGATTCTTCGTCCAGTATTCCAAAGTGGAGATCTATTTGTTCTTAACCTTCGGCAACACCGCATTCAGTACCATATATCCCAACATACCGGCAACAATCGTTCCCAGCAATACACCAAACTTCGCCTGGTTCAGCAGATCCGGATATTCTCCTGCAAAAGAAAGGTTGGCAATAAATAAAGATACCGTAAAGCCAATACCCCCCAACAAGGATACTCCGGCAACACTTCTCCAATTCATTCCCGGAGGCATTGAGGACAAACCACTCTTGACCGCCAGCCAGGTAAACAGAAAAATACCGATAAACTTGCCAAGAAGCAATCCTGCAGCCACCGCTATACTAACAGCTCCAACAACGCCACCGCCTCCACTGAACACCACACCGGCATTGGCAAAGGCAAAGAGCGGCAGTATCACAAAGTTTACCGCACCATGCAAATTGTCTTCCAGGGATTGCAAAGGACTAATTACATGATCAGAAGCGCGCTCCACTTGTTTTAGAGTGGCAATCTGCTCATTGGTCAATATAATATTATCTGATTTGGTAACCGGAAAATCACCGATAATGTCGCGGATGCGTTTAATGTATTTCCCGGCATCCAAACGGGGACGGGCCGGTATTACAAAGGCCAGTATCACTCCGGAAATAGTGCTGTGAATGCCCGACTGAAGGAACAAATACCAAATAATTACCCCGATAAGCAGGAAGAATATCTTCTGTGTCATACCGAATTTCCCCATATAGTAAAGGAAGAAATAAAGGACAGCAGCTACAATAAGATATCCGTATGCCACTTCGGAACTATAGAAAATGGCAATAACCAGAATGCCGCCAATATCATCGACCACTGCAAATGCCGTCAGGAAAATTTTCAGACTCAAAGGCACCCGTTTACCCAGCAGACTGAGTACACCCAATGAAAAAGCAATATCCGTAGCCATCGGTATAGCCATACCGCGCGTTTCCGGAGTACCCTGAACGACCAAAAGTGAATAGACAATGACCGGCACCAGCATACCGCCACATGCCGCTACAAAGGGTAAAGAAGCCTTACGAAAGGAAGAAAGTTCACCCACCAGCAGTTCCCGCTTTATCTCCAACCCCACAGCCAGAAAGAAAACAGTCATCAGGCAGTCGTTTATAAACTCAATCATTTTCAACGGATGACCACCATGGGAGAACAAATTAAAGTCTCCGATACGCAGATGCAGTTCCTGCAAAAGAAAGCCCTGATACAACGGAGCCATCGGCGAATTAGCAATAACGGCCGCCAAAATAGCCATCAAAAACAGCAAGATGCTCGCCGCTATATTCAGCGACGAGAAGTTTTTCACAGTACGTAAAATAATCATAAAGAAGTATATTTGATTTAAGATTTCATCCTTTCGACATCAATCCAGCTTCAAGACTGCCAGGAACGCTTTCTGAGGTACCTCCACATTACCAATCTGTTTCATACGCTTCTTACCTCTCTTCTGTTTCTCAAGCAATTTTCGTTTACGGCTCACGTCACCTCCATAACATTTGGCCGTTACGTCCTTACGCACAGCCTTAATCGTTTCCCGGGAAATAATCTTGGCACCGATAGCAGCCTGAATGGCGATATCGAACTGCTGTCTCGGAATCAGGTCTTTCAACTTCTCGCACATCCGGCGTCCCAATTCGTAGGCATTGTCAAAGTGTGTCAAGGTAGAAAGAGCATCCACCGGCTCACCGTTCAGCAAAATATCCAGCTTCACCAGTTTGGAAGGACGAAAACCGTTGGGATGATAGTCAAAAGAGGCATATCCCTTAGAGATACTCTTCAATTTATCATAGAAATCGATAACTATTTCGCCAAGAGGCATGTCATAGTATATTTCTACACGGTTACCTGAAATATATTCCTGCTTCACCAGCTCGCCACGCTTGCCCAGACAAAGAGTCATGATAGGACCGATGTAATCAGTGGTGGTAATCACCGAAGCACGGATATAGGGCTCCTCAATACGGTCTATCATGGTAGGGTCGGGCATGCTGCCGGGGTTATGCACTTCGGTCATATTTCCCTGCTTGTCATAGATATTGTAGGAAACGTTGGGCACGGTGGTGATAACGTTCATGTCAAATTCACGGTCAAGGCGTTCCTGCACAATCTCCATATGGAGCAGCCCAAGGAAACCACAACGGAAACCAAAGCCCAAAGCCAATGAAGACTCAGGCTGGAAAGTCAGCGAAGCATCATTCAACTGCAGCTTTTCCAAAGAAGAACGCAAGTCCTCAAAATCTTCTGCCTCGATGGGGTACACACCGGCAAAAACCATCGGCTTCACCTCCTCAAAACCGGCGATGGCCTCTTCGCAAGGACGGGCAATATGCGTAATCGTATCACCTACTTTCACTTCCTTAGAGGTTTTGATACCCGAGATGATATAGCCCACATCCCCCGTACGCAACTCCGGACGTGGCATCATTTCCATTTTGAGCACTCCGATTTCATCCGCATCATATTCCTTGCCTGTATTGAAGAATTTCACTTTATCCCCTTTACGAATCACACCGTTCACTATCTTGAAATATGCAATGATACCACGGAAAGAATTGAAGACAGAATCGAAAATCAACGCCTGCAACGGAGCTTCCTCGTCACCCTCCGGGTGAGGGATACGCTCAATGACCGCAGCCAGAATCTCTTCCACTCCCATGCCTGTTTTGCCAGAAGCACGGATAATTTCATCACGCTTGCAGCCCAACAGTTCGACGATCTCATCCTCCACTTCCTCGGGCATGGCGCTTGCCATGTCACATTTGTTGATGACGGGAATAATCTCCAAATCATGCTCAATCGCCATATAGAGGTTTGAAATGGTCTGCGCCTGCACTCCTTGCGAAGCATCTACAATAAGCAAGGCTCCTTCACAAGCGGCAATGGAACGTGACACCTCGTACGAGAAGTCCACGTGTCCCGGAGTGTCTATCAAGTTCAGAATATACTTTTCACCTTTATAGGTATACTCCATTTGTATGGCATGGCTCTTGATGGTGATACCTCTTTCCTTCTCAAGGTCCATGTCATCCAGCATCTGTCCGTTAGTTACTTGTATAGTATTGGTAAATTCCAGCAGACGGTCTGCCAAAGTTGATTTACCGTGGTCGATATGGGCAATAATGCAAAAATTTCGTATATTCTTCATTGTCAATAACTATCTATTAATTAGGTGCGCAAAGATAGTGAAAACAGAGCAAATAAAAAAAATGCGTTGATAACATATTCATGTACCAACGCATCTTTTTATAACATTCCAATCAATTCCTCGCTTAGTTCAGCTTTACAAACAATTCGCCTTCCACTTCAGAAGTAGAGACCTTGTCTTCTCTTAACAACCAGCCCAATCCCAGGAAGAAGTCCTTGTCGATCAGTTTAGTTGCTTTCTTGATTTGCTTGTGAGTCAAGCCATCTGTGCCATTCAGTGCAGTCCAAATCTGTCCTGCAACATTACCAGCTTTTTCTTTTAACATTTCTATTTGCTTTTAGTTAAACGTTATCCTCATCTCCAAAGATAGAGATGTCGGTGTTTTTATATCGCTGCAAAGATAGGTATATTTATGTTATACAACACGTTATTAGGCACTTTTTTTCTTACTAAGGGGTAAAAAAGTTCTTTTTTCTTACTTTGAGGACGTTTTTTCCAGGTATTCGGTCCAAATTTGGGCAGCTACCTCTACCATCCTGGCACACGGGCGTTTAGCATAATACTGCTCGGTACGGGCTTCCGGAACGGACGAACCTTCCGGTTTTCTCAACCCCAACAATTCAGCACATATCAAAGAGCCATTTCGTTTCTTGAATTCAGCAGCCAGCTCCTGCACCAACGCATAGTTTGCCGCCTTACCTTCACGGTCCTTGCCTTCCACAGCTCCTTTTTCCAATCCGGCCAATAGGAACATGCCGCATGCAGCACCGCATGTCTGCCTCATACGACCTATGCCACCACCAAAAGAGGCGGACATCCGGAAAGCCTGCTCTTCTGTAAAACCATACATATCTGCAAAAGCTCCCACTACCGATTGCGAACAGTTATAGCCACTCTTGAAAAGCTCCACAGCTTTTTCGATTCTGTCTTTTGTTTCCATCATCATTATTCTGTAATTTCCAACAACATCGGACAATGGTCCGAATGAACAACGTCACCCAATATTCTCGCCTCCTTCAACATCGGGCGCACCGGTTCACTCACCATGCAATAATCAATGCGCCACCCTTTGTTCTTGGCACGTGAATTAAAGCGATAGCTCCACCACGTATATTCCTGCTTGTCGGGATGAAGCCAACGGAAGGAATCTATGAATCCCGCATTGAGAAAGCGCGTCATCCACTCCCGCTCTTCAGGCAGGAAGCCACTGTTGGTGGCATTCCTGATAGGGTCGTGAATGTCTATTGCCTCATGGCAGATATTATAATCGCCGCAAAGAATGAGTTTAGGACGCGTACGTTCCAGCTCCAATACATATTCCTGGAATTTCTCCAACCAGACCATCTTGAAGGCCTGGCGTTCGTCACCGCTGGTACCGGAAGGATGATAAACACTCACAACGGACACATCACCGAAGTCGGCACGGATAAAGCGCCCTTCGTTATCGTATTCTTCGATACCCATACCATATTCCACATGGTCCGGTTCTTGCTTGCTCAGAATAGCGACTCCACTATACCCCTTCTTCTGTGCAGAATATAGATAATGCTTATACCCCAAAGCATCCAGCGCTTCTGCCGGATACTGTTCCGGTTGCAGCTTCGTTTCCTGCAAACAAAGCACATCCGGCTGCTCTTGTGCCAGCCACTCGGGAAAACCTTTTGTCACGGCAGCCCGTAGCCCATTTACGTTATATGTAATAATCTTCATACTTATTTGATTTCTTAGAAATGAATTATTCAAGATGTCAACTCGGATACCAGCAGCATGATATTCAGCACAGTGACCACCGCAGCAATGGCATAAAGTACAAATGTACTCCATTTACTGTTTACATACTGCCCCATCACTTTGCGTGAAGAAGTCAGTCCCACTTGCAGGAAAACCGTAAACGGCAGCTGGATGCTCAGTATCATCTGTGAAATCAGCAGTCCTTTGAACGGGTCTCCGATAAAGAAAATCAGCAGCAGTGCAATGCCCAGCGACAGAATCACACCCACCTGCGAGTGACTGTCTTTGATATGATAGGATTCTCCGAAAATACCGGCAAAGATAGAACCTGCCGCCATACCGCTGGTTATCGTGGAAGATATACCCGCCATCAGTAATGCCAATGCAAAAACCACGGCAGCACTGTTCCCCAGCAACGGCTCCAGCAAGGATTTGGCCTGCTGCAACTCTTCCACCTGAATACCGCTTTTAAAGAAAGTTGCCGCAGCCAGCAGTATCATGGCACTGTTGATGGCCCATCCCACAATCATAGAGAACAGCGTGTCGAACAATTCATATTTCAACACCTTACGGATGGACGCATCATCTTTCTTATTATATTCATGGCTCTGTATCACTTCCGAGTGCAGAAACAGATTATGCGGCATCACCACCGCACCGAGCACACTCATGATAATCAGCATGCTCCCATGCGGGAACGAAGGTGTCACCCACCCTTGTGCGGCCAGCGGCCAATCTATCTTCACCAGAAACAGCTCATAGATAAAGGAGAGCCCAATGACCGAAACAAAAGCAATGATGGAACGTTCTATCTTCTTGTAGGAATTAGTGAAAAGCATGACGACTACAAATACGGTAGTCAAGACAGAACCCCATATGATGGGAATGTCAAACAGCATCTGCAAAGCGATGGCACCTCCCAATATCTCTGCCAGCGAAGTCGAGATGGAAGCCAGCACTGCTGTACCCAATATGGGACGCGACACCCAGGAAGGAGTATATTTGGTAGCGGCTTCGGACAAGCACAAGCCGGTTACAATGCCAAGATGCGCCACATTATGCTGCAATACAATCAGCATGATAGTGGATAAAGTCACGACCCACAGCAACGAATAGCCAAATTCAGACCCTGCCGCAAAATTAGATGCCCAGTTCCCCGGGTCAATAAAGCCCACAGTCACCAGCAGTCCGGGACCTATATATTTAAAAACGTCCAGACCGCCCAGATAGCGTTTGTGGTCTCTCCGTTTCAAGTCTTTAAAAATATTCTTCATTGTGTCTGTTCAATTAAGAGCGTAAAAATACTCAAATAATAACAAATACCTCCATGTTAGGTTCAAAAAAAGCCCCTGGCATCTTTCAATGTCAAGGGCTCTCATCCATTCTTTCAGGCAGTAGGCTCAATACCCCATCTCGTGCAATGCCTTGCACAATTGGTCGGGGCAGGAAGTGGAACGTCTTCCGCAGCGAATTCCTTCCAAACGGGCAATCACCGCATCTACCGGCATGCCTTTCACCAAACGTGAAAGTCCTTGCAGGTTTCCATTACATCCACCCCAAAATGCCACCTCTTTCACAATACCATCTTCCACATCCAGTTCGATGTTACTGCTACACGTACCTTGCGTCTTGTATGTATATGTCATTATTCTCCGCCTTCTTCCGGTTTCATGTTAGTATAAACCGTCTGTACATCATCAAACTCTTCGAGACGCTCTATCATCTTGTCGATGGTTTCGCGTTGCTCGGGAGTCACATCCTTCATATCGTTCGGGATATAGGTAAACTCACCGCCGACATCTTCAAAACCGCACTCTTCCAAATGTTTCTGGATAGCTGCATAGCTTTTCGGGTCACCATAAATAGTGATAGTACCTTCTTCTTCATCCTCTTCGTAGTCTTCCTCTACGTCATAGTCTATCAAGTCAAGAATGAGTTCTTCCATATCGATACCGTCTTTCTTCTTGAAAGTGAACACGCACTTGTGGTCAAACAAGAAAGCCAGTGAACCCATTGTTCCCAAGTTACCGCCGAACTTGTTGAACACGGAACGCACATCGGCTACTGTACGGGTAGTATTATCAGTCAGCGTATCCACAAAAACAGCTACACCGTGAGGACCGTATCCTTCATAAGTCATACCCTTATAGTCGCTCTGGTCCTTACCCATCGCATTCTTGATAGCACGTTCAATATTATCCTTCGGCATGTTTTCACGCTTACAAGTAGCGATTACCGAACGCAGTGTCGGGTTGTTTTCCGGCTCCGGACCACCAGCCTTCACCGCAATAGCAATTTGTTTACCCAGTCTTGTAAAGGTCTTTGCCATGTGACCCCATCTTTTCAATTTGGCAGCTTTTCTATATTCAAACGCTCTTCCCATTGGAACTGTATTTTAAATTATGAATTATAAATTCTGAATAATGAATCAACGCAGCTTGGCACCCAACTTGTCCTCCAGGTTCTTCACCAGTTTGGACATAATCTTGTCAATCTGCTTATCGTTCAACGTGGCATTCTCATCCTGCAACAGGAAGCTCACCGCGTAACTCTTCTTACCGGCTTCCAGATTCTTACCCTCGTAAACGTCGAAGAGAGAGACCTCCTTCAGCAGCTTTTTCTCCGTCTCGTAGGCAATCTTCTCGATTTCCGCAAATTGCACTTTCTTGTCGAGCAGCAGTGCCAAGTCACGTTTCACGGCAGGGAACTTGGAGATTTCCGTATAGCTCACCTTCACATTGCGGATGGCCTTCAACAATTCTTTCCAGTTGAAATCGGCATAGTAAACCTCGTTGTCAATATCGAATGCCTTCAGCAGCTTCTTTGTTACAATACCGAAAGTAGCCAACCGCTTTCCACCCCTTGTCTGTACGGATAAACCGGCAGCATAGATATCATCAGTCAGATTGCCGACAACCAAATCATGCATGTGCAGCCCCAATCTGGCAAAGACATTCTCAACGTATGCCTTCAGCTCATATACCGAGCTGTTCTCATCCGGATGAGCCCATGAGTTGGCCACCCTCTTGCCAGTCACCCACAAACCAAGATGATAGTCTTCGGAATAAGCGGCAAGCACTTTCTCCGGATTCTTCTTTTCCTCGTTGAAGTGATAACAATTACCGAATTCAAAGAATTTCAGGTCTGCATTCTTACGGTTGGCGTTGTGCGAGATGCTTTCCAATCCACCGAAAAGCAGTGTCTGACGCATGGCATTCAAGTCTGCACTCAACGGATTCAGCAACATTACCAGATTCTTCGACGGATAAGACTCCAAGTTGTCATAGTAAGCGGCACGCGTCAACGAGTTGTTCAGAATCTCATTGAAACCACAGCCCACCAGCTGCTCGGCAACCAGGTTTTGCAGTTTGTTGGATTTATCATATTCACCCTTGGTAGTCAGACAAGACTTCAAGGTAGTCGGAATCTCCACATTATTATATCCGTAGATACGCAGAATATCCTCTATTACATCGCAATCGCGCTGCACGTCCACACGGTAAGGAGGAACATCCAGTGTAAGCCCTTCGGCTGTCTCGTCTACAATCTTCATTTCCAGACTTGTCACGATGCTCTTGATGGTATCCACCGGAATAACTTTACCAATCAGTGAGTTCACTTTCTCATAGGCAAGTTCCACACGGAAATCCTTGGCAGGAGCGGCGCACACATCTTTTATTTCAGAAGAAATGGTACCTCCGGCAAGTTCCTTTACCATCAAAGCTGCCAGCTTCAGGCAGTAAATAGTGGCATTCGGGTCAATACCTCTTTCAAAACGGAAAGAAGCGTCTGTGTTCAACGCATGGCGACGGGCTGTCTTGCGCACCCATGTGGGATGGAAGTAAGCACTTTCAAGGAATACATCTTTGGTGGTTTCCGTAGAACCGGAATCCAGACCGCCGAACACACCGGCAATACACATCGCCTCTTCCTTGTTGCAAATCATCAGGTCGCGTTCGTTCAATTTACGCTCCACGCCATCAAGAGTTACAAACGGAGTACCTTCCGGCATGGTCTTTACAATCACCTCACCGCCTTTAATCTTATCTGCATCGAAGCAGTGCAGCGGCTGGCCGAAAGCATGGACGATATAGTTGGTAATATCCACCACATTATTGATAGGACGCAGGCCGATAATACGCAACTTGTTCTGCAACCATTCGGGGCTTTCTTTCACTGTAACCCCTTTCACCGTAACGCCGGCATACCGGGGACATGCCTCGCTGTTCTCTACAGTTACTTTAATATCCAAATCGTGATTTTCTACCGCAAAAGCGTCTACCGAAGGTTTCTTCAAGGCAGCCTGCTTACCGTTCTGTATCAAGTAGGCATACAAGTCGCGTGCCACCCCATAATGTGAGCAAGCATCGGCACGGTTGGGAGTGATGTCCACTTCCAGCACGTAATCGCTCTTGATGTTATAGTAGTCCTTGGCAAGCGTACCCGGAACAGCTGTTTCCGGCAGTACGATGATGCCTGCGTGGTCCGTACCGATACCGATTTCATCTTCAGCACAAATCATGCCGACAGATTCCACGCCACGAAGTTTTGATTTCTTGATGGTAAAGCACTCGTCACCGTCATACAGTTTTGTACCCAACGTGGCTACTACCACTTTCTGTCCGGCAGCTACATTCGGAGCGCCGCATACAATCTGCACGGGTTCACCTTGTCCCAGGTTCACCGTAGTGATGTGCATATGGTCTGAGTTAGGATGAGCTTCGCATGTCAGCACTTCGCCGATGACCAGTCCTTCCAGTCCGCCTTTAATGGTTTGCACCTCTTCCACACTTCCCGTTTCCAGTCCGATGGAGGTCAGTGCCGCAGCAACTTCATCCGGTGTCAAATCGAAATCGACATACTCTTTCAACCAATTATAAGAGATATTCATATCATTATATTTTTATTGTTTCCAAAAGTGACCTGCAAAGGTAATAAGATTTTTTGGTTGGCAGGGAATTATAAATGAAGAAAATAACAAAAAGGCGATGAAGTGCTTTTCCTTCACCGCCTTTCTCCTAATATTCTATATAAATCTACAATTTATACATTCATTGCATTGGCGCCTAAAGCTCCCAATATGGCGGAAGCAACAGCTATCACTACCTTCAAAATCTTGTCCCAAACGTTCTTTTTCATAGTCTTAATCTTTCAAAATTAGTAAATACATCTTATCCTAACGGGTTCTCTCCCTGGTCACCGTCGGAACCGCCACCGGAATTACCACCATCACCGGCATCATCCTTACCGTCAGTAACCACTCCCGTCCATTTCTCAAACTCCACACCCTGGAGCATGGCACGCGTAGTGCCGATGGCAGCCGGGCGCGTGTATTCCGGAGTAAACTGGCAGCGCAAAGCAGTCACCTGATTGGGATTCACGTCTTCAGATTTGACCACTCCCTTACCTCGCGTACGGGCCTTCATGGTGAATGTGCCCAGGCCATCCAGACGCACCGTACGGCTGTTCAGCAACTGGCTCCTCATTACCGTCATCAGGTTACGGATTACATTATGTACGTCACCCGGAGTCAGGGAAGACTTCTCGGCAATCACCTCAGCCAGCTGTTGTGCATCCACGGCTCTTCCCACTTTCTTCAAACTCAGATGCCAAAGTTTGGCACCCTCTTTTGTCGCCAGAGACGACTGTCTTGCATAATAAAATAAAGGCATAGTTTCTTTCTCCTTTTTACATTTTTAATTCAACATGGTTTTTAATCTCGTTTTGTTGATCAACAATGCAAAGGTGAGGATATATTTGCCTGTAAACAAAGAAAACAGCCTCGCTGAAGCTGTTTTCTGAGATAAGTTCATAAAGTATTGATTTACAAGCTGACAGATTAGGCAAGCCAACTTAATCAAGATATCCTACGATGATGATTGCCTGTACTGCCATATAGGTCAAAGATACTATGACATGGGGAATCTTCAGCTCATTCGCCATAATCTGATAAGATGTTTGCGATGCGGTAGTCCGATATTCTCATGAAGCATCAGGCGGTGAATATTTGGCACGCTTGCAGAAATTGAAGAAGCAGAAGACTAGAACGGAACAGACAACGGTATAGATGAAATCCGCATTGACAAACGTATTGGCAACCGACAGCGTTGTCAAGGTCGTAGTTAAAAAAGCTGTATTTTCATCTATTATTTTACTATGGCCTCTTTTATACACTCCACGATATAATATACATCTTCATCAGTCACCCACGGCCCGGCAGGAAGGCACATACCGATTTTAAAAATAGCTTCGGATACCCCATTGATATAAGCCGGAGCATCCTTATAGACCGGCTGCTTGTGCATCGGTTTCCAAACCGGGCGTGCCTCTATTTTTTTGCCAAGCATAAAAGCACGCAAAGCCTCCACATTCTCGTTGGGCTGGCAATCTGTTGTAGCACAATCTACGGCATGAATCACACCTGCAGCACCACCTACGGCAGTCCTGACAACATCCTTATAAGCATTTTCCTGCCCTTTGATGCGAAGTGAAGAATCCAGAGTGATTGTACAAAGCCAGAAATTAGAGTCATAATCAGCCGAAGGAGCTTCATGCAGCAATACCCCCTCCACATCCTTAAGCAGTTCCTTATAGAGAGCCTGCACATGTCGGTGATGTGCAATATGCTTATCGGCAACGGTCATTTGACCACGACCAATACCTGCACATATATTACTCATGCGATAGTTATACCCTATCGCCTCATGCTGGTAATAAGGATAAGCCTCACGAGCCTGCGTAGCATACCACATGATTTGATTCTTGCTTTCGGCATCTTTACAAATCAACGCACCACCGCCACTGGTAGTAATCATCTTGTTACCGTTAAAGCTCAGCACCCCGAACTTGCCGAACGTCCCCAGTACCTGTCCCTTAAAACGGGAGCCAAAACCTTCGGCAGCATCTTCCACCACTGGAATAGCATACCTATCGGCTATCTCCATGATACGTGTACAGTCATAGGGCATGCCATACAATGCCACAGGAACAATAGCTTTTGGCTTTTTGCCAGTCTTGGCAATGCGGTCTTTGATGGCTTCTTCCAACAGTTCCGGAGACATGTTCCAAGTTTCTTTCTCAGAATCCACAAATACCGGAACAGCCCCCAGATAAGTGACCGGATGCGAAGACGCACAGAATGTGAAGCTTTGTACAATCACTTCGTCACCCTGTCCCACTCCGCAAGCCAACAGAGCCAAATGTACTGCCGCCGTACCGGCCGAAAGTGCCACCACTTCCTTGCCTTCGCCTACAAAACGTTTCAAATCCTCTTCAAAAGCATTCACGTTAGGACCGAGAGGAACCACCCAGTTCGTATCGAAGGCTTCTTTTACATATTTCTGTTCAATACCCTCCTCGCTCATATGGGCAAGGCAGAGATAAATGGTTTTATCCATAAATATATATGTGATTATTTAATGATCAGACTTCGGATTCCTCACATAGTGGGGAATAAAAAAGAAAGAAAGAAGTTTACAGATCCTTTCCAAGTACTGTGTAGATAATGATTTTGATGTCATTCCAGAAGGACCAATTATCCAAATATTCTATATTTATCTGTACTTTATCCGGGAATAATACCGCATCATTATATTTTTGAGGATTCTCCTGTTCTGCCAATATCTCTTCCTCATTCCGGTATTTTAAACTTGCAGGACCTGTAATTCCCGGTTTCAAAAGAAGCATCCGCCTATTCTCTCCTTCAAGTTTGTCAGCATAACCGGGAACATCGGGACGGGGGCCGACAAGACTCATGTCACCTATCAATACATTCCATAATTCCGGCAATTCATCCAGTTTATATTTCCGCAATTTGGCTCCCAAAGGAGTAATGCGGCTTTCTCCTTTCACAGATACGGAGCTTCCCGAATGGCCGACAGTCATAGATCGGAATTTGTACATGGTAAACAATTGCCCGTGTTGTCCGACCCTTCTCTGCTTAAAGATTATAGGACCACCGGGCATCTTGATGCGAATCAGAATACCAACTACAATCAAAACTGGAAACAAGAAGACTAGACCGAAAAACGAAGCGGTACGGTCAAAAATGGATTTTAGGAGCATAATTTAAATTGTAAACACAACTTCCCATTCTGTCTATTTTCACTTCCCATAACCGATGCATTTATAGATTCCTACTAACGACCCATACCCATAAGAAAGATGCAGCACCACAAAAGATAAAAGCAAGTAAGAAATACTGATTTTACTACGCAAATTTATAGACATACTGATACAGAAAAGAACCAACAGATAGGATAATAATGAAAGAAATGAAAGAAAAGCGAACGGAAGATAAAACAATGCCGCAAACAACGGAAGAAGTAAAGACAGCAAAAACACCAACGGAATAAAATGCCTTACCGACAAAGATTTCAATTGCCTTGTATAATACACCGTCAAGACATTCCATTTTCCGTTAGAAAAATTATTCCTTGCCAATCCTTTAAACGTCTCACGAGCCAAATAGGTACAATAAGTTTCGGGCACAATACAAATGCGACCACCACCATGTATAATACGCTTGTTTAGCTCAATGTCCTGATTACGTATCAAGCGTTCATCATAGTAACCATATTTCTCAAACACCTTCCTGCGCCAACACCCAAAAGGCACGGTTTCCACATCCATTACCTTGTCCACACCCAAACGAAACGTGGAATTCCCCACACCAAACCTATTACTCAGTACCTCGCGTATGGCAAGTGTTTTAGGAGTCTTGTTCAATACGTCCGTCCTGCAAGCAGCCCCCACATTGTCCGCATTCAGTTCATAAAGTTTCTTCACCAAAACCCCAAAATAGTTCGTCGGATAACTGGCATGGGCATCCAGGCGCATCACTACATCTCCTTTGGATGCCCGTATACCAATGTTCATCGCCACCGGAACAATCTTTTTGGGGTTGTCTATCAATTTGATAAACGGATATTCACGGGCATATTCCAACACCCTTTCACGGGTTCCATCCCGGCTCATGCCATCCACAAAGAGCACTTCGAGCTGCTCTTTCGGATAATCCTGAAGCAAAACAGATTGAATGCATACATCAATGTATTTCACTTCATTATATATAGGACAAATTACGGAAAGCATATTTTTCCTACAATCTTCCGTCTATTTGGTTCTTGGGTAGAATGCCCTTCACATCATACACTACTCCATTCTCCGCCTTCAAGAAAGCGCGAGCATCCAAATCCTTGAATTCATTGTGTGCAACCCCGAAAATCACGGCATCAAACTTCCCTTCCAAACTTTCCATATCTCCTTTGGAAATTCCGATACCATATTCATGCTCTACGTGCGCTTTGTCCGCCCAAGGATCATAAACTGTAATGTTTGAAGTATATTCACGCAACGTGCTGTAAATATCCACAATTTTAGTATTTCGGATGTCAGGGCAGTTTTCTTTGAACGTGATGCCTAACAACAGAATCCTGGCATCTTTCACCAATACCCCCTTCTTGTTCATCAGCTTAATCACTTGATTGGCCACATAGTCACCCATACCATCGTTCAAGCGACGTGCCGATGACATCACACGTGGCAATACCCCATACACTTGCGCCTTCTGAATCAAATAATAAGGATCCACGCTAATACAATGACCGCCTACCAATCCCGGCTTCAACTTAATGAAGTTCCATTTGGAAGCAGCGGCCTCTATCACATCGTTCGTATCGATACCCATCGCATTAAAGATCTTTGCCAACTCGTTCATAAACGCAATATTCACATCTCGTTGCGAATTTTCAATAATCTTCGAAGCCTCTGCAACTTTGATAGTCGGTGCTTTATGAGTGCCATTTACCAACACAGAATTATATACATCATCTACTATATTGGCAATCTCAGGGGTGGAACCGGAAGTCACCTTCTTTATTTTTTCCACCGTATGTTCTTTATCGCCCGGATTGATGCGCTCGGGAGAATACCCCGCAAAGAAATCTACATTGAATTTCAGGCCTGATACCTTTTCAACCACCGGCAAACACTCCTCCTCTGTAACTCCCGGATATACCGTGGACTCATACACCACAATATCCCCTTTAGAAATCACCTTGCCTACCGTTTCACTAGCCCCCCACAAAGGTTTCAAGTCGGGACGATTGTCCGCATCAACAGGTGTAGGTACTGCTACTACATAAAAATTACAATCCTTTATATCTTCCAATTTCGTAGTACATACAAAACCATTATTTCTGATGGCATCCTGGAGCAAATCATCCGCTACTTCCAGTGTGGCGTCATGACCGGACATCAACGCATCTACACGCGATTGATTCATATCGAAGCCTAGCGTTTTATACTTTGTTGAGAAAAGTCGAGCCAAAGGAAGCCCTACGTAACCGAGACCGATTACGGCAATTTTAATTGAGTCCATAATTATATTCTAATGTTTTATAATAATTTTAATGAATCTATCCTAATGAATTAATCTAATCACATCACGTGCTATATTATCCCATGAGAAACGATAAAGTGATTTTCCTATCGGTTCATATTGTTCATATTCATCTATCAACCGACATATAGCTTTTTTTATAGAGTTCTCATCATAAGAATCAGCCGCCTCACCAATCTTTTCTTTTAACGTACCATCAATACCTTGTCCTCGAGTATAAAGAATAGGTAGCCCTTGACTAAGTGCCTCGATATAAACCAAGCCAAAAGTCTCACTATGCGAAACCATCACAAAAATATCAGATTCAGCAAACACTTTACATAAATCTTTTTTATCTAATATTTTTCCCTTAAACGTAAACAATTCCGGATGAAGCTTACAATATTTCAAGACCCTTTCATGTTGATTACCTCCTCCGCCAACCAATGTAAGATGTAAACCCTCATAACGAGATGAAAGATTTTCAACGACTTTCATTGTAGCAAGAATATTCTTATTATCATTAAACACCCCTATAAAAAGTAAACTTCTTGGAATCGACGAAACATGTTTACTTTTCGCATGCTCTATCCAATAAGATTCAATTCCATTAGGAATAATTTCCATCTTTCCTTGAACATTTTTTTTTACAGGAAGCATTATTTTCTTTTGAAAAAAATGCCGAGAAATAGCCTCTGTTATAAATGTCACCTTATGCGCACATCTTAACACATTCCAAGCTAATGGCCAGACATGAACCATATATTTCATATAAAAATTAACATCAGTCGCCCTTACAGCTATTACATAGGGAATACTATAATTCTTATATAACCGATATGCTACTGCCCCTTCAGAAAACAAAGTAGCAGCATAAACCATATTTACACTCTGTATATCAATATGACTAATTAGCCATGAAGTCTTCCGTTCTATTTTAAAGAAAAAGTCATACTTGTATTTTTGGGCTGATTCATCTAATTTATACAATAACGTCTGATAATTTATTCCTGTATATGTTGAGCGTAAATCATTTGAAAGAATATTATTTCGTAATACCGCATACACTATTACATTTATACCTTTACCTAAATCAACAATATGCTTGCACAACTGGTGGTGCACTTTAGAGTAAGGATAGTCTTCAGCTAAATAAAGAAAATTCATGTTATTTTACAGTTTAAAGACTTTTATATATTATTTTCCACTCTGCACAACAATAGGAGATATTTTATTTGAACCTTTCGTAGATAATTTCTCCATTTTATAATCAATTACATCATCGGTAAATAAATCAATATTTGATATTTTACATACAACTGCATCAGAAGATATATCAATTTTATTAAGAACTATTTGCGATATATATCCAAAAGATATTGGTAGTCTTTGAGTATCAGATTTAAATATATAGCATTCTTTTAAAGGTTCTTTAAACTCTATTTGACAGTTATCTATCTTTATATTAGGAAGGCATTTTTTTGCTAATTCAAATCTCTCATTTTCTTGTTTGGGTATCCCCATAATATAAATTATACCATCATTTAAAGAGGTCATTTTCATTATGCAATTTTCAAAAAACAAATCGAAAGGAGTATAAGCATTATAAGACGAGGTCAATAAACACGGAATAGCTGCATCAAAGACACAATTACGGTAAGAAATTTTACCATAAATAGAAGAGTACTGATTATAAAGGCGAAAAATAGTACAATTCTCAAAATCTATATCACGTCCATAACAATGGATATCAAATCTATTTATACAACAATCTTTCAAATGAGCTACATTAACATTATTATTTCCAAATATCCCCCACTTACCATCTCCTTTCAGCCTTAATATCGTTGTATTCCAAAGATTATTAAACATTATTCCATAGCCATATCGTTTTAACTGAGAGTAGGTTCCATTAATAACAATATCTTTAAGCAAGGAATTTGTACAATTTTGCAATGATATGGCAGCATCTCCATAGAGAGCATTCACAGGAGTATTTATAATTACATTACTAATAGTAACCCGATTCTGATTTTCAATAAGAAAACAGCGAGTCATACAAGTACTAGATTCCATCCTATTTATTGTAATACCATCTATAATTTTTTCATTCTGATCTACACTACAATATTTGAATTGGGGCTGTGATGCCAAAGTATTATAAGAAGCTACAGGAGAATTCACCACCTTGGCATCCGATATCAAAAGTACATCTTTACGCATAGCACCATAAGCATACCCTATACGATTTTTTACCCAAGGAGTTTTATCCTCTATAACCAACAATTTATCACCATATTTAAACTCTTCCCGATGCAAATAACTTAAAGAACAAAATTCCTGTTTTGAAATAGAAATAGGAATCAAGTTCTGGTTCATTTTAAATAGATAAATATTCTTCCTTTTATTCGTTACATTCAGAATCAATCCTTTAAAATCCGTATTATATCCCAAAGGAATACTACATCCATCTATAGGAATCTCAATATCCAACTCCTTTATTCCTGTATAATCTACTGTCAATCCTTTCTCTAATGCAAGCTTATGTGTTGTTAATAAAATTCGATAACGCTCTATACCCGTTTTTGCCTGCGCCAATCCATAATCTAAAGGAGAAATTTTTTGTGCAAAAAGACTTAAAGGCAAAAAAAGAAGAAAAAGAACAATCACCCTCATTTCATTTAAGTATGATATCTGAATTGCCCGCATATCAATTAAATTGTTTGAACGGATTAAGTCCATTTCTCTCATAATATAAAATAGTATTACGCAGTTGGCTATCCGTTAAATTATTTTCTCCTCCGTTACTAGAATACAACATCACATCTCTTGTATTTAATACAGGCAATATACCTTTGTAATTTTTTACTACAACAATCTCCGTATTTTGCAAACGTATCATTGTATTTAACCATAAATCATCCTCCAATGGACATAAATCACAGGCAAGTGCTATATTTAATGTATCCCGATAAAGACTAGTACCAGGCATTGGAAATAAAGTTCCTCCTCCTGTTCCTAGAAAGATATCTTGTCCGCCAAACTTTGTTTTATAAATACGCGACCATTTTAAACTAGATTTTATGGTCATATTACTATCCCATACAATACTTTTGGCATAACGACATATAACACTTTTAGGATAAAGTTCATGATACTGCACCAAAGTCTGGATCATAGTCGTAGGATAAAATATATCATCATCAACCGTTATTATAAGATCGTCAGGATAAGCTTGCATCACATAATAATATTTTTTGTGCGATCTAATATCTCCCTCCACGAATCTAATATCCAATCCTCTCGCTTTCATATTCAGAAGGGAATCTGGTAAATCTTCTTCTAGTCTGGGAAATTGTACTTTTGATAAATATAAGATAACCTTGTCCGGTTTTATACTCTGACTCAGAATTGTTTCTATCACCATCCATAGTTTTGAAATGCGATTAGGAAAGGATGTTAAACTAACAACAATTTTTTCCGTACGTTCTCCAATAAATAAACCATAATGTTTTCTATTAGATAAACAATAAGGCAATATTCTATTAGCCAAAACACGTACTGCATATCGCAGCAACGAATTTATCTTTAATTTATCCAAAAGGTAACTATCATTAAATGAGATAGAATAAAGTCGATTAAAAAGATTTACCATTATATTATTTTGTTTTTCGTAGAGAGGCTGTAGCACAAGAAAATATCAAAAATTGCCATACAGTAAAAGCAAAAGGACGTTGAAGAAATGATAAAATAAAAAGTAAATAAAAAAATAAAATATCTGGATTTTTTTTTCCAGCTAATATATAATAAGCAAAAAGCAAACAAACTATTGAAAGAAACCCATATTCTATTATAAATAATTTATATGATTGCCCCTCTTTCAGCTGCTTATCCATCATTTTATTATAACCAATGCCCAATAAAGCTTCTGGTGTATAAACAAAGGACTTATAAAAACGAGAAGCCTGATATCCTGTACGATTATCTAAGTTATCCACCCCTCCTCCAGATATCCGTTCCACTACAGAATACTGAAAAGCCAAATTATCTTTTAAGGTTGAATAAGCAATGAAAGCAAGCAATAAAAGAAAAAATATTGATAGTAGAATTTTTCTTACACTCTTCAAAGATTGAAATAAATACCCCATGAAAGTTAAAATATAAAAGGCTAATGAAAATGAAAAAAATGCACCTATCAATATTATCAAATTGCTTTTTCGCTTAAAATCGTACTTATTAGCAAATAAAACAAATGCAGAAAGAGTTCCTAACACTCCTGGTTCATCAAACATTGAATAAAAACGAAATGTATTTGCAGTAGCCATTGTGACAAATAACAAATAGTTATTCATGGGATAAACACTTCCTTTAAATTCAGAATTATCAATTTCTCCGAAAGAAGGAAACTCAAATACAAAAACATGGATCAACCATGCAGGCAATGATATACTTATTATACAAGCTAAAATTTTGGTAAATATATCCAATGCTTGTACTTTTTCAGATTCATCGAGTCCTAATGCTAAAAGAAAGCTCATGATAATGAGAACATTGCTCGCATGAAAGCCTACAAATAAAGGATGTATCAGAAAACATATACACAAAAAAATAAAAGCACTCCAATATTTCAGCAACATTGAAGCATTTACTATAGAAGATACTTTAATTCCAAATAGGACTATTAGCAAACAATAAGATATTGCTGTTCCTTTACCTCCCCACAATGGCCATATAGGATTTAAGCATAAAATAATGACTGCAACGATTAAAGATACAACACTATTTTTATTATACTTTACACGGAAAAAATTCAGCATTTTCTAAATGAGCATAAGCTAAACGAAATTCCTAACATCTCATACATTAGTTTTCCTCTTTTTTATAAGCTTCGAAGGGACTCCACCAACTATAGAATACTCAGGAAAATCCTTGGTCAGGACACAACCTAACGCTATAATAGTACCTTTATAAACATGACGTCCATTTGTAAAAGAAACATTTCTTCCAATCCAAACATCATCTTCTATTATGGTCTGTTTATGCTCTGAATGTCCTTGCAAAATCATAGGAATATTTGTAGCATCAAAAGCATGGTCAGCTTGAAGAATATAACAATTTGGTCCCATCATTACATTTTCACCTATGATTGTGTCATTAGGTATAGAGGAATTTATTCCTAATCCACTATTATCACCTATAATAATATTAACTCCAGATCCAAACCAAGCCTTACGTTCTATATTGACATTTTTTCCACATTTCCTGAAAATATGTTTGCAACAATTATAACGTAATCGCCTACAATATTTACCTATAATAGGTGTAGTAGAAGCTGGAAGATAATATAAGAAAGAATAATATAATGCTAAAAATATAATCTTCTTTGAAAAAGTCATCCTCATTCTCTATCGTTTTTTAATGAATCTAAAAGAAAACTCAAAGATTTTTTACGTAATATATTTAATTGACTAGTCACTTTATCATAATCTATATCATTTTCTGGCAAATTATCGTCAGATACAATACGATCTGTTAGTCCTAGCTGAGTCAGCACTTCTGATACACGTTCAATATTTCCTCCATTAACAGAAATAAAAGTTTTTCTAAAAACAAGAGAAAGGGCTGTTCCATGAAAAGAAACACAAACTACACACTCCGCATATTTTATCAAACTTAATAATTCTGGAACAGATGCATCTATTATTTTAGCTTTCTCATAAGTATTACGAGTACTCCGATTACATGGAGCAACAACTACAATTTCGGCATTCAAGATTGCAGCTTTTTTCTTTGCAATTTGCATTAAATTAGAATTTTTCCCAACAGCATAAACTAAAACATAAGGATACTCAACTATACGTTTAGGAGTTATGCTCTCTAAGATACAAGGATTAGCCATTAATGTCGGATCAAGTACCACAGTTGCCTCATATCCATGTTTATTGACAAATTCCTCAAGTCGCTTTTCACGTACCCCAATCCTATTAAAACAAGAAAGCCATTTTGAAACATCCAAAAAACAATGACTATCAAAAAGCTCTTTTACACCACTACTAATAGCATATCCTATTATCTCAGATTGTTTTGAACAATATTGCCCCCAATAGACCAAATCAGGACCATCGGTAAGAATTGGGTTCCATACCTGATCACTGCCAATAATAAAATAATTATAAGGAGCTGTCCTTAAATTGATTGCTGTATATCGCTTTGACAAAACAAGAAATTCTGTTCTAAATTTATTAAAATTAGTGGCACGATGTTTATAAGATGGGAAAAAACGTAATACTCGGAATACAAAAAGAAATGGATGATATAAAAACTCAGAAAAAGAAAACGGATGCATTCTACTTTCTATAAGGGGATTCCTATAATCTACAATTTCCACATCAAATCCAATGCGACGTAACGTTTCTTGCAAACAATAAGCCTGTAATACAGCACCATAATTATTTGCATTATGAAAAGTCAATATTCCTATACGCATAATTAGTTGTTATTTAATGAAATAATTTATCCACGCCCCTCAAAATATATTTTTTTGTAGTAGAGCGTTCCGAAGATGTTAATGCGATAAAAAAAGTAAATATTGATAATAATAATACTGCAACAATAGAAGTTACAAAAAAATGAATGACAGCATTAGGGATACATTTCCCAATGAAATAGACAAAAATAAAAGAAAGTAAACCAATCATAAGCAAAGGGAAAAAAACATTAGCCATATAATCAACCACTTTATATCCCATTAACTTTTCCAAAATAAAACTACGAATAATAATCGTCACTAACGAAAGTACTATTGACACAATCATTGTCACTTCTGGAGCACATCCCCAAAATAATAAAATATATGACATTGGTAAGTTTAAGATCATTAATCCACCTGTAATTATTTCAAATTTTTTTATACGTCCTGTAGCTAATGCAGCAGCAATGGCAGGTCCATTTACAGAATCAATAAGTGCATTTATAAGAACTAATTGTGTAAAAAGTACTGTATAATCAGGTATCTGATTTAACCATAAATTTAAAACAAACTCCATATTCATTAATATAGGGTAAGCCAATATAGCAACAAGAAGAAAACAAATCTTAGAACTACGTGATAATAAAATATACATCTGATTTAACTCATTTGCACCATATAACTTATAAATCTGAGGCTTTACTGCTACAAAAAAACTATTAGTTAAGCTATCAACCGCCACACTCACTTGGAAAGCAATAGCACGAGCACCATTTACTACGGGATTGAAAAAGGAGTTTAACAAAACATTTACACCTTGATTTCGTACAATAACGGAAACAGCACCTATTAAATGCCATCCTGAATAACTCGCTACTTCGCGTATTTTATCACTTTTCCATAAATAAGAATAATGACTTTCTGGATACTTACATTTACAATAAACATAATAAAACAAAGTTATACAGCTTGTTGACAAAAACAGTAATACTGCATACAATATAAGTCTATCTACATCACCAAGGCTTAAAAGGAAAACGATACCAAGCCTTAACAAAACTTCTATTATAGATATATAAGCATAAACAGACATCTGTTCATGAGAAATAATCAAAGCATTATAAGGAATGGAGAAACTAGAAACGATGAATGTTAAAATAGAAAATTGATAAGTCCAATTCATTGCAACAATCCTATCCTGTGGAATAACTAAACAGTTATTGACAAACCAAAGCCCAATAGTTTCTGCAAAAAATATAACTACTAAAATGAAATACAAATAAACTGTTAAATTCAAGCGAAATAAAATTGATATTCCCTCCTGATTTCCACGACCTATTTCATAAGAGAAATAGCGTTGACATGTAGAAGATAATGTACTATTTAAAAATGAGACCATAGCTACCACTCCCCCTACGACATTATATATACCAAAATCTTCAACTCCTAATACCCCCAATATAATGCGACTTGTATAAAGAGATACTACCATAATTAGCAGCATTCGAATATATAGCATCAATGTGTTCTTGGCAATACGCCGATTATCCTTCAATGCAGATGACATATTTACACTCAAAACAAATCCTTACTTTTTAAAGCTATTATTATATCCCTCCCTAAAAATATCCAACTCATACATCCCATCATTGTCACAAACAAAGCACTTATTAATATTAATATTTTACTAGGCCGAGAGGGAGCAATAGGTATTGTCGCCGGCTCGAGCACCGTATAAATAGGAGTAATTTCCTGTACCTTCGCCTCAGCCACTTGCAACTGCTGTGCAACACTTGTATATACTTGATAGGCAAGATTCATTTCATTCTCCAATCGTACTTGTTCAGCACGGTAACTCTGAAGAATAATATTTTTGTTAGTATCAGAGAACTTTGCATAATTCTCCTGTGCCGTCTCATATTCTTTCTTTTTACGTTCAAAAAGTTTCTTTTGGAACTCAAAATCCTGACGAGCTTTATTTGTACGGTAATCCGTAACATAGCTCTGCAAACGATACATTACACTATCTGTCAAACAGGCAGCAATACGAGCATCCTGCATCGTAACAGACAAAGTGGCAAGCCCCGTCTTCTTGTCAACAGAAACACTGATACTATTACTCAAAAGTTTTGCAATGGATGATTCTTTTACTGTCAAGTGAAAAGGGTCAAGCTTTGTAATTCTATCCTCATCCTTTTCATCCTTAAACAAAGAAGCCACCCATCCAAGAGCCTTGAAAGGAGCAGAAATTATCACACTCCACCAAGGAGAACGTTGATACTTGTCCAAATAACAATAAAGTGTAGTATCTATTATCCCCTCCAGGTCTTTCACTGGAATATTGAAAAGACCAGTAATAAAGGGAGTCGAACTCACAATATCGGGATACAAATCAGGATAGATAGCATCAGCACCAGAAGAAGTATTTATATTAAATCCTGCCATGGCAGCAAGAGAAGACAATCCTCCCCCACTTTTTCCATCCGACAACTCCGGAGCAATCGTAGCTGTAGCTGTATATTCTTTCGGAATACTGAAAGCAATCACCAGTCCCACAATCACTGCATAGCTGCAACACTTCAATATCCACCTGCGCTCTGCCCAGACCTTCAAGGCAAGCTCAAGCAAATCAATCTCCTCTTCCTGTGGATGTTTATTCTGCTGTCCGTCATTCATATCAGCATTCTTTCTTTTTATATCTTCCACTTGTTTCTTATTTAAAAGTATTAGCCAAAGTAGCCACCATCGCCGCAATCGTCGCAGTCATGGAGCTTATACCCATAATCTCGGAAAGTTGGAGACGCTTCCTCTCAGACTTCGTGGGAACCACAATCTCACAACCCGGCTGGATTAAATCACTGTCACTCTTCTTAGCACGGGCTACCGTACCGTTCAGATAAATAATGTATGCCTTCTTCTTTTTCGCATTCTCGCCATAGCCACCTGCCATATTGATATAATGTTTCAGTTTGGCACCTTTCTCCCAAGTTACTGTATTAGGATACATCACAGAACCGCTAATCTTCACCGTATTGACGTATTCAGGAATATAAACGATATCTCCCTCACGCAGGATAATGTCATAATCACTACCCGGATGTGACAGAGCCTTTTTCATGTCAACGCCTACCGTGTAAGTGTCGGAGATAGCAAGCTTGTTCACTGCAATGCTATCGGAACCTTCACCGCTCTGTGCCATGCGAAGCACATCCGTCTCACGCCGACGTTCCTCATCATTACGCTTGCGAATCAAACGTCCCCCCTTTATATATGCCGCCGGAGTAATTCCGCCTGCACGACCTATCACATCACTCAGACGTTCATTCTTCTTCAACAACGAATAGCTGCCGCTGAAAAGCACCTCACCCGCAAGCGTCACCATGCGCTGAACTTGGTAGGCAGGACTGCGACGAACCTGGACTACATCGAAAGGTTGCAGGCAGAAACTACCGGCACCCGTCAGAAGACCGTCCTTGATGTCAAAGGTGAATGTCTCCGCAAGCTTGCTGCTATAGGCAGTACTCTTGGGATCCTTGATGCGGCGCGTCACGCTCACACAGGTAGTGGCGGCAGCCTCGGTAAGACCTCCCGCCTGGACAATCATATCCTCTATCGTTAAGTTGTCGGAGTACAGGAAAGTACCGGGATTGAGCACCTCACCATAAATGGAGACCGTCTCGCTCTCCTTCAGGTCATGGATACCGGGAACATACAGATGGTCGTTCTTCTGAAGGGGTATATCAGAAACCGTACCGTTCATAATACCCTCCAGATCAACGGCAACCATTTCGTGCGTAAGATCTTCACGCTCACGGTCCAGAAGGACACGGGCAAGGAAAGCATCTCCCCGGAGTCCCTCAGCCTTCTTTATCAGCTGCTTCACCGTGTTCACCTCACCGTCCAACTGATAAAGCCCCGGACGATAGACGGCACCACTGACCTCAACCTTGTTCTCAAAACGGTCGAGTACGGCGTCAACCGTCATTAAGTCACCGTCGTCTAAACGGAATACGGAATAGTCCATCTCATCCACATTATATACTTGATGTTCACGTCCGCTTTTACGGATGATGCGTACAGCCTTCTTATAGGCATCTCCCATAAAGCCACCCGCATACTTCAGTAAGGAAGCAACCGTCTCGGCAGGCTTCATTTCATAATACATGGGACGTTTCACCTTGCCTACTATCTCGACCAACGACTGGTAGGGACTCACGATAATCACATCGCCCTCCTGCAGACGGACATCGTCATTCATCTTGCCCTGCATGATGAACTCATAGACGTCCAAATGCTCTATCGTCTCTCCGTTACGAACCAGACGGATGTCACGCAAGCTACCGATATTATTCACACCACCGGCACGGTACAAGGCATGGAAAACCGTGGAAAAGGCCGAAAGTGTATAAGTACCCGGCACCGTGACCTCACCCATGATATGGATCTGAATGGTACGTATATCGCCTAAAGTCAGACGGATCTGTGAATTGGGATCCCCCCCTCCGATACCGGAATAGATCTTGGACAGTTCCCGTTGCAGATAAGCGTTGGCTTCTTTAACAGTCATGCCGTTCAGATAAACGGGACCGAGGTCTTTCACCTGGATACTTCCCTCGGGACTAATGGTCTGGCGGATGGTATTCTCGGAAGCTCCCCAGATATCTATGATCACCTCGTCACCGGGCCCCAGCCGATAATTTGCCGGAGTAGCCAGATTCACACTAGGTTCAAAGGAGAGATTACGGTTCTGGAACAGATTATGACCGAAAATCTGTATGCCGGCAGCCTCAGGGGCGGACTGGCTTTCAAGTCTCTCATTAACAACCGCTTTCTGATCATCCAGTTCGGCAGCCTCGTAGGATTCTCCCACAGCAATCGAACGCTTGCGCATCTGTGAGGAAGCTTCGGAACCCGGGACAGCAACACCCGAGTTCTCATATTTATCCTTGATGCGGAGCACCTGTTCGCGGGTCACCCCACGGCGCAACAGTTCGGCAGTCATCTGCTTCTGAGATTTTCCGGCTGCCTGTGCTTGTTTCACATATTCAACCACTTGCTCGTCGGACATGCGCTGGGCATAGGCAGAACCGAAGAAAATGAAAAGACATAAAATCAGAAATAAGATTCGACGCATAGTTTAATGTTTGTTAGATTCTTATATGTCACACACTGAAAAAATCAAACTAATCCGGGAAGGTGGAACCAAAGGTGATTTATATTTATTACTTCGCGTAGTAATGAAAGAGTTAGTACCACGCTTCCCGGATATTCAATAGATATTGGGCATCTACTAAAGGGGGTATAACCCACTTTGAATTATATTTTTAATCAAATAATAAGTTATTTTACTATATTCATTGGCAGAAATGCCATATAATCCGTTTCTCTGGAGACTATTTTTCGTAATACAATGTGTGGAATCCTTTTCACTCATTACATGAATATATCACTTGTATGTTTAGTTCTATATGCCTTTAACTTTTCCCGTGTCTCCTGCATTCTCCACTCCATTTCTTTTTTTGCCTTTCGAGAAAACTTTCACCTGTTTTAGTCCTCAAGATATTCCCACGGATAGGGATTGTCAACTACATTCCGGAATTCCTCGACAGCTTCCTGCTGTTCGGCAGTGAGCGATGCGGAGTCCCAGGAAGAAATAATCTTTCGGGCTTCGTCGGCTAGGGGCTCATCGAACACTTCTCCATAACAGGCAGTAAGCAGACGGAGTTTCAACAGCGAGGCGGGAAGGGTATCAAGGAGATTCCAACAACGATTTAATATCTCCTGGAGGTGATCCTGCTTCTCGCCATGGTCAATGAACGATGCGTTATACCCCATCAAGAGAGCAAGACAGACGTTTGCTTGTTCTTCCGTAGTAGTACCTCGAACACTGGAACCATACAAAGCCGCAGTCAAGCGGTAAACCTCACCGTTGCGGCGGGAAAGGTCATCACTATAGATAGGACTACCGTCCATACCTAAATACATCAGTTCGTGCGCAGCACGCTGGAGATTAATTGCTTCTTCGAAAAGGGAGGAGGACATTTTTTGAATTATGAATTGTGAACTATGAGTTGTAAATTATGAATTATAATTCAGCCGATCACTTCTATAAGATCCGGATGGATAGTGGCCATGGCAAGAGCAATGACACCTTGTATCTCTATAACCACACGGCGGTCACGTGCCCCCTTTACTTTCAGAAAAATACCCTCCTGACCTGCAAAGTCACCACCCGTAATACGGACTCTAGTTCCCTTCGACAGATTCAACTCTTCGGGCTGGAAATAAAGCAAATGGTCGTTATAGGTTCCGGCAACGGCGATGAAGCGCTGCATCTCATGGTCGGGAATAATTATCTTCTGACCACTGCGGGTATCGGTTATATATTGCAAATAAGTAATTTGAGACTTAACACGCTGTACGTCGGAAGGACGTGCATGGACAAAAACCAGATTACGGATGACGGGAACCAAAGTACGGACTTTCTTACCCTTACGGATACTTACCTTATATTGCATGGGGACAAAACATCCGAGGCTCTCCTTCTCGAGAAGATGCACTGCATCAAGCTCTCTGCGGTATGTGGCACGCATGGCATGCCAGACTTCAACCTCGTTATCCGTTTCCATTTTCGTTGTTTTGTTCACAAAAGAGTGTTCCTCTGGGGCTTTGAACCCTTGGTATATAACTGGTATTCAATCATTTGCGAGCACCTTATGTAAAATACAGCAAGCATTGTGCCCTTCTTGCCAACAGTTTTTTTGCAGTTCGTCATTACCTTCTGGTAAGAGACTATAAACGAACGGATTACAAACAAAAAGCGTTTTTTAAACGTTCGTTTAATGGACGTCAAATTTCAGGAAATGAAATAGGGAATGAGTTAATAAAAGGGAATGGAAATTTTAAATATTAAATAAGATACTTAACATACTGAATTACTGTAAATTAAACTGATACACGATGGGTTTTCCAAAATATTTTTATTAAACATTTTGAGGATATAAAAAACAGTCTTATCTTTGCGTCCATTAAACGAACGTTTAAAAAACACTTCCAAGTCAAAGTCATTTCCATTTATATATCAACGCATTAACCCATCATAAAGATAAAACCCAGCTTTTTATCTCCATCCTTACTCCACAAAAACAAAAAACTTGATATACCTTTGCATTTATTTTACAAACTACAGTAATTTTAATTATTAACCCAAAAACATTAGAAAATGAAGGCAAAAAAGACACTCCAAAGTAAGGAAAAAAAACAAAAAGAGACACCCTTAAAACGGATGTAAAGCACGGCATATCAGCTCCGAAAGCAGGAGTAGGACGTCCCTCAAGCGGGGAGGTTATAGGAATACTGCCACAATATAGGAAAGAAGTCATTAAAGACATCATCCTATGGAAAAAATCAAGATACTTTATAGAAGAAAAGCCGACAAGCAACAAGGCATTGGCACAATGGGCATACTCACATTTCGACTTCAGAACGCCAGACTATAAAAGACTGTCAGAAAACACTATAATACAAGAGTTCGGTGAAGTGTGGCGGGAAATGAAGGTAGCAGGAGAGATATAGGGAATAAAACAAAAAAGGGCAGAAACCACGAAACTTATTGACAATAATTAAATATAAACAACTTAAGGAATAAACCACTTATCTTTGCCGCCACTTTGGTAAGGATGAAGCCACACCACCTACAGATGCCGCTTTCTCAATGAATGCGGCATCTTTTTTTATATACAAGCGTACCTCCTGCCAAACTAATACAATTATTAATTTTAAAGACAACAAGATGAGAAAGTCGACAAAGAACGCTTCACTTCACGAAGCACTGAGAAACCTATGGAAAATACGTATCATGCTGGAAAAGAACTACACGGAAACATGCGCCACATGGATGGCCCGACGAATAGAAAGCCTGATAGACCACATGCAATACGGACACGCACTCATAGCCTACCACAAGCAGGACGGGACATTCAGGCTGGCGAAAGCCACCTTACTGCCCTACAAGGCTGACTTCAGAAGAGATTATGACATCACAAGAGTGACAAGCACCATAGCCTTCTGGGACGTGGAACTGCAGGCATGGAAAACTTTCCAGCTGGAGAACTTCCTCGAATGGAGCCCCATATGCTAATCATTAACCATTAATCACTAATCATTAAACACTAAAAACAATGGCCATGATGTACGGGGGAATGCTATACTTCCCCCTCAAAGTAAATCTATTCGAAGAGATAGCAGTGGAACTGGTGGAAGCCAGGTTCGGACTGAAAGGCACAGCGGCGGTAATGAAACTGCTGTGCAAGATACACAAGGAAAACGGATATTACCTGAAATGGAACGCGGAGCAATGCACACTGTTCACAAACAAGGCGGGAAAGGACATCAACGAGCAGGAGATGCAGGGAATCGTGGACATCCTGGTGGAGAAAGCCTTTTTCGACCCCAAAACCTATAAGGAGCAAGGGGTACTGACCTCTACCGAGATACAGAAAATATGGCTGGAAGCCACCAAAAGAAGAAAAAGGGACCTCACCACCCTACCCTATCTGCAGGTAGAGACGGAGGAAGATAAACCGGACAAGGACAAGACTTGTACGCAAAAACGGGAAAATTGTACGCAGGATGCGGACATTTTCCCCGAAAATGCATGCAATTCCAAACAAAGCAAAGTAGAAGAAAGCAAAGCAAAAGAAAGTAAAGCACTTCCCCCTCTTACTCCCCCGGGGGAAAGCGGAGGAGCGCAGGGGAATCCTGATCTGGACATTCCCGGATATGCCTACAACAGGAATACGCACAACCTGGAATGCCTCATGCTGAATCTGGAAAAGCTCTACATCACCGACCGGGAGGAAATCAGGAAGATTCTGAAGTTATCGGACTACGGCAGGCTGGGAAACTACGTCTGGAAAATATTCAATGGGACGAACTGGAGCAAGGTGAACAGCAAGGGAGGGTACATCATCTCGGTACTGGCAAGAGAGAAGCGGAGTACGGGAAGCTGATTCCACAGGGCACAAGCTATCAATAACATGTCATGCAGGAAATCAATAACGTGTGATACAAAAAACAAATATCGTGCCGGCAGGAAATTAATTCCTTGCCGACACGATATGAATTTCTTCTTCGTCCTTAAAACTATACCTTATAATCATGCCGGTATTCAGCACAAAACCTCTGCAATTCAATAAAAAATGGCTGGAACACAGCAAACAGTTCCTCATCGTGCTCTTCAAGGTAACGAATAGCCTTGTCTACGGATATATCAATATGATGATATTCCACCATGATGTTCAAAGACTCTCTTATTCCGTTCAGAGTGGCGTATTTCCGCAAACGGTCGGTCAGGATAAAATGCCAGATGAAACGTTTGAACCGTACCGGAAGATAGCGGTAATTGATGAGGAGGGAAAGATAGAAAGTCCGGGTATACCTCCTCAAGGAAACCCCGGAGAACGACTCGAAACGGGAAGCCAGCAAATAATCGAAATAAATATCCAGCAATGCCCCCGAATACCGTCCGAATTCTGGTTGAAGCCTATGCACCACCTCGCAGACAGCCGGATGACGGTCGGTATAGTCGTCAATAGCGCGGTGAAGCTGAATACCCTTGGCTATATCCGGCGGATAATTCTTATAGGAGCTTCCCTTTACGGCATCGCCTACAAAATTGCCCAACTGTACTTTTCTGTTCGAACCGGAAAGGAATATATGTGCCAGATAGTTCATGACAAAAGATTTACCAGCTCCTTGCAAAGACGCTCCTTCACCTCCTCCATCGGCACCTCGTGTCCCAGCTCTTTCTGCAAAGAAGTGACACCCTTGTCTATGAATCCGCAGGGATTGATATAGCTGAAATAACGTAAATCGGTATTCACATTCAGTGCCAATCCATGCATGGTGACAAAATGGCTGCTGCGCACGCCGATGGCACAAATCTTACGGGCACGGGGAGTATCGCCCTCCAGCCATACGCCCGTTGCCTTCTCCAGACGTCCGGCCGCGATGCCAAACGAAGCACAAACACGGATTACCGCCTCTTCCAGCAGATGCACATATTCCTTCAACCCCAAAGAAAAGTCGTCAAGGTTCAGAATAGGATAGCAGACCAACTGTCCCGGACCATGATACGTAATGTCTCCGCCACGGTCAATATGATAGAGCGTAGCCCCTATCCTGCGCAGTTGTTCTTCTCCCAGCAGCATATTCCTTTCTTTTCCGCTACGCCCCAATGTATAGACATGGGGATGCTCGCAGAGCACAATATGATTGACATAGCACTCTCCTGTCTGCTTGGCATGTACAAGTGCGTCAAACCATTCCGTCTGCCGGCTCCATGCTCCGGCATAAGGAATCATGTTCCAATCTGATATTTCCAGTTTCATGCAAGCAAATATAGCACTTTTTTGAATTCACTCCCCGAATTTATCTTAAATATGTAGCATCTATTCATAAAAATACACCTTGATAATCTGATAATATCTCACGTACTTTGCAAACATTCTGATATAACTATTCACAAAAAGACAGACTTATGAAAAAAAGAATTCTAATAACGCTATTCGCAGCGTTACTGTTCAGCTTTTCCATATCTGCACAGATATTGAAGGGGCACGTATATGATGCAACGACCAATGAACCGCTTGCAGGGGCATCGGTCACCTACAAGCTGAAAGACACGCAAGGCGTAGTGACCGACATAAACGGTGCATACGAAGTACACCTGCCGGCGGGAGGTGTAGATTTGGTATTCAGCTACGTGGGATATGAGGATGTGCCAATGCCCATCGTCATCAGCAAAGGAGACATTATGCAGAAAGACGTGTACATGAAGGAAAGCACCAACCTGCTGGAAGATGTCGTGGTCTCGGCCGGACGGTTTGAACAGAAGCTGAGCGATGTGACGGTCTCCATGGATTTGATAAAGGCCAGTGACATTGCCCGCCAGGCTCCCACAGACATCACCTCGACACTGCAGACCATTCCGGGGGTGGATATCATCGACAAGCAACCCAGCATTCGAGGCGGTGGCGGCTGGACTTACAGCGTAGGTGCCCGCAGCCTGGTACTGGTAGACGGGATGAGCGTGCTCAGCCCCCAAAACGGAGTCATCAACTGGAACAGCGTACCTCTGGAAAATGTGCAGCAGGTAGAGGTCATCAAAGGAGCCTCCAGCGTGCTCTATGGTTCGTCGGCCCTGAACGGCATCATCAACATACGCACCGCACGGCCGGGACTGACCCCTCAGACCCGTTTCAGTGCCTATGTAGGAATCTATGACGACCCCGACAACAGCGATTACCAATGGAGTGACAAATCTTTCTGGAAAGAGGACAAATATCCGGTAAAGCCCTTGTTGCGCAACAGCCTTTTCAGCGGTGTACGCAATCCGCTCTACGAAGGTTTCGACCTCACCCACTCCCGCCGCATCGGTAACTTTGACGTCAGCGGCGGACTGAATCTCTTTACCGACGAGGGCTACCGCCAACAAGGTTACAACAAACGTTTCCACATCAACGGAAACCTCACCTACTATCAGCCGGATATGGGTATGAAACTGATGAACTACGGTTTCAACGTGGATTTCCTTTCCAACAAGTACGGGGATTTCTTCATCTGGCGCTCGCCCGGCGAGGCCTACCGCCCCTCTCCCTTTACTAATATGGGACGTGAGTCCAACAACTTCCGCATTGACCCTTTCTTCAACTTCACCAATCCTGAAAGAGGTACTTCACACAAAGTAAAGGGCCGTTTCTACTACAGTGCGGACAATGTGGTACGCCCTACACAATCCGCCTCCATTACGGATATTCTGGGCAACATGGGCACCGACGCACAAGTCATCCAGAACATTGCCAATGGAGACTACACAGCCCTCCAGCCACTGATGACCGGAGTTATCAAATGGCTGGGAAGCGACAAGCTGAGTGATTTGATGGACGGTGTCTTCGGCTCTCTGGACAACATATTCCCCAATGCCACCACTGCCGACTATTGCGACCTCATCTCTTGGGTAATGAGCAACGGCCTGCCGTCTGACATGGGAGGACTGCTTGAAGGGAAACTACCCAGCGACCTGGTTCCCTGGCTATCCGGTGTACTCAATCCGAAGCGCAATCAATCACCAACACGGACGGACAAGAATTACGACTATTATCTGGACTATCAGTTCAACAAGAAATGGGACGGCGGCGCACAAATCACCACGGGTCTGACTTACGAACATATCCGCACCTTCTCCGGCGAAACGGAAGAAGTACATCAAAGTGACAATGTTGCCGCCTATATGCAATACGACCAGCGCTTCTGGGACCGCCTCAGCGTATCGGCCGGTGTACGTGCCGAATACTACCGGATAGACAAGCACTACCGGGAAGCCGACACAAAGGTTTTCGGGAGCAAGATTCCTTTCCGCCCCGTGTTCCGTGCCGGGCTGAACTACCAGCTAGCCGATTACAGCTTCCTGCGTGCCAGCTTCGGCCAGGGTTACCGTAATCCCTCCATCACCGAGAAATACCTTCGCAAAGACATCGGAGGTGTAGGTGTATATCCCAACTACAACGTACAGCCGGAAAAAGGATTCAATGCCGAGCTGGGATTCAAGCAAGGGTACAAGGCAGGCAATTTACAAGGATTTGCAGATGTCGCCGCTTTCTATACCCAATACAAGGATATGGTGGAATTCCAGTTCGGCCTATTCAACAATGCGGACCTGAGCATGATAAACAGCGTTACAGACGCCATACAAATGCTGAAGAACGGCAAGGGTTTCGGCATCGGGGCACAGTTCCACAACGTGTCCAAAGCACAGATTTATGGAATGGAAATCAGCACCAACGGCATGTACACCTTCAACAAAAACGCCAAGCTGCTCTATAACCTGGGATATGTATATACCGAACCGAGGGATGCCGACTACAAGAAACGCAATGCCCTGGAGAACACCTATACCGACCCGCTTCAGATGAAGGAGAAAAGCAATGACGGCAAGTACTTGAAATATCGTCCGAAACACAGTTTCAAGGCCACGCTGGACTTTCAGTGGAAACGCATCAACATAGGTGCCAACGTAAACTGGAAAAGCAAGATACTTGCCGTGGACTATATTATGCTGGACGAACGCAGCAAAAGTGAACCTGACCTGCTGGACTACGTGCGCGGCATCCTCTTCGGCTCGTCCAACGGGGAAACCCTGGCATCCTATTGGAAAAAGCATAATACGGACTATGCCACAGTGGACATGCGCTTCGGGGTGAAAGCCACCAAGGAAGTAGCTTTCCAGTTCATGATAAACAACCTGCTGAACAAGGAGTACAGCTATCGTCCCATGGCAGTGGGCGCGCCACGTACTTTCGTCGTAAAGATGGACGTTACATTTTAAAAAAAGAACATTTCATTTTAAAAACAGAATGTCTTCCGTTACTTTTTCCCGGAAAAGAATTACCTTTGTGCGAACTCTAAACGACAAAGCGTATGGAATTTCCTCAAGTCGACCTGCCAGTAGACATGATTGCATGGACTGAAGTAACGGAAGACATTCTAAACATATACAAACAGTCGTGCCGCCTGAAAGCATGCATCTTTGCACTATGCATAGAAGGTTCCATCACGGTATCCATCAACTTGATGGATACGGAAATCAAGCAAGGGGATTTTATCACCCTGCTTCCCGGAACCATCATACAGTTTTACGAACAAAAGGAAAAAGTGTGCCTGGGATTCGTGGGGTTTTCTTCCCATTGCCTCAATGGAGTCAACCTCATCCAGTCTACATTGAGCTCCTTCTCCAACATACTGGAGTATCCGGTACTGGCTGTCAACCCTACCGTCGCCTCCTATTTCAAGGACTATTTTGCCTTATGGGCACGCATCACGACCGGTCCCTATCCTCCCGATACAAAAATGGCTCAAAGCACATTGAACTTGCTCCTCAGCGGCATAGACAGAATGTATTGCCACCGTCCGCAGATGCAAAAAGGGAACAAGAGCCGGAAAGAGGAAATATGCCGCGAACTGGTGCAGCTCGTCATCGAAAACTATACCCGCGAACGCCGCGCGCAATTCTATGCCGACAAACTGGGCATCTCCCTGCAACACCTCAGCACCACCGTGAGGCAGGTGACCGGCAGAAATGTATTGGACATCATCGCCCACGTCGTCATCGTAGACGTGAAAGCCAAGCTGAAATCAACCAACATGACCATTCAGGAGATTGCCTATTCCCTGAACTTCCCCAGTGCTTCCTTCTTTGGAAAATACTTCAAGAGGCACATGGGCATGAGTCCGCTGGAGTATAGGAACAGCTGAGAATACAGCCGTCAGAACCTGGAACTCAGACGAAGGCTGCTCAAAGCCACGGATACACAGGAAAGAGCCATGGCAGCACCTGCCAGCGCAGGACTCAGCAGGATGTCATAGACGGGATAGAGTACTCCGGCCGCGACAAAGATACCCACTGTATTATAGATGAAAGCCCAGAACAGATTCCGGTACATGAGGCTCACAGTCTGGCGAGACAACCGGAAAACTTTGGGCAACAGCAGCAGGTCTGAAGTCCTGAGAGTAATCATGGCGGTGTCCATCAACGTATCGGTCCCCTTTCCCATGGCAATGCTTACATCAGCACAGCTCAAGGCTTGCGCATCGTTCACGCCATCACCTACCATGGCGACCGTTTTACCCTGAAGCTGCAGCTTATGGATGAAATCCTCTTTGTCATCGGGCATAGCATCGGCCACAAAACGCATGATACCCAAACTGCCGGCCACGGAAGAAGCCGTACGCTCACCATCTCCCGTAAGCATGCATATCTCGATGTCCTGGGTACGCAGTTCCCGGATAGCTTCCATAGAAGTCACCCGCAACTGGTCCTTGATGGCAATAACGGCAAGTAAATCGTTCTCACGCCCAAAGTAGACAATACTGTTTCCGTCCGATTCATATTGCGTCAGCATATCGGCCAGGATATCCGACAAATTGGCCTGATAATCTTTCAGCAGTTTATGGCTTCCTACCCAATATTCCGCACCTTGATAGGCCACTCTGACACCTTTTCCGGCAATGCTTTCGAAACCGTCCAGATGGGCAGGGATAACCTGCTCTTCCCCTTCCAGGGCCGTAACGATAGCTTCCGCCAGAGGATGGTCCGAAGTAGACTCGGCAGCAAGCAGTACATCTTTATAATGATCCTCCTGCCCTTGCGCCCACAGCCAGCCTATTACCGTAGGATGCCCTTCTGTCAGGGTCCCGGTCTTATCGAATACCACCACATCCACATTGCGCATCTGCTCTAAAGCGGAAGTATCCCTGATCAGGATATGATTGCGGGCGGCTTTATTGAGGCCAGCCGCCAAAGCTACGGGAGTGGCCAGCCCTATCACACACGGACAAGCCACCACCAACACGGACAAAGCGGCAAACAGACCGTGTGACACTACACCTATGCCTCCGAAGAACACCCATATAAAAAAGGTCAGCAGGGAAACGATGAGAATGACCGGGACAAAAAAACCGGCGACGCGGTCGTCAATGCGTTGCTTCTCCGGCAGTACGCGGGCTGCGTTATGCTGCCAGCCTCCCAACCGGCGGATAGCCACCGACACAGTTCTCCGGGCACGTTCCTCCATAAACTCGCCAGTCAGGGAAAAGGCGATGATGACGGCGGCAACCCCATAATAGACATGCGGTTCCAGCCCGATGCCCAGCCAATAATCCGGAAAGAAAGTATTGAACACACTGAACAGAAAAGCCACAGAGGTGGTAAGTGCCACCAGACGGTCTATATTGTTGCGACCCGACCGGGTTCCCTTCCAGGCACCGGCATAAAAAGGAAAGCCGAAAAATAGCAGTACCGGAATTGCCAGTACCATCTGTATTTCACGGGTATAGGATATATGCACAAAGACTGTAGAAAACAGTATCAGCACGATGGCAAAAAGCCATGCGCCGACGACACGCAATTCCGTGCTGTGCATATCCAGCACGGGATGCGCCTTAGTAATTATATTGCTCATTCGATTTATTTTTTAGATGATTGTTGTTCCGCTTTAATAAAGCAACAACCGGAATGAGCAGTTTGTTCAATTACTTCTTATCGTCCTGCTTGGTTTCCTTGACAAACTCCGCTTCATAATGGAACTTTTGGAAACCTTTTTTCAACTTTTCCACATTGGTCTTGTCGGCATCATACGTGATGGTTACCGTCTTTGTCTTCAAGTCTGTGTGGAAGTCCTTCAGTCCCTTCTCAAAACGGATGTTATTGTTTATCTTCCTTACACAGTTCTCACACTTCATCTGTGCCACCTTGAACACGGCTGTACGGATGTCTTTTGCCATTGCGGCAGATGCCCAGAAGAGTACAACTGCCAAAGTCATTAAAAATCTTCTTGTTTTCATTGTTTCGCTATTGATTTAATAAATAATATTATATTCTCGGCAAGTTAAAACGGACACCTACATAGGCTTTTGCTCCATGCATCGGTCCCCACACCATCGTAGCATCAAAGTTGCTTCCCCAGGGATCGGAGGCATCGATGATAGGATTCTTCTGTTTGAAGTTTGCCAGATTCTCGCCACCGATGTATATAGACCAGCGACGGAAATAGCGCGTCACCTGTGCGCTCAACTGCTCGAAGCCGCCATAGCGCCTTTCCCACGACCAATTGCCGTCTGTCAGTTCGTATGGAGCCGGCATGCGCCCGCCACCGTTCAGTTGCAAAGTTACATCAAACTGCCACAATCCCAAAGGTGTCTGATAAGAAGCCGTCAGCAAACCTTTATATTTGCTGGTAAGGGGTTTCTCCATCAGCTCTCCGTTGTAATTCGTCTTGGCATCCGTCCAACGGTAAGCCGCGGTAAAGGTGAAACCCGGGAAGAACGGATAGCTTGCCTCCACCTGCACTACCTGCGAATAGGAACGGCCGTGAAGGTTGTAAAACAGAACGGCATGCGGGTCCGTATCCATGTCTACCACCACCTGCTTGCTGAAATCCGTGTAATAGTATTCCGCATTCAGGTTCAAGGTTTTGCCGAACAAGGGAATATAGGCGGAAGTGCTTGCGCCATAGTTCCAGGCCTCATCCTGGTCAAGACGTTTGGCGATGTCTATCCGACGGCTACTTGCCAGCAGGTAGTTATTCTCGGCCAGCACATGGTTCGTGCGGTATCCTTTTCCTGCCGAAAGACGGAAATGTACATACTCGTTGGGATTGTACTTCACATGGAAACGCGGGGTGACGAAATAGCCGTACTCGTTGCTATGGTCGCCGCGGATGCCACCCATCAGCACCAGTTTATCGTCCCAGTTGTAGGTGTACTGCACGTAGGCGCCGGGGACGGCTTCTTTGGTGAATTTCTTCGTCAAAGGCTGTGCGGCGTCATTGTCCAGGCGGTAGCGCTGGTCATAGGAGTCATAGTTGAAGCTCAGTCCGGCAGAAAGGCTTTGACGCTTGGTCAGTTCCGTCTCGAACAACAAGGAGGCATAAGCATTGTGCTGGTCTACGTCGTAGATTTTCCGTCCGTACAAGGCATCCTGCTTATGCAGGGAGCCGGAGAGGATCAATGCCAGGTTAGTGTTCTTCTCCTTGTTGAATATATAGGCGTTCTTGGTGAAAGCTTCGTAGCGGTCGGTGCCTATACTTATCTTATAAGGGTCTGTCAGAGGCATTTTGCCATGACCGACTTGTCCGCTGTTGCGGTCTTCCGTAAGCACTTTGATGCCTGCTTGGAAAACGTAGCGGTCGCCCATGTATGCCCAGCGGTTCCAGAGGTTGTACTGCTCCACGCGGGGGATGTCGGCAAAGCCGTCGTCGTTGCTGTCGTGAGCTTTGGTCTCATTCTCGTAATGTGCCAGCAAAGAGGTGCTCCAGCGTTTGGAGAGTTTCACCGTGGCATCGGCATTGGCTTCATAACGGTTGGTGCTGCTGGCAAAAAGGTTGGCCGAAAACCAGTCCGCTTCGGGCAACTGGGGTTTCTTGAATTCCACATTGATTTGTCCCGTGATGGCCTCATACCCGTTCTTCACGGACGAACTTCCTTTGCTTACCTGAATGCTCTGCATCCACGGCCCAGGGACATAGCCCAAGCCGTAGGGGGCGGCAGAGCCGCGGTAGTTGGGGACATTCTCCGTCATCATCTGCACATACGTACCGGACAAGCCCAGAAGCTTGATTTGCTTGGCACCGGTGGCGGCGTCAGAGTAAGTGACGTCCACCGAAGGATTGGTCACAAAACTTTCTCCCAGGTTACAGCAGGCGGCACGGTTCAGCTCGGCGCTGCTTATCATATCTTCGTTCATCACACTGTTGCGCAACTTCATGGTGCCCAACTTACGGCTGACCACATTCACCTCGCTCAGTTCCACCCCTTCGCGCAAGACAATGTCGAGCGTCTCATTGCGGTTACTGACGTGTATCGTATCATTCTCAAAACCGATAAAGCTGACTACAAGCATATGCTTGTCATTGGGTTTGGACAAGGAGAAGGTACCGTCTGCCGAAGTGGTGGTTCCTTGAGTGGTTCCCTGCCAGAAGAGGTTGGCACCCGCAATCGGGTCGCCCAAATTATCCTTTACCGTTCCCTTTACCTGCGCCTGCAAGGCGATGAAAGAGAACAGAAGGATGACTATCAAACTATATTTCATTTCTGTTTTATACTTAAAGAAGTGATTAAAAAACAAACAGTTCCCTCCGGACAATTCATGTCATTGCCCCGTATAAAACAACACTAAATGAGAAACGTGGAATAGAGCGCCAGATAATGACGCGAGCCGACGACATATGGCGGTGCCCCGAAATGCACTTCCGGAGTGCAGGCCACTTGCGGCAAGGAGTAATCAAACAGCGGCAGTTGCTCACAAAACAGTGTAAGGGATGGCACGAACGAAGCAGACTCGTGTGCATGTTTCACGAAATCCACCTTGTAGTAGACGGCTGTACAACCGGTATCCTTGCACGTTTTTTGTGAACCACGATGTGCATGATGGCATTTGGAACAGCCGGAGGTGCAACAACTTTGTGTCGTCTCGCATCCGGCACAGCAATACTGAACTACAGAAATCCCCACTCCGCTTATAATGATAAGAGAGGAAAAGAGTACAGCCAGTATGTAACGGAGTTCCTTCATAAGCGCTGCAAAGATAGAAAGTTTTAACCGTTTGCCGGAATTAATTTTTCCTTTTTTATGCCTGCAGTTCGTTAATAAGTTCTATATTTGTCGATAAAGTTTTTTGATTGATATGTTGATTTATAAACGAAACTCAATATGAAAAAGCAAACTGTCAGCCTACTTGTCCTTCTGCTTGCGGCAAGCGGCCTTTTCTTTTCCTGCGGTAACACCGTGAACAAAAACGCATACGCGTTGGAGTTCGACAGTATACAAGTAAACGAAACCGTACATCTCTTCGGAGACACAGCCAAGCCGGCCTGCAACCTCATCCTCAACGTTGCCTATGCCAGCCAGTCATCCGACGTAAGGCTGAAAGACAGTCTGAACACCTTCTTCCTATCTGCCTGCTTCGGCGACAAGTACATGGCGATGACACCCGAAGAAGCTGTCAAGAAATATACGGAGAAATATGTCGGCGACTACCGCAATGACCTGGAGCCGATGTACAAGAAAGACGAGGAGGACAAACAGGACGAGCAGAGCATAGGAGCCTGGTATTCCTATTATAAAGGAATCGAAAGCCATGTGCAGTTGTGCAATACCTTAATACTGACCTACCGTATAGATTACAACGAATATACCGGCGGCGCACACGGCATCTATATGTCCACCTTCCTCAACCTCGACCTAAAGACCCTAAGCCCCATCCACCTAGGCGACCTCTTTGAAGGCGACTATAAGGAAGCGCTGACCGACTTGCTTTGGAAACAGCTGATGGCAGACAACAACGTCAGCACCCGCCAAGAGCTGGAGGACATGGGCTACGCCACCACCGGTGACCTGGAGCCTATCGAGAATTTCTATCTGGACCCAACGGGAATCACCTTCTATTATAATGTATATGAAATTGCCCCATACGTAATGGGAGCAACCAAAATCACGTTGTCTTATGAGGACATAACCCATCTGATGAACAGCGAATTCGTCACCTTGAGCAATACGATAAAAGCAGGCGACCAATAGGAACCGTAATCAATTGTCTATCAACATAAAATTCACAATGGATTTAATACTCAAATATTTCCCGGACCTGACGGAAGAACAGAAACGGCAGTTTGCCGCCCTCTACGACCTCTACATGGACTGGAACTCTAAGATTAATGTCATTTCACGCAAAGATATAGAGAACTTGTACGAACACCATGTGCTGCATTCTCTGGGCATAGCCAAGGTAATCAGGTTCAGACCGGGGACACAGATTATGGACCTCGGCACGGGAGGAGGCTTTCCGGGAATCCCGCTGGCCATCCTTTTCCCCGAAGTACAATTCCATCTGGTGGACAGCATCGGAAAGAAAGTACGCGTAGCCTCCGAAATAGCCAACAGCATCGGGCTGAAAAACGTCACCTTCCGCCATGCCCGCGCAGAAGAGGAAAAAGGGAAGTTCGACTTTGTGGTGAGCCGTGCCGTGATGCCACTGACAGACCTACTGAAGATTATCCGCAAGAACATCTCCTCCAAACAGCAGAATGCATTGCCCAACGGACTGATTTGCCTCAAGGGGGGCGAATTGGGAAACGAAACCATGCCCGTCAAGAACAAGACCACGTTGTGGGACCTGAAGGAGTTCTTTGAAGAGGAGTTCTTCGAGACAAAAAAAGTAGTGTACGTAGGGTGTTGAGAGATAGTTGAGGTTTAGAAATCTAAATACATAATATGAAAATAAAGAGATTCGAATTTAATATGTTCCCGGAGAACTGTTATGTGCTTTGGGACGAAACCAATGAAGCGGTCGTCATTGACCCGGGCTGCTTTTATGAGGAAGAAAAGCAGGCCTTGAAAAACTTCATTACCAAGAATGGGCTGAATGTGAAACATCTGCTGAATACCCATCTGCATCTGGACCATATCTTCGGCAATCCTTTCATGCTGAAAGAGTTCGGTCTGAAGGCCGAAGCCAACCAGGCCGATGAGTTCTGGATTGACGAAGCGCCGAAACAAAGCCGCATGTTCGGCTTCCAGCTGCAGGAAGCCCCCGTGCCCCTGGGCACTTATCTGCACGACGGAGACATCATCACCTTCGGCAATACGAAACTGGAAGCCATCCATGTACCGGGACACTCGCCGGGCAGTCTGGTGTATTATTGCGCGGCAGACCACTGCATGTTCTCGGGGGATGTGTTGTTTCAAGGCAGCATCGGCCGTGCCGACCTCACCGGTGGCAACTTCGACGAACTGATAGAACATATTTGCAGCCGTCTGTTCATCCTGCCCAACGACACGATTGTCTATCCCGGACACGGAGCGCCGACTACCATAGGAATAGAGAAAGCGGAGAATCCGTTCTTTCGGTAAATATACAGCAAACTTTTAAATCATTACAGCCATGAAAAACGACCTATTGGCCTACCGCCACATCGGCATCAGCGAAAAAGACGAGGAGAAGATGCTCCAAAAAATAGGAGTGAAAAGCCTGGACGAGCTGATTGATAAAACCATTCCTGCCAACATCCGCTTGAAAGAACCGCTGGCTCTGCCCAAGACAATGACAGAGTATGAATTCGGACAACATATTGCAGGGCTGGCTGCCAAAAACAAACTTTACACAACCTATATCGGTATGGGATGGTACAACACCATCACTCCTGCCGTTATCCAACGGAATGTATTCGAGAACCCCGTTTGGTACACTTCCTATACCCCCTATCAGACCGAAGTCTCACAAGGACGCCTGGAAGCCTTGATGAACTTCCAGACTGCCGTATGCGACCTCACCGGCATGCCCCTTGCCAACTGCTCCCTGCTGGACGAAGCGACTGCCGCAGCCGAAGCCGTGACGATGATGTATGCCCTGCGTCCGCGCGACATGCAGAAATCGGGTGCCAACGTGGTATTTGTTGACGAAGCCGTCTTCCCGCAGACGCTGGCAGTAATGACTACCCGTGCCATTCCGCAAGGTATCGAGCTGCGTATAGGAAAATACCATGAAATGGAATTCACACCGGACATCTTCGCCTGCGTACTGCAATATCCCAACGCCGCCGGCAACGTGGAAGATTATCGCGCCTTCGTGGAAAAAGCCCATGCAGCCAACTGCAAAGTGGCCGTTGCCGCCGACATTCTGAGCCTTGCCCTGCTCACCCCTCCGGGAGAATGGGGGGCCGACATCGTCTTCGGAACCACACAACGGCTCGGTATACCGATGTTCTACGGCGGACCGTCGGCAGCCTACTTTGCCACCCGCGACGAGTACAAGCGCAATATGCCGGGACGCATCATTGGCTGGTCGAAAGACAAATACGGCAAGCTGTGCTACCGCATGGCGCTGCAAACCCGCGAGCAGCACATCAAGCGTGAAAAGGCGACTTCCAACATCTGTACCGCACAAGCACTGCTTGCCACGATGGCTGGCTTCTATGCCGTATATCACGGTCCGGAAGGTATCCGCACCATTGCAGAACGCATCCACAGCATTGCCGTATTTCTGGAAGAAAGTATCAACAGACTGGGATACAAGCAGGTCAATGTACAATATTTCGACACGCTCCGCTTTGCACTGCCCGACACCATTTCGGCACAGCAAATACGTACCATCGCCTTGAGCAAGGAAGTGAACCTGCGTTATTTCAAGAATGGGGACGTAGGTATGAGCATCGATGAGACTACGGACATCATTGCCGTCAACGTACTGCTCTCCATCTTTGCCATTGCCGCCGGAAGGGATTGGGAAAAGGTAAGCGACGTACCCATGGCAAGCAGCATCAGCGCGGAGATGAAACGCCAAAGCACCTATCTGACACATGAAGTATTCAACAAATACCATACGGAAACGGAGATGATGCGCTACATCAAGCGTCTCGACCGCAAGGACATCTCACTGGCACACTCCATGATTTCCCTCGGCTCGTGCACCATGAAGCTGAACGCTGCCGCAGAGATGCTGCCGCTCAGCCGTCCGGAATTCATGAACATGCATCCCCTGGTGCCCGAAGACCAGGCCGAAGGTTACCGCGAACTGATAAGCAACCTCAGTGAAGAACTGAAGATAATTACCGGCTTTGCCGGCGTCAGCCTGCAACCCAACTCCGGTGCGGCAGGCGAATATGCAGGACTCCGCGTCATCCGCGCCTATCTGGAAAGTATAGGACAAGGGCACCGCAATAAAATACTGATACCTGCATCCGCACACGGCACCAACCCGGCATCCGCCATCCAGGCAGGCTTTACCACCGTGACCTGCGCCTGCGACGCACAAGGCAACGTGGATATGGCCGACCTGCGCGCCAAAGCGGAAGAAAACAAGGCGGACCTCGCCGCCCTGATGATCACCTACCCTTCCACACACGGTATCTTTGAAACGGAAATTGTGGAAATCTGCCACATCATACACGCCTGCGGTGCGCAGGTATATATGGACGGTGCCAATATGAATGCCCAAGTAGGCTTGACGAATCCCGGCTTTATCGGTGCGGATGTCTGCCATTTGAATCTGCACAAAACGTTCGCCTCTCCTCACGGTGGCGGCGGACCGGGCGTAGGTCCCATCTGCGTGGCAGAGCATCTGGTTCCGTTCCTTCCGGGACACAAATTGTTCGGCAATGCCGCCAACCAGGTGTCCGGAGCTCCTTTCGGCAGTGCAGGTATCCTCCCCATTACTTACGGCTATATCCGCATGATGGGAACAGAAGGGCTGACACGGGCCACAAAGATAGCCATCCTCAGCGCCAACTACCTGGCAGCCTGCCTCAAGGATACATACGGCATTGTTTATCGCGGTGCTACCGGCTTCGTGGGACACGAAATGATATTGGAATGCCGTAAGGTGCACGAAGAGACGGGCATCAGCGAAAACGACATCGCCAAGCGCCTGATGGATTATGGATATCATGCCCCTACCCTCTCCTTCCCGGTACACGGCACACTGATGATTGAACCGACGGAGAGCGAAAGCCTTGCCGAACTCGACAACTTTGTCCACGTGATGCTGACCATCTGGGACGAGATTCAAGAGGTGAAGAACGGCGAAGTCGACAAGACGGACAACGTGCTGGTGAATGCCCCACATCCCGAATACGAAGTGGTAGCCGACACGTGGGAGCACAGCTATACCCGCCAAAAGGCAGCCTACCCGATAGAAAGCGTGCGCGAAAACAAGTTCTGGGTGAACGTGGCACGTGTAGACAACACGTTGGGAGACCGTAAACTGTTGCCCACATGCTATGGATGCTTCGACTGATGAAAAGAAAGCGTAACGGACTATTTTATAGTAAAAAAGAAGAAACCATCAATTCCATCTCCCATGGCATCGGCATTGCCATGGGAGTAATTGTAAGTACACTATTCCTGATAAAATGCTACCAGGCGCAGAATCTTTGGGCAGCATGCGGCGTATGGCTCTATCTGTTCGGCATGGGAGGCTCCTATCTTGCCTCCACACTCTACCACTCCCTGAAACATCATAATCCGTGGAAACGACGCTTGCGGCATTGGGACCATGCAGCCATCTATTGGCACATTGCAGGCAGTTATTCCCCCATCATACTCATTGCATTGAGAGAGGACGGCGGTTGGGGCTGGGGACTTTTCGGCTTCGTCTGGCTATGCGCCATCATCGGTACTGTTGTCAGCTTCCGCAAGATGGAGGAGCACAGTTACGTGGAAACAGTATGCTACATCCTGATGGGGCTGTCCGTACTGGTAGTATTCAAGCAGCTTTTCGCCCTCTCCCCCACAGCCTGCTACTGGATTATTGCCGAGGGGGTATGCTACATCACGGGAGCCGCCTTCTACTCCTTGCGCAAAGCACGGTACATGCATTCGGTTTTCCATTTCTTTGTATTGGGCGGTTCAGCCTGCCACATGGTGGCTGTATGGGACATACTGGTGAAGATGCTGTAAGCAAACGGCAAGCGCACAACCGCTAAAAGAAGTTAATAAGTATCTCTTTCCCTTGCTTTTCTCCATAACTTACCCTACGTTTGCAGTGTTGTACATCAGTGCAACACTAATAAAATTATGATAACGATAGAGAATACGAGCTACGGTTACAAGTCCAATCCACTTATTTTCAACAACATATCTTTGGAAATAGGAAACGGTATATATGGACTTCTGGGAGAAAACGGCGTAGGCAAAACGACGCTGATGCATCTCATCTGCGGACTACTCTTCCCCAAAAACGGAAAGTGCAGCATAGACGGAAGAAACACGGCAGAGAGACAGTCCGAAGGGTTGGCCCGTTACTTCTTCCTGCCCGAAGAGTTGCAGATGCCTACCGAAAGCATCGCCAGCTTCGCTGCACGCCATTCCGTATTCTATCCACATTTCAATCAGGAAGAATTCAAGCTGAACCTGGAAGAGCTGAAAATCAACCGGAAACAAAAACTCTCTTCCGTCTCCTACGGACAACAGAAGAAGGCAATGCTGGCATACGCCTTTGCCCTGCATACTCCATACATCCTGCTCGACGAACCGACAAACGGGCTGGACATCACCTCCCGCCAAGCCTTGAAACGTATCATCAGCCGCAGCATGGACGATGAAAGCACGCTGCTCATCTCCACCCATCAGGCGCACGACTTCGAGAATCTGCTGGACCATCTCGTCATCCTTGGCAAAGGCGAAATATTACTGAACCGTTCGCTGGACGAAATCAGTAACCGGCTTCTCTTTGCCCGTACGGACATCCTGCCGGCAGAAAGCATCTACAGCGAACAAGACTTGTCGGGCCATTTCTCCATTCTCCCCAACGAGGACGGAGAAGAGAACACACCGGACATCGAACTGCTGTATAAAGCGGTGTTGCAACAACCGGAAAAGATACAGAGCATGTTTCAATGAAAATCCATCATACAAACAGAACTATGAACGCAACTTTTAATCTGAAACGCTTCCTGCTACTGGAACAATATAAAAGGAATGAGACCGGCAGGCACCTGCTTTGGTCGGCAGCCGTCGTATCGTTCATCTGCATCCTGTGCATCCTCCACGACATAAACCGCGGTGGAAGTTACTACGGCAAACATACCTCTGCCACCGAATTCTCCCGCTACGTACTATGGTTTATCCTCATGGCCCCCTGCCTGCTGGAAACAAATTTCAGCAAACACAGCTCCACTCTCGATATACTGCTGCCGGCATCGGCATTCGAGAAGTTCCTGCATATCTGGATAAAATACCTGCTGCTGCTTCCCCTATTCTGCAGTCTGCTGATAGCCTGCCTCAAAGGTCTGCTGTCCTTAAGCGGCAGCGAGTTCCTGCAGTATTTTGCAACGCACATCACGATGTTCCGGATACACAACACCCAGATACTGACCTATGTAATCCTGCATGCTTCCGCCTTCATCGGATACTTCGCCTTCAGCCGGCAAGTCCTGCTGAAAAGTTTCACCATCTTTGTAGGCTCCATTGCCGTCTGCATAGGAATTGTAACTTTTGTGGCCTCCCTCATGCCCGAAGCCAGAGCGGACGGATACTGGATGGATAACATTGCCACATGGCCCCACACCAACTATCCGCTGTCGGCCGGTGCACAAGCCATCGTGACTTTCTGCAATTATGCGGCTCCTATCAGTGTGCTGCTCGGTTCATGGGCATCGAGCTACTTCCTGCTCAAAGAAAAACAACTGTAGCCTATGGACTTCAAGACCAACAAGCCGATATACCAGCAGATTGTAGACTTCTGTTTCAGCAAGATTCTCACCCGCGAATGGCGGGCGGAAGAGCGGGTGGTATCCGTGAGGGAGCTCTCCACACAACTGGCAGTGAACTCGCGCACCGTGTTGAAGGCCTATGAATACCTCCAGACGGAGGACATCATCTACCCGGAACGGGGAATGGGGTTCTACCTCTCCAAAGATGCGGTGAAGAAAGTGATGCGAATACAGAAGAAAGAGTTTTTTGAAAACCAGCTTGCCGACATGTTCCGCAGCATGGAGCTGCTCAGCATCAGTATAGAAGAAATAACAGAACGATATAACAAACTTAAAAAAGACGGTTCATGAAGAGATACGCAAAGACTGCATTATGGATTACCTTCGGACTCCTCTTCGGACTTACGATTGTCAAAGTTTCGACACTGATGTACGAGATTTATTCCTTCATGCATTCCTGACTTTCATCGGACAGACGAGGAAAGTATAAACAACTGACATACAAGCCTCAACATCTTTCCTTAACGGAAGGAGTGGCTTTTGCATCCCTATCCAACAGTAACAGACTAATACAAACGATTATGAAAACCAAACTTTTTTTACTATTGCTTGCCCTCTCCGTACTCCGTACGCAGGCACAGAGCCTCTCCATCAAAGGACGCGTCACGGACACTTCGCAAGAGGCAATTATAGCCGCCAATGTGTCATTATGGACCATAGACTCTACTTTGGTGACCGGAGTAACCTCGGATGCACAAGGCAAGTTCACCCTCCATAAAATCAAGGCAGGCGATTACCGCCTTTCCATCTCCTTCATCGGCCTCCAAAGTGAAAACATACTGCTGAAACTGAATAAAAGCCTCGACCTGGGCGATGTACAGTTGCAGGAAGATGCCGTAAGCCTCGGTGAAGTGACGGTATCCGCCAGCAATGTGCTGCAGCGGGTAGACCGGCAAATTATCCTGCCTTCCGAAAGCCAGCTGAAACGCTCGTTCGGTGCCTACGACCTGCTGAACAATCTCGGCATTGCCCGTCTGCAAGTGGACAATCTGAGCAACAGCATGAGCGTCAGCGGTGGTGGGTCCGTACAAACCCGTATCAACGGCATTAAAGTGACAGACAAGGAGATAGCGGCCGTCAGAGCCAAAGACGTACTGCGTGTGGAGTTCATCGAAGACCCCGGCAAGCAGTACGGAGACGACGAGCTGGGCGCCGTAGTCAACATTATCCTGCGCCGCCGCGAAACGGGCGGTGTTGTGAACTTCCAACTCTCCGATTCGCCCCACACCCTATGGGGAGAGAATTTCCTGAGCGCGAAGTTCAATTACAAGAACTCCGAATGGGGCATCGACTACTTCAACAAGAACGGCAAGTATCACAGCCGCCTCGAATCCCATGAAACCTTCTATCTGGGCGACCGTACCATCGACCGCATCAAGGAAGGCATCGAAGACGAGTCTCCCTCCCTGAGCTTCATCAACAACCTGAATCTGACGTACAATCTGACGAAAGCGGACAAATATGTATTCAATGCCATTTTCCGTAACAACCTCAGCAATGCCCCCTACCAGAATGAGCTGAACAAGATGTGGGCAGTGGGCAGCACGGAGTCCATCTATTCGTACGTCAACAACCACACATCCAGCTACTCTCCGGCGCTCGACCTTTACTTCCAGCATACCCTGCCCCATCAGCAGAGCATCCAGGTGAATGTAACGGGAACGCTCATCCATACCAAGAACAACCGGAAATACAAGGAGTACAAGGACGAGAACGCACCGCTGGCAGACATCCAGACATTAGTGGACGGCGACAAGCGCTCCGTCATCGGCGAAGCCATCTATGAAAAGAACTTCAAGGAGGTGAAGCTGAGCGGCGGTGCCCGCCACTATCAGATGCGGACAGAGAATGAGTATAAAGGTTCCAACCCTACCACTTCGAAGATGGACCAGTCGCAGACATCCGCTTTCTTCGAGGTGCAGGGCAAGGTAAAGGACTTCAGCTATGCGGGCAGCGTAGGCATGACGCGCGCCTGGTTCAAGGAGAGTGAGGAAGACCATGCCTACTATACCTTCACGCCCACCGTGCGGTTGAGCTATAATCTGAAGAAGGCGGGATTCCTGCGCTACCGGTTCAACATCAGTCCTGCCATACCGTCACTCGGTTCGCTGACGGATGTGGAGCAGGCGATGGATACGATACAGATAGTCCGCGGCAACCCGTTGCTGAAAACGTATCAACAGTTCACGAACTCCTTGTCTTACAGCTATTCGAAGAAGCAGTTCAATGCCAATCTGAGCGTGCGCCACCAGTATTATGACAATCCCATCATGGAAAGCATCTTCGTGGAGGACGGCAAACTGATACTGAAGGATGAAAACCAGCGGTCGTTCCAAAGCCTGAATACGGAACTGATGGCCGGCATAAATGGCGCTACACTGTTCGGACTGAAAGATTTCCTGACGCTTTATGCTTCGGGAGGATATACGCGCAGTTGGTCGGAAGGCCTGAACTATAGCCATATGTACGATGAATTCTATTACAGCGTGATGGCGCAAGTGCAATATAAAGGCCTCTCGCTGCTCGGGCAGTTCCGGAAAGTGCAGAACAATTTCTTCGGCGAAACCATTAAAAAGAACGAAAACCAGACGGCATTCATGGCAATGTACACCCGGCAGAACCTTCAGGCGGGAATCGGTATTATGTTTCCCTTCACCAATAATTATAAAGTGGGAAAAGAAAGAATCAGCAAAGTGGCTCCTTTCCGTTCCGAGACATTCGTCAGGGAGACGGGACAGATGGTCGTGCTGCGCGTGGGTTATACATTCGAGTTCGGACGCAAGCACAAGGCAGGCAACAAGGGGCTGAACAACAGTGATACGGACAGCGGCATCATCAATATGCAGCGATAACCCATTTCCTCTGTGAAGAGGAAGCCCAACGGAGAGTGGCGGAATTATACGTTATTTTGCTTCATGTATGATTAATTACCTGACCGCCACCTCTCCTGCGGGTATCTCTGTTTAGCGGATGATGGTCACCGTACCTTCCTTCACCTTTTTCTCCTTCACCGGAGCATCGGCGGGAGCATATCCCAGGGCTGCGCAGCCATATACCTTATGGCTCTCGGGTACACCCAGCTTTGTCAAGAAAGCGCGGACATCGGGGTCGTCGCAGGTCTGCCCCAACTGGTTAATCCAGCAGGAACCGATGCCGAGGGACTTGGCTGCAAGGAAAATGTTCTCCAAGGTGCAAGCGCAATCCATAGCAGCCCACCATTGGGTAGGCTCGTTGGAGACAATGACCAGCGTGGGGGCATGATAGTAGCAGCAATAAGTCTGGCTATGTCCACGTTCCCGTGTATGAGGGTCGTCACTCTTGGCAAAGGCGCCTTTGATTTTATCATTCAACTCTTTCAGTACTTCCTTATTCTGAATGGCAGTGAAGTGCCACGTCTCCAAATGCATACCGTTGGGGGCATAAGTAGCCGCCTCAAGGATAAGATTCAAATCTTCTGCGGAAACCTGCTGTTCCATATAGGCACGGACGCTACGGCGTGCCTTGATAGTTTGTAATGTCTCGTTCATTTGTTTAATGCTGAATTCAACTTGCAAATGCAACAGAATTCTGATTAATAATTTGTTTAAATTT
>ERZ1106963.36-NODE-36-length-177103-cov-7.810978_pt1 | contig 177103 bp, 166 predicted proteins | sample MGYA00403681_ERZ1106963 | MGnify/ENA primary metagenome ERZ1106963 (study PRJEB35170, sample SAMEA104062407) | human gut metagenome | biome: human gut; feature: human-associated habitat; material: faeces | place: Denmark | collected 2012-05-03 ...
GGAATGGGTAGTGTTAACGCTTAAATAATGCAGTTTGCTCATATGCAACACTCAGATAAAATGCTGTAAACATTTGACTGCTGTATGCGGTTTCTTACTTCGTGGCTTACTCTTGCAGTGTAAACAAATCGGATCTCCTCAAGCTAGGGAGGTCTCCACAAAATGATCGTAAGCGTTCCATCGCTTCATACTGACGGGAAAACGAAGGTTCGGTTCTCCAAAAAAACGCCCGCTGTAAGCCTCGCTGTTGAGCTTCTAGGCATATTCGTACAGGGAACGCTTCGCACAATTCCGCGGCAGCCATGGCGCAAAGTCAAAGTCTTCAAAGACTTCGATGAGGTGAGGAGAAAAGGTCCCAGCGTTTTGTCGCCTGCCATACATGCAGTGCACGAAAAGGCCTGCAAATATTTCTTTTCGTGCTGGTCTCGAGGTTTGTGCTTTCAAGATCTTTCTGAACTGAGCAATTCACCTACACTACAATGCGGTTCAGATATGTTTCCATCCATATAGAGGCATCCATGACGCATTCGCTTCGTCTCTTCTCTGCTGCGGCGCTTACAGCAGCCGTCTGCGCTGTCGGCATCGCATCAGCTTCGTCGGCCGCAGCGGCCGCGGAACTCAAAATCGGCGTCGTCAATATGGAGCGTATTCTTCGGGAGTCAAAGACTGCCATTGAAGCAAGCGACCGTTTGAATGCCGAGGGCCAGCGCCGTCAGGAAGAAATTGAAGGCATCAGCCGTCGGTTTAAGAGCCGTCTCGAACGCTTTGAGAAAGATGCCCCTGCGATGGATGAGACGACTCGCCTGCAGGAGCGTCGGGCACTCGCGGAAATGGAACGTGACGTGACGCGCCGCAGTCGTGAGGCGCGTGAAGAGTTCAACCAGCGCCGCAATGAAGAGGTTCTCCTGCTGCAAAACCGTGCCGGACGCCTGGTGCAGGATCTCGCCAAACGCGAGAAGTTCGATCTTGTGCTCTATGAATACTTCTATGCCAGTGATCGGATCGACCTTACGAAGCGCGTGATTGACTTGCTCGATGCTTCATCGGACGCTCGAAAGAAATAAAACTGCAGGAGATGAGGCCCTAAGGGATCATCATCCGTCCTCGACGGGCGGCTTGGCCGTTTAGTCTCGGATTCAGAAACGGGACTTGCGGCAAGTCTTCAGCCCATTTATTTGAATAAAGGATTTTCATCATCATGATGCAGACTGCCCAAATGCTGCTTTCCGAACTCGTTGACAAGGTTTCGAAGTGCTCAAAAAACCGCTTGGAAATGCAGATGGTTGGGACGGATGTTGCGGTTTCCCGCTTTATGTCTCCCGCGGAAGCGGGCGAGGGCGACATGAGCTTTCTGACCGATCCGCGCTACGCAGAGGCCATGAAGGCGACAAAAGCCGCAGCGATTGTGCTTCGTGAACGCGATGCCAAGGCTCTTTTTGGCGAGGAGCTCCCGAACCGCACGATGCTCTTGTGCGACGACCCGTATGCCTTCTTTGCCTTTGCTTCGCAAATCTTCTATCCGGTAAAGCGCACCCCCGGCATTCATCCGCGTGCTTTCGTGGAGGAGAGCGCTTTGGTCGATCCGACTGCTTCCATTGAACCGATGGCAGTGGTGCAGGCTGGTGCCAAAGTAGGGGCCAATACACTCATCAGCGCCGGAGCCTACATTGGGGAAGACTGTGACATCGGCAGGGACTGCGTCATTTATCCCAATGCTGTCCTGCAGGCCGGCACCGTTGTCGGCGACGGCAGCGTCGTGCAGCCCGGTGCCGTATTGGGCGGCGACGGTTTCGGATTTGCGCCCTTTAAGGGCGAGTGGATCAAGATCCCGCAGCGCGGCCGCACGGTATTGGGCGCTGACGTTGAAATCGGCGCCAACACAACGATCGATCGCGGCGCGATTGATGACACCTTTGTGGGTGAAGGCACAAAGCTCGACAATCAGATTCAGCTCGGCCACAACGTCCGCGTCGGCAAGCACTGCGTAATGGCTTCTTGCGTCGGGATCGCCGGCTCTACGACGGTGGGCGACCATGTCATGGTGGGCGGCGCCGCGATGATCAACGGCCACATTGAAATTCCCTCGGGTTCAGCGGTAGGGCCGGCAACTGCCATTACAGGCTGGGGCAAGGAGCCTAAACAGTTGACGGGCTTCTTCCCAGCGCTCTCCAAGCGCGACTTCGTTCGTGCGGCGGCGCTGACTGCGCGGCTTCCCGAGATGCGCGAAGAGCTCAAAAATCTGCAAAAACAGGTCGCGCAGCTCGCCGAGCTAATCCAAAAGGCAGAAGCGGCGGATCGCTGAAAGAGCGACAATTACAGGCACTCTTTTGGCCGCGTCGGGGAAATGCACTTGTGATGTGGTATTTTCCCGCCGGTTCTGCACTAAGCTTCCCCAATTTATTCATCTACAGACCCGCAAGGAAACGTATTCATGCCGAAGAGCTTGAACATTCAGGACATCATGGAGATGCTCCCGCATCGTTTTCCGTTCCTGCTGATCGACCGGGTGGTTGAGCTCTCTGATGAACTCGACCGCGTGGTGGCGATCAAGAACGTGACGATGAACGAGCCGCAGTTCACCGGTCACTTCCCACAGGCTCCGGTCATGCCGGGGGTGCTCATTGTGGAGGCGATGGCTCAGGCCTGTGCCATCATTGCGCTTTCCCGCATTCCCGAAGAAGTGCGCAAAAAGAGCCTCTTTTATTTTGCCGGCATTGACAATGCCCGCTTCAAGCGCATCGTGCAGCCTGGCGATCAGCTCGTGATCGAAGGCAAGTTCATTCGCTCGAAGATGGGTATGGGTTGGTTTGAGGCGGTCGCCCGTGTGGACGGTCAGGTAGCCTGTCAGGCGTCGATGATGTGCGCTTGCCGTGAACCGCCCAAACATGCAAACGAATAAAGAAAGGCACCGGCGGTAAGTTCGCCTCCAATGGCGAATGCGGACGGAGCATTTCGACCGAGCGGCGCTGGGCAGTTTCCCAATGGAAGCTGCGCTGCGCCGTTTTTCATTTTTCTGCACTTGTGACCGATTGCAGGCCCTTCAGTTTCACCTAGAGCCTTGTCCGTATAATCACGAGATACAGTTGTCGTGCGCAGTGTCGTGCACTCTAAGCGGCTCAAGTGCGGTCGTCGGCAGTGAACCTGACTAATCAGGCAAACGACGCACGATTCATCCTTAATAACCACAAAGGATTCTTTTCATGACCCAGATTCATCCGAGCGCAATCGTCGATTCTCAGGCAGAACTTGCCGAAGACGTCGTGGTCGGTCCTTTCTGTCTGGTCGGTCCCAAGGTGTGCATCGGCGCGGGTACGGTCCTGCGCAGCCATGTTGTGGTGGAGGGCTCCACTACGATCGGCGCACGCAATGTGATCTACGCGGGAGCGAGTATTGGCTGCCATCCGCAGGACAAAAAGTACCGCGGCGAGGATACGCGTCTGGTGGTGGGTGACGACAACGTGATTCGCGAAAACTGCACGATGTCGATCGGCACTATTCAAGATCAGGGCTTAACGACTGTCGGCAGCCGCAATCTCTTTATGGCCAATGCCCATGTGGCGCACGACTGTCAGGTCGGCAGCGACGTGATTTTGGCCAATAATGTGGCTTTGGGCGGTCATGTCATTGTCGGCGACCACGCCATTCTCGGCGGACAGTCCGCAGCGCATCAGTTCGTGCGCATCGGAGCTTACGCTATGGTTGGCGGCGCTGCGGGCGTGCTCCAGGATGTGCCGCCCTTTGTGATGGCTCATCTCAACCCGGCCAAAGCCGCGGGGCTCAATCTTGTGGGACTGCGCCGCGCGGGATTTACCGATGAACAGCTCCGTGCGCTGCGCAAGGCCTATGGACATTTCTATCGTGAACAGCTTACGGTGAAAGAAGCTGTGCCGCTTATTGAAGCTTTAAAGAGTGACTACCCTGGGGCGTCTGATGCGCTTCAGCTCTTCATTGACTTCGTCACAACTACCCAACGCGGCTGTGTCCGTTGAACTTCAAAGTTAAGAACACTTCCTAGGAGACCCCATTATGGGAACGAGACCGACCCCTGCGATCGACAAGAATGGCATTGCTTGGCTCGCTGGTGAAGCAAGCGGCGACTATATTGCAAGCCTCGTGCTCCCGGAAGTTGAAAAACGCTTCCCCGGCACGCCGCAGTACGGCGTGGGCGGTCCGCGCATGCGCGCTGTGAATTTTCATGCCTGGCACGATATTCGGGAGCTTTCTGTGCGCGGCTATGTGGAAGTGCTCATGCACTTGCCGCGGCTCGTGCAGCTTCGGGGTGAACTCGTGCGAAGCATTTCCGAGTCAAGCCCCCGAGTTTTTGTGGGCGTTGATGCACCGGACTTTAACCTCGGCATTGAGCAGAAACTTCGTCGCCGCGGTATTCCGACCGTGCATTTTGTGAGCCCGGCCATTTGGGCCTGGCGTCCGGAGCGCATCCACCAGATCCGCCGAGCGGTTGACCATATGCTCTTGGTCTTCCCTTTCGAGCAGGAGATTTATAAGCGCGCCGGCATTGACGCAACGTATGTCGGCCATCCCTTGGCCGGCGTGATTCCGATGAAGCCCGATACGGAAGGCGCTCGCCGTGACTATGGTCTGATGGAAGATTCGCTGCCTGTCGTGACGGTCATGCCGGGCTCGCGCATTGACGAAGTCAAAGGCTGTGCGCCGGCTTTCTTCGGCGCCATCGAAAAGCTCCTGCATCGCTTCAGCGACATGCACGTTCTTATCCCGGCAGCGGACGAGGCGGCGCGTGAACGCATCATCTTCATTGCGGGGCAGTACGCCCGCTTGGCGCAGCGCATGATCGTGCGTGTCGGCGAAAGCCACCGCATGATCGAAGCCGCCGATGCAGTGCTCTGCGCTTCCGGGACGGCAGCGCTCGAAGCGGCGCTTTACAAGAAACCCATGGTTGTGGGCTACCTGATGCCGGCGCTTACCGGTCTCATCATGCAGAGGAAAGGGCTCATTCGCTGCGTATCGCTGCCCAATATTTTGATGGGCGAAAACGTGGTGCCGGAATTTCTGCAGTATTACTGCCGTGCAGATCAGATCTCCTGGGCGCTGCAGGATGCACTCACCAACGACGCGAAGCGTAAGGAGCTGGTTGAACGGTTTACGGCGCTCCATGAAAGTCTGAAGGCAGATACGCCCTCGCTGGTCGCTGAAGTGCTTGAATCCAGAGCGCTTCGCCGCTGGTAATGCCGGATCTGGAGCAGCTCCCGCTCTGCGTGAGTTGCGGATATACCGGCGCGTCCATCCCAGATGCGCCGGTCTGATTTTATTGACTCACACTCTCATCACTTACGCCCTATGCCGCGCCGCAGAGCATCTTTAGCTTCTGCTTCTCCCGAAGCTGCTCTCAGAGACAATCTTTTTTTCTGTGACGGTGAAGGTGAAGCGCATCTGCCGCTTTTAACGGCCGGCGTGGATGAAGCGGGACGCGGCCCATTAGCCGGGCCCGTCTGCGCCGCGGCAGTGATTCTGGATCCCGAAAATCCCATTGAAGGATTGGCGGATTCGAAGAAGCTTTCGGCCAAAAAGAGAGAAGCATTGGCGCCCATCATTCGCGAACGCGCGCTGGCCTGGGGCATCGGCTGGGCCACGGTGGAAGAGATTGACCGCGTGAATATTCTCAATGCCACCTATCTCGCCATGGAGCGTGCTGTGGCGGCACTGAAGAGCCGCATCGGGAGCGTGACGCCTGAATATATTCTGATCGACGGCAATCGCCGGCCGCCCCATCTGCCCTGCATGTCCGACACCATTGTGAAGGGAGATGACAAAGTGCCGGCTATTTCGGCCGCATCCATACTCGCGAAGACGGCTCGAGACTATTGGATGGCTCAACTCGATCAGAAGTGGCCGGCTTACGGCTTTGCCAAACATGCCGGCTACGGCACGGCTCAGCACCTCGAAGCTTTGAAGCGTTTGGGACCCTGTCCCGAGCATCGAACGACTTTTGAACCCATCAAGTCCATGCTGAGCGAAAAAAAGTCGCAGCATCCTTCCGATGCAGCGGCGAACCCTCTCAGCCAAGCGTGAATCATGACTTCTTCTCAGCATCTCTTTATTGAAAGCGACGCAAACCCCCGGCTTAAACGCTGGAGACGGCTGGCCTTGGAGGCCAAGGCCGTCAGGCGCGAGGGCGCGACGGTTCTCGAAGGCATTCATCTCCTGCAGACCGTGCTCGAGCATCCTGAGGTGAAGATCAACGCCGTAATGCTTCCCGAAGGGCGCACGACAGCAGAAGCCAAAGCACTCGCTGAACGTGCGGCGCAGACTGCGGGAACTCGGCTTTATGTTTTGAGCGATCGGCTTTATGACGCTATTTCACCGGTGGAAAACGGCGTGGGCGTCATGTGCGAAATTGCTCTGCCAGCTGCGCCGGCGCCGGAAAAATGGGCCGCCGCGGATGCCATCTACCTTGACGGCGTTCAGGATGCCGGCAATGTCGGAACGCTGATCCGTACGGCAGCAGCCGCGGGCGTGCGGGTCGTTGTTGCGGGCCCGGGGACCGCTGGTTTGTGGACGCCGCGCGTGCTGCGTGCAGGGATGGGAGCGCACTTTGCGGTGGATTTGGCCGAAGGCATTTCGATAGAAAAATTCCGGGCGGACTATCGCGGAAGACTCCTTGCGGCCGATGCCAGAGGCGGCGTCAACCTTTTTGAGGCGCCCGACTATACCGCCGCGGGACCGATCTGCTGGCTGATGGGAGCTGAAGGTCCGGGGCTTTCCGTGAAGGCGCTCGAGCTTGCCGACGAACGCTATTGGATTCCGATCAGCCGGTCGGTGGAGTCCTTAAATGTCGGCGCGGCTGCGGCCGTCTGCCTTTTCGATGCTGCGCGCCGTCGACTCGCGCACCGCCATTGATATATTTCAACTGCTCTGCATTCAAGGCAAAAGGGCGCATTACGGTGAGCGCTTCGGGTTGCCGGCAAACTGTTTTCCCGTTAGCATTCCGGCCTTTCCGCAGTCTCCCAGGGCGGAGCGGTTCCACCGAATTTTTTTCAGGCGTATCAGCCGTTCACCAAGACCCACGCGTTAAGGTTCAAGATGCTCAACTTCTCCTATGCCAATCCCACCCGCCTCGTTTTCGGCCGCAGCGCCGAACATGAAGTCGGCCGCGTGATGACCTCCATCCTGGGGCGTCCGGGCAAGGTGCTGGTGCTTTTTGGCGGCGGATCGGCCCACCGCACCGGCATTCTGGAGGCAGTGGAGGACAGTCTGCAGGAATCGGGCTTTGCCGTGATTGAAATGGGCGGCGTGCAGCCGAATCCCCGGATGGGATTTGTCCGCGACACGATTGACTGGGTGCGCGATCAGGGCATTCGTGCGGTGGTCGCCGTGGGCGGCGGTTCGGTGATCGATACCGCTAAGGCTGTGGCGGCAGGTCTCGAATATGAAGGGGATGCCTGGGATTTCTTTGCCGGCCGTATGCAGGTTGAGCGGGCATTGCCGGTGTTCGCGGTATTGACTATCCCTGCGGCGGGTTCTGAGCAGTCCATTCGAGCCGTGATCACGCATCACGGCACGAAGACCGGCATCGGTTCGGAACACATTCGCCCCAAGGCCGCCTTCATCAATCCGGAGCGTTTCTCAACGCTCCCGGCGATTCACATCAGTGCCGGCGTCTGCGACATGCTCTCGCACATCTGCGAACGCTACTTTTCCAACACCGCCGCCACTGATTTTGTGGATGGGCAGGCCGAAGCGGCACTTCGAACCATTATTGAGTTCGGCCCCAAAGTGCTTGCCGATCCTTCAAACTATGACGCCTGGTGCCAGATTGGTTTAGCCGGCTCGTTTGCCCACAACGGCATCTTCGGTCTTGGCCGTGAAGAAGACTGGGCGTGCCACGCGATTGAGCACGAAATCTCGGGGTGGAACGAATCCATTATTCACGGCTGCGGGCTTGCCGTTGTCATGCCGGCCTGGATGCAGCAGGTTTGCCATGTCAATCCGAAGCGCTTCGCGGATTTTGCCCGCCGAGTCATGGGCGTAGGACAGGATGCGGATGATGCCGCGGCTGCCGCGCAGGGCATTGAGGCCTTTAAGGCGTGGCTCAAGTCGATGAAGCTGCCGTTGACGCTTCAGGAGCTCGGCGCGGTTGACTGTCCAATCGAAGCGCTGGCTCGCCACTGCTGCCGCAAAGGTGCGGTAGGGCACTTTAAGCCGCTTGAAAAAGCGGATGTGGAAGCACTGCTGCGCGCTGCGCAGTAATCCGCTGATGGGATGATGGGAGAACGCATCATGGCGCAGCAAAATAAAGGCAAAGGCCGCTCGAGACGCAGCGGCTCGGGCAGCACGAAGGGACAAAACACCCTGCAGCATCCGGGAGCGGTGCTCGCACAGATCCTCGAAGATACGCCGACGGCGCTTGCCGCTAAATGGTTCAGTCTCAGTGAAGCGGAACTTTTAGCCGTGCTCGAAGGCCGCGCGCCGATGACTGCCGCGATGGCGCAGCAGGCCGGCGCCGTATTCGGCACGGGCTCTGCGCCTTGGTTAGAAATGCAGTCCGCATGGGACGCGGCCCATGCAGAGACAAATGCTCCGCAGCACTGACGGGTTTGTCAAAAGCTGAGCGCCTTGAAAAGGATTTTCTTTCAAGGCGCTCTTCTTTTAGCGGATACTTTGGCGTCCGAATTTGGGGAGCCCTGGATCAGCGCTTCAGGAGATCCGTAATCGTCATGGAAAGCAGGGGCGACGTACGCTTTTCGACTTCCGCCTGCACGAGCTTTCCGGCGAGCGATGTCAGCGTTTTTTCAAGTCCCTTCTTGGGGTCAGAGAGGAGCAGATTCATCGCCGGCTTGGGGCAGCTTTTCATGACGAGCTGCGTGAGTGTTGTCTGAGCTTTCTTCTCTACGGTCTTAATTTTGGCGGCAGGAATGGTCTGCACGGACTTAGCGGCTTCGGTGCGTCCGAGCGCTACGTAGGCCCACTGCAAAAAGGTGGTCTTGTCTTGAGCGGAAGTGTTGGCATAGAGGCAGTCGGCAAGTTCATCGGCGGCCGAAGCGGCGCAGGCTGTGCCGGCGGCGCATGTCGAGAAGAGCGCGCAGAGGCAGAACTTAAAGAGAGCGGGTTGGGAACGCAGCACGAAGAAACCTCCAAAAAACGGTTGGAATCGTTTGAGATAAGGTGCAGCGGATTATCTCGCAGCAAACCTGCCGGGAAGTATAGGTCAAGAGCGAAACGCTACACTTCCGAGTGCATCACCGCTGCGGATCACCGTCCCGCTGTGCGGAGAGACTCCCTTTTCACTTTTCCTCAAACCTGCGAACGACGCCTTTATATGTATCGCCTTATCGACAGCAGCTACACGCTTGCCGACATCGGCCGCTTTACGGAACTCTCTATCCGCCGAGGTATTCCGCTCGCTTCGGTCGTTAAGACGGAGCCCCGCGATCGCCGTGTCGTAGTGGGCGCTGCGCTGCTTTTTGTTCCAACTGTTGCATTTTCTGAGGAAACGCTCTTGCAGCGCTTTGAAGGTTTTTTGCAGGGTGCGGGCAGTTGGCTTAAGGCAGAACCGGCGGAGCTTTTGGCGTCAGCTTTGGAGGAGGGGCTCCTCGAAGCGGCCGAAGACCCTCAAGACGGTGCTCCCGCCCGATGGCGCTCGCGTCTCGAGCCGCTCCCGGGCGTTACGGCGAACCGTTTGGCCGATGAGCTTGAGGCGGCGCAGGAGATTCTCAAGCTTCGACGCGCGCGTATGCGGGAGACGCTTCAGGCTAAAAACCGCGAAGTGAATCGTCCGCCCGAACCTCCCGTTGATGCTGAGGCTGACTGCGCTTTCATGAGGATGGCGCTGGAAGAGGCACAAGCGGCCGGGATGGCCGGAGAAATTCCTGTTGGCGCCGTCGTGGTTGCGGACGGCAAGGTGATCGCCCGCGGCAGCAACGAGACGCTTCGCAGCGGAGATCCTACGGCGCATGCCGAAATCGTTGCGCTGCGTGCTGCCGCTGCCGCCCTCGCCAATCATCGGCTCACCAACACGACGCTTTACGTCACGCTTGAACCTTGTCCGATGTGTGCGGGCGCTATTGCCGAGGCACGGTGCCGCCGCATTGTCTACGGCGCAGGCGACAGCCGACGCGGCGCTCTCGAGGGTGCCTTTCGGCTTTTTGACATTCCCGGCGTGAATCATCGTCCGCTCGTGACGGGCGGCGTTATGGCTCTCGAAGGGGAAAAATTACTGACGGATTTTTTTGCCAAACGGCGCAGTGAACAGGCAGCGCAAAAAGCAGCCGAGGGGAGCGACGCGCCGCAAAATTGCGCACAATGAGGCGGTGGTGCCGCTCTAGGCGCTTCCATTTGCATTTTCTTGAAGTCGTTTTTTCATCATGACCACTCCTGATTTCGGTGCTTCTCATTTGCTGAACGCGCAATACGATGCGGTGCCGGAGACGAGCCTCGCGGTCTACCGCGGCCGACGGATTGTTATTCCGGCGCCCTCCTACCAATTTCTGACGAAAACGGGTGAAATCGATCATGCGCGTCGAGAAGCAGCGTTAGGGAACTTAGAGGCGCTCGGCGCAGTGCCGACGTTGATGGCAGGGGCACTCACGCAGGACGGCCGCTATGCGGGGCCTGACGAAGTGCGCGCGGCGGACTTTCAAGCGGCGCTTACCCGCGATCCGGCGGAAGCCGATCTGGTGATGCCGATTCGCGGCGGCTACGGCATGACGCGGCTGCTGCCGCTCCTTGACTGGGAGGCCATCGGGCGCGCTGCCGTGCCCATGGTTGGGTTTTCAGACTTCACGGCTTTTAACCTGGCGCTTCTGGCCAAAACCGGCCGCGCCTCCTGGCATGGTCCGATGCTTGGATCTTTTGATAATCCGGACCCATACATGGTTGAGCGTTTCGCAGTGGTTTTCGGTGCCGAGCTCAATCCCATCGAATGGGAGGCTGATCCCAATCTCCTCGGAAACTGGGCTGACCAAACCGAGCAGCGCGCTGCTGGGCTCCTCTGGGGCGGCAACCTTTGCCTGATTGAAAGTCTGGTGGGCACGGCCTGGATGCCGTCCAAAGAGATGCTCGAAGGCGGAATTCTCTTTCTTGAAGACGTGGGCGAATACGCCTACCGCGTTGAACGCATGCTGCTCACGCTGCTCGACGCTGGCATTCTCGCCCGGCAGAGGGCGGTGCTCCTCGGCGCTTTTACCAATGCGGACGATTCGATCCGTTTTTCGGGTGACCATTGCCTCGCAGACTCGCTCGCATACATTCGCCGCCGGCTGCCTGCGTCCATACCGATGGTGACGGGACTGCCCTTCGGGCATATTGCCAAAAAGGCGACGCTGCCCATCGGCGTTATGGCCGAGCTCTCGCTCCATGCCGGCCGCGCAGCGCTTTCTTGGAAGGAAACCCCATGACCGCAGAACCGGATCGAGAAGCACGAACGAGCGGTCAGACCACGACGCGGCGTTCCGTGATTTTGTTCCTAAAGACTTTTTTAAGTCTTCCGGCCTCGCGCAGCATCACGGCACGTACGCTGATCAAGCTCTTTCTCACCTCTATGAAGCTGATGCCGGTGGCTTTGGCCGCGCAGTGCTTCGGCATGGCCGCCATTGATGCGGTCATGAGAACCAAGCCCGAGATGTTTGAGCTGCTGCTCGTTTGGTCGTTTTTTGGCTTTGCGCAGCTCATTGCTTCGCTCGCTTTTGTTCGGAGCCTGTGGCGCGATGCCCGGCGTGTGGAGCGCGTCCGTCTGTGGATTCGGCGCTGGACGATCCTGGCTTCGTGTGCCGGTCTGCTCTGGGGAGCGGCCGGTGCGGTCATCATGGTGCCGCTCGCGGGCGTGCAGCAGTTGGTAGCAGTAGCCGTGATCGTCGCCGTGACTTTTGCCAGCTGGCCGGTTTATTCCTGCTGGATGCCGTCGCTCACGGCTTTTACGCTTTTGTCGCTCACCCCCATGACGATTTCCGTGGCCGCGCAGTACGGCGTGAGTCAGGCGATCATGGCGCTGGTGCTGATCACCGTGACCGGCTTTATTCTCTATTCAGGGAGACGCCTCAACGAAATGCTTTTGTCGTCCATCTTGAACGACGACGAGAATCAGCGCCTCGTGCAGCGTCTGAAGGTTGAGGTGAATCGTACGGAAGCAGCGCGACTGAAGACGCAGCACGAAAGTGAGCGACGTGCACAGTTCTTTGCGGCTGCCAATCACGACTTGCGCCAGCCCTTGCAGGCAATGGGCATTTTCCTCGAGATGCTCAAGCGCCGGTCAACCCCGCAGACGCTTCCGATCGTCGAGCAGCTCGGACGCACCTCAAGCACCATCTCTACCTTGGTCGAACAGGTGCTTGAAGTCACCCGCATGGAGTTTGGCCGTCTTGAACTGCATCCGGAAGTGATCTGGCTGCCGGAATTGATGGAAGAGCTCTCGCATGACTTCACGGCAATTGCTGCCGAAAAAGGACTGCGTTTTCGCGTGAAGTCCGTGCCGGCGGCGGTGTGTACGGATCCGCTCTTATTGAAGCGCGCGCTTAAAAATCTGATTACCAACGCCATCCGTTATACCGACAAACCGGGAGCGGAAGTTGTGGTCGGTGCTCGCCGGCTCGGCAGTTCACGCGTTTCGATCGGGGTTTATGACGCGGGCCCCGGGCTCACGACCGAAGACAAGGCGCGGATCTTTGAAACTTTCTATCGCGGCAGCGCGGGCAAAAAAAGCACGAGTGAAGGCTTTGGCTTAGGGCTCTCCATTGTGAAGCGCATCTGCCGGCAGCTCGGCATTGAATTCTCTATGGGCTCAAAGCTCGGCCGCGGAAGTGTTTTTCGGCTGGTGCTGAATTTGACGGAGGGCGAGCAGGTTGAAATGCTCGAACGTCCGGGAGCCCCGGCTGTTATCAACAGCCGGCTCGGAGGGACGACAGCGCTTTTGGAAGACAATCCTTTTGTCAACGAGGCGCTGAGCGCAAAGCTCTCGCTTTGGGGGACAGATGTTGTCGCCGCGCCGGCATTCTCTGAAGACTTTGTCAAACGTGTGCAAGCCTCTGCCGGCAAAACCGGCCGGCTGGTATTGCTCACCGACTACAATCTCGGCGCCGGTGAATTGACGGGATTGGAGGCTTCAACGGAACTTTCTTCGCGCTTAGGGATGAACGTTCCGACCGTGCTCTTGACCGCCGTTGCCGGTGATTTGATTGAGGCAGATTGGACTCAGGCGCGAAAGAAGGGGAAGGCAGGCCGCATGCCGGAAGTGCTGCCTCAGATTCTGCAAAAGCCCGCCGACGATGTGGCGCTCAATTCAGCGTTGGTCCGAGCGGGCCGCAACGCAGCGTATTGGCGCTCTGAAGAGCCCGTTGAGAGCGATTTGGAGGCGGCCGAAGATCCTGGCGGCGACGAAGGAAAAACCGATGGCGGCGCAGCGTCTGAGGGAGCAGCATCGTCATCCTCGGGCACGCCGGAGCCTAATGAGATCGTCCGCGGCATTTGAACGCTGCGGCAAATGAACGGCAAAGGGGCGTCAGAAGCCCTAGATTCAGATGCCGCCCTCGTTAACGAGCTTCAGCAAACCGGCGTCGTCAGAGGTGCGGCTCTGATCTTTATTGGGAAGGACTCCGGCAGGGATGATCGGGACAACTTTGCCCGTTGAGCTGGGGGCAAAGAGATGCGCCAGAACACTGTGCTGCGCTACGTCTTCAAGGGTATAGGCGTTGAGCGCCTCATAAAAAACGTTCTGAGCATCGTTAAGCACCTTGATCAGTGGACAGCCGCGGCCGAAATTGCAGGGCGGATCCTTGCAGTTGATCAGACAGTCGTCACCCTCGAGCGTTCGAATCACGTTGCCCAGACGGAGCTTTCTGGCTTGGGGGTCGAGCCCCAGACCGCCGGTACGGCCGCGCTGAGTAGCGAGCCATCCTTCCTGACTCAAACGATGGACGACCTTAACGACATGATTGCGGGTCCAGCCGATGCGCTCAGCAATTTCCGTCACCGTCGTACGGTCCTGCGACGGGCGTGCGCAGAGGTACATCAGCACGCGAAGCGACAAGTCGGTGAAACGGGTAATGTGCATGGGAGGAAATGAGCTTGCAGAAAATAAAACAACGCCGTTCGGACGCAATGCCCGGAACGGCGTCGAACGCTGGGGGCGTCAGCAGACGCACCCCTGAGCGCTGAGTGTACTCGGAAAATTAATCGGCCGAGCCGGTACCGAACACTTCCGTGTGGATGCGAGCCGGGATAACACCGATGTCCTTGAGGGCCTTGGAGACATCCTGCATGAAGCCGATCGGGCCGCAGATGAAGAAGTCGGCATCCGGATCCTGGCAGAAGTTGCGGATGTTGGCGGGCGTAATACGGCCGGCAGCATCGTAGTCAACACCGAGATGGTCGGCCTGACCCGGCTGGGTGAAGAAAATCCCCTTGGCGGCGTTGGGCATGCCCTTAATCGCGGCGTCCACTTCCTTCTTGAGCGGGTAGTGCGCCAGATTCTGCGTGGTGTAGAGGAAGTGCACCTTGCGCAGCGGATTTTCAACAGCGAGCGTCTCGAGCATCGGGACCATCGGGGTGATGCCGATACCGGCGGCGATGAGAACGAGCGGGTGTTCAGACTTGGCGTCTTCAAGCGCAAAACCGCCGGTCGGAGCCGAGAGTTCGACCACATCGCCCACCTTCACGCGGTTGTGAAGGATGGAGGAGACGAGACCGTCAGGAGCACCCTGCGTGCCGAGGACAAGCTTCACGGAGATGCGCAGCATGCCGCTGCCGGCAGCCTGCGACAGCGTGTACTGACGCGGCTGGGCGATCTGCATGGCCTTCGAGAAGACGCGCACGGTCGTGTACTGACCCGGGAGATAGCTGGGAACCGGGCCGCCGTCGGTCGGACGGAAGTAGAAGGAGACGACGTCTTCGGATTCCTGAACGCGGTTGACGCATTCAAAGGGACGCCAGCCGGACCAGCCGCCTTGAGCAGCGGTCTGCTGGTTGTAGATGTCCTGTTCGGCCTTGATGAGGATGTCGGCGAGCATGCCGTAGGCAGCGGTCCAGGCATCAATCAGTTCCGGCGTAGCGGCGGCACCGAGCACTTCCTTAATGGATTCAATGAGGTGGTGACCGACGATCTGATACTGCTCGGCGCGAATGCCAAGCGAGCAGTGGCGCTGAGCGATCTGCTTGACGGCGCCGAGGAGGTTTTCCGGATGCTCAATGTTCTGTGCATAAGCAAGCACGGCAGCGGCGAGCGCCTGCTGCTGCGCACCGCGAGCCTGGTGCGCCTGATTGAAGACGTTGCGCAGTTCGGGGTTCTTCGAAAGCATGCGCGCATAGAAATGCTTGGTGAGATCGACGCCGTGGGCCTGCAGAACGGGAACGGTGGCCTTGACCAGTTCGATCTGATGAGGGGTCAACATGAAAACTTCTCCTTAATTGAACGGATAATGTTGAAATTCTGGGGATTTTGGGGCTCTCGTCCTCTTGATTAGACGGGCCGCCTGATGTCTTGGGGACATAGTAGCACGCTTGCGGCGAAAAAGATGTATTTTCAATACATCTTTTTATTGCAGAATGTTTATGCCAGTTTTCAATGTATGACGCAAGAAATGAAAATTGGATTTTCGAAATGTGCAATAGGGAAGTTCCCTCAGTACATCCCTTCGGCGGTAATCGATGGGTGTATTCTTGCAATCTACTAGCGTTAACTATCTGAATAATATGTAAAAATTACATTACAATTAGAAATAATTAAATTCTGAAAGGGCTTGTGAATTCAATGTGGCGGCAGTTATACTTTCACCTGTGTTCGGACGGTTCGATCAACGTTTGGTGGTTTGGTTGATTTATCCGAACGCCGTCTGCCCAGCAGGCGAAAAATTTGGTTGATCGCGCATCGTGCGCATGCCACAGCTGGTCCCTGCGGCATGCGCTAACCGAAGGAAGACTTCGACGGTTTTCCTGAAAGCTGAAAACGGTGCGGGATAGGACGCGTTTCCGAGGGCATGCTCGAGAAATAGACGTTCCGGCTCCGAGAGGAGCTGCAAAGCCTCAGCGGCGGTTCGGGTTTTTCTCCTTTTCCCGAACCGCCGTTTTATTTGAGCGTCAGTCAAGGGTCTCCGAGAGGATGTGCTTCAAAGTCATGTTAGGCTTGGGGCGCACAACACCAACTCACTCGGAATATCTTTCATGCGGTTTTTCAGCAGGTCGGGCTGCGGCAAGTTCAGTGCTGTCATATCTGCAGGTCTTTCAGCCGCAGCACTATTGATGATCTCGGGCTGCTCAGTGGTGCAGGTCAATGGTACTGAGCGTACTGCGGATGATGCTTTATGCCTTGTGCGGCCTCAGATTGCGGACCCTGCGCTGCATAAGCTTCTGAAAGATCTGCTAACGCGCAAACGCTTCAAAGTGACGGAACTCGCTCCAGGTACTTCACCGAACGTTTGCCGGCAGACGCTGGTGTATCGCTGGGGCGTGGAACAGTATTACGTCCCGGCTCTTGTTAAACAGTATCCGGTGGCCTTTGATTTCTATGAGTCGGGCGTTAAAGTGGCCAATGCGAGCTTTGACCCGACACGCAACCTGATTTCTCCGCACGTGAAGTTCGTGCGCAGTTCCCGCTATTGGGCGCGCACTTTGGATAAGCTTTTTCCGGGGCGGCCCCTGGTAGGCGACTAGGATCGCCGATGCGGCTGACGAGGCCGGCCTTTCATAGGCTGATAAAAAAGCGGCGCTTAGAAACCTTCTAAACGCCGCCCGCATCACGATGGATGCATCGCAATGCACTCTGTCATGCCGCCCAGAGCTTCGGCTTCATGAGAAGTGAAGAACGGGACGGCAAATTTGTCACGCAAGACCGGTGATACGGCCGTTTTGCACGTCGATGGACATGGCCGCAGGCTTCTTGGGGAGCCCCGGCATACGCATGATGGACCCCGACATGGCCACCACGAAACCCGAACCGGCGTTGAGAATCAGACGCTCAATCGGAAGCGTAAAGCCCTTCGGAGCGCCAAGCGCCTTCGGATCGGCTGTAAGTGAGAACGGGGTTTTGGCGACGCAGACCGGCAGTTTGCCAAAGCCGAGCTCTTCAATGCGCTTGAGATCCTTGAGCGCAGCGGGAGCAAGCTTCACGCCGTCGCCGCCGTAGACCTTCGTGACAATAGCGTTGAGTTTGTCAACGATGGGCGCATCGGCCTCGTATGTGTGCACTAGGGGATGGAAATCTTCGGCCGCGGCAACGACTTCGCGAGCGAGCGCTTCGGCGCCTTCACCGCCCTTAGCAAAACCATCCGAGACGGCAAAGCGGACGCCGAGTTCGGCGCAGCGGGCGCGGATCACTTCGATTTCAGCTTCAGTATCCGTGTGGAAGTGGTTGAGTGCCACAACAATGTTCGGTCCGAACTGCTTGAGGTTGGCGATGTGAGCATCCAGATTGACGATGCCGCGCTTGACCGCTTCAAGGTTGGGCTCGCCGATTTCGGGAAGCGGCACGCCGCCGTGCCACTTCAGTGCTTTGGTGCTCGTAACGATGACAATCGCGGCAGGTGCGAAGCCGGCGGCGCGGCACTTGATATTAAAGAACTTCTCTGCGCCGAGATCGGAACCAAAGCCCGCTTCAGTGATGGCGTAGTCGGCAAGCTTCATCGCCGCCCGCGTGGCCGCAACCGAATTGCAGCCATGGGCGATGTTGGCAAACGGACCGCCGTGGACGAAGGCGAGGTTGCCTTCAATCGACTGCACGAGGTTGGGCTTGAAGGCTTCAAAAAGCAGAGCCAGCAGGGAGCCCGTGGCGCCGAGCTCGCCGCAGGTGTAGGCCGTGCCGTCCGGGCGCAGGCCCAGAACGATGCGGTCGATGCGGTTGCGAAGATCTTCAAGGTCATTAGCGAGGCAAAGCACGGCCATCAATTCAGAGGCTGCGGTGATGTCAAAACCGGCTTCGGTCGGAATGCCGTTGGCCGGGCCGCCAAGACCCGTGATGATGTTGCGCAGCATGCGGTCGTTCACGTCGAGAACGCGGCGCCAGTAGATTTCACGCAGCTGCACCTGACCCTGATGACGGGCGTTGTCTAAGAGCGCGGCCAGAAGATTGTTGGCTGCCGTGATGGCGTGAAGGTCACCCGTGAAGTGCAGGTTGATCGCTTCCATCGGCAGCACCTGACTGTAGCCGCCGCCGGCGGCGCCGCCCTTCATGCCGAAGACCGGGCCCAGAGAGGGCTCGCGAAGCGCGAGCGCAGCATTTTTGCCCAAACGCTTCAGACCTTGAGCGAGGGCGATGGAGGTCGTCGTTTTGCCCGAACCGGCGGGCATGCCCGAAGTGGCGGTGACGAGGATCAGACGGCCTTTTTCCTGACGGGAAGGATCGAGCGTTACCTTCGCCTTGTCGCGGCCGTAGGGTTCGAATTCGCTGTCGGCGAGGCCGGCGGAGTGCGCGAGCTCATTGATGGGAATGAGCTTGGTTTCCTGAGCGATTTCAATATCGGTCTTCATCGAGAAAACTCCAAAAAAGTGGAAATGGATGGAATTCGATACGAGAAGGCGGCGCGCGGTGCTTACTGTCTCCATAGAGGGCGCTCGACAGCAGAGCTGGAGCAGACATCCTGCATGGTTAGCGATGAAGAGACAAGCTGTACGGCTGCACGGTCAGCGGCGTTTGATGCACCGCTGCGGGGTTGTGCGGCAGTATGCCTCAAAAGCAGGGAAAACAGGGGACAACAGGCGCCGAAAATGGAAAAAGCACCGCCAAAACAGATTGGACGGTGCCTTTAATGAATCCTCAATGCTCAGAGCGGGTCGCCCGAGAGCAGGAGGAGGCGTGCAATTTCAGCAGCGTTATGGAGTTCAAGCTTGCGGTAGGCGCTGCCGCGGTGAACCTGAACGGTTTTTTCCGAAATGCCGAATTCTGCAGCGACTTCTTTATTGGAATAACCCTGTGCCACCATGCGGATCACTTCGCGTTCGCGCTGCGTGAGCTGCTCGAGACGGGCCTTGAAATCTGCGACTTCGGCCTGATCGCGGCGGTTGGCTTTATTGCGGGCGACGGCAGCTTCAATCACATCAATGAGACGAGATTCCTTCGCGGGTTTTTCCAGGAAGTCGAAAGCGCCGTTCTTCACGGCATTCACCGCCATGTCGATGTCGGCGTGACCGGAAACAAAGACGATCGGCAGATCGCAGCCGATCTCTTTGAGTTTATTCTGAAGCTCAAGTCCGGACATGTTGGGCATGCGCACGTCGAGCAGAATGCATCCGGGACGACGGAAGTCGTTGGCCGAAAAGAACGTGTCAGCATCGCTGAATTCGACGCATTCATAGTTCTCGCCCGACAATAGGAACGACCAGGAAGAACGAACGCCGGCGTCGTCATCAATGATGCGGATAAGTGGCTTGTTGTTGTTGCTTTCCATCACGGTTGAGGCCTCGAGAGGGTCTTGGGACTGCAGATTTTCCAAACGGGGAAAACGCGGTCGGAAGTTGATTTTGAATATTCTAATATTGTGAGACCGCATAAGTGCGCAAAATTTCCAATGCGCTCAGCAAAAATCGGCTTGAATCGATCCGCGGTGAAGTTAAGGAGACCCTTGTCATGACCATTTCAGCTCAACCTCAGCGTCCCATGCGCCGTCGGGATCGAGAACTTCCCCGTGAAGAGGCGCTTCGCGCGGCCCGCGCCGCGGGTCACGCTGTGCTGAGTTTCATCCATCCCGACACCGGAGTCCCTCAGGGCGTGCCCATTAGCCCGGTGGTGACGCCTGAAGGCATTGTCTACTGGCATTCAACCAATGAAGCGAGCCTCAAGGGCGAGGGGTTAAAGAAGGATCCGCGTGCTTCGCTCACGTTTATCGCCTATGCTGAAGATCTCCCGGAGGAATATACGGTCGATTATGCGAGCACCGTCATGACCGGCCGAGCGCATATCGTCACGGATCCGCAGGAGCGGCGGCAGGCCATGCTGGAGATCTGCCGGCGGTATGCGGGTGCCGATCGTGATGCGACATCGACGGAATATTTCGATCACGCCGGCAGCCAGATCGACGTCTGGCGCTTTGATCCCGAAATGGTGTCGGGCAAGTCTCGGAGCTGGACGGAAAAGGTTTCGCACATTCTGGCCAAGCAAGGTTTCTGAGGCCTGCGCTATAGTCCGACGACAGTTCTAACGGAAGGATTTACATAGACATGATGCTCAAACGCGCTTCACTTTTTGCCGTACTCCTTTGTGCCGGTATTGCCGCCGCAGGGTGCGCCAGCAGTCCGAAGTCGCCTGCCGAGCCGGCGGATGAGTCGGCGCAGTTTGCTCCAGTGAACTATCTCGACATCTGCCTCCTTGAAAATAATGAGGTGAAGAGCCCCAAGCTTGTTGATGCCATTGAATCGGGCTTTCGCAAGGCTGGCGCCAATGTGAAGCGCCTGCGGGCCGGTTCGGGTCCTGATGCCTGCAGCTTTGTGGTGACCTATGAGGTGCCCAACAAGCAGGGCTCCGTCAATGTGATTCGCTATCAGACCTATGAACACGGTATTCCCCGTGTAGATGCAACGGGTTCAGCCCCGCAGGGCCGCGCGCTCACGGTGCAGGCTGTGGAGGCTTATTCGGCAGAGCTCTTATCGAAGCTCGCACACAAAAAAGCGGGCGTCGAAGGCGGCCAGTCCGCAGTGCCGTCTAAAGAGTGATCCTCGGGCACAGCTGCCGACGGCTGTTGGCTGCGGGCGGTGTCCGCAGCCGAGGGCGCCGCGGCAAAAAAGGGGCAGCGCAGCGCTTTGCCGCCCGCGTCCTCATCTCTCGTACAATACTGCCCGTGCGCTGGAGGTATCGAAAGCATCGGGCGTGTCCCGCAGCGGCTTCGATTGAGAAACACTCCCAGAACCGGATCAAGTTCAGACTTGCGGCGGGAAGCGCTTCAACATCACTCCATTTGAGGACGAGCTGGAGGGGCCCCTAGTGCGGCCGTTCGTTCGCCCTCCGAGATGCGCACAGCTGACTTCAATTTCCTGATTAAGAAGGACCCACGCTGTGAGCACATCTTCAACTGACCAGTCTGCCCGGACTCCAATACCGCCCGTTCTTCCTGCGGAGGATTTGTCCGGTGCTTCCGGTGATCTTGGTCTTTTCGCAGGGCGTCTTCCGGGCGTGCGCGAATACAGCCGATCCGCCTGCGGCGAATTAGTTCCTTTCCGTCGGGTTGATTTGGATCCGACGCCCGCTTCTTTTGGCGGCGGCGTGCAGCCCGCGATTTACCTCTGCGATGTGACTGGTCCCTTTGGCGAAGGCGACGGCAGCCAAAAACCACGTCTGCGCAATCGTCCGTCTCCGGGCACACCCACGCAGTACGAGAGTGCTCGCGCGGGTGTTGTCACACCTGAAATGGCGTTTGTGGCTGAACGAGAGAACCTCAACCGCAAAGTATTTTTGGAGTCGCTCGCCAAGCTCGGAAATCCCAAAGCCCGGGCGCTTTATCAGCGTGCTGCTGAGGCGCCTTTCTGGACGCCTGAAGATGTTCGTTCGCTGGTGGCCCAGCGAGAAGCGGTGATTCCGCTCAACTTCAATCATCCTGAAGCCGAGCCGATGGCCATCGGCAAGGCCTTCTCTACGAAGGTGAATGCCAATATCGGTACTTCGAGCACTAGCAAGGATTGGCATGAAGAGATCGGCAAGCTCAGAGAGTCGCTCCTTTGCGGTGCCGATACCGTGATGGATTTGTCGACGGGCAAGAGCATTGTGGAGACGCGCGAAGCGCTTTTGCGGCGTTCGCCCGTACCGCTCGGCACAGTACCGGTCTATGAGGCACTTGAGCGAGCGGGCAGTCCCGAAGCTTTGAATTGGGAAATTTTTCGGCAGACGATGGAAGATCAGGCTGCGCAGGGCGTCGATTACATGACGATTCATGCGGGCTTGCTGAAGTCTCATGTGGCGCTCACGCGAGAGCGGCTGACCGGCATCGTTTCCCGCGGCGGCGGCCTTTTGGCGCTGGCGATGAAACTCACCGGCGAAGAGAACTTTCTTTACACGCACTTTGACGAAATTCTGGCGATTGCCAAGCACTACGACGTCACGCTTTCACTCGGCGACGGCCTGCGTTCAGGCTCTACCCATGACGGCACCGATGCGGCGCAGCTCGCCGAACTCAAAACCTTGGGAGAACTCAATCGCCGTGCGGCCAAAGCGGGCGTGCAGGTCATGATTGAAGGGCCGGGACATATCGCCATTCCGCGTATCCGGCTCAATCAAGAGCTCGAAGAGGTCTGGTGCGACAATGCGCCGTTTTATACGCTCGGGCCGCTTGTCACCGATATGGGAGCCGGCTATGACCACATCACGGCAGCCATTGGCGGCGCGATCATCGGGGCTGCGGGCACTGCCATGCTCTGTTATGTGACGCCCAAGGAGCATTTGGGGCTGCCCAATGAAGCCGACGTGCGCGAAGGCATGGCAGCCTTCAAAATTGCCGCACATGCGGCGGACCTTGCCCGCGGTATCCCCGGGGTGGATCTGCGCGATTTGGCGATCAGTGCGGCGCGCTTTGAATTCCGTTGGAACGATCAATTCCGCCTTGCCGTGGATCCGGCCAGAGCGGCGGCATTTCATGATGAAACGCTCTCGGGTTCTGGTGCGCGGGAAGCGCATTTCTGCTCCATGTGCGGACCGAAATTCTGTCCCATGAAGCTTGCTCGCGATCTTTTCGATGATGAGCCGTCTTCAGGGGCTTGAGATCTTAATGCGGCTTTGAGTCAAGTCTTGGTCACCGACAAAAATGGGTGCGGCAGCAATGCCGTACCCATGAAAACAATTCTTTCGGCCATCCGCTCATCCAACAGACGATGAGCGAGCTGCAGGCGGGCCGCGCTGTTCGTCAGTCGTTTTCGATGGTTGGGTCTGCTGCTGCGGCTTTTGCGGCATCTGCCTTTGCTCGGCAGTCCTTGCAAAGCCCTTGAATAACGGAACTTTGGAAGTCGAGCTCTACGCCGTGGTCTTCGAGCAGGTGGCCGGAAAGCGCCGCCGCCATGCGTTCAATTTCGCTGCAGCGCAAATGAAAGAGCGTTCCGCAGGCGCGGCACTTGACATGGAATTCTTCGGTGTGCGGGTCGTCGAGATATTCATAGACGGCAGCAGAATTTTTATCGACCACGAATTTGCGAACCGCTCCTTCTTCGACCAATGTATCGAGATTACGGTAGATGGTGGTGAGGCCGACCGAAACGCCGAGCTTTTTCACGGCGTCAGCGACATCCTGAACACCGAGATACTGGCCAGTGCGCTCCTTGAGGCAGGCCAAAACAGCTGCTCTTTGGCGGGTCGTATAGCGAGTGGATCTCGGCATCTTGAGCTCTCCCCCTCTGAAAATGCTTAGAGGTCTTTGGGCCGAATCATACAATTTCGGTGCTCTTCTTGACAGCAGCGGCCGCCGCGCAATCATGGCGGAACCGGCGAATGGCTGCTCGGCAGATGAGCACCAGCAAGAGTACGGCGACGGAGGCTAAAGCGGTTACGCCGCCGGGCGCTGCGTCAAGCAGGTAGGCGAAAATTAAACCCAAGAAGGCATCAATGATGCTGATGACGATGGCTGCGATCAGCGTTCGTTTGAAGCCCACTTTGAGCTGGAGTGCCGTGGCAGCAGGGAGCGCGATCATGGAACTCAGCACGAGTACGCCCACCATCGGAATGGCGGCGGCGACGGCAGAGGCGGTGAGCAGAGAAAAGGCGTAAGACCAGCGCCGGGTTTTGACGCCGGCCGCTCTGGCGGAATCTTCATCAAACGCGATGACGGTGAGCGTTGAGAGCCCAAAGCCTACCCAGAGCAAAGCCGCGGCGGTGATGGCGAGGATGCACCAGAGGTCGGTTTGGCTGATCGTCAGAATGCTGCCGAAGAGAAAACTCTCCGCGTTGCCCTTGACGAGCCCCATGGTGATGAGCGTGAGTGCAATGCCGACCGACAACGCCTGCACGATCGTCAGAACCAGATCTCCGTAATGACGAAAGACGCTGCGAAGCGCTTCAATCATGAGACCGCACACGGCTGTGAAGACGAAGGTCCCCACGACCGGATTGACGCCCAAAGCCAGTGCTGCGGCTGCGCCGGCAAGCGACGAGTGGCTCAGTGCGTCGCCCGTCATGGAGCTGCGCCTCAGCACCAAAAATAAGCCCATAACTGGACAGAGCAGCGACATAGCGAGTGTTGCGGCGAGCGCGCGCTGCATGAAGCTCATCTGCAGCGCCTCGAAAAGCGATTCAAACATGCTCAGCCTCCGAGCTTACGTAAGCGCGCTCCTCGTTCTCAATGCGCTTTTGGTATTCGGCCGGCGCATGGAGCGCCCATTGACCATTTTCGATTTCAAGCACGCCGGAGGAACACTTATAGACGGCTTCAAGATTGTGCTCTACGGCGATGATGGTCGTTCCGTGTTTATGGTTGAGATGCGTGAGAAGATCATAGATTTCGTCTCTGCCTGCGCGGTCGAGCCCCGTAGACGGCTCGTCGAGCACGATGAGATCATTGTCGCCGAGGAGCGCCCGTGCAATGAGAATGCGCTGACGCTGACCGCCGGAAAGATCGCCGAAAAGCGTATGTCTGGCGGCGCTCATGCCGACGGAGGAAAGTGCATGATCAATCGAGTCTTTGCTGCGAATGCCGCGCATGCGCCGCCAGCTGTCGAGCACTTCTTCGGCTGTGATCGGAAAGGACGCTGCCGCAGGCGCACTCATCTGCGGTACGTATCCGACACCTTGGGCTGAAATTTCGATACGGCCTGAAGTGGGTTTGAGCAGTCCCAGAACAAGCTTGATAAAAGTGCTTTTCCCTGCGCCGTTCGGACCGACTACCGACCAGTATGCGCCGGCAGGAATATCCAGACTCAGATGATTGAGCAGATAGGGGGGCTCTTCCGTATAGGAAAAGCAAAGGTCAAAAATGGAAACCATTTTCAAATTTGAAACAAAGCATGTACATCGGGTTTCCCCGTGCTTAAGAAGAGTATGCTACCACCACACTAAAAACGAAAAACGTTTTCGTTTTCAAATTAAAGGAAGGATCATGTTGAGTCAAAAAGTTTTCACTGCGGCAGCCAGTTCGGTGCTTTGCCTGAGTGCCGGCGTTGCTGCAGCGGCTCCGGCAGACGATCTTGTCTGCAAAGATGCTGCTGCTCAGGGAAAAATTGTGGCTGCGGCGAGTTTTAATGCCATGGCGGAATTTACCCGTGCGGTGGGCGGAGATTATGTCTGTGTGGAAACGCTGATTCCGGGCGGAACGGAGCCGCATGACTTTACGCCGACGGTACGCACGGTAGAAGCGCTCAAGAAAGCGGATCTTTTGATCCTGAACGGTTTTGGGATGGAGCCCTGGGCGGAAAAAACGGCAGCGGCAGCGGCCAATGATCACCTAACGATTGTGACGGCTTCGGCTGGTGCTTCGCCCGTAGAGCTGACGGATCCTGCAGAGGTGAAGGAGCACGGGGCCAATGACCCGCATCTCTGGCTGTCGCTTTCCGGAGCGTCCTTGGAGGCTAAAAATATTGCTGCGGCGCTCGCCAAGCGCGATCCGAAGCATGCGCAGACTTATGAGCAAAATGCTGAACGTTTTGCCGCTGATCTGGACGTCCTGAAGAAACAGTTCATCAAGGACACGGCCGATGCAAAGCGCCGTGCATTTGTGACGGGGCATGCTGCTTTCGGATATCTCGCGCGTGATTTTGGACTGGAGCAAAAGAGCATTGAGGATCTCTTTGCCGAAGGCGAACCGACGATGAAGACGCTAGCTGAACTAGCCAAATACTGCCGCAAAAACAATGTTAAGACCGTTTTTGCCGAGGAACTCGTGAGCCCGGCGGCGTCAAAGACGCTGGCCGAAGAAGCGGGCGCTAAGGTTGTGGCCATCTACACCATGGAAAGCAACGAGTCGGGGCTCTCCTATCTGGAGCGCATGAAGAGCAACCTCACGGAGATTGCAAAGAGTCTCAAGGAATGATGTGCAGCAGGTAATACCTCAGAACTGGACGCAATCGGAAGACGTACACTTTTACGCATACGTAATGATGCGGAAAATTTATCTGAAAGATTCATGATTTAATTTCTGCATCAATCCAAAAAGCATTCCGTTCCTCTTTTGTGCTGCTCTCCGAGCGGTGCAAAAGAGGATTCTCCAAAGGACAAACCTCATGCAGTTGAAAAAGCTCTTTGCCGCTCTCGCCGTTTCCGGCGGCCTCGTCTTTACGCTCGCCGGCTGCGGCGATAAGGCTCCGGCTGAAAAAACGGCCGCTCCGGCTCAGACCGCCGCCGTCGAATTGAAGATCGGCGTTTCGCCCGTACCGCACGCCGACATCATCAACTTCGTCGCGCCTACGCTGGAGAAGGAAGGCGTAAAGGTCAAAGTGATTGAGTTCAACGACTACGTGCAGCCCAATCTGGCGCTTTCGGAGAAGGAGCTCGATGCCAACTTCTTCCAGCATAAGCCCTATCTGGATACGTTCTCTAAGGAACACAAACTGAACCTCGCTGTGCTCACCGCGGTTCACCTTGAACCGATGGGCGTTTATTCCAAGTCAATTAAGAACGTTGCAGACCTGCCTGACGGCGCAAAGATCGCCGTGCCGAACGATCCGACCAATGGCGGACGTGCGCTGAAGGTACTTGAAACTGCCGGCATTCTGAAGGTTCGTCCGGAAGCGGGCATTCTGGCTTCGCCAGCTGACATCGTCGACAATCCCAAGCATGTGAAGATTGTTGAGGTTGAGGCTGCCCAGCTGCCGCGGGCGCTCGATGATGTGGATGCTGCCGTCATCAATTCCAACTATGCGCTTGCCGCGAAGCTCAATCCGACGAAGGATGCAATCGCTATTGAATCGAAGGATTCGCCTTACGCCAATGTTGTCGTTGTCCGAGCGGGCGACGAAAATCGTCCTGAACTGCAAAAGCTGAAGAACGCGCTTCTCACGCCTGAAGTGAAGAAGTTCCTCGAAGAGAAGTATCAGGGCGCTGTCGTTCCGGCCTTCTAATCGGTAAAGACGGGCGGGGAAAATTTTTCTCCGCTCTTCAGATGCTTTTAGCCCAGCCTTCTTTAAGAAGTCTGGGCTTTATCGTACGTATTAGCCCGAAAGACCGCGGGCGTCTTTTAGGCGAAAAAGCTCGGCCGTTCCGAAGAATGCCGAGCTTTTTGATGCCGATTGACGGAAGACTTAGAAAGTCACCGTATCCGGATGGAGTCCAGAGAACGAGGTCTGCGGCATGGCCGTCAGTTCGTTGACTTCTTCGGGCGTCAGCGAGAAGTCAAAAACGTTCAGATTTTCCTGCTGATGCGCGAAAAGCGTCGACTTCGGGATCGGGGCGATGCCGCGCTCAATGCACCACCGCAGAGCGACCTGGGCAGGCGTCTTGCCGTGGGCGGCAGCGATCTTTTCGAGCAGCGCATGGCGCAGCAGCGTGCCGCGGCCGAGCGGACTCCAGGCCTGAACCTGAATGCCCTTGGCACGGCAGAAATTGACGGCGGCCGGCTGCGCATAGCCCGGATGAATTTCGAGCTGATTCACCATCGGTTTTACGCGGGCACGGGCAAGCAGCGGAACGAGGTGATGGGGGAGGAAGTTGGATACGCCGATGGCACGGACGCGCCCTTCGGTGTAAAGCTCTTCGAGCGCACGCCAGGCGCCGGCGTTCTGTGCCTGCCAGACCATGGGCTCTCCCTGAGCGGCCGGCCAATGGATGAGGAGCAGATCGAGATAGTCCGTCTGCATCTGGGTGAGGATCATCTCATAGGCTTCGCGGGCGCTCTCATAGGAGCGGTGTGAAGCCCAAATCTTGCTCGTCAGGAAGAATTCAGAGCGCGGAACATCTGACGCGCGGATCGCTTCGCCCATACGCTGAGCGTTGTTGTAAATCTGTGCGGTGTCGAACTGGCGGTAGCCGAGTTGTATCGCTGTCTGGATGGTGCTGTCAAAATTCTCGTTGATGGGAATCTGCCACGTCCCGAAGCCGATGGTCGGCATCTTGACGTCGTTGGCGAGCACGGTCGTTTCGGTAAGCGGTTGAGTCGCTGTCATTGATCTTTTTCTCCGGCCGCAGTTGGGATGCTGCGGACGTGCAGTGAAGGCAGCGGCGCAGAAAACCTGACGTCTTCAGCGGGCTGAGGGATGCTTGTTGGGAAGGAGCCGTCAGGAATGCAGTAATACTCCAAACGAACCGGCCTCAATCGTACCCGATAAAAGGCTGATCCCATTTGATCTCAGAGAAAAGATTATCGCGATGTAAAGGTTCGCTGAGGATTATCCCAATGGACAAAAAGGCTTTTTGTGTGATCTGTCCATTGTTTAACAGACACTGCTGAAGGGCATCCCCCAGCTCAACAGCATTAAGGCTCGCAGAGCACCGCTTAAAATGCGGGTGCTACTGGCAAAAGAACACTTTTAGGCGCAAGGCATGCAGCACATTGATCCGGAACTTTTCACTTGGCTCTTTATTGGGGCTGTCGGCCTCGTTGCGGGGGTTTGGGGTTTGATCCGAGCAGCGTCGCGGCGCCGCGGCGAGGCTGAGCTGAGCCGCTTGGGCAAAACGTCTGCCGCAGCGCCCCGCCGTCGGGAGCGCATTGCTGCTCGCCGTCCGGATGTGCCGAAGGCCGTTAAAAAGGAAACCGTGGAGCCCAAAGCGCCTCAGCATGGCCCTGGCCGGCCGGCTGCCTTTCTTTTGAAGTCCGCCGACGGCCGGACAATTGTTCTGCAGCGTGCGCCGGAGGCTGAGTGTCGAGAGGGGCTCGAGCGCCTTTATGCCTGCGCGGGCGACGCTGCAGCTCTCGAAGATGAGCAAAATAAACTCGACGCAGCCGCTCAGCAGCTCGCCCTTCGAGGCGGAGCGCTTGAATGGAGCGTGGATTCAGATCTCGCTCACAACGCCTTTGTTCTTTGCTGTGCAAAAACTCAAGAAGCTCCCGCCACCGCCTCTGCCGCCGCTTTGGGGACGGGCGGTCTGCTCATGGGCAACAGCTCCGCGCTCGATGGGGCGGAGCCCCTTTTCGCTGCTGTCGAAGAGGGGTTCCGGATCGCAGCCGCCCCGGAAGGCGTGCTCCTGCGAAGCCTTAATGACTGTCTCGAGAGCGCCGAGAAGCACCTGAGGCGCCTCGAGAAACTCTCTCCTCAGCGCACAGAGGATTGGCTGCAAACGGCAGACAAGATTAAAGCGCTCGGTGAAGAGGCTCAGCGCCTCACGATAAACGGGAACTGGGCAGATTGGGATACAGCGCTGACGCTCGAAGTCATTGACGCTTTGACGCAGTCGGTTGACGAACGGATATTGAAGATTGACGCGGCGCTCGAAGCTGAAGCCGAATCTGACGCGCTGAGTGCTCTTGAATCCGCTGACACAGCCTTGAAGCGCGCTTACGGACTTCTTCTCGAACGGATCAGTGCCGTATTGCTCTTAGAGGCGCTCGCGGCTTCCAATGTTCTTTATTCCACGAACTACTGCCGCGGCATGCATTCTGCCTCCCGCATCGCTTGGCGGGCGGAGGGGTTTCCTAGCACGCAAAAAATAACGAATGCGGTTCATGCATTGATTTTGCAGACGGCTGAAACCTCCGGGCGCACGATGACGCCTCAGGAGCTTGATCTTCTCGGCGCCGTCAAGCAGGATGCAAAAATGCTTGAGGCCTTGGAAAGCGCATCGAGCACTGAACTCCAAAACGGCGTAAAGGCGCTTCAGCGGGTGATGGATCGCCGCCTGCTTGCAGAGCATCCAATTGCCCGTTTAATGATCTGCATGGATGGGGACGGCGCGGCACATTTTGCCCGGCCGCTCTAGTGCCCGAAGGAGGTCACGCAGACCCCCAAAAGAAAAACCGCCGGATTCTGAAAGAATTCGGCGGTTTGAGCAAGAAGCGAAAGTTAGAGTAGGTTGGCTGTGAGCTCGGCAACCATTGTGCTCGATGCGATCACGGGAACATCTACCGCTTCCGCACAGATATTGCGCAGCGTCTTGGAATAACCCATGCAGTCGAGCACGATGACCTCCGCGCCTTGATGAGCGAGCTTTCGTGCGGCTTCTTGGAGTTCTTCTTTAGAGGCCGTGTAAGGAGAGGCAGCTGCAAAGACGGGAGGCTTATCGAGTCCTTTCCATTTATTGAGCTCGCTTTGGGCTTGCTCAATGAGCGGCACCATAACGCCGACCTGCAGTGGGTTGAGGAGCGCAGCGAAAACGGGCGGAAGCAGTCTGTCGGGTTCGATGAGGCGCACTTTCTCTGTAGTCAGCCCCTCAAATTCGCCCGTGCAGAGCAGCACGATCGGGCTGCAGCCCGCTTTTTCGAGCTGATGGATCTTTTCCTGCAGAGCCTTGCGGACAGCAGACTTTCCTAAGACGACTGCGGTACCGTCAAGCATGCGTGAGGTGAGGAGTCCTTCACTTCCCACCGGAGCGAATTGCTTGTCCACTTCCGCTTTGGTCAATCCGTCGAGACATCCGGCGTGCACCACTTCTGTGCCGGCTGGCGCAATGGCATTAAATACCGGCGCCAAATCAGGGCGGGGAGCCTGACCGATGGTAAGCGTTGCGAATTTCTTCATGATTCACCTCTTATTTGTGGCGAAGGCCCGGAATGATGGAGGAGAAGAAGCTCAGCAGCGCGTCGCCGGCGATGAGACCGGCTGCAAGCACTTCCAGCGGACCGCGGGCATCTGGCCCCTTGATCTTAAGCACAGCGATACGAATGCCCAGACCGATCAAAACGGCCCAGCCAGCCATCGGATTGTTGATAAGAAGGCCAGTGGCCAGCAGCACGCCCATTTGACGAGACGGACCGCCGATAAACTGAATGAGGGCGCCGGGGATGGCCCAAATCAGCAGTGACTTCGCAATGTCGAAAGATACGCCAGCCTGAATAGCGGCGATATACACCTTGGCAACCGGCGGTACAAGTCCCTGCGAGAAGAAGTCCTGATAAACAAAAGCGACAACCGGGATGGCGATGAGGAAGGCCATGGAAGCAGCCAGGAACTGCTGACGGCGTCCGTCGAGTTCAAAGGCGGGGTTCTTGCCGTTGCCGCGAAGAATCCACCCGGCCTTCAGGTCATAGCCCATATCGGCAAAAGCCGGACCCGTCGCAGCGGCAAAGCCGCACAGCATGGCCAGCGCTTCCGGCGGAAAGCCGATCAGAATACCCACAAGGAGTGTAATCAGCGCTACAGCAAAGGCCGGGAACCAGCCGGAATGCATAGCGGCAAGACCGACAATCATTTCATGCACGAATGCCGCAAAAGCTGCATAGAACATGAAGGCGATGAGCCAGCCCACCGACATGTGGTGATACATGCCGCTGCCGAAAGCGATCAGGACGGAGATCAAGGCAAAACCGATGGAACCGATGCCGATCGTGCGGCCGATCTGTTCATCTTTATGTTCAGGCATTTCAACGCCGTGCTTGGCGGCATGTGCCTTTTCCGCGGCTGCGCGTTCGTCGTGCGCGTCATCCTTTTTGCCGCGCATCAGGAAGATGATCTGAATCAGTGCGACCAGACCGGCGCCGGCCATGATGCCGTGTGGAATGTAGAGCGCATTGATGTCAATGCCAAAGACCGGGCTGCTGTAGCCGCGCAGGAGAAAGCCGATGCCCAGCATGCCGAGTGCCCAGACATTGCCGATAAAGGCTGTACCCAGAGCGGCCGTCGGGAACTTGAAGAAGGATCCTAAGGCGCCAAGAAAAATGCCGATGCCGAGAAGGACGGCCTGCTTGCCGCCCTGATCGCCCGCTTTAATGGACTCCGCAGCAGCAACGCCGTGCGGCCAGGCACCGGTAGCAGGGAAAAGCTTGGTATTGAAGAGCTTATAGAGCAGGAACCCGTCGAGCAGCATGGCGAGCGCGACGCCGATAAACATCGGCACGACCATGTCGGGGCGGCCGAAGAGCCAGGGAATGGCAATCGGGAGCAGAAGCGAGTTGGCCGCACCAAAGGTGGCGGCAGAAGTGGCGCTCTGAGCAAGGTTTTGCACATGCACCGAGCGATAGTGGCCGAAAAACTTGAGCGGCACACGGGCCACGATCATCGCCGCCATAGCGCCGATGATGGCCGTGTTAGGCGTCACCCCGAGGCTGACGAGCAGCTGCACGCCGATGATTGCGCCGAAAACGCAAAGAATCACGAGCAGCACAAGCGTTGCAGGATCCCAGACCTTTGGGTGCTGCTGCAGCGGAGGAGTTTCTATTTCTGACATAGCTGTTCCTTAATGAGCAGTGACCGGATGCCGAATTCCGAGGTTCGGCATCCGCAATGACGGATCATTGTTGTGAATACGCCGGGCGCGGTATGGAATTAGTGTTGGCCGCTGCCCTGAAAGTGCGTCATTGAGCCGTAAAGCTTGGTGATGAGCTCAAATTCCTTCTTGTCGTAGAACGAACACTCGTTCTGCGTGAAGGCCTTGGCCACCTCAATTGAATAGCGCACGGCGTCATCGACATCGACGAGGTGTGTTGCGCCTGTGCCGCAGCCGGGGACGACGGTTTCCGTCGTGATGGCAATGCCGACGACCGGCACATGTGCGGCAACAGACGGCTGCAGGATGGAATTCATGTGGTAGAGCCCATTGCCGTAGGGCGTGATGTCCTGCTGAGTGATCGGGAAAGTGGCCGGAAGCTTGCCGGTCGTGACGCTCATGATGTAGAGGAGGTCTTCGGAAACGCGCAGGATATAGCCGTCGAGCACCGTGGGCGAGATGGCAATGCCGTTGTGGCAGATGATCTGATTGCCCTTGGTCGTGTCGATCGACAAAATGGCATCCATTGCCGGGTCAATTTCTTCCTTATTGAGAACGTCCATCGTCACGGGCGAATCCATGAAAGGAGCGGGCTTGTGCGGCAGCGTCGGCGCATCCGGACAAATGTGAGTGCCTACGATCACGTCGCCTTCGAGTTCATCACCGCGCACCGTCATGCGGGCGAGCTTGGCAGCAATGGCTGAAGCGGCAAGTGCGCCGTCGCCGTCAGACGTGAAGCCGATGCGTTCCGGGCGGGCACCAAGGCCGCCGAGGCGGCCGACGATGCCCAGCGTGGGAGCCGTGCCGCCCTTCGTCTTGCCGTTCTTGCCCGGAATAAGGAACTTCACGAAGTCGGTGCTGCCCTTGGCGCCCGTCACCGTCGTGCAGGTGGCTTTGACATTGCCTTCGGCGGTGACATATTTGACGACATCTTCGCCGGTAACCCGGCCGTCGTCGAGAAGATCCGCGAGTTCAATGACTTGTTTGAAAGACATGATTGAATTCCTTAGGAGAAGTGTTTGATAAAAAAGTTAAAGATCAAGCGGGCCTTGTACTGACGAAACGGCAAAATACCGATCGACGGCAGCGCCGCCCGCCTCAATGGCATCAATGATTGGAACGTTCAGATCCGGGAACCAGTGGGCAATGCCCATGGTTGAGAAACCGGTGCAGGAAAACATGATGACGTCGACTTTTTTGGCGAGCTCCTCGACGCATTTCTTCGCGCCCGCACGCCCCCAGTCGGTGAGGAGGTCTCGAGTATCTTTAACGCCGTCAATGCCGACCGCTGTAACCATTCGGTCGCCGAGAATGCTGCGGGGCACGGAAGGTACGTCGCCGGCGATGAGGCTTAAAACCCCGACACGGCTGCCCATCGTGAGCGCCATGGCTGCGGCGCAGCTTCCGGCGCCGAATATGGGGATACGGCAGACCTTGCGTGCAGCTTCAACGCCCGGATCAATGGCGCAGCTCACGAGAACGGCATCTGCGCCGTCCTTTTCGGCTCGAAGGCATTGTTCGACGATGCGCTCGACGCAGTCCTTGGCAATCTCCTCATTGGCGATGCCCTCGGGCTGGTTGGGGATGCAATAGGTGCGGGTCGGAATGCCGTAGAGCTTTTCAATGATCTTGGCGTGCTTTTCAAGCACTTTTTGATCGGTTGAAGAAAAAACGCGGATCACGGCAAGCGTTTTGGGATGAGTCATGGCAAGCACCCTATGAAAGGATTAGGAAGCGGAAGGATTGCCGGCTGTCTGGAAGCGTTCAAGCGTGCCGTACAGACGCGTGAGAAGCGCAAATTCAGCTTCGTCAAAGAAGTGCAGCCGACCGGCGGTGAATTCTTTTGCGGCTTCAACCAAGAAGCGCACGACATCGTCAACATCTTCAACATGAGTTGCGCCGGTCGCGCAGCCCGGGACGGAGGATTCGGTCGTGATGGCCACGCCGACGACGGGAACTTTGGCGGCAAAAGCGGGCTGCACAATGGAATTCATGTGATAGAGCCCGTTGCCGTACGGCGTGATGTCCTGCTGCGTGAGCGGGAATGCAGCCGGGAGTTTCCCGGTGGTTACGCTCATCAGTGAGAGCAGATCCTCACTCATGCGCAGGATGTAGCCCTCTTTGATGGTGGGTGAGAGGGCGAAGCCGCGTTTGTTGATGATGCGGTTGCCTTTAGTGGTGTCCACCGAGAGGATGGCATCCATGGCGGGGTCGACTTCATAGCGGTTCTTAACGTATTGATCGACGCAGGAACTCATAAAGGGCACCGGCTCATGCGGACGCGTGGGGGCGTTTTCACACACTTGAGTCGTTACGATGACGTCTCCCTCAAGCCGGTCGCCGCGCGGCTGCATTTTGATGAGCTTTGCGGCGGCAGCCAGCGCGGCGAGTGCGCCGTCGCCGTCCGAAACAAAACCTTTGCGGGCCGGACGGGCGCCGACGCCGCCAAGCCGCCCGATGATGCCGAGTGTGGGGGCGGAGCCGCTGCTGATCTTCCCGCGCGTTCCAGCAATTTCACAACGAATGAAATCGGTAAAGGTGCCGGGTTTATCGCCTTCGACGCGTTTGACCGAAACCTTCGCAGAGCCAAGCGCCGAGAGATATTCGGCAACCTGCGCTCCAGTTGTTCGACCATCGTCGAGGAGCTCAAGCAAATCAATCACAGAGCGAAATGTCACGGTGTTTTCTCCATTTCAAATAAAACTAGATGCTTTTACTTACTGCAGCCCGCCAGGTGAAATTGCATCTTCCTGAGAGAGAATGAGCTTTTTGAGTAATTTTTCAAGTGTTTTCTTTTCGTTTTCAGAGAGGGTGGCAACCAGCCGTGCTTCTTTTTCGGTATGTGCTTTGTGGGCTCTTAATGCGAGGACTATTCCGTCTTTTGTGGGTTTGAGTACGGTGCCTCGACGGTCGTTGGGATCCGGCAGACGACTGATCAGTCCCTTCTCCTCAAGACGATCCAGACGACGTGTGAGTCCGCCTGAGCTCACCAGAATGCGGGTCTGAATGACCTTGGGCGTGATATCGATATGCGGATTGCGGACGAGGGCAAAAAGCACTTCGGCTTCACCGCGGTTGAGATCAAACTCGGCAAGCGTTTCGTCTACAGCGCGTGCAATGTATTCGCCCATTCGCACCAGCCGCGTTACTGACGGCACGCACTTGAAATGCATGCCTGGATAGCTCGCGTCCCACTCCAACTGAAAGGTGTCGACAAGGTCGCGTGCCTCATCAGTTTCAGCGGTTCGGTTCTGATCAGTCATTAGATACCTCGACAGAAAGTATCTTCGTAGAAAGATACTAGGGATCAAAAAGAGTGGGATATACAAAATTACCCCACTGTTATTTCACAAAGCAAATAGTTTAAATGAACCTATTTGCGTTGCTGTTGTCGTGATTAAATGGCAAGCAATATCTGTGCCAAATTGAATAAATGAAGAACGTTCTCTGGCGATTTTGATTGTTCCCCCTTGTTTATAGATCGATTAAAAATCGAAACAAATCGCATCCCATATACGCGAAAAGAAACCGCCGAGTCCGGGAGCGATATGGACTTGGCGGCTTCGAGGGGAAATAGAGTGTCAGGGGGCAGTTTGCTCGTCAGGCACCGGCGCGTTCAAAGACGAATTTTCCGTCCACCATCGTGGCATCGATCTTCGTGGAGCGCAGTTCAAGCGGGTCCATCTCAAAGATATTCTTCGAGAGCACCACAAGATCGGCGTAAAAACCGGGCTTGAGACGTCCTTTGACGCCTTCTTCAAATTCGGCGTACGCCGATTCAGCCGTGTAGGCATCAACGGCGTCATAGATGTCGACGCACTCTTCAGGATGCCAGCCGCCTTCGGGCTGACCGTCAAGACGGCGCCGCGTCACGGCGCAGTAAAGATTGTCGATCGGGTTCATATCCTCAATCGGCGAGTCCGTGCCGAAGCTCATATGAATGCCGAGTTTCTTCATCGTGCCGAAAGCATAGGACGTAGAGGCCAGTGCTGCGCCGACGCGGGCGTCGACGATCTTCGTGTCGTAGTGCAGGAAGATGGGCTGCACCGCGGCCAGGATGTCGTTCTTCGTGAAGCGTTCAACGAGAGGAATGTCGGTAATCTGCACGTGATTGACGGACAGACGATAGGGGTTCTTTCCCTCGGTGCAGACCGCGTCATAGGCATTGAGCACGCGTTCAATGGCCGCGTCGCCGATCGCATGAATGATCACCGAACACTTGTGAGCAACGGCTTCGTTCACCAAGCCCTGAAGCTCATCGACAGTGAGTGTGGCGATGCCGCAGGTCGAAGGATCATCATGGTAGGGGCTGCGCATCAGGGCAGTGCGTGCGCCAAGACTGCCGTCAACGAAGAGCTTCAAAGGTCCGAAGCGGTTCATGGGCGAGCCTTGACCGGTCACATGGCCGGCCGCAAGGAATTCGCGGTATTCATCAAGGTTTTGGAAGCTCGACTGATGATAGACGCGCGTGATGGGATGATCCGCTTCCACGCGGTTGTAGGCTTCAAGCACGGTGGGCCAGCTGCCCGAGCGCAGATCGCAGGTCTGCACTGAAGTGACGCCGGATTCTGCAGCATGCTTCATGGCAGCACGAATAAGGTGCACATTCTGTTCAACCGTGCGGTTGCGGAAAAGCGCGGTGAGCTTGGCCCGGGCATTTTCCGTGAAAACGCCGTTCAAATGACCGTTCGCATCACGTTCTGCCGATCCGCCTTCAGGAGGCACAAAGGTGTCGTCAATGCCGGCAAGCGCCAGAGCAGCTGAATTGGCGGTGAGCAGATGCCCGCAGGCACGCTCAAAAATGAGCGGATAGTCTGTCGAAATATCGTCGAGATCAGCACGCGTCAGGAGACGATTTTCATCGGTGAAATAGTCCTGATTCCAGCCCATGCCGTGGAGCACCGCGCCGGCAGCCGGCTGATGCTTGGCGATGTATTCACGGGCGATGCGCTTCACATCGGCAATGCCCGAGGCATTCTGCAGACGAATATCAGTGAGTGCAATGCCCGTGTTGAGCAGATGTTGGTGCGAATCATTGAAGCCGGGAACAACCAAACGACCGCGGGCGTCGTAGATTTGAGCGTCAGCAGGCGCCTGGGCCGCAACAGATTCATTCGAACCGACGGCGCGGATAATGCCGTCAACGCTGAGGAGCGCCTCTTCAAAGTGTCCGCGGTCGACATAGACGCGGGCGTTGCGGATGAGTACAGAAGACATAAGGTCAAGTCTCCAAATGCAGAAACGGTTGCCGGTCTTTTCGAAGAAAGGGTGCTGCCTTCCTTCGGCCAAGACCGGTTGATTGCAAAACACTATTAAAGGTTCTTCTTGGCGCGTTCAAGCGCATCGTGGCGACGACGGAAGAGCACTTCGTAGATCACCAGACCGATCAAAGGAACGATCAGGCCGAGGGCGGCTGTGACCGGATCCTGCCAGATCGTATTGACGATCAGCGACAGCATGAAAATCAGTACGAGGATGATCGAGAACGGATAGAGCCAGACCTTGTAAGGACGCTCGAGCGTCGGGTACTTGCGGCGCAGGACGATGACCGAAAGGAAGGTAAGACCGTGGAAGATCAGGCCGCAGATCGCCACAAGACTCGTGAGTTCGGAAAGCGACCGGGAGCAAACGAGAATCATGGCCATCACCATGCTGGCGATCTGCGCGTTGATCGGCGTGCGGTAGGTCGGGTGGAGCTTGCCCAAGAATTCAAAGAGTGCGCCGTCACGGGCCATCGCGTAGTACATGCGCGGAAAGACCATGATGCAGCCGTTGAGGGAATTGAAGATCGCGAGCATCATGGCGGCGCCGACAATCACCATGCCCCAGGTGCCAAAGAGCGTATCGGCCGCAACCGTACCGAGGTAAAAGTTGCGTTCCGAAATCATCTTCTGGATGAGATCGTAGGGGACAACCTTGTAGACGGCAAAGTTAAAGAGGACGTAGAGAACCGCAACCCCAATGATTGAACCGATCAGCGCGAGCGGAATATTGCGCTTGGGTTCCTTGATTTCTTCGGCAATGGTGTTGAGGTTGGTCCAGCCTTCATAGGCCCAAAGCGTGGCGAGCACCGCAAAGGCCATCATGCTGAGAATCGTTCCGATGGAAGGCGTTTCTACGCCTTCGGGGAAGCTGAACCAATTGGGCGACTCATTGCCCATGGCCAGACCGCAGATGATGATGAGGGCGATCGGGAGGAGCTTAAGCACCATGAAGATGTTCTGCACCATCGAACCCTGACGAATGCCGCGGATGTTGATGAGCGTGAGGAGCAGAATGGAGCCGAGAGCGATGGCCTTTTGCGCGAGCTCTCCCATGGGCACCATGCTGGAGATGGCGGCAGCAAAGGCGAGAGCCAGTGCGGAGATGGAACCCGCTGACGACAGGAAGAAGTTCGTGATGCCGCACATGAAGGCCACACGTTCGCCGTAGGCTTCGCGCAGGTACACGTAGTAGCCGCCTGCCTTGGGCATCATGGCGCCGAGCTCCGCAAAGCAGATGCCCGAAAGGAGGGTAATCAAGCCGCCGACGGCCCATACGAGAAGCGCCAGACCGAGATTGCCGCCCGAGCGTTCGAGGACGATGCCGCCGATATAAAAGATGCCTGAGCCGATCATGATGCCGGCAAGGACGGAAATGCCGCCGAAAAGACCAACCTCGCGGCGCAGACCGATGGTTTCGGTCGAGCCGCCGGAAGCGGCGGAGGGTGTTGAGGAAGCTGCCATGATTTTTTTGTAGTGACGGATTGTTGGGGAGGGTCGAAACTGAAAAAGGCTGCGCCGCAATCGTGCGGGAGCAGCCTTCAGATCTGTAATCCGTTTGTTGCGGCGCCGCTCTTTGATAAACGCCGTACTCTGCGCGGCGTCCGTGAAAGATCGGGCGCGCGGAGACGGAAGCCGTTCATGAAGAAGCTTCGCCGCCGATAGCGCCTCCGAACGTCTGACAATGCAGCGTTCGGGAGTCATCGTCGTCTTTCGGCGATGACCAACTGACCGTCCATGCCTAGCCGGTCGTTTCGGCAGTTTGACCTTGCGACGCTCTTCCTATTTTTGGGTGCCCCCGTCGAGCGGCGTTCATTCGCACTGCGCCTCTATTCAGCATGAGTAAAAAATTACCCCCAGCGTGCGGTTCTGTCCATATTTGGTGCGGGGTAATCCAAAGAAAAGGCGCCTCTAAAAGCGCCTTTTTTTGTTTTGATCGGAGGATAGGTAGGCAAAATGCTGTACGCCGCCCCTGCGGTTATTTGCGTCCTGCTCGATTGATGCGACGCTTCCCGAAGGCGCTTTGTCCGCCGTTCTGCGCTGTCGAATTGAATTTGACGGCTAGGATGACGCCGACAAAGAATACAAAGGCCGCAAACATCAGTACGGCAGGCTGATCTTCATTGACACCGATGGCCGTTCCCATAAATCCGAGCATCCAGCAGATGGATACGGCGAATTTGGCAGCCGGGTCGAGTTTTTTGGGTTTCGCAATGACGGGTTCAGGAGCATTGGGGTTGGCCGACGACTCCATCCGCGCCAAGGCGGCTTCTCGGCTCGAATCCTGCGGCGAAGCCTTGGGCATGCCGGTTTTTCGGCGGAAGGCCGCGATCAGATCTTTGAGACTGATGCCGTCATCGGCTCGTCCGGCAGCGTTTGGCGGCAGACCGATGTGGTGATCGGCCGTCATGGGCGGCGTGATGCCGTCAAGATTTTTCTGCGAGCTGGCCTGCAGCGATTCGATGTAGTCCACAAAGTCGCCGTTTTTAGGTTCAAGGTTGAGCGGGTCTGACGGCATGCAATGAACTCCTTCCTTTGCCTTTGGCCCGACGGATGAGCGAGCCTGCGGCAGCGTTCCTACCGATGATGATAGCGGATCCGCTCTTATTGTTCGGATATTCGCGAATGCAATGCAAAAGGCAGGCTGGACGCTGCTGCCGTCCAGTCTGCCTCTGAGTTAAATAAAGGGGAAAAACAGATTTTTTAGTGTGTCAGGCAGCAGCCGTCTGAACGTGCGTCTGCGGCGCAGTGCCTGCGGTACGATCCACTTCCGCCGCCATGCGGTCGAGTTTGGGCTTCACACGCATCAGACGCATACCGTTGGCAACCACGATGAGGCAAGTGCCCGTATCGGCAAAGACAGCCATCCACATCGTCGCGAATCCGCTGATGGCGAGGATCGTGAAGATGATCTTGATGCCGAGCGCGAAAGCAATGTTCTGCACGAGCACGCTGTGGGTCATACGCGAGAGACGAACGAGCGTTGCCACCGACGAAATGCGGTCGTCCATCACGGCAATATCAGCAGCTTCAATCGCGCTGTCGGTCCCGCGAACGCCCATGGCAATGCCGATGTCGGCTTGTGCGAGCGCCGGAGCGTCGTTGATGCCGTCGCCGACCATCGCCGTAAGACCTTGTCCCTGAAGCTCACGAATGCGTGCAAGTTTGGCTTCAGGAAGCAGGTCAGCATTCACGTTCTCAAGTCCGAGCTTGCCGGCGAGCGCATGTGCGGCGCGTTCATTGTCGCCCGTGAGCAGCCAGGGCGTAATGCCTTCGGCTTTGAGCTGGGCAAGACCGCTTCGCGTATCAGCCTTGATTTCGTCAGCCATGACAAAGACTGCCAGTACGCCGAAGGTATCCGCGAGCGCTACGCTCGACATGCCGTTTTCGCTGGCTCGATTGAAGGCGTCGGCGACCTCATCCGAAGAGAGTCCCCGCTTGTCAAGCGCTGCGAGGTTAAGGAGTGATGCACGTCCCGTTCCGATGCGGCCGGTGACGCCTTCGCCCGGAAGCGCCGTGAAATCTGCCACCGGCTGAATCTCAGCGTGTTCTTTCTTGGCTTCACGGACAATGGCAGCCGAAAGCGGGTGCTTATTCATGGCGCCGAGGCTGGCGGCGAGTGAAAGTACCTGTTTGCGGTCGGCGCCGCCCAAAAGCGTGATGCCGGCGACTTCAGGCTCACCCTTCGTGAGCGTGCCGGTCTTATCCAAACCGATATTGGTTAATTTGCGCGCTTCCTCAAGGAAGAGACCGCCTTTAATCAGCAGGCCGCAGCGCGTCGCAGTAGCGAGCGCCGATACGATGGTGACCGGCGTGGAAATGACGAGTGCGCACGGGCAGGCAATAACGAGCAGGCAAAGTGCCTTGTAGAGCCAGCCGAGCCAGTCGCCGAGGAAGAGCGGCGGCACGATCGCAACGCACAAAGCCACCACGAACACAATCGGCGTATAGACCGCGGCAAACTTGTCGACAAAGCGCTGCACGGGCGACTTGGAGGACTGAGCATTTTCAACGGCTTCAATGATGCGGGCCGTCAGTGACTGGGAAGCGGCAGCCGTCACCGTGACTTCAATCGTCGACGTCAGATTCACCGTCCCGGCCCACACCGTTGCCCCCGGTCCTTTTTCTGCCGGCATGGATTCGCCCGTCACCATGGACTGGTCGAGCGTTGTAGTGCCTTCGACAATCTTGCCGTCAAGCGGAACGCGGTCGCCCGGCGCAATGCGCACCTGCGCACCAGGGCCGACGGACTCGACTTTCATCTCAACATACTTGCCGCTGCCCTGCGCGACGAGCGCCTTTTCAGGCGCAACACTCATCAGGTCGCGAATCGAGCGGCGAGCTCTTGTCATGGAAAGCTGTTCAATGGCTTCGCTGATTTCAAAAAGAACAAGCACCATGGCTGCTTCCGGCCAGGCACCAATAAGGACACCGCCCGTAACGGCTACGGCCATCAGGGTGTTCATGTTGAGCGTGCCCTTCATGACACTCTGGATGCCTTTTTTGAAGGTTGTGAGTCCCACCATGAAAATGGCCAGGACGGCAAGCGCAAGGGTGATGCCTTTGACGAGGAATTCGTCAAGCGTGATGTAGCCGTTGTCGGCAGCCACCTCAAAGAATTCGCAGCCGAGCGCAATAATCAAGGCGAGGATATAGCGCTTCCAGGGGGTACGGTCTTCAAAGACGGTTTCCTGTTCACGCGCCTTCATGACGGTCGATTCATAACCGGCAGCACTGATCGCAGCCTGTGCGGCAGCCGCAGCGGCCGCTGGCACCGCAATGGTGCGGTTCATGACGTTGATTTCATAGCCCTTGATGCCGGCGGCATTGAATTCGCGTTCGATTTCGCCCGCCTCAACCGGGCAGTCCATTTCCGGAACAGAAAGAAGCGTCTGCCCTTTGGCTGTGCTCGCGGAAGCTTCGGCTTCCAGAGTGCCCTCGTATCCCGCAGCCTTCACGGCGGCCAGCACGCCGTGGGCGGTATCGCCGCTCGTCAGAATGCGGCGATTCATGATGTCGATTTCATAATCGGCAATGCCGGCTTTCTTGAGTTCGCGCTCGATTTCACCGGCTTCAACAGGACAGTCCATTTCCGGGACTGCAATGCGGACGCGATTGTCGGCTGCCGTATCCGCAGCATCGATGGAACCTTCATAGCTGGCCGAGCGGACAGCAGCCATGACGCCTGATGCAGCGGCAGGGCTCGTCAGAATGCGGCGGTTCATGATATCGATCTGATAGTCGGTGATCCCTGCTTTTTTGAGTTCGCGCTCGATTTCACCGGCTTCGACGGGGCAATCCATTTCCGGCACCGTAATGCGTACGCGGTCAAAGCTAGGATCGTCACTCCAGCCGCTCGAGGCTGCGACGTCAAAAGACTGGCCGGTCTTGCTTACTGCGGCAAGGATGGCGTTTTTTTCAAGGGGAGAGCGGTCTGGGACATTGATCTTCACGCGGCGCACGGAATAATCCGGCACGGCACGAATGTCGCTTGAGAGCGCTGCGAGGGCGTGCTCCACCGGACCGAATTCGACCGGGCAGCACATGTCGGGGAAATGCAGGGTAAGCGTTTTCATAGTTCTGACAATTGATGAGTCATCCGTATCGGACGACTGTGTTTTCCGTTTGATGAGCATTTCACACCTTGAAGTCGTTACAATGTCAAGCACTTTTTTGAAGGCAGTTTTCGACCGTGGCGCAGCGCTTCTTTTAAAGTAGTTTGCAGGCCAAGGCCGGCGAGCGCACTGTCGCTTGCACAATTACTTTCACGGAGTCCTTATGCGCATCCGAGAACTTGCAGAGTTAACGGGGAATACCCCGGAAACGATCCGCTACTACGAAAAGCAGGGGCTTTTGCCTGAACCGCGCCGTGAGTCCAATAACTATCGTCAGTACGGTCAGATTCATGTGAATCGGCTCGATTTCATCAGGCACTGCCGTAATCTCGATATCGGACTGTCTGAAATTCGAGAGCTTCTTGGAGCGCTTGATGAAGGCAGCCGAGAGGGTGCAGAACTCGCCCATAAGCTTATTCATCAGCACATGGAAGCCGTCGACAGACGCTTGAAGGACTTGCGGGAACTGCGCCGTCATCTGCTCGATCTGGAGGCGCACTGTCAGGGCAAACACTGTGATGCACGCACTTGCGGAATCCTTGCTGAACTCCAGCAGCCAGAGCCGGACTGTCCCGGACATGCAACGGCACTGCCCGGCCGACGAAACAGTGACGCGAGCGAATCGCTTCGCTGATCAGACCGTTTTTATGTTTTCTGCTTTTTTCCCCGTTTGATATGACAGAGTTTTTCAACGTCCAACTTTCCTCCATGGGTATGGGCCTGATGGTGCTGATTCCCGTTTTGCTGGCGCTTTTCTTTTGGGTGATCGGCCGCGTTGTACCGCCGGCTCGTCGTCCTGCCGGACGGCCTGCAGGACTGGGCGGACTGCTTTGCGTTGTGCTGCTTATCCTTTCCGTTAAGGCGGCACTGTCGCTCTTTGAGCTCGGGCGTCAGGCGGGGGAAGCTGCCAATGTGCTTGCCGTTTCCATTGATTTTGTCGGTCCTGTTTTGAAAAGTTTGATTCCGGCGACCGTCAATGCGATTGCTATTCTGCTGGCGCTTTTCCTTTTGGCTTTCGGACGCCGTCGATTGACGCTCTTTACGGCGCTCGTCTGCGTCTGGATAGCGGGGCCAGCTTCTGACGGTCTGAATGCCGTCATCCTCGGTGTTCCTTACAACATGTCTTCAGGTTTTTACGGCATTTCATTCTTTACGATTCTGGTGACGCTTTACCTGCTCTTTTCCGAGCGTTCAGCCAATACCTACGGGCTGCATGGCCGCACAGCGCCGGAGAATCCCAAGGCCTAAGCGGCGGCCGGGCGAAAACAACGTATCTAGAAAGAATGCAGGATGCCGGCTGACGCCGGCAAGGCCTAAAATATCGGTTTTCCCGCAGAAAGCGCATGCGGCAGTACGTCCTCATCGATCAAGAAGGATGCCTGCCGCTTCTTCATTCCCCGCTTTCACTTTATTTGACAAGAGGCACTTCACCAATGACCCAAGCCGTGCTCATCCGCAATGCGGATCTCTATGCTCCTGAACATGTCGGCATGCGTGACATTCTTATCGCCGGCGGCAAGATCATCGCCGTGGAACCGCATCTTGAAAATGTGAATATCCCCGGGATGGAAACGGTTGATGCAGCGGGTCGGCGCGTGACGCCGGGCCTGATCGACCAGCACATTCACGTCACCGGCGGCGGCGGCGAGGGCGGTTGGGCAAGCCGCTGCCCAGAGCTCAATTTCTCCTCCTTGGTCAAAGGCGGTGTGACGAGTTTCATGGGCGTGTCCGGCACCGACAGCATGTCGCGCTCAATTGAAAATTTGCTCGCCAAGGTGCGCGGACTTACCGTTGAAGGTGCTTCGGGCTGGATGTGGACGAGCAACTACGCTTATCCGCCGGCGACCATCACCGGATCGGTGAAGGGAGATCTCTTTGCCATCCCCGAATGCTTGGGCGTCAAGATTGCTATGGGTGACCATCGCTCGTCTTTCCCGACCGATCAGGAAGTACTACGGCTCCTTTCAGAAATCCGCGTCGCCGGCATGCTTACCGGCAAAACAGGCTTTCTGCATGTGCATTGCGGTGATTGGGGGGATGCGATTTTTGACCCGCTTGAAGCTGCAATTCCGAAGGGCATCCCGGCCAAGCATATGCGTCCGACGCATGTTGCCCGTCATCCTCAAGTATTTGAACGAGCCTGTCGCTTTGCAAAAATGGGCGGCTTTATCGATATCACCACGGGCGGCGGCTGCTGGATGGGATCCGCTGCGGACGCGCTTATCGCGGCGCTCGAAAAGGATGTTCCGCTCGACCGCATCACGTTTTCTTCAGACGGTCAGGGTTCGATGCCGCGCTTCAACGAAGCCGGCGAGATGGTGGGCTTTGGCGTTGGCTCCATTGACTGCGACTTGGAAGCGGTGCGCTCTACCGCCGAAAAGATTGGTCTTGACAAAGCGCTCCGTCCGATGACGGCAACCATTGCCGATGCACTGGGATTGGCTGCCAAGGGCCGAGTACAGCCGGGCAAGGACGCCGATCTGCTGATCTTCGGTGATGAGCTTGAGCTTGCCGACGTCTTTATGAAGGGGCGCCGCATGATGCAGGACGGCAAAGTGATCGTGAAGGGCGCTTTTGAAGCGTGAGCGGCCTGCTGCAGTCCATCGTGACCGCAATAATCCGGCGTCCAAAGCGCCTTGCTTCCTAACCGGTCTCTAATCCGGGAAGCCTTACGGACGCCAATTTCATAAAGCAGCGTGAGCAATATCACGCTGCTTTTTTTATTTAACGGGCGCCCTTTTTGAAGCAGTTGCGTATCGACGCCTTTTGGCGCTCAAGGAGCAATCCATCCATGATCAGGTTTTTTGTATGCCGACAGAGCAGCAAAAAACACTTTCAGCAGCGCCGCAAGTTTCAAATATACCGGCATACCAAAAAATATTTTTAACTGACCAGTAGTTCGGGTTTATGGAGAAGCGGATAACGGAATATACGTATAGCCTTTTACTGAATTCATTGTTTACCAATGTGTTTATAGGTATATTTATCTAGATGTCTACTTTTTCGATCATTTCACATAAGCAAAAATATTGTTACTTATTGTAATCAACCCTTTCCAGCTGCAATAGCACTCCATCAGAATCCCAGCACTTCGTTCAACTTTATGAACGCTCTCAACAACTACCAAAGGGAAAGCAAATGGAATTCGTTGAGCTTGTAATACTGCTCATCGCCGTGCTGCTGATCTGGTTTAGGCCTGAGCATGAAAAATTAGCTTGGAGACTGACCATCGTCGGCTGGCTCATGGTTGTACTCATGTACGTCGGTCACGTGTCGACGAGCATTCTCGGCGTCCTCAATCTCTAACCATCGGAGATCTGCAAATGGTTGACTACTCCAAGCCGATCACCGACGGCGATATCAAAAAAGCCAAAACCTGGTATGACATCGTCTGCTGGGGAGGCTTATTAATTGTTCTTCTCCCGGTCGGTATTGCCAACCTCATTCTTGGCTACCTGATGGGTGACAGCCCCTGCACGCTCTGCTGGGGACAACGTGAGCAAATGGCCTTTATCGGCGTCGTGGCACTTTTCATGGTGCGATATGGTTTCAAGCCAAAGTATCTGGCGACCATGCTTGTAATGGCTGCCGTCGGTCTTTGGTCGTCCTTCCGCCATCTTGGCAATCATGCCGCTCGCGATGTGGGACAGGGCTTCGGTCTTGAAATCATGGGACTTCACACTCAAATGTGGGCGGAAATCGTCTTCTGGTGTGTGGTGATGCTTTTCGGACTCGCACTTTTCCTTGCTCCGCGTTTTGATGCACTCATCGCGGAATTCAAAGGCAAACGGTGGCGTCCGACGACTGGCTTTATGCAGATCGCCTTCGGCATTGTCTCCTTCATTCTTGCTTCGAACGCTTTTCAGGCGGCTTGGACGACCGGTCTTCCGCCAAACTGGGGGCAGGGAGATCCTTGGCGCTTTTCGTGGAATCCGAAGTACATTGTTTGGTCTTCGGACAGTTGGGAAGGCATGTTCTCGGGTTTTAATTTCCTCGGCAAACGAGATGTGAAAGAGCCTGACTTTGCTTATGCCCCCAACGCTGAACGCCTCGGAATTAAGTTTGAGCACAATGCCGCCAATGCGCCTGTCGCACTCAACGGCAGCCTCAAAATTGAAGAGACCCGCGCAGTGCCGGGCATTTCGGCCAAACTTAATACCATCGCCAAAATTCGAGGCGAGTACGTCGTTGCTTCCAAATATGATTTTTGGTTCCTCAACGCCGACCTCTCACCCAAGTTCCATGCTGCTATGGATCCCTGGTTCTCGGCCAATGTGCTTGACTTGGTGGGTATTACAGCGTTGGACAAAGACGCTTATGTGCTGATGGGTTCCAACAAGTCGCTTCTGCGTGTTCGACAGAATCCGGAGGCCGATGATGTTCAGGGCTGGCCCAACTTCACTGCCGGGCGCAGCCACATTGAGGCTGTCGGCGGTCTTGGCCGAGCTCGAATTGATACGGAACGTGCGAAGTTCTCGTACATTCATTCGAGTGCTACCGATGGACGCTATGTCTTCATGGCTACCGTGCCTGACAACAAGAATAAGAAGCAGTTTGTCATCAGCAAGGCGCTGATGAAGGACTGGATGCTTTCAGGCGAGTTTGTCCCCACAGCCGAGATGCTTAAGAAGGATCGTTCTCTTGGCGAACTTTATGTGACCGGTATGGTCTATGAAGACGGCAAGCTCTATGCTGTGTCCAAAAACTGGAACGTACTCGTTGTTATCGATGTGGCACAGGAAGCTGTGGTCGAAGCTTGGGGACTGCCTGAGGAATTAACGGATATTCGCGGCCTGGTGAAGGATGGCAGCACCTTCGAGGTGATTGACGCCAACCGTGTCGTGAAGCTGACGATGTAAGCGTTTCACGCTCTCCGGCAAGTCTCTGCGGCTAACCCTTTTAGGGTTGATGCAGAGGGGCCCGAACGACTCGAAGGAGCTGCTTTTTTGCGGTTCCTTCGGGTCGTTTTATTTTGGCGCGTGAATGTTTGCAGTGCAGTCGGAGACAATCAGACTGACGGTTAAAATGACCAAAATAGATGGAATGCTTTTTCTTTGAGCGAATGCTGTATGTCAATACCCGAAAATACACCGCTCCTTACGGCTCTTCGCCGCCGGCAGCTCTTGAATACGCTTCGAAACTTGGCCGGGTTCGCGGTGGCTCGTATGCGAGAGGCGCAGCTTCAGGAAGTAGCGTCGTCAATGACATTGACGACGCTCCTTTCGCTTGTTCCGCTCTTGGCTGTCTCGCTTGCCGCTTTTGCAGCGTTCCCGAGTTTTTCTGAGACGCGGGCAGCGCTCGAGGAAGCGGTAATGTCAGTGCTGCCGCTCTCCTACAGTGAAGTGATCATGAAGTACTTGAAGGTCTTCAGTGACCATGCTTCCGGCCTTGGTGCTTTTGGTCTGGCTGGTTTGGCACTCACTGCGCTCCTGATGATTGACAAGTTCTTCGTGACAGTGAACCGCATCTTTCGCGTTCGCCGCATGCGTTCGTGGGCTCAGCGGGCGATGATTTACTGGGCACTTCTCACGCTTGGGCCCATTGCCATTGCGCTTTCAATCACGCTTTCAACGCAAGCCATCCGCATCGCCGCAGGGGCAGCAGGGACTGGGGGGCTGCCGGGCTGGCTTTTCGCACTTATTCAGATCATCCTGCAGACCATTGGCTATGCCATTCTCTTCAAACTGGTTCCCAACTGCCGTGTGCCGTTCACGCATGCGCTGACGGGCGGTGCTGCTGTCGCTTTGGCCGGGCAGGTATTCCGCGAGGCTTTCGAGTATTACATCACCGCAGGGACGCTCTCTTCTATCTACGGCGCCTTTGTGGCCTTTCCGGTATTTTTGCTCTGGTTTTATATTGCCTGGATGCTTGTTTTCGCCGGGGCTGCGATTACCGCGACGCTTCCGCAGCTCACTTCCGGACGATTCGCTGATTCATATAAGCTCGGAAACGATTTCCTCACAGGGCTTGCGCTGCTTCGCGAACTCACGAGCGCTCGAGCGTCGGGATCTCCCTGTGTGTCTGAGCTGGCGCTTTCTCGTGCAGTGGACAGCTATCCTCAGGGGATCGAGCGCATCCTTGTGAAACTCTCCGAAAAAGGCTACTGCGCCCCGGTGGTGCTTGACGAAAAGCGGCGGGAAACCGGTTGGGCGCTTTTGTGCGATCCGGAGAAAAAAACGCTGGCCGATGCCTTTGCCGTGCTGCTGATTGATCCCTGCAATGGTCTGGTTCAGCCGGCCCAGCCGAATGTCAATAAACCGGAGGGCCCGCTTTTCGCATGGTACCGCGAGTTCCTGCGTGATCCGATGATTGATCAGCCTGTTGCTGAACTCATCGAGCGTTTGCCTGTGACAGATGAAAAGATGCCGACTGAACCCCGCAGTCATGAGCCGGTGCTGCTTGCCGACGGAAGGTCTTCCGAGAGCAGATCCGCTTAAGGTTGACTTGCTAGATTGGCGTGCAGAAGAAAATGAGCGGCATAGGGCCTCAAATGGGCAAGCGTGCCGCCGATCGTATTTAGGAGCATCTTGATGACCCAGAATTTCGCCCGTGCTGCTTTGAGTGCCGCACTTTGTTCTTCGCTTTTAATGGTTTCTGCGCTGGTTGCTGCCGGCCCCATTGAAGACGGCGTCAAGCTTCTTGAAGCGCAGAGATACGCTGAGGCGACGAAGCTTTTCCAAAAGGAAGCAGCTAAGGACAACCCCAGGGCGATGTACTACTTGGGTGACATGCTCAATCAGGGACTTGGTACGCACCGTCAGCCGCTCAGCGCTACCGCCTGGTGGGAAAAAGGCGCCTATCTCGGTGATGTTGACTGCCAGCTTGCGCTTGCCTCGGCCTATCGTGCCGGTCTCGGCGTCAAACTCGATCCGCGTCAGGCGCTGATTTGGGACCGTGTGGCCGCCAAGCACGGCAGTTCGGAAGCCATGCGCAACATTGGAGATTATTTTGCTCAGGGCAACGGCCAGGAGGTTGACTTCAAGGAAGCGGCTAAATGGTACTGGCGCGGAGCCAACGGAGGCTTCCCCGGTGCTCAGCGTGCATTGGCTCAGCTTCTGATGACGGGGGACGGCGTGGATAAGGATCTGGCAGCGGCGTATGTACTGATGCGCGCTGCTTCACAGGCTCAAAAAAACTATGCTCCAGACCGCAATGCAGCGGCAGATGCCCGCGTGCTGCGCCACGAACTGTCCGCCGATCAGCTGGCCAAAGCGGAGAAGCTGACGAAGGAATCCGTGCTGGAGTCGCTTAAGGCTTTGGGGGCCGGTGACTAAAATCAGTCGTTTACATTTCAGCATCCGCGAAACAAAGCTTTCGCGGACGCTGCTGAAAGGCCCTAGGACCGCTTTAAAGTGCGCCGGCGCGGCGCTGCAGACGGTCGAGCACGATAAAAATTAAAAGCGTGAAGGCTGAAAGCAGCAGGCAGAGCGTGGTCGCAACATCAAAGTCTGCCCGTGAAACCGCATTCCAAATCTCAAGCGAGAGTGTATTGGTGCGGTCGGAAATGTTCCCGCCTACCATCATCGTGATGCCCACTTCGCCGCTTGCGCGAGAAATGCCGAGCAGCAGCCCGGAGAGAATCTGGCCGCGTACAAGCGGCAGAGTAACTTTGCGGTAGACGGTGAGCGGCGGTGCGCCGTGCACGCGCGCAGCAAATTCAAGCGCTTTGAGCTGTTCGCTTGCAAGCGCTCCCTGAATCGGGCGAATGACGAGCGGCAGTCCCGCGATGAAGGCAGCCAGATAGACCGCCCAAGGCGTGAAGACGATTGAAATGCCGACCGCATCGAGCATGCCGCCCAACGGGCCGCTCCGTCCGATGAGTAGCAGCAGAAGGTAGCCTAATGCAACAGGCGGAAAGACAAGCGGCAAGGTAACGAAAAAGCTCAGTGCCCGCACGCCAACGCCTTCTCGCCGGGCGAAGAGCCAAGCGAGCGGGGGTGCAAGCACGAGAAATCCGGCTCCCGCCACCAGGCAGGTCTTTGCCGTGAGCATGACGGCAAAAATAAGTTCCGGCGACTTCAGTGCCGAGAGCCAGCTTTCTGTCACGATTTCGGTCTCCCTCTCAAGGAGGCATTAAGCCTAAAGAAGGGATTAACGAGAAACACCAAACTTCTCGAGAACCGCGTCGGCTTTGGGGCTCCCCAGCCAGGTTAAAAACGCTTTGACGTCATCGGCTTCGCCCGCTGCGCCTTTTACCGGCTGAGCAGTCATGCGAATAGGTTCATAACCTTCTTTCACAGCGACAAAGCCGCCGATCTTGTCTTTGCCTTGACGAGCTGCGAGGAGATTGACAAAGCCCGCATCCATCTCTGCGCGGGAGACATATGACATCACCTGAGGCACCATTGAAACCACATTGAGCTTCCCAGCGATTTTTTCTGCAAGTCCGGAACCATCGAGGTATTCCTTGGCTGCGCGTCCGTAGACTGCGGCCTTCGGGTCGGGCATCGCCACGCGTTTGACGGCATCGCTGGTCAGATCTTCGGGTGATGCGAGCGTCAGGCCTTTGCGCCAAATGAGGATCAGCGGCGTATCGCCCAAACGGACCCCGGCATCAGCATTCAGTGCTTTTGTGAATTTTTTGAGACTCGTAGCATCCGAAATAACGACTGTAACCGGACTGCCGCTTTCAACCTGAGCGAGCATCTGACCGATGTTGCCGCCGAAAGCCTTTTCAACTTTTGCGCCGGTGTCTTTTTCATATTGGGCGGTCAGTGCCTCAACCATTTTGATATAGCCGCCGCCTGTCGTGACGGTGACCTGGGCTTGTGCTGCGCCGGCAAGGGTCAGAGCGGCAGCGGCAGTGATCAATGTAGATGTGAACAGCTTCATTGTCTGTGAACTCCTCTAATTATGGGAAGCGGCCGTGCGGAGATCCATTTCTCGCAAACGGCCAGATTGAAGAAGAAATGCGCGTCGGGCGAGCCGCCGCATCTCCTCTTCAGAATGGGTGATATAAAGAATCGGAACATCGAGCGTTTGTGCGGCACGTTCGATGAAGCCCATCAGCAGACTGCGGCGCTCAGGATCAAGGCTCGAAAGCGGCTCATCGAGTATGAGAAGCGATTCAGTTCCCATCAGTGCGCGAGCCAGTGCAACGCGCTGTCCTTCACCGCCGGAAAGGCTGCCAGGATGACGATGGAGAAGCCGTTCAAGGCCAAGGATCTCCACCACTTCTGCGAAATCAACTCGCGGTCTGCGCCTGCCGGCCGTCTGAGGAAAACGAATATTGTCTTCGACAGAGAGGTGCGGCAGAAGACGGGGGGCCGTTTGAAAAACGAATCCGATGCCGCGGGCTTCCGGCGCAAGGTTGATGCTGCGCGCAGTGCTGAAGACAGAGCGGCCCTCTAATTCAATCTCTCCTTCGTCGGGTTTGAGCGCCCCGGAGAGCAGATTGGCAATAGTCGTTTTGCCCGAGCCGGATTCGCCGCGCAGCACTGTAATGCCTTTCGCAACAGAAAGGTCAATGGAAAGGCTGAGCTCTCCTAAACGCTTGCGAATTTGGGCCTTGAGCATGAAGCGTCTTTTCGCCTGAATCAGTGAAGGAAGTCGTTATTCCTAAAAAGGTTAACGCTCTGGTTCGCGTAATCTAGCGCAGACAGTTCCTTTGAACAAGACGGTCGAAAGAATAAGTTGCAGACCTATCGCTGCGGATTAAAGCTTAAAAGCAAGTCATGCCGGTGCATCAGGCATCGGCATGACTTGTCGCTGGCTGGCTTGGCCAAGGTGTTGGCGTATGCGGCTTTCTTATTTAAGAGCGTTTGGCTCGCAAGCCATCCTTTTTTGAAGATCCATCAGAATGTGACTTTGTCCGGATCTTGCCCGGAAAAGCCGAATTCCGGGAATGCCTGGATTTCGGCAATGACGTCCGCGGGCAGAGCAAAGCTGAAAACGTTGAGATTTGCGCGAATGCGTTCGGGAGTAACGGATTTGGGCAACGGTAATGTACCGGTTTCAAGGCAGAAGCGAAGTGCAAGCTGCGCGGTGGTGATGCCGAGGCGTTCGGCCAAGGCAACCAGCCGAGGATCCGTAAGCACGCGTCCGCAGCCGAGCGGACTCCAGGCTTCGACCAGAATTTCGTGAGCACGGCAGTAATCGACGATTTCGCGCTGCAGGTAGCCCGGGTGATATTCAATTTGATTCACCATGGGCTGCACTTCAGTCTGCATCAGCGGCTCAAGGTGCGCCGGGCGGAAATTGGAGACGCCGATAGCACGGACGCGTCCAGCCTTATAGAGCTCAGTGAGAGCACGCCAGGTTTCAAGGTTGAGTTCCGTCCAGTTTGCAAAGCGCGAAGGCGAAGCCGGCCAATGGATGAGGTAGAGGTCAAGGTAGTCGAGCTGAAGATCAGAAAGCGTTTTTTCGAAAGCTTCGAGCGTTGTCTGGTAACCGCGGCAAGTATTCCAGACCTTGCTGGTCACGAAAATGTCTTCACGCTTGATGCCGGAATCCTTGATCCCGCGGCCGACGCTGCGCTCGTTGCGGTAGATCGCGGCGGTGTCAATATGACGGTAGCCGGCTTCAATGGCTTCACGCACGGCATTTTCTGCAGTGGGACCGTCGGCAGACTGCCAGGTGCCAAAGCCGATGCATGGAATTTTGACGCCGTTTTTCAGAGTGAAGGCGTCGGTCGCATGTTGAAAGTGCATTTCTATGATCCTTGGAAAAGGAATGCATCCGTTCAAGATGAAGGAAGCGGATAGATGTTTGCCATTGTGCACGTCTCGCAGGCCGTGCGCCAATGAAAACGCCTGTCGACGAAAGAATATCGACAGGCGTTTTGTGAGACGGCTGAAGTCCTTTAAGTGTGGAACTTCACGGGTCGAACGGCTTACTTGACGACAGCGCGCTTAATCAGTTCCTGGAAGTGCTGCTGAACCTTCTGGTTGGCAAGTGCGTTGTGAATCACGGCCTTCTGGCTGTCAAAGGACGGATAAAGTTCAGCCTTGCGCTTGGCTTCAAGCTTGACGACATGGAAGCCGAACTGGGTGCGAACCGGAGCCTGTGCGACTTCGCCCGGCTTCAGTGCAGAGAACGCAGCGCCGAAGGCCGGCACAAAGGAACGCGGAACAACCCAGCCCAGGAGGCCGCCCTGAGCCTTGTTGGCTGTATCCTCGGAGAATTCCTGAGCGAGTTTGCCAAAATCAGCGCCCTTGGCGAGACGGGAAATCAGGTTCTTGGCCTGATCTTCGGTCTTCACGAGAATATGGCGGACCTGATATTCCGTGTCGCCATAGGAGGCCTTATCGGCTTCGTAAGCTTTCTGAAGATCAGCATCGCTTACCGGGTTCTTCTTGGCCCAATCCTGAGCAAGGCCCTGAATGAGGATCTGATTGCGGGCGTTGTCGATCGCGCGCTGCACGTCGGCATTCTGCTGAATCTTGGCCTTCTTGGCTTCCTGCAGCAGTGCAGTCTGCTGAATCAGCAGGTTTTTCACCTGGCTTTCAAGCTCCGGGCCAGCAGGCTGACCCTGTGCGACAGCGCGGTCGTAGACCGCCTTTTGTTCAGCGACGGACACCGTTTCCCCGTTGACCTTAAAGGCCTTCAGTTCTGCGTTGGCGGCGCCGGCCGCAATCAAAAGGGCTGCGCCGAGCGCAATAGCTTTTTTATCCATGATTTTTGTGTCTCTTTAAGAGTGCACGGCCGCAAGAGCGCGAAGCCCTTCCAACCGTGTACATGCCGCGGTATACGCGCGATTGTGCGAAATGGAATTGCGATTAATTCTGCCGACCGGGTGCTTGTTTTGTCATCCACACGGCAACGGCAATTGTAAATATCAATGTCAAGCTGATCAGGCCGAAAAGCTTAAAGTTTACCCATACATCGGTCGAGCAAAGGTACGCCACCACGAGGTTCAGGATACCCACGACGATGAAGAAGACAATCCACATCCACTGAAGCTTCATCCAGGCGGCATCGGGCATTTCGACGGCGTCTTTCATCAGCATGCGGATAAAGCTGCGTCCGGAGTAGGTCCCGTATCCGAGCACCGCAGCGAAGATCCAGTAGAGGATCGTCGGTTTCCATTTGATGAACATTTCGTTTTTAAGCCACAGCGTAAGGCCGCCGAAAACCACGATGACAGCGAGGCTGATCCAGAGCATGGGCTCGACTTTGGCGCCTTTGAGCTTGAGCCAGCCCACCTGCAGAATCGTTGCGAGAATAGCCGTTACGGTCGCAATGAAAACTGGCGCAGTCGTTGCTGTCACGCCGTCGCCCATAAAGCTCGAAGCGAGCGAGAGCGCTCCGTCGGGGAAGTATTCCGCGCCTTTGAAGGCGGCGAAAAAGAGGATGACAGGGAAAATGTCGAAGAGGAATTTCATAATTCTTGTGACGAGATTTCAGGTCTTCAGAGCGAGAAAGCTCAGGAGACTGAACAATTGAATTTCGTGCGGGTGAGAAGGATAACGGAGTCTCTGGGAATACGTGTTCTCAGGCATAGATTTGAAGATTTCAATTTGATGCAGCATGAGTCATCTATTGGATTCTTTCCGTTGCCGCAGAGGACGGATAGACGGCGAATTTTCTTCTCTGGCGGTAACATCTCGGAACGCATTGACGGGTCTTATTTGCAGACCCGCTGATAAGGTACCTGCATTCCGGTCTTGCGATCGGTTTGGGTTTCAGATGCCGGCGCCCGAGGTTCAATTCTTGGTTGATGCCGGCAGCTGCCAAGCGGCGGGTGATGCACGTGCTTGAAGCTAAGCTGGTGTATCCCGCTCTTCAGTGAGGAAACGCTCAATGCATTGGATCAATAACGTCTTGTTTGCTGCTGCAGTTGCGGCGGCTGCGGTCGGCGGAGGCTCCGCTATGGCCGGCGAGGAGAATAAAAATATGAACGAACTGCCGACGCCCTATGTGACGGTGGAGGGCATCACGGAGTACCGTTTGGCCAATGGCCTCAAGGTTGTGCTTTATCCGGATGCCAGCAAACCGACGGCTACGGTCAACATGACCTACCTTGTGGGATCTCGCCAGGAAAACTACGGTGAGACGGGTATGGCGCATCTGCTTGAGCACCTGATGTTCAAGGGTTCGAAGAATTATCCCCATCCAACGGCGGAATTCACTCGCCGGGGTTTTCGCATGAACGGTTCGACTTGGCTTGACCGTACGAACTATTTCGTGAGTTTCAATGCGACCGATGACAACATGAAGTGGGCGATCGGCTGGCAGGCCGATGCTATGGTCAATTCCTTTATTGCGCAGAAGGATCTCGACACCGAAATGACGGTGGTGCGCAACGAGTATGAAATGGGAGAGAACAAGCCCATTTCAGTGATGATGAAGCGCATGCAGAGCGTGATGTTCGATTGGCAGAGCTACGGCCGCTCGACGATCGGTGCTCGAAGCGATATTGAGAATGTCGAAATTAAAAATCTGCAGGCTTTCTATCATCTCTACTATCAACCCGACAATGCAGTGCTGACCATTTCGGGCAAGTTCGATCGCGATCAGGTTCTGGCCTGGGTGAATGAAGCCTTCGGCGTCATTCCTAAGCCCACTCGCGTGCTGCCTAAAGAATGGACCGTAGAACCTACAGCGGACGGAGAGCGCGAGTTCTTCATTCGCCGCAAGGGCGAGCAGCAGCTCGTCGCCGTGGGTTACCGCATCCCGTCGGCTTTGGCTGACGATTATGAAGCCACAGCGATGGCGGCGGACATTCTTGCGGATGCTCCGACCGGTCGTCTTTATAAGGCACTGGTGGATACCGGAATGGCTTCTCAGGTCTTCGGCTGGCCGGTTGCCGCCGCTAAGCCCGGCTTTGTGATGTTCGGCGCCATGGTAAAGAAGGGCGACCCGATCGAACCCGTCAAGAAAAAGCTCATCGAGGAAATTGAGAATGCCTTTGCCCGTTCCGGCGTGACAGAGGAGGAGCTTAACCGTCAGAAAGCCGATCAGGAGATGATGTTTGAGCGCACGCTCTCAGACCCCGAGGAATTCGGCGTTGAACTCTCCGACTACATCGCACTCGGTGACTGGCGCCTTTTCTTTGTGGATCGCGAGCAGGTGAAGAACGTCACCCCTGCGCAGATCGATGCCGCCGCCGCGAAGTACTTTGTTCGCGACAACCGTGTCGTCGGGCTCTTTGTGCCGGATGATCATCCAAAGCGCGCTGAAATTGCCCAGGCGCCTTCGGCTGAAGAACTGATTTCACGCTTTACCTTTAAGGAAACGGGTGCTGAGGTTGAAGCGTTTGATTCTTCTCAGGACAACATCGACAAGCGCACGCAGATTATCGAGGTGGGCGGCGTTAAGACGGCGCTGCTTCCCAAACAGACGCGCGGCAACACGGTGGTTGTCAAGATGCGCTTCAATGTGGGCAACAATAAGGAGCTTGCCCGCAGCGCCATCCCGATGCTGTCGGGGGCGATGCTCATGCGCGGTACGAAGACGATGACCCGTGATCAGATTGAAGATGCATTCACGGCCAATAAGATGGACGGATCCCCCTTCAGTTTCACTACGGATCGCGAGCATCTCGCTGCAGCGCTCAAGCTCGTCGGTGAGCTCTTTACGCAGTCGAGCTATCCGGAAAAGGAATTTGAAACACTCAAGAGCCAGACGATTGCTGGTCTCAAGGCTCGCTCAGATGAACCGGCAACGCTCGGCCGCGATGCCATTACGAAGCACTTCAATACCTATCCTCAGGGAGACGCCCGTTATTCGGAAACATCCGCGGAACTGATCGCTGACCTCGAAAAGGTGACGCTCGCCGACGTAAAGCGCTACTACAACGATGTCTTTGGTCTCGGCCTCGGTTACATCGCCGTGGTGGGCGACTTCGATGCGGCGGAAGTGACCGCCGAACTCAAAGCCGACGTGATTGACCAAAAGGCTGCCAAGATTCCGTTTGAGCGCATTGTTGCGGAATATCGGCCGGTGGAGCCAGCTCGTTTCGTGATTGATACGCCTGACAAAGAAAACGCGATGCTTTTTGCCCGCGTGGACTTGCCGGCCAATCTTTCCGATGCTGATATGCCGGCCTTGATCACGGCTGACTGGATCATCGGCGGTTCGGATGGATTGTCTAACCGCATCGTCAATCGTCTGCGGCAGAAGGAAGGTCTTTCTTACGGCTCGGGTTCAAACATCACGCTGCCGTCCTTTGGCAACCGTGCTAAGTGGTCTGTAGGCGCCATCGTTGCGCCGCAGAATCTCGCTCAAGCCGAAAAGAGCCTCAAGGATGAGCTCGCTCGTGCCTACCGTGACGGCATTACGGAAGCTGAGCTTGCCGAAGCCAAGCGCGGCATCATCGGCTCGCGTGCGGTGAATCGCGCGCAGGACGGTATGGTGGCTTCCAATTGGGTGAACAATTTGGAAACGGGCCGTACGTGGCAGTTCTCCAAGGAAACCGAAGCCGCCATTGAGGCGCTGACCGTTGAAGACGTCAATAAGGCGCTTCGCCGCTTCTGTGATGTCTCCAAACTCACCTTTGCACTGGCGGGTGATCTTGCCAAAGCGAAAGCTGCGGGGAAAGATTTCACGCAGCCTTAAAATAGCAGCTTGAGTCAGTCAACAGGCCTTGTCAGTGTATGCTGGCAAGGCCTGAATCTTGTTAGGAAAGTCAATATGCAGATTCATATCGAAACCGGTGATTGGAAAACACTGCAGCATCCTTGCGAACGTATTCGGCTCATGGTGTTTGTTGCTGAGCAAGGCGTGCCGAAAGCCGAAGAGATTGATGATCTCGATCCTGTGAGTACTCACTTCGTTGCATGGGACGAACATCACATGACGCTCGGCTGTGCACGTATGACGCCAGACGGCAAAATCGGACGTTTGGCTGTGCTTAAACCTTTTCGCGGGCGCGGTGTCGGCCGTGTGCTGATGGAAGCGGTGCTCAATTATGCGAAGAAGGAAGGGCTGCAGACGGTCCGGCTGAATGCGCAGACGCATGCCCGCACGTTCTACGAAGCGCTTGGCTTCAAGGCTGAGGGAGATGTTTTTGAGGAGTGCGGTATCCCGCACATCAAAATGAGTGCAGCGCTTTAAAGTGTTTGCTCGCCTCTGGCAAGCTCACAAGAAAGCCGCAGGAAGCCCATGAATGGATTCCAGAGGAGAAAAGCGGTGAGCACCGCCGGCACCCCGCGGAACTCCAATGAGTGCGGCAAAGCGGCGTCCTGACTGGTGGATCAAACCCTCGCCGCCTCTGCGATCGGACTCTTTAGATCAGCACCTGTGCGTCTGTCCAATACTCTGAATAACAAGCCGCGATGGCGTCTAGTCCCGCATGGTTAATGCGCAGCCGGGCGGCCTGTGCGGCTGCTTGCTTGGCATGATAGGCAAAGCCGTTGCCAGCAGCACGGATCATCTGCACATCATTTGCACCGTCTCCAACGGCAATCGTTTCGCAGAGTTCGGCTTTTGCGGCGCTCGACAAAACTTCTAGTGCGCGTCGTTTGCCGTCTGCGTCCAGAATGCGTCCGCCTGCAGGTCCGACAACTTCCCCGGTGAGGCATCCGTCTTCGATAACAAGCTCGTTGCAGATGACGCCTGTCATACCTAATTTGGCAGCCGCAGGCCGAGCGATTTGAGAAAAGCCCCCGGAGATGATCCAGCGATCAACGCGGTGAGCCTGCATGAAGCGCATCAGTCGCTGAGCACCAGGCGAAAAACAGATGTTTTCTGAGGCTTGAAGTGCGATTCCGGCGTCGGCGCCTTTGAGAAGGCGCACGCGTTCAACGAGATTTTTGGAGAACGGCCAAAGACCTTCCATAGCCTTTCTCGTCAGGCGGGCCATCTCCGGTCCGCAGCCGGCAATAGCGGCCATGTCGTCAATACATTCGTTCGCAATGAGTGTGCTGTCCATATCAAGTGCGATGAGTCGGACATTTTGGATAGAGAGCTCTGCGGGAAGCCGCAGACAGTCGACCGCTTTTCCCTGAGCCTGCGCTTCAAGCTGATCGGCTGCTGCGGCGTTAATAGCTTTTATCCGCAGTGCCGTCGTCTCTGGATGAAAAAGTACCGATTCAGGTTTGGCAGCTCGACACAGATCCAGAAAATCGGACGGCTGGAGTGCTGGGCCGACCAGCAGCAGATCCTGCATGACGAAATTGTCCTTAGAACGATAAGAGACGATGGTGAAGTGCCCGACAGTCTATCTCAGCCATGATGTGATGCAGGAGAGCGGCGAGAGATACAAAAAGACCGCCGATCTGATGCAGATCGGCGGTCTTTAAGAGTCTTTCGGGTTCAGTCTGAATAGTTGGTGCGAAGTTGCTGTCCTTAACGGAATCGCTGCGTCCTCTGGGAATCAATGTCGTTCGAACCGTGCATTTCGGACTTCACCTTTCCCCTGTGAGGCGCTTCGCTTCTGCCGAAACAGAACGAAGCGCTCCAGCACTTCAGACGAATGAGCCGGAAGGATTACTTCTTGGCCTGAGCAGCGTCAAGCTGCTTGGCGAAGATGTAGGCCTGTTCGCCGGCGATGCGGCCGAACGTGACGATGTCAGCCTGAGCATTGCCGCCGAGACGGTTGCCGCCGTGGACGCCGCCAGTGACTTCACCCGCAGCGAAGAAGCCCGGGATAACCTGACCCTTCGTGTTGTAGACCTGGGTGAGCGGGTCGATCTTGATGCCGCCCATCGTGTGGTGAACAGCCGGGGTGACCAGAATGGCGTAGAACGGGCCCTTGTCGAGGTCGCGCGGCATATCGGCACGGCCGAAAGCGTCCTTATTGGCGGCCTTGCCGGCCTTCCACGCATCCATCGTGGCCTTCAGCGTGTCGGCAGGAACGCCCATCTTGCCGGCGACTTCATCGAGCGTAGCGCCGTTGAGGCAGTACTTCTGCTTGATGTAGTTGTTCGTGGCCTTCAGGGACTTCTGCATATCGCTGTCGAAGAACAGGTAAGCAACGCCGTCCTTCTGCTTCAAGATGGCGGCGGAAACCTTGTCGCGGGTTTCGAGCTCGTTGAAGAAGCGCTTGCCTTCCTTGTTGATCAAGACAGCGCCGTTGCCGCGGACGGCTTCGGTGATCATTTCGCCGACGTTCGGAACAACGGTCGGGTGCGTCTGAATCTGACCCATCTGAATCAGCTGAGCGCCGATCTTTTCAGCCAGAAGCAGACCGTCGCCGGTGGCGCCCGGATGGTTCGTCGTAGCAAAGCCCTTCAGACGAGGCACATACTTGGCAACCATTTCGTTGTTGGCGCCGAAGCCGCCGGCTGCGTCAACCACAGCCTTGGAGTGAATGGTGTACGTGCCGTCCTTGCCCTTAACCTTCAGGCCGACCACACGGCCGCTCTTGTCGGTCAGGATCTGTTCGGCATGCGTGTTGGTACGCACGTCGATCTTGAGGTTCTTAGCAGCCGTGTAGAGCGTGCGGACAACTTCCGGGCCGACGAGCGCACCGCCGGTCGGACGATGCGTACGGGGCTGAGAGGCGCCGGCCATCAGACCAACGTCGCGGAGATCGCCGCCGTGAGCAAGCAGCCAGTAAACGGAAGAGGCCGATTTCGTGACGAGGGTGCGAACGAGCGCCGGGTCATTGAGCCAATGACCGCCCTTCATCGTGTCATAGAACATGATTTCGACGGAGTCTTTCGTGCCCTTGGCCTGCTGCAGAGCAGTGCCAACAGCATTCAGACCGCCCGCGGCACGGACCGTATTGCCGCCGACCATGGCCATCTTTTCCACTACGACGACGTTGGCGCCGAGTTCGTGAGCCTGAACGGCGGCGGACAAGCCTGCACCACCCGCACCGATCACGGCAACGTCAACGGTGATGTCTTCAGCGGCGCCGGCCGTGCCGAAGCAGGCCATCACAGCGGCAGCAACGAGAATCTTCTTCATGTTGGATATTTCCTTTTTTTGTGTTTGCTGGGCGTTTGCTCGCCATTCCGAGGACGCCCATAGACTCAAACCCGGGTGAGGACACCCGTGATTCAAGCGCTGATCTTAACCCAGGCCCAATAATCTAAGATAGTCTTTTCGTTTAGGAGTACCTCATTAAGGGCAAAAATAAGCTCAACTTTACAAACAAGAACTGACGCCTCAAAACCGTGATATTCCGGTTAACGAGTTGTGTGCACTACAAAATCCATGCATCCTTTCTATAAGCCTAATGGATTCGTTTATGTCTATGCTGCACCGTGTATGGTGTTAGTTCCTACTCCATTAGAGTGATCGACGGCATGTCTTTTCTTGTGATTTTTTGCGAATAATGAATAAGAGGATGGATCCATCCATCTTCTGTGTGTAACAGTCTCACTCCATTGTGAGTGTTGGCGCGGCATGTGAAAATATGCATCCGGCTTGACCGCCGAGCTGATTAACACGGATTGTCCAGAATTAAAAGAGGCTGATCACCATGTCGAATCTTTCTCCAGAAACCTTCAAGGCCCTCTTGGCCCTTGAGTCAGCTTTCGGTCAAGTGGAAAGTGTTTCGGAACTGAAGGCGGAGCTGTCTGCAACATTTCCTGAAGGCGCTCGTGCGCTGCGCTTGGGCAGTGAAGATTATCCTTCGGTGCTTGAAGACCTGGCTGATCCTCCAAAAGTACTCTGCGCCCGCGGTGATCTTTCGCTTGCAGAGCGGCAGCTTCGAGTGTCAATTGTGGGTTCGCGTGATGCATCTTCTGATCGGTGCGAAGCTGCCGAACTCGTCGCAGCTGATTTGGCGGCCCGCGGAGCCGTTATCGTTTCTGGGTTAGCCCGAGGCATTGATGCCGCGGCTCATCGCGGGGCTCTTTCCGCTTGGACGCCCGAGAAACGAGCCGGCAGAACAATTGCCGTTCTGGGGACGCCGCTGTCTTTTCCCTGGCCGCCGGAAAATGCGCGTTTAGCCGATGAAATTGCCGAGTCTGGTCTGATTCTTTCGGAATGTCCGCAGGCAGAAGGCCGGCGCTTTGATCCTGAAGCTCGTGCGCGTTCACTGAAGCGCAGAAACCGTTTGGTGGCGGCTTTAGGCACTGGAACGCTGGTTATGGCTGCTCGTCCGGGGTCAAGCACGCTGATTGAAGTTCAGGCTGCGCTTGCCATCGGACGCCCCGTCATTCTTTGGCAGGCTTGTACCCAAGAATCTTGGGCGGAGGATTTGCTGAAGAATGCGCCAAAGGATGCTGAGGGGCGATCCTTAGTCGCGGCAGCTGGCAGTGCTCGAGAGGTGGAGGCACTGCTTTCGCCTTGGGCAAGAGTGTGGTGGCTGTGATGTCACGCGCATCAAGTGAACGCTAGAGGAAAACGAAAAAAAGCCGTTCGAACATTCGATGTTCAAACGGCTTGAAAAGAAGGAGAAGTTTTCGCTGCAGCCGGCGGCTCCGAGGCGCCGCTCACTGAAGACTCAAGCTGGAATTAAGGCACTTTGAAATTGAATTCGTGGCACTGATTGCAGTAGTTTTCGCTTTCCTGATGCATCAAGTGGCAGTTCGTGCACTCGAGCGTTTTGCCGTAATGCGGAGAGACGTGAGGATTGACGGGCTTCACATTCTTCGTCTTTTCAACCAGCTGATCAACATTGTGGCAGCCCGTGCAGGTAGCCATTTCAGGCATCTGCGGGTTCTTCATGTCAGGACCGTGGCAGGTCTGGCACTGCAGGCCCTTGGCGATATGCTGTTCGGCGAGTTTCTCGCCGGCTGAAGCAGTGCCTGCAAAGGCCAGCGCAGCGGCCAAGCAGAGCGCGGTAAGCGTGCGGTTCATGGCGGGGTCTTCCAAAAGGGAGTTAAGAAGCAGAGGCGCTGCCTAATCTTGGGGGTCGGCGGTGCTTTGCTTTAAGAAATAGGTTTCGCCGGAATGAAGTGCTAAGAAAAACCTTAACGATTGGAGTGGGCGAAAGTCTGAGGTCTGGAGCGGGAAACGAATAGTTCAACACTGCTTTAGACGGTTAACTATTCTTTGTTTACCGAACGACCCGCCTGACAGGAAGCGCGCGGAGCGCTTGGTCTGGACAGGCGGGTTTTCTTTTAAGCCTGAATATTCAGGCAGGCATTACATCGTAGCGAAGTGTTCGCCGGCGATCATGCCGAACGTGAGCGCATCGATCACGGCAACCGTGCCCAGACGCGAAGCGCCATGCACGCCGCCCGTGATTTCGCCGCCGGCGTAGAGGCCCTTGATCGGGGCATGGGTCGTGGCGGAGATCACCTGCGAATCCGGGTTGATCATGACGCCGCCCATCGTGTGATGGATCTTCGGAGCGACTTCAATGCCGTAGTACGGACCCTTGGCCAGGTTGAGGCCGTTCTGGAACTTCAGGATACGGTGGAATTCCGGGTCTTCCTGCTTGGCGACGAAGCCGTTGAAGCGTTCAACCTGTTCGAGGAACGGAGCCTTGTTGATCTTGAAGTGGTCGGCAAGTTCTTCGAGCGTATTGAACTTCTTAACCGTGCCCATTTCGATCGGCAGCTTCACGAAGGAAGGATTAATAGCCTTGACGATCTCTTCGCTGGCAATGGCGATCGGATAATTTTCATCCTTGCCGATGACGTTGAAGAGCGCGTCGGACTTGATCTTGCGGCCAGCGTGTTCATCCATGAAGCGCTTGCCGGTCTTGCGGTCAACAACGATGCCGAAGTCCATGCAGGCGTGGTTGGTGAAGTTCACGGAAACGCCAAAGCCCTTTTCACGCGGGTTGGTGTAGGGGAGGAACTGCAGCCAGCAGAGCTGGACCGGAGCAGCACCGATGCCGAGAGACTTGACGAGCACGCCGGCCGTGGCGCCGAGCTGGTTCGTGGAGTCCGTGGTCGGAACAACGCGCGGGTCCTGAATCTGACGGAACCAAATGTCGCGGGAGAAACCGCCGGCGGCAAGCATGACGCCGAGCTTGGCGCGGACAGTCTTGGTCTTGCCGGTCTTGTTTTCGAGGTCATCGCTTTGGAGCTTGGCATTGAAGCGATAGCCTTCGCGGTAGGTGACGCCCACAACAGCATCGCCGTCCATGATGAAGTCGTCGAACTTGGCACGGGTCTTCACCGTGACGTTGCTGAGCTTCTTGATCTGGTCGTACATCGGGTGGATGTAGCCAGAGCCGGTGCCGGCCTTAATTTCATAGGAACGCGGAACGGAGTGGCCGCCTTCGAAGAGCATGTGGTTGGGCACGAATTCGGCGCCGCAGTCCTCGACAAACTTGATCGTGTCGTTGCAGCGGTCAACGATCTTCGAGAGCAGTTCAACGTGGTTGAGGCCGAGACCGTCTTTCAGGCAGTCAGCGATGAAGAGTTCACGGCTGTCCTTGATGCCCTGAGCCTTCTGCACGGGGTTGACCGGGCAGGCAACGTTGCCGCCGCAGATGGCGGAGTTGCCGCCGACGACCGGCATTTTTTCGAGCATCAGAACCTTTTTGCCGGCGCGGCCAGCCTTGAGGGCGCAGGCCATACCGGCAAAGCCGGAGCCGATGATGACGACATCGTATTCTTCGTCATACTTCTCAACCTTGGCAGCGGGAATGCCTGCATTGGCGGCAGCGCTCGCCATAATGCCGGCGGCGGCAGCGGCGCCAGCCTTGAGGAGGTTGCGGCGGCAGAGATTCATTTCGGACATTCTTATCTTCCTTTGAAGAGTGATCCGTTCAACTCGGAGCAGAGCGCTCCAAGTCTCAAGGGGATTACGGATTGTGAGAAGCTCGTCCGACGGGAGCCCAAACAGCTCCTGCGTCCTAAGCGATGTAAGTATTCTGAAGCGTTTCTGAAACGCTGCGGCTAGACCAAGGTATAGGTGATCTCTCTGAGAGACCGCTGCAGTTGAGAGCCGCGGCGCCGGTACAATGACGAAGCGGCGGATGCCAGTATTCGCTGCAGACTTTTGCGCTCACGGAAGCTGAATTTCGCTGGCTGTCTGGATGCTGCGCCGGCTTTGGCAAAACACCGATTTGGTGGACGATGAAGGCTGCTTATCCTCATTCGCATTTTTTTAAATCGATCGGCTGCACAATCCTCAGGCGCAGTGTTGCTGCCGGGCTGATATTGGCTGCAGTGACAGCATCGGCATCGCCGGATGTTCCGACGGCGTCCGAGAGTCAGAGTGAAGCGCAAACGGTATCCGAGGTGGCGGCTGTTTCCGGCGCAACTTTCAACCTTTCGGAAGTCCGCGCAATGCACTTTCGTGAGGACACGGGCGTCGAAGGTGTTTCTCGCCTAGAAGCCTCGACGACAATCGGTCCTGATGATTTCGTTTTTGCGGTCGAGGAAACAGACCGCAATGAGTCGTATATCCGCATGCTCGCCAGTCTTGCCGAAGGGCTGCGCGTGGCTTTTCCGGATCGCCGCACACACATTCGTCAAATTCCTTCGCGCGGATTTATTGATGTTGTCAGGGCGGAAAAAATCCCGTTTGTTTTCGCGACTGCCGGCACCATGGTGGCGCTTGTCAATGAATCCGGCGCAGTGCCGCTCGCCGCACGGGAACGACTCAATTCTCATGCAGAAGAATCCTCGCAGAGTGCTGCCGGCGGACTGCTTGTCATTGATGCCAAGCGCAGGGATTTGGGCAGTTTGGAGAGCCTCGAAGGCGCACGCATAGCGGTAGAAAGCAGTGTTGCCTTTGGTCCTTGGCAGTGGCTGGCGGGGCGGCTTTTGGCGGATCACCATGATCCGCGGAAATTCTTTTCCGAGGCCGTTTGGCGCCCGCACGACGTCCCTGAGGTGCTTAATGCCGTTCTTTCGGGACGTGCGGACGCAGGGCTTATCAGCGTGTGCACTTTTGAGACGCTCGCCGCTGAAGGGATGATCGATCCCAAAGCCTTTCGTCCGGCAGCCGTACTAGAACGAACGCCGGGTGCGTGTTTATCGAGCACGCCGCTCTACCCAGATTGGACGCTCGGTTATATGGCGTGGGCGGACGGGAATCAGGTTCGCCGAGTGGCTGCCGTTGTCTTCAGCTTGCCCGAGAATGATGGCTGGCGCTGGGGGCTGCGCGTGGATCTGTCGAGTGTACGCAGCCTAATGGAAGCGCTCCATTTCGGGCCCTACAGTTATTTGGATGAACAAACGGTCGCAGGTTTTATGAAGAGCCACGCAGAATGGTTCGCAGCGCTCGTTGCGGTGTTTCTCTTCGTACTTTTCCATGCGCTTCGATCCCGCTATCTGGTTCGCGTGAAGACTCAAGCTCTGCGCACTGCGTTGGAAGAGAAAGAGCGGATGGAAAATGAAGCAAGGGTGTCGCGCGAGCAGCTTTCGGCCATTGAACGAGCTGGCATGCTTTCGCAGATGAGTTCAATGTTTGCGCATGAACTTAAGCAGCCGCTCTCATCGCTTTCCAACTACGTGGGCGGTCTGAAGCTCTGGAACGCTCATCGACAGACCAATGATGCGGACCGTGCATTAGCCGATGATGCACTTTCAGCGATGGCGGAGGAAGCCAACCGCATCACAGCAATTGTCAACCGAGTGCGCGGGTATGCCAAAGCTTCTACCGAACCGCTTAAACCGACCGACTGGACGGCAGTTGTGCGGCGGGCGGAATTGATCGTTGAGCGTCATGATGCGCGGCGGGTGCCGATTTACACGGCCCCGGGTCCCTATCTCGCTGCCGATCCCGAGGACGATCGTCCTGCCTGGGTATTGGGTGACGCCTTGGAGCTTGAGCTCCTCGTCCTCAACTTCATTCGCAATGCAGCGCATGCCGCACAGAAAAATCCCAAAGGGTTCGTGAGCGTGTCGCTGGCGCGTGAAGGAGACAGCTATGTGCTGCATGTGACCGACAACGGTCCCAAGCTCTCGCCGGAAGGATTTGCCAGACTCACCGGATACGGCGACAGCGTGAAACAGGAGGGCATGGGCATCGGTCTTTCCATTTGCCGCGGGATTGCGGATCGCCACGGCGGACAGCTGAAGTTTTATCAGCTCCCGACCGAGGGTATCTGCGCTGAAGCCGTGATTGAGGCTGCAGAACCGCCGGAAGGAACGCATGAAACGGATAAAAGCGGCAGCAGTCAATCCTCAGGCACTGCAGCTGACAAAGGAAAAGGAGGAGTGCAATGACAACAGCTTTGGATACGCCGCTCGTACGGATTGTGGATGATGATGCCGAGCAATTGAAAAGTCTGGCATTCCTGCTGCGGATGGGCGGCTGGGAGGTCATGACTTACCAAAGTGCAGCTGCATTTCTGGAAATGGATGATCCGCGGCGCTCGGGCTGCCTGCTCCTTGACCACCGCATGCCCAACATGACTGGGATGGAGCTCCATGAGACGCTCGTTGAGCGAGGCAGTCTGCTCCCTGTGATTTTTTTGTCTGCCCACGGCGATATTCCCATGGCCATGCAGGCCGTGCATCGCGGAGCCATGGATTTTCTGGTCAAGCCCGCTGCGCCTGAGGTGCTTCTGGCTGCGGTGGAAAAAGCCGTGAAGAAAAATTTGGCAGATATCGCTGCCGAAGCCGGGCAGGTGGACTTAGCTCAAAAAGCGGCGCTCCTCACTGAACGTGAACTCGAGGTGGCGAGGCTTGTGGCTCAAGGGCTGCTCAATAAGCAAATCGCCGATCGGCTGTCTATTTCATTGCCGACCGTCAAACTCCATCGCGGCAATGCGGCCAGAAAGCTCGGCGTGCGGTCAGCTGTCGCCATGGCCAAGGCATTGGAGATGGCCGGGCTTCTTGCCGAGACCGGCAAAGCGGGAGGTTCGTCATGACGATCTCCCGCAGGAAGCTCGTTGGAGCGGCGGGTCTGCTGCCTCCTTTTGCTGCCGCCCTCACGCTTTCCTCCGCAGTGAAGGCTTCGGAGCCTGAAACGAGTGATGCTGAAAGCTGCAGCGTGGCGGTCATCGGTGCTGGAGCAGCGGGACTTGCGGCCGCAATCGCCGCTAAGGAAGCGGGAGCGGTTCGTGTGGTCGTGCTCGAAAAAACAGCACTTGCGGGCGGCCACATGATGGTGAGTTCCGGCATGCTCAATGCCGTTGACCCTGAAGGGCAAAAGCGTTCTGGGCGAACCGATTCGGCGGAGCATTTTTTTCGCGACACCTATGAGGGCGGCGGCGGTCTGGGCGATCCGGACCTCATCGCAACGATGGTTCGATCGAGCGCTGACGTCTTTGCTTGGCTCAAGAGCCTGGGGGTTGAATTTGATCCAGCGATTTATGAAGCCTACACCGGTGTCTATCCTCGCGCGCATCGAACGATCCAAGCGCGAAGCGGCATGGCATACAGCCGCGCTTTAATGCGTCGTGCCCGCAAGCTCGGCGTCGAGGTACGCTACCGCCAGCGGGTCGAAGCGCTCGTGATGCATAACGGCCGCGTGCTTGGCGTTGAATTGACCGATATGGATGCGGATTCGCCCCAGCACAAAACATTGATGGCCAAGTCGGTGGTCATTGCCTCAGGCGGTTTCGGCGCTAATCGCCTGATGCGTGCTCGGTGGGCACCATGGATTTCCATGGATTTAGGGACGACATACAGCCCCGGGCGAATTGAAGAAGATCCGGCAACCGGTGACGGCATCCGCATGGCCGAAGCTGTCGGTGCAGGTTTGGTCGGCATGGAGTATGTCCTTGCCATTCCTTTCTGGGGCGGACGAGTGCTCGACTATCCCGGAGCAGAAATTTTCCTCACTGTCCGCGGCGAAAGATTCACCGATGAAACGGCCTCGTGGGATACCGTGCTTGCTGATCTGACAGCTGCAGGGGGAAGTGAATTTTGGGTGATTACGGATAGCCGCAGCCGAAAGGGGGCGACTTTTGCGACGAAGGTTCAGCAGGGATTAGTGGAGAGTGCAGCATCCCTCAAAGAGCTTGCAAAAAAGATGAATATTTCGTCAGCTCAGCTCTCCGAAGTCTTTGCCCGCTATAACGAAGCGGCAAGGACTGGCACGGATCCGGATTTCGGACGAACGCGGTTTCTGCAGGAATTGAAGGAGCCGCCCTTTTACTTCGGCCGAGAACGGTTCGAAGTGCATTACACGTGCGGCGGCGTCGCCATTAATCCCAAGGCAGAAGTGCTTTATGCGGGCAGCCAAAAACGGCCCGTCTTTGGGCTCTATGCAGCGGGTGAAGTCACGGGCGGCGTGCATGGAAAATTCCGTTTGGGCGGCAGCGGACTGCTTGATGCAATTGTTTTCGGTCGTATTGCCGGACGGAACGCGGCGCAAACGAGTCTTATCGGCGCAATGCGGTAGAGTTTGGCGTTCATTCTTTTGAGTTTTCTTTTTCCGGAGCCTGCTTAAACATGTTTTATGAACGCAGCTGCTTTATTTTCGATTTGGACGGCACGCTGATTGATTCGCTTGGCGTTTGGAGTCAGGTGGATCAAGAGCTGATGCGCCGCTTGTCAAACGGCCGCGTAATGCTCTCCGAGGATGAAGCAGGAACGCTTCGCATACGGGCGATGAAGACCTACGGCGAGGGGTCTGATGCTTATCTGAAGTACATGGCCGATCTTAAGCGTGCTTTTGACCTGCCTGGAACCCCTGAAGAAATTCATTTTCAACGCTACAGCCTCGCTCAGGAATTTTTGCGCACGCGCGTGCACTATCGCCAAGGGGCTGCAGAGCTCATCAAATACCTTAAGGCACTCGGTAAGAAACTCGCGATCGTTACCACAACTCGGCGGTGCAATATTGATGTTTACACCTCTCAGAATGAATCGATGATAGCTGCTGCGCCGCTCTCGGAAATCATGGATTTGATTGTGACGAGAGACGATGTCGCACACGTAAAGCCCGATCCAGAAGGCTTTTACAAAGTACTCGATGCATTAAAGGCCGAGCCCAGTGAATGCATCATGGTGGAGGATGCACTTGCCGGCATTCGCGGCGCAAAGTCGGCCGGGATCGATTCAGTCGTGATTGAAGAGCGCCATAACGCCGATGACCGAGCGCAGCTCGAAGCTGCCGCACTGGCGCGATTTGCGTCGCCGGCAGCGCTTTTAAAAGAGATTCAGGCAGAAATAGAGGCCGCAGCGGGCGGGATCCATTGTATGCGTTCGAGCAGCTGAGGCGGCTCGAAGTCCTTGAAGCTGCTCGAAGGTTCGTGATGAATCTGCAATCAGCAGGCTTCCCCACTGTAACACTGTTATTTATTTGATCTTAGAGTAAAAACCCGCGGTAAACCATGAAAAATTGCGCCGACGCATAAGCCGGCCAAAGAATAACGTTCAGTTCTTTCGAACGGTATCTAAAAGAGATACATTGAATTTGCAGGGCATACAGCTCGATCGAACCGCTTGAGCCCTTCCGCATTTCTGAGCCTCCTTGTGCGGATGATGTGTTCGCGGATACTTCTTTAGTGAGCGCCCTGTTTCCCCCCGCAGCCGGCTTCCTCCTCCCTCCGCTTTGACCGGCTGCGGGATTTTTTTATGCTCGTTTTTGAAGCGGCATGGATTTTTTTTTGACCTGAGCTGGTGCCACAGCCCTGCCGTTTGCTCGGTGCTGCGCGGCCGACAAAACACACTCAAACAGTGTCTCAGAGCGCAAAGCTTCTTCACCATATAATCCTTGAACCAGCGGTCCGTTGAGAGACTGCAGCAACCTTCATCTCACAGTTCATACGATCCCTATGACTCAGGAAGATCCCAACAACATGATGCAGACACACCCTCCTGAGAAGGCACTTTCCGGCGCTCTCTCTATTCGGCCGAGTCTGGCCGATCCGACCGCGGCCGCAGAGCTTTTCGGCTGTGCAGCATCTGATTTTCTTCATGCCGTTTATGGTCAGCACGCTGGTATGGAGTCTGAGGGCGAAAGCGATGAACGCATTGCCGCAATCGTCTTCGGCCTCGCGGCGCTTTTTGAAGATCAAAGCGGTATTGTGGAGCTGCCTGCAGGCTTTTCGACGGCAAAGGCGGGTGCCCGACTTCGTCAGCAGCTTGGCCGTCGTTTGAATGCAATGAGTGCGGAGGACCGAAAGCTTTTTGACGACGATGCACAAATCGTCACGCTTGCGGTCAACGTCTTTTTTGAAGAACTGCTGATGATGGCTGATGCGTGGTTTCAGACGACTGATCGCGAACCCGATGAAGCTGCATTTCACGACTTCCTGTCTCAGGAGACGCTCCATGCCTGGATGCTCGGCTGGGCGGAAAAGATTTTGGGCATTAAAGCGCGCTGACTGCCGCTGCTGCCGTGAAAGGATAAAGGATGGAAAAAACGCTCATCAACCAAGCCGTTCAAAATGCGGTTGGCCAGGAAGGCCGCCAGAACACTTCCGTGCAGGCTGAGAAGACGGATCCCGCAGCGCTTTCCGCACGCGAATTTGAGGATTTTCTGGCGAGCATCGTAACGGGTGTCATTCAGAATGTTGTGGATGTGCGTGCAGGGAAACTCAAACCCGACGAGGCATCGAGCCGTGATGATGCCACTGTGCGCACGCTTGCGCAGATTCTGATGGGCGAGCATGAACGTATTCGTCTTACGCTGGCGCCGGGTACGCCGAAACCCGGTCCGGAGCTTGTTGCTGCAATGAAAGCGAATCTGCCTGCACTTTTTCGCGATCTGCCGCAAGGCGTTGACGCGGGGAATCCCCGTGCGCTCATGGTGCATGCGTCGCGGGTCTTTCTGCGGGAAATCTATACGATGCTTAAAGCCGCGGCGGCCGAAGGCGGCGAGCTCACGCCGGAACGTCTTAAAGTGCGAATCGAACGCACGGCATTTGTTTGGGGAGAGCGCTTTTTGGGCGACACCCTCAACGAAACAGAAGGAATGCGCTGATGAAATGCGGATCCTGCGGCCCTCGGCGCTGCGGCGGAGGGTGTGGTGCAGATTACAGCAGCCGGGCGGATCAAAAACCCAGCCTTGGAGCCATTGATATCGTTGACGGTATTTTTCGGCAGGCGCTGCGCAATATGGCCAAGCGCCTCTCGATGCTTCGTACGGGTGAAATGACGCCCGAGGAGCTCGATGCAGCCAATGAGAAGCTGGTTTTCTGGCTTGCTTCTACATTTTCAGGAGAAAACCGCCACTTTGAGACGGTGGATGAATGGCATCCGTATGGCTTGAGTGACGAACTCGAACGTATCTTTGGCGATCATCTTTCGATTGAAGGCGGTCAAGGCGATGACCGGACCATTGCCCGAGCGGCTCGCCTTTTCGTTCGTGAGGGTGAAGCGATGCTTACCGAAGCACTTGAAGCAGGTCTGCCTGCTTCGAGTGCCGCAGAGACGGAACCAGCCGTGATCTTTGCTGCACGCTGGGCCAATCTCTTTGCCGGTCAGCTTGCCGAATGGCCGGAGGATTAAAAATGTCGGGAGAACTTGACCCGCGCCTCAAAGCTGAACTCGAGAATCGGCTTCGGGAAGAAGCACTGGGACGCATTTTCCGCGGTCTTTCGCCTGAAGCTATGCGAACGCTTCGTGCCGTGAGCGAAATGCGCAATCGTTCCCCTCAGGATGTGCTTCGTGACGAACTCGAAGGCTACATTCTTGAGAAACTCCCGCCGGTTGACGTCGAGGGCATCATTCAGTCGATGGGAAGCAAGTTCTATCAGCTGGGCTGGATGTGCGGTAAGGCCAAGAATTTCATCCGTGCATGGAACCGCAGCCGCGAAGACTGACGGTTTATGGTTTGCTGTCTCTTCAGCGTAAAGAGAAGACCGCCGTCTCAATGCCCGCTGAAGGGACGCAAGCTTTCGAGAACCCGAGGCCGATGCCAGTGAACTGCGAGAAGCTTCGCCCCATTCCGTGACAGCCTAGGGAGCAGAGACCGAGCCGCTCGGGGCCCCAGCACATGCGTCTATTCGCGCTCCTTGCGGCTGCCGATGGGTTCAATGAAGACCGGATGCGGCTTCTTGTCGGAATCTTCAGCTGTGAGTTTATCGAGTGCTGCCACGCGTTTCTGAATGCGCATCACCGACCAGGTCTGCAGTCCGACAGAGAGTGCAATGAAAGCGAGACCAATGTAGAAAGAGAGGCCGAGATCTTTGGCTTCACCGAAAAGAATCATTGCGAGAATGATGGAATAGATGGGTTCCAAGTTATAGGTGAGGTTGACGGTGAAGGCGGAGATTTTTTCGAGCGACTGAATCTGCAGGATGTACATCCCAATCGTGCAGAAACTCGCAAAGATGAGTAAGTAGAGGAAGTTGATTGGGGTTGGCAGGAAAGACTCCGGCGGCGTGATGGAGAGGTACCAAGGCATAAGTACGAGCGCACAGGCCAAACCGCCGAGAAGCTGCCAGCTCATAACCGTCGTTGCGCGATACTTTGCTTTGTACATGCGGAAAAAGACGGCAAGCGCAGCGGCAGCAGCCGCACTCGTCAAACTCAGCATAATGCCGGTTCGGTACTGCGTATCAAAGTGAAAGATGAGCGAAATGCCAAAGACCGTGAGGATTGAAAAACCGATCTCTTTGATGCTCATGCGCGTACGCGTAATGAGCGGCTCGAGGATGGCAGTAAAAAATCCCATGGAGGAGAACGTGACAATCGTGATGGAGACGTTTGAGGCCTTGATTGCAGCGTAAAAAAGCGTCCATTGAATCATCAGCAGCGCACCGACGGCCATGATGCCGAGACGGTCTTTGGGGCGCACATATTCAATCGTGCGCCGCAGGGCGAGCCATCCCCAGAGCAGTGTGCCGGCGATGATGATTCGCCAAAGCACGATGAAGCCTGGCGACATCGTGATGAGTTTGCCGAAGATGCCAGTCCACCCCGCGAGGAGTACGGAAAGGTGGAGTTGGAGAAAGGCTTTTTTCATATAGAGCAGCGGCTGAATTTGAATGTGATGCGCGATGATAGACGTTTTGCTTTCACTTGAGACAAGGCTCTAGATGCTTGGTCCAGATATGGAAGGCTGAAAACATCTTGTTTTTTTGTGACGTCTTCTGACGCTAATTTGGCATACGCTTTCTGCCTGGATCAAGTTCGACACACTGAACGCTTGTTCAGTAAGGAAAATTTGGCTATTTTGTCAAATTGTGTTAAAACAAAACAAAGAGAATCGAAAGCGCTTGTAGGCGATGATTCCATCGCCGAGCCAGCTGGTTCGAGAGGGAGGTCATATGACCGAAAGAACAAATGGACATGGGATGTACCCGTGGGGCCGACTGGTTCTGTTTGTGCTCTTCCTCATCTTTCTGGCGATCGTTCTGAAGGCGATGGGATGGTGCGTCGGCGGCGTCTGTGATGTTGGTCTCGATGCTTTGCTGAAGTAGCCTGTCTCGGTCGAATAAACGAGAAAAACTGAACCGAACTATTGTCATGACCTGAATTCACGGCATGATCTGCTGAAATGAAAAGGCCGGAGATAATTCAGATCGGGTTCAAGCGGCGTCAAGTTGGATACGATGGTCCGACGGCGCCGTTTTTTGTGGGTTCTTAAGCGGATCGCCTTCATTCATCAATGATGTTTATGGGAAAAACAACAGACGATTTACGTCTTATTGGCTTTGAGCCCGTTGTTGGCACTGAGCCGAGGATTCTGATTTTAGGCAGTATGCCGAGTGAAGCTTCATTGGCCGCAGGCTGTTATTACGCGCATCCAAGGAATCGTTTCTGGCCAGTCGTTGGAGAGTGCTTCGGATTTGATCCGGCCCTTCCATATAAAGAGCGGCTTGATGCGCTGACGGCATCCGGAGCTGCGCTCTGGGACACTATTGAAAGCTGTGAACGGACGGGGAGCTTAGATTCAGCCATTCTTCGCCCGCAGGTAAACGATTTTCCAGCATTTTTCGCCGCACACCCCACGATAGAACGCGTTTGTCTCAATGGCGGAAAGGCCGCTCAAATGTGGCGCCGTCACGCAGTCCCCGTTCTTACTGCGCATGCCGATATGCTCAAAGATTTGGATGTGCGCGTTCTGCCGTCAACCAGCCCGGCCAACGCCAGAATGGGACTCGAGGACCTGCTTGCGCTTTGGCGGCCGGCTTTGGATGTGCAGTCAAATGTGGGCAAAACGGTGAATAAAATAGTTGCCTAATTTTTAAGCTGCCTTGATGACGCCTGAGATACAGGGGAAATAAGAGTTGCCCACAGCATTCTCCACCCGACTTGTGGATTCTTCATGTGGATAACTCGCTGGCCTCAGCAGGATTCTCCGTTCCTTGATAAATCGAATGCAAATATCGGATTGAGGCTGGCAGGAATAAAAAAGGCCCGTCAGAACTTATTTCCCGACGGACCTTAGAAACGGAAAAAGTGTATTTCCGTGGTAATGAGAAAGCGCGCAGCTGAAATTAGTACAGACCGATCACCTTCCACCAGGCCATACCAATGGTCAGCCAAATCACGACATTCATCGTGCAAATGACAAAGCCGTTGCGCCACCATTCGCCCTGCGAAACGTAGCCGGCACCGAAATAGACGGGACCGCACCCATTGCCGTAGTGCGTGAGTGAGATCGGGCAGTTGGCGAAAAAGCCAAAAGTAAGTGCCGCCATTAAAGCCGGCGTTCCGCATGCCGCCGCTACGGCGACGAAAGCGGCATACATGGCAGAGATACGCGCTGTAACTGAGGCGAAGCAATAGTGGGAGTAGGTGTAAAAGAGGATCACAATGAGGAAGGAGGCGATCCATCCGAGACCGGCACTGCCGATGATTTCTGCGGTGTCTTTGGCAACCCAGGTGATGAAGCCGGACTTGCCCAGCGCCGTGGCGAGCGACATGAGGCCGCCCATCCAGAACATTGCGTCGTAGGCCCCTTTTTCAGAAAGAATGTCCTGCCACGAGAGAACTTTGGCAATCAGCATGATTGCGATGGCGAGCATGGCGATTGGAGTTGCGCCCAGATGCGTCCAGCTGCCCGTAGCCCAGAGCACGAGACACATGACGAAGACAAAGGCAAGCACCTTTTCATCCTTAGACATCGGTCCCATGGCTGCGAGTTCTTTTTCCGCGAGTTCGCGTGCATTGGGAATGGCTTTGATTTCAGGAGGCGAAAGCAGGCTTACTACCCAAGGAACAAGCGCGAGAGAGATGAGTCCCGGGACAATGGCGGCTAGCGCCCAGTTAGTCCACGTAATTTCCACGCCGACGGCGGAAGCGGCCAGCCCCACACAGAGCGGGTTGCCGGCCATTGAAGTGAGGAACATCATGCAGGTCGTGGCATCGGTGTGATAGCCGACCTGCATCAGATAGGCGCCGATTTTGCGCGAACTCGGACCTGGCTGCGATCCGAAAGCTTCGGAAAGCGAACGAACGATCGGATAGAAGACGCCGCCCCCTCGAGCCGTGGCTGACGGCATGGCCGGCGACACCACAAGTTCAGAGAGTGCAATGGAGTAGCCGAGCGTGAGCGAAGAACGCCCAATCAGTTTGATGATCACATAAGCAATGCGGCGGCCGAATCCGGTTTTGATGAAGGCGCGCGAGAGGAAGAACGCGCAGACGATCAGCCAAATGGTGCCGTTGCCAAAGCCCATCAAGACCTGACTCGTCTTCAAGAGCCCCGTAAAGCAGCAGAAGGTGAGTGAGATGAAGGCAATGGCGCCGATCGGCATCGGGTGAAGAATGAAGCCAAGCACGGTTGCGACGAAAACCGCGAAGATGTGCCAGGCGTCCGGTTTGAGTCCCGTCGGTATCGGCGAGAACCAGATGGCTGCACCGACCACTAAGATGATCAGCCAGTTCCGAAGGGTTGGGTTCATGAGGATTTCTCCTTTCGTATGGAGACAAGAGTGCGTAGATTGTTTTTCTCCGTTGGATTGGGGGAAACGGAGACATGCGGCTCTGCGGCGCTTAAAGCCATCCTACTCCGCGTTGTTCAACTAAGGAATGCCGATATAAACATCGTTCACATTGTCGTAAACGATGTTTTGGCTTAAATATCCACGGCCTCAGGATAATCCGGTGAATTCGGCTTTTTGAACTAAAGGAGTATTTGAAATATCCGTCAATTGGACTAGGTGTTTCTATTTAAAGCCTGTTTTCATTCAAAGGGATGCATTCATGCGTTTTTTGCATGCGCATTGACAGTGCAGGCCGTGAACACTCTATTCGCAGCACTCATAAAGGCAAAAAACGCCGATGAAGCTCAGCTTCACCGGCGTCGAAAATGGTTGGCAGGCGGGTTAGGTTATTTGGAGAGTGCAGCCTTGGCGGCGGAGGTTCCTGCAGCACGTCCTGAAGCATAGGCAATCAGGAGACTTGTTCCGGGTTCGTAAACGCGGTTGTAGAAGGCCCGATTGGCCAGTTCGCCTGCGGCCCAAAGCCCTTGAATGGGCTTGAGTGCATTGTCAAGCACTTGGAAGTCGGGCGTGACAACGAATCCGCCGATCGTTCCGGAAATGACGGGACGGACCTTGACGGCAAAGTAAGGGGCTTGTGTGAGACTGGTGAAATTGATGGGATCGCGGCCAAAGGCAGTATCTTTTCCCGCGGCAGCGTCGGCATTGAGCTTTTCAATCGTTTGCTTGACATTGTCGGCGCGTGCTCCCATGCGGCGGCCAAGTTCTTCAGGCGTGTTGCCGTGAACGACGGTGTCAAATCCCAAGTAATTGCGCAGCGTCTTGGCTTTTTCGGGATCCTTGCTGTCTGTGATGAGCCAAACGTCGAGCTGCTGACTCATTTCACTCGTGATATTGGGAAGGTCTTCCTTAACGAAGCGCAGCCCTTTTTCATTGACAAGCGTTGCGCCCGCAAAACCTCGCGGTCCGAGCATGGCGGCCGTCATTTCGGGGTAAGCAGGGGCAAATTGAGTGCCCATCAGCCAACTGTCGGAAACTTCCTTGGCACCGACCTGCAGGCCCATTGTCAGTCCGTCGCCCGTGCTTGTTTTAGCTGCGCCGGTGCGCTCCACATAAACTGCCCAGCGCGGCTGGCGAGAAGTTACCTTCATGAGGTCTGCAGCAAAGCCGCCGGACGCGAGCACGACGCTCTTCGCACGGAAAGTGAAGCGATTCTTTCCGTCGGCAGCCGCAACGCCGGAGACGTGGCCGTCGTCGGTCGTCAGAATCTTCCAGGCAGGGGTGGCGGTGCGAATGATGCCGCCGAGTTTTTTCACATACTGCTCGAGTTTTTCCACTTCCTCTGCACCAGCCGGACGAGAGGCGTCGGATGAAATCGGCAACAGCTGATAGGCGCCGATCCCGTCGGCAGCGGCGGCATTGGCGGAGAACTGCATGCCGACCTTTTTTGTAAGCCAGTCAACCGTTTCAGCGCTTTGCTTAACCAGTGCTTCAACTTGTGCTGCATCGGGCAGATTGGCGGGGGCACCTTTGACTGAACGCTTTTGATCTTCAAGCCAAAGTTTGGCAAGACCGGCGGAATCTGCCGGCAAGCCGGACGCTTTCTGAATGTCGGTGCCGGCAGCAGTCACAATGCCGGCGGAAAGCGCTGCGCTGCCGCCCGTATGAGGCGCTTTTTCGAGCACGATGACGCGCGCTCCGGATTCGAGTGCTGCCGCTGCCGCTGCAAGTCCTGAGGCACCGCCGCCAACGACGACGACGTCTGCTTGCGCCTCTTCACCTTCTGGGAGCGTTGCAGGATCAATGGATACCGGTTCGTGCGTGAAGAACTTGAGGTCGCCCCCGGCGGCCTGCACGGCCTGACCGACGGCCCGCAGAAGGGCCTCACTGGAACGCGAAGCGCCCGTAACGACATCGACAGACAAGTTTTGTTCACTCACGACCTTTTGGATGATCGCTTTCATCGGTTCATCTGCAATGTACGGAACTTCATCGCTCTTGAGGATTTCGATGCTGTCAATTCGATTGTCTGACACCGTGGTTTTGACTTCAATCGGGCCGTTCCAGCCGATAGCCGATTCAACATACGCGCCCGGTTTCATTTTGAGGACGTTGGAAGCGTCTTGCGCATCGGCTGAAGCTTGGGCGGCGCTGGTCATAGCAGCGGCGGCAAGCATCACTGCAGCACAGAGCAGTCGGACGGCAGGAAGGGAGCGATTCGGCACTTTGGGGTCTCCTTAATGGATCCAACCCATGTCTGGAGACACAGGTTTCGATTGTTTTTTCATTTGTATTTGAAGCATCGCGCGCCGGCCTTAATCGCGCCTGAATGAAGCACCCTTCGGGATGGTTCTCTAAAGAAAAGTGCGTAGATGCAGGTATGATCTTAGGCGGCATTCGCCGGAGCCGTCCAACGTATCCCGATCCTTCCGGCGCAGTGCAGAGTGTTCAGTTTTTGCGCTGCCGACTTTGATAGTCCGCGCGCCACCTTAAGGAGAAATTCCATGGCAGATCATGTCCCTCAGCTTGAACCCAAGATGCTCGAGCGTGTTGCAGCGCTTCGCGGTCTTCCAGCCGTGGAGGCCGCTTTTGAGGTCTGTGCTGAGGAAGTTGAACGCGCAATGGCCGAGCAGATCCGTATTTCTGAGACGGAATCCCCGACCTTTGCCGAAAAAGTTCGCGGTGAACTCATCATGGAGCTCTTGCGTGAATATGGCCTCACCGATGTTGTGATGGATGAGTCGGGCAATGTGGTCGGCCGACGCCCCGGCACGGGCGCCGGTCCGGTGCTCGCGATCGCTGCTCATCTTGATACGGTTTTCCCTGCCGGCACGGATCTCAAAGTGACAAAGGACGGCGCGCTCTACCGCGGGCCCGGTATTGGCGACAACGCTTCGGGGCTGCGCAGCATGCTGCAGGTGCTGCGTGCGCTCAACCGTGCACAGATCGCAACGACGGGTGACATTTTGTTTGTGGGCACGGTTGGAGAAGAAGGCAACGGTGACATTCGAGGCGCTAAGGCGCTCTTTGACGGCTCGCGTCAAATTGACGGCTTCATTGCGCTCGACATGGCCGACGTCAATACCGTCCAGAACGGCGCCACAGGAGCTCACCGCTGGCGAGTCGCCATTGAAGGGACGGGCGGTCATTCCTACCTCGACTACGGTATGGTGCCCTCGGCCATTCACGCCATGGGACGCGCACTCAATGTGATCGCTGATTTTGATCCGCCGAGTGATCCGAAGACAACCTTCACGGTCGGCACAATCAAGGGCGGCACGACTGTCAATACGATTGCGGCTCGCTGTGAAGTCGATGTCGACATGCGTTCAGTCAATCTTGAAGAGCTTGACCAGTTGGAGAAAAAGACGCTTGACGCTTTCCGGCTCGGCGTTGAGCTCGAAAACAAGCGCTGGCCGAAAGCCGGACCGGAACGTCAGCTTAAGCTCGTTCTCACGCAGATCGGCAATCGTCCTGCCGGTATGCAGCCCGATGACTCTCCGGCAGTTCAGGCGGCGCTCTGCGCGATGAAGCAGATGGATCTTGAAGTGAAGCAGTGTCGTCCATCCTCAACGGACGCCAATAAACCCATCTCAATCGGCGTTCCTTCTGTCTGTATCGGTACGGGCGGCGTAACGCACAATGAGCACTCACTCAAGGAGTTCTTTGATTCGACAGGCATGGAAAAAGGTCCGCAGCTCGCACTTCTCACGACGCTTGCACTCGTGGGCATTGACGGCGTTTCGATGCCAATGCTTCCGAAGCTTGGGTGATCGCGATCGGTAAACAGTCTTGTCGGTCGCTGCTGTGCGGCGGTCGACGACTGTGACCGTATGACAGGAACGGCTTAGGCATTTTGGTGCCCAAGCCGTTTTTTGTCCTTATTGAAAAGGGCGGATCGACGTGCCGCAGTATGGTGAGCCGCTAGAATCAGTACATTGCAACTCCAACTGACATTCAAAGCTATGAGCAAAGAAGACGTGCAGAAGAAGGCATCGGCGGCTGAGGCTGTTTTGACGCTGGAAGCTGTGTCAACGGTAAAGGGACTTGTCGGTCCCGCCGTGAAGCCGAAAAAACGTGCTGCGGCCAAAGAGACGTCTTCTTCAGCGAAGCGTTCCGGGGAGAGTGAAAAAACGGCCCCGAAAGCCAAGCGCCGGACAAGTTCCGCAAGTACGCGTCCGCGCCGGCAAGGCATTCGAGCGGATGCGCTCATACGGGCACGTGATCGTCAGGCGCATGAATCTTCACTTCAGGAAGGCGCACAAGCGCTTGAAGCGTTCGACGATGCATATCCGCTGCCGATATTTGAAGCGAATACAGACCCGGAGGCTCCGCGCACGGGGCCCGCTAAGTTGCCTGATCTGCCTTTAATTGAGCAGCTTGAAGCCGAAGCGCTTCTCAATCGTCCAAAGCAGACGAAGAAAAAGCGGCCGCCGACGGCGGGTACTGCGCTCGCACAGCGTTTGAGCGGACTGGTAAAAAGTGCGCTCACAGAGGCGTCGGATCATCTGCTTGGACGCTCGAGTCCGGAATTCATGCTGGTGCCGCTGAATCCCGTCCGCGTGATTGTTGCCCTTTCGGGCGGGCGCGACTCTATGGCCTTGCTGGATGTTGCAGCCCGCATTGCGGCGGATCGCCGGCAGCAGCTGATTGCTGAACTTCGAGCCGTGTACGTGCATCATGGTCTGGAGCGAGAAGCTGACGCGTGGGAGGAGCACTGCCGCAGGGAGTGCGAGAAGCGCGGCGTTATTTTTGAAGCAGTGCGCGTACGCGTCCAGCGATCGGGAGACGGTATTGAAGCTGCTGCCCGAGATGTTCGCTACCGCGCGCTCGCGCAGTACGCACTCAAATCGGGCTGCAGCATCATCATGACGGCTCACCATGAAGACGACCGTATTGAAACATTTTTGCTGCAGTGGATGCGCGGTGCGGGGCTTGAAGGGCTGGCAGCGTTTCCGGAAGTGCGCGAATTGGCTGCGCCTTCCATGGAGGACGCCAAAGCAGTACAGGCTCGTAAGCAGGTATTCCTGCTGCGGCCTTGGTCAGGTGTGCTGCGCCGAGATATTGAGCGCTATGTGAAGAATCGACGCATCCCTTATGTTGATGATCCTTCGAATAACAGTCCGAAATATGCCCGCAACCGCGTTCGCAGTGAAATCATTCCGCGGCTCGAAGCCATTCGTCCGGGATTCAGCGCGAGTGCGGCACGCTCGGTTGGTTTGATCGGAGAGGCGCTTGAGGTCCTCAAAAGTGTTGCGCGTGCGGATCTTGAGGCCTGCCGTTCGGAAACCATGCCGCACGGTCTTTCGGTTTATCGGCTGCTTGAGCTCATCCCGGCTCGTCAGGCTTGGTGTCTTCGCGCGTGGATTGCTGCGGAAGGACTTCGTCCGCTTTCAAAAGCGCGGCTTGATGATCTGCTGCGTCAGGTTCGAGAAACACATTCGGATGCAACCTTTTCCTTCCACGTGCAGCGCAAGGAAATCCGCCGCTGGGGTTCAGACATCATTGTGCGGGATGCCGTGACCCGGCGCCTGGGGGTCGAGCGTGACGCTGCGCTTAGTCCGAGTGAAGGCGCGCATGAGATCGCGCTTCCGCAGTGGGGCGGCGTCATTGAAATGGTGCCTTGCATGGGAGATGAGGACGGCATTGCTCGCTCACGGGTGACGGCACCGGAAGCCAAGCTCGAGGTTCGTGCTGCCGTGGGCGCTGTGAAGCTCAAACTCTGGGCACTGCGTCCGGGAAAGGCTTTGAAGGATCTCTATGCACAGGCAGGCATTCCGGCTTATGTGCGCGTCGATATGCCCAAACTCTGGCTCAACAATGAACTTCTTTTTGCGGCAGGACTCGGTATGGATGTTCGTTTTGCGGATGATCCGGCCAAGTACCCTGATCGGGTGAAGTTTCTCTGGCGCCCTGATCGATCGCTCTGGGATGCTCGTCCGATGCCCAATTATGCGGAACTGCCTGAGGCGGAGCGCCGGATGCGTGAGGAGCGTGTGCGTGAGGCGGCCAAATCCTCAATCAGGCTCCGAGAATCGATAGCGCGCGAACGTTCAGCCGAAAAGAACCGGTAAGGGTGTATTGATGCTTTCTCGCGCAGAGCAGATTGACGTTCTTCGTTATTGGGAGGAGATTGAACTGCTTACACCGCCCGATTATCGGGTCGTGGAGAACGAGCGTCTTTTAGTCTGCGAGTGGAAGAGCGGCCGTCCTGCAGGCCGCGAAGCTGAAGCGATTGCGAAGTGGCAGAAGGAACGCTGGCAAGACCCCTTCGAGTATCCCGAACGCGCCCCTCGAGGCGTGGTGACGGACATGATGCCCGTTTTTATGGTTTATGTCGGCATTCTGCCTAAGAGGGATGTCTATCGGCGGCTCATTGATGAGATGAAAGCTTTTGCAGCATTCTCTGCCGGCCACAGCGGAACCGCTGAATCTGCTGCGAAAACTGCTCCGTCGGGGTGGAACGCAGAGTGGATCGCCAGTTCGGCTGAAGGCGGTTCAGATCTGCGCGGATCGACGCTCTTAGCTGCTTTCATGCTCAATCCGTGGGGAAAGTACATTGATGAAAGTATTCATGTTGCGGGCTACGTAGGAGCGCTCGAATATCTGCGGTCGATGCGCACAGCAGTCTGCAGAGAAGACGCTCCGCCGATGGACTTCATCACCGGCGCTCAGATGAGCTGTGCGAAGCTTGCCAGGCAGGTCGAAAACAACATTGCCCAGACCCTTCGCCAGGCTGCTGGCGTACCCGGTACATTCCTTAATGCGGAGCGCTTTAAAAGTGATGTTGCTCTTGGGGAGGACGCCAATAAAGATGAGCAAAGACGCGGGGAGAACGATTGGATTCGTCTGACGGATCCGCATGGGGAAGCAGAGCCGGTGCCGGAGGGATTGATTGCCGAAATTGGCCGTTTCTTAATTCAGGCGGCAGGGTTCCCCGAGAATTCAATCGTAACGGTTGCGGCGGCCGTGCGCTTTTGTCGTCCAAGTGAGCGCAGACTCCCTGACGATTCGGTTTTTATGGAGAGTTTCTACCTTCATGATATCCGTCAGGCGCACTCGGAATTAGAGCAGGCTGGCGTAAAGCCTTTCGGGTCTCCGGACTTTGTTCATTATGCCGCTCACTTGCAGGCGTCGTCAGAGAAGGTCGGTGAAGAAGGGCTTCCCTCAAAAAACACCAACGTTGAGACCGTCGACGAAGAGGCTGCCGCGCCGCCGGAATCTGAAGCTTTTGCCGCACCCATCGGGGCGCCGTTGGCGCGGCTTCTGGCATGCGCTGCGGACGAGAAGCTCCCGCGGATTGATTTGCTCAAAGAGCCGTTTGTAGTGGCGGATTTGGCCTCACCTAGGTCGCTTGCGTCAGGACGGTGGCCCACCAATGCCGCTCATCATCTCTATCTCTGTCAGCAGGCGGCAATGGCGGGTATTCTGCGCATGGGGCCAAATTCAGCGCAAGGCTTCGGACCGCTGGTCTCTGTTAACGGACCGCCGGGAACCGGCAAGAGTTGGCTGGTGCGTGACCTTGTCGCGGAGATTGTCGTTCGCCGAGCACGTAAGATCGCAGGGAAAAACTATTCTCGAGAGGTCTTTAATGATCAGCAAAGCGTGACTTTTAATCTGCCGGGCGGCCGAACGGAAACCTTCACGCCTTTTGCGCGTGATGTGATCAAGGACAGCTTCATTCTGGTGGCTTCAAACAACAACGCCGCCATCCGCAACATCACCGACGCGCTGCCGCGAAGCTATACCCGTCGCCCTAATGTGACTGACGACCGATCGGCTGCGGGACGTCCTGCCTATACCTACTGGCGGGATTGCGCACTTGGGGTGTTTGCTCATGCTGCGGGCATTGCGTCGGGAAAAAAGAACAGTCAGAAAGGCGCTGAAGCCGCCGTCAAACGCGTGTCGGCCGATGCCGAACGATCGCTCCAAGAGATGCGAAATGACATGCTTGGCCGCGTCAATCGTCCGGAAATGGTTTGGGGACTTGTCTCAGCGACGCTTGGAAGCCGACGCAACTGTCAATTGATTGCCCGTTCAGTTTTAGGGGTTGGCGGCCGAAATATTTTTGGTTCGCAAATACAAAATCAAATTGACGATTGGGTGCGTGAATGCGAGTTCCGGCATGAGCTGCCCGAGGACGTCTGGATGCGCGCACGTGAAGCGTTTCTCGAGCTCGACCGCCGAGTCGAAGAACGTCGGCAGCGAATGACAGAGCGGCTCTCTCGTATGGCGCCGCCCCCAGCTTTTCAAAAGCCATTGAGTGAAGATCCTCAGCAGCATAAGAGTTCGCTCTGGGTGGACGAGGAATTTGAAAATCTTCGTTCAGAACTTTTTGAAGCGGCGCTGACGCTTCATGCGGCGACTTTGGGGGCACAGTCCGATTGGGCTAAAAAGGGTTTTCGAGCCGTTGGTGTTTACCTGACCGAAAATGCGCCGTCCTTCACCGCGGGAAGCGGCATCGATATATTTGAATTTCTCAGTTTTCTCATCCCAGTGCTGTCGACGACTTTGGCAAGCACCTCACGGCTGCTCGCCCATGTGAACCCCGGCGAGATCGCCTGGGTCATCATTGACGAAGCCAGTCAAGCCTCAGCGCAGTCTGCCGTAGGACTGCTCAATCGCGCCGAGCGGGCGGTTGTTTTGGGTGATCCGCGGCAGCTCATGCCCGTGGTGAGCATGCCGCAGCCATTAGACGCATTTCTGCGCAGCCGCTATCCATCGGTCGACCGTCTCTGGTCCCCGCATGTCAGTTCACTGCAGTCTCTGGCTGATCAAACCATGGAAGTCGGGGCGCTTATTCATGATCCGGTTGCCGAGAGCGACGTTTGGACGGGATTGCCGCTTCGTACCCATCGGCGCTGTCAAAGTCCCATGTTCGAGATCGCCAATACACTTTCCTACGGCGGCCAAATGGTGCAGATGACACCTCGTTCGGACGACGGGACATTGGTGACGAGCTGCTGGATCGATATCCTCGGTCATTCCTATGAGCCGCCTGCACGGCGCAATGCCCGCGGACGAGCAGTGACGTCAGTGCGCGGCGATCCGAAGGTGATCCGTGAGGAAATGGCCTGGCTGAGGCACTGCATTCTGCGTCTGAAGGACAATGCGAAGTTTTTCGGACGGCGCGTGTACATCCTTTCTCCGTTTCGCAGCGTTGCCGATGCAGCGGCCCGCATTCTGCGCGAAATCGGCGTGACGGGGGCTAATGGGCTCACCGCAGTCGGTCAAAAAGTCGAAATACGTGCCGGTACCGTTCATGCGTTTCAGGGACAGGAAGCCGATATTGTGTTTCTTGTCCTTGGATCTGTTCCGGGTATTCGCGGCCATGCTCAGCGCAGATGGGCGGCTTTGCCGGCCAATCTTATCAATGTGGCAGTGACGCGTGCCAAAAGCGGTCTGGTCGTCGTAGGTGATTGGGGCGAATGGACCTTGGAGCGGACGTTTGCCATCATGGCCGAATCACTTGAACGCCGACAGGTCACAGTTGCGCCCAATGCAATCGTTTTCCGAGCTGACCAAAATGCAGCTCAGTCAGCAGCACAAAAGTCACTTTTTGATTCAGAAAAATCAGCAGAACCTCAAAAACGCGAAGAATAACTTTGGCCAAAAGGAAAAGCCGCTGACTCTCAAAAGCCGCGGCTTTGCACTTTCGCTGAATGCTGTTTCGCGGGTGTATCACCCGAAAATCTTCATCCAAAGCCAGCCGGGAACGCCCCAAATGATGAGGAAGATGATCGCCATGGCGAGGAGCTGCACGATATGGCTCTTTGAGAAAGAAAGAACGATCGGGCCGATATTGTCCCAAACCTTGAAAAGAAGAATGAAGGAGACCACCGCCCAGACGATGGCGAACACGATGGTGAAGAACGTGAACATGCTGTTGAGGCTCCTGAGAAGACCGGCTGAAAGCTGCACACTATGGCTGCAGCTGACGGAGAGAAGCCGGCCGACGATTAGAATTTATTGCTCAATTATCTTAAGCTGCAGCCATTATGTGCGGCTTATTTCTTCTCTGGAGAGTTCTTTATGCCGCAGTATGATCTGATTGTGCCTTCGGGCGAGGCCGTTCTTGTTGATCGCGCTACCGGTGTTCGTCTTCGTCTTTCGGCCGAATCCGGACCGCTCCGACTGGGCTCGGTGACGCTCGACTTTGCCGTTGAACCCAAAGGACTGAATGCGTCTTCAGGCCAGCCCGGCGAAGCGGCCGGCGCTCAAACTGCCCCATTATCCGTGCCGACAGTAAGTCAGGATTACGGCCTGACGGCGTCGGATCCGACGCTTGCCGCGTTTGAGCGAATGCAGAGACTGCCTCCGGGGTTTGGTGCTAATCCCGCAGAGGCTTTTGGCGAGGGGCCGATACCAACTCCTGCGAGTCATTCCCCCGTTCGTGTATTGGATGCGCCTTTGGAAGGTCTGACACGCGATGAATTTGAAGAAACGCTTGCAGCACTGGTCCGGCGTCGCGATGACGTGGAGCGGGAGACGGAATTTTTGCGGGAAATTGAGGCTGATCCGCTCGACATCGATGATTTAAAAACAGAGCTCAGCAAGATTGATCAGCAGTTCTCAGCCGTTTCCAAACGTTTTTCAGATTGGGAGCAACTGCAAAAAAGAATCGATGAAGAACATGCCGCGGATACTTTTTAATCTGCTGCTCTGGTGAGGATTTGGATTCGAAACGCTGTTGCACGAAACTGATGCGTATTTTCACCATGATGGTGCTGTAAATATGAACAAAAACTATTAATTGATTTATTTGATAGTTATTATCAATTGTTTTCAATCAAAGCTTCTAGCGCCTCCCTGCTAGGGTGTTACGGAAAAATGCTTGAAAACTAGGCATTTTTGTTTATTAAGTTAGGGATAACACTGAAAAGTTGCGTTTATTGTCGACTTGTACTCTTTAAAGACGCGTCGCCGACGAACCCCAGCAGTACTGATGTTTTTGATTTCGGTGCTGTTCGTCGAATTCGACGCTGAGTGCATTTGGCATCACGATATCGAGCAGGAGAAAGCACCGTGAGAAGCGCACCTTTGAAGGACGGCGTCAACGCCGCACCGCAGCGAGCTCTTTTAAAAGCTTTAGGTCTTTGCGACGACGAGATTGGGCGTCCATTGATCGGTGTTGTGAGTTCGAAGAACGATATTGTTCCGGGCCACATGAATCTTGACAAGATTGTTGATGCGGTGAAGCAAGGCGTAGCGCTCGGAGGCGGCGTGCCAATTGTTTTTCCAGCAATTGCCGTCTGCGACGGATTGGCAATGGGACACGTCGGCATGAAATATTCCCTCGTTTCTCGGGAATTGATTGCTGATTCGACGGAGGCGATGTCAATCGCACATCCTTTCGATGGTCTTGTGCTGGTGGCTGCGTGCGATAAGAATGTCCCCGGACTTTTGATGGCTGCTGCACGACTCAACGTTCCTTCAATTGTTGTGAGCGGCGGTGCGATGCTTGCAGGTCATTTTGAAGGCCGCAAAGTGTCCTATTCCGACATTTCTGAAGGCGTGAGTCGTTTCCGCACAAATCGCATCACGCCCGAACAGTTTCTTGATCTTGAGAACAATGCCTGTCCGACCTGCGGGTCTTGTTCAGGTATGTTCACAGCGAATTCCATGAACTGCCTCACGGAGGTTCTGGGACTGGCGCTGCCCGGCAATGGCACCATTCCCGCCGTTCATTCGGCGCGCCTGCGTCTGGCCAAAGAGACGGGCTTAAAGATTATGGAACTCGTGCGAAGGGACCTGAAGCCGCGAGATATCATGACGCGCAAAGCTTTTGAGAATGCTCTGGCCATCGATATGGCGCTCGGATGTTCGACGAATTCCATGCTGCATCTGCCTGCAATTGCGCATGAATGCAGCATCGAACTCGATCTGTCCGTCGCCAATGAGATCAGCAGCCGTACGCCGAACCTCTGTCATCTTGCGCCTGCGGGTCATCACTATATTGAAGAGCTTGATGAAGCGGGCGGCATCCGAGCGGTCATGGCAGAAATCGCCAAACTGGGTTTCCTGCATACAGATTGTCTGACGGTCACCAGCAAGACCGTTGGCGAAAATATTGCCGGAGCAAAGATTAAGAACGAAGAAATCATCCACACCATCGAGCGGCCGGTTTCCAAGGAAGGCGGCATTGCGGTGCTTAAAGGCAATTTGGCGCCGGAAGGTTCCGTTGTCAAGCGCTCTGCAGTAGCCGCTGAAATGATGCATCACAAGGGGCCTGCGCGGGTTTTCGACTGCGAAGAAGATGCGCTCAGTGCTATTTACGGCGGGAAGATCAAGGCCGGAGAGGTTGTTGTCATTCGTTATGAAGGTCCTCGCGGAGGACCCGGCATGCGCGAGATGCTTAATCCCACTTCGGCGATTATGGGCTCAGGCTTAGGCAGTTCGGTGGCGCTGATCACGGACGGAAGATTCTCGGGCGCAACGCGCGGTGCAGCCATCGGTCACGTCTCGCCTGAGGCAGCCGTTGGCGGTCCAATTGCACTTCTTGAGGAGGGTGATTTGATTGAAATCGATATCCCTGCCAACCGCATTTCAGTTGACGTAACCGATGAAGAACTGGCCCGCCGTCGTGCGGCCTGGAAACCTCGGACGCCGCGTGTTACGACAGGTTATTTGGCACGTTACGCCAAACAGGTGAGTTCCGGCTGCACTGGCGCAGTATTGCGACCGCTTTAAAAAGCAGCAGAGTTAACCCAGAAGAAAAAACGGCCGACATCGGAGCTTCGCCATACCAATGTCGGCCGTTTCCTGCCTCGTCGGGCAGGACTCGAAAAGACTGATCAATCAATCGTGTGCTGGGTGCGTTAAATGCTTTCACCAGAAATCACTTGATGGAATAATCGATCACCTTTAGAAAGGTTTTGACAGCATTTATTGAGCTTCGATGTCTTCAAACCAATAGGGATTGGACCATGCATGCCGCCCGTCGCGTGCTGTCACGATGACGCGGAACCAAGGGCTGTCAAAGTCAGAAAGATCAATTTCAGTGTGCGTTATGTTGACGCCTGTTTTAAAGGCATTGGTATAACCTTGACCGTTTACCAGAATGGTGGATGCGGCGCTTGTATGCACGACGAGCTTTCGTCCGTTCAGAACCATATGCTTGATTTCCGGGCCTTCAGACGAATAGAAAGCGCCGCGCTTCAACGCGGAGAGGATGGCTGCCTGCGAGCGCTCTGAGCTTTTCACCATGACCCATGCGAGCGCAAAGTCAGGCAGATGTCCGTGCATATCGTCAACTGCCGTGCAAAGCAGATGGCGGCCTCGATCGAGCAGGCCGTCCAAAAGATAAGCGCCGTCGCCGCGGCTGTGCATGATTTGACAGCCGGCATTCCATACCTCAACGGCGTGTGCGCAGGTTATCGTTTCTGCATCTTCGAGTGTTAGCTGATACCAGCTTGGATGCACGATACTGACAAAGGCACCGGCATCCGCCGCGCGTTGAGCATACTGTGCCGGTGTTTCGTCTGTCATGGGCGGCTGAAAGTTCCCGGGCAGCCCATTAGCCGTCAAGTGCCAGAGCTTTCCATAAGAAGTAGCCATGATGTGGAGTTCCGCAGAGGGAATCGTCAGAAACACGTCATCGTTAAAGACCGACAAATCGGTGATGGGATAGTTGAATTCGGGACGAAAATGATCAGTTACGCAGATGAAGTCGTAGCCTTCGGTTTTATAGCGGGCTGCGACTTGTTCAGGCGGAACCTCACCGTCCGAATTCGTGCTGTGGCAGTGAAGAGAACCACGAAGCCATTGGCCGGCCTCATTAAAGGGAAGCAGTATTGTCATTTGTGCAGGATTGAAATTTGCCGCAAAGGCTAAGTTTCAGCAGAAGTTCATCGAAGCTGGAGATCAGGTCTTGAGCGCCAGCGGCCATCAGCGCGGTTTCCCATGGTTTTCCCAGTCGGTTGGTGCCGATAAATCCGAGTGAACGAATGCCGGCTGCTGAAGCGCCTTCAATGCCGGAGGGACTGTCGTCAATCACTAATGCCTCAGTTGGTTTAAAGCCCATTCGGGCTGCGGCATAGAGGTGAAGATCGGGCGCCGGTTTGCCGTGAGCGACATCTTCAGCGCTGAAGACGTTGTTGCCGAAAAAAGCTGCAAGATCAGTGACGGCAAAGGTGTGCTCAAGACGTTGATGGCCGCTGTTGGAGGCTACGCAGAGTGCAATGCCCGCTTCGCGGAGTTTGTGAAGTGCAGCAAGGAGACCAGGCGTTGTGTGCAGTTTTTCGCGGTACAGCCCCCAAAGAATATCGTCCTTTTTTTGCATGCACCCATCGATATCCGTCACCCCAAATTCATGCGTTAAAACGTCGCGCATATACGCAGCGCTTTTGCCAGTGAAACGCTTCATGGCTTGCGCAGAGGAAAGCATTTTGGTGCCGAAAATTTGCACGGCTGCAGCATCCGCTTCACAAGCAAGCGGTTCACTGTCGACGAGGACGCCGTCACAGTCGAGAATTAAAAGTTTCGGCCAGGACATAGGCAAAGCGGGCATTGTTGTAGCTTTCAATTTTTAAAAGAGGGATTCCGTGGCAGAAACGATCTGTCTCACACCTTCTTCCGGTGTGATGCTGCCGCGCATCACGAGACCAATGATGTCCCGCTGCTTTGTCCAAATGCGGAATCCGTTGTTGCCGGTATATCCTTGCCATCCCATCGCAAAAGGAATTTGTTTGATCGGCGTGTACCAGAGCGGATTCTTTTTGTAGAAATCCCCCAGGTATTCCGGCTTTTCAGCCAGTTTATTGGTCGGCATGTACCCGGACCCCAAAACGGCTATTTTCTGTCCTTCTGGCCCGCAGGCGAATTTGAGATATTCCCAAGCGGCACGCTGCTTGATCGGATCTTTAGTCAAGATCATGCCGCCATTGCCGCCCGTCGGGAGCCGGCCGTGATCTTTGTTCATACGCGGATAAATCTGGCATCCGAGCTTGAACTTGCTGCCGACAAGATCCGTAAAGGCACGGGCTGCGTTGGGTGAGGAGGCAATAATGCCAATTTTTCCGGCGACGAATTGCTGTCTGGATTGTTCATAGTCGCGCATCGTCATACCGCCTTCGGTCACAATGCGGCGGCACAGACGCATGGCGTTGAGACCAAAGTCATTGTTGAAGCCGCAGTGCTTGCCGTCCTTGTCCATGAGGCTTCCGCCTTGTTCAAGGATGAGCGTCTGCCAGAGCCAATCGTCAGGCCATACTTCAACATCGAAAGAAATACCGTCCGCATTACCCAACTTTTTAATGGCACTGCCCAAACGAATGATTTCTTCCCATTCAGTCGGGAAATTGTCCGGATCGCCGCCGGCAGCCTTCACGAGATCGGCGTTATAGAAGAACACCGGCGTGGATGCGGCAAATGGGAGTGCGTAGAGCCGACCGTCCACCGTACCGATGTCGATCATGCTTTGATAATAATTTTCTTGCGCCCACGCATCGCCTTCCGCTTTAAAAAGGTCGGTGACATCACAGATGGCGTTGCGTTTTTTGAGCTGGCGGACGGCCTCTTCGAAGTAGATCCAGGCAGAGTGATAAATGTCGGGCAGCTTATTGGTGATGGCTGCACGAAGAATGCTTTGATGAGCTTCGGGATAGTTGGCCGGTGAAGCACGGAAGCGGATGCGGATTTTAGGATTCTTAACACTGAAGGCTTCTGCTACCTGGCGAAAGTAGGCGTCCTGGCCAGGCATCGCATGAAGAAGTTCGAGCTCAACGGGAGACTCTGGTTCCCAGGCCATGGCCGGACAAGCCGTGGTAACCGCCAAAGAAGTCATGAGTTGAAGCATCTGACGACGATTGAATGGCATTTTGTATTCCTTGAAATGCGGACATCGAAAATGTCCAAAAACGGGTTGTGAATGAGTGTGCGGCCAGGCGTTTTACTTGATGCCCGACTGCGTAACGCTTTCCATAAAATGCCGCTGCATCACGGCAAAGAAGAGCACAACTGGGATCACCATGACAGTGGCAGCGGCCATTAACGCACCGAAATTGGTGCCTGTTTCAGGATCGGAAAACTGCGCCATGCCCAGCGGCGGAGTCACCATGTCGGGACTCGTCACTACGATGAGCGGCCAATAAAGGTCATTCCAGTGCGCAACAAAGGAGAAGACGGCAAAAGCGGCGATCTGCGGCTTGATGCTCGGGGTCGCGACGCGCCAGAGAATTTCCCACTCCTTCATGCCGTCCAGACGTGCAGCGAGCACGATGTCGTCTGGAAATGTCTTGAAGGCCTGGCGAAAGAGAAAGATTGCAAAGACCGACAAAAAGAACGGAAACATCAAGGCGAAGAAAGTGTCAAGCAGATCAAAGGTCGCCAGTGCGATAAAAAGCGGAATGGCTGGTGCTTGGATAGGGACGGCAAGCCCTAATAAAACGATTAAAAACAATAACTTTTTACCGCGAAAGTCATAACGGGCTAATGCCCAGCCTGTCGGAATGGCTACCAAAAGTTGGCAGGCGAGAACGCCGAAGCAGACAATTAAGCCATTTCGCATGAAGGTAAAGATCGGTGCTTTTGATACGGCGGCAAGATAGTTTTCAGCGCCGTTCCAAACTTGCGGGAGCCAGTGAAACGCGCTTGTAAAGACTTCATTGGGTGTTTTAAAGGAAGTGATGACCATCCAATAAAATGGAAACAGGGTGATAAAGGCTGCAATGAGGAGCAGCGCGTGGATAATGAGCTGCTGGGGAGAGGCCGGACTTTGTCGGCTTAGAAGCATCTTCATCATTTGTAATACACCCGCTTTTCTGAAATACGTGCTTGAATCCAGGATGCAGCAACGATGATCACGAGGAAGACCACAGTCATTGCCGCGGCGCCGGCAGTATTTAGGTTTTCAAAACCTTCGCGATACGTTGCATAGAGAAGAACGTCTGTAGCGCCTTGAGGTCCGCCCTTGGTCAGCACGGCGACGGCATCAAAAAGCTTGAAAGCCGTAATTGAGCTCGTGGTGACGACAAAGAGCATGGTGGGTGAAAGGAGCGGCAGCGTTACGGTAAAGAGGCGTCGCCAGAAGGAATCTGCTCCGTCAAGTGTGGCGGCGTCTTGAATCTCCGAAGGAATCGCGGTCAGACCGGCTAAAAAAAGCACCATGTTGAAGCCGGCGAGCTGCCAAACACCGATGATGGCAAGCGAAAACATGCTCCATTCAGGACTTGAAAAGAAAGGGATGCCTGCAAAACCGAGCCAGCGCAGAAAGAGGTTGATGGGACCGATTGCGTCGTGAAGAAGATATTTCCAAACGATGGCCATGGCGACCAAGGTGGAAGCAACAGGCAGAAAGAAGAGCGCTCGATAGACACGACTGCCGATTTTGACCTGATTGACCAATGGAGCGAGCATCAGTCCGACAAAGACCGAGGCAGGGACTGTCAGTACGGCATACAGAACGGTGTTTTTTAATGCTCGCAGGAAGTCGTCTCCAAGAACCAACGTGGAGTAGTTCTCCAATCCCACCCAGCGGACCTCTGTGTTGCCTAACTGATAGTCTGTGAAACTCATCACAATCACAATCGTGATGGGCGCAATCAGTGTCAATACGATTAACGCCCACGCCGGCAGCGTGAAAGTCTTTGCCGCAGCATCAGGCCGCCAGAAACGAAGTCTGCGCGGAGCGTCTTGAATGTGCATTTTTTCAGCTGTAAGCACAGTGCTCATGCGGCCTCCTGCATACCGTTCAGACGGGAGACAATGCGCTCACCTTGCTCATCAAATACCAATACGCCCGAAGACGCGGCTTCCAGCAGGATGGGTTTGTTCCAAGAGCTGCTTTCTTTGCGCAGTTGATAAGTCTGTTTGGCAGATGCTCGGGCAACAAACGGATATGACCTTCCATCGACTGCGGTTTCACCGTAGAGCAGAACATCTTCGCCGAGCGTTTCTTCTCGATGCACTGTCAGTTGAATGAGCGGTCCGTCTGCATCAACATCTGCGGTGTGCACTCGCTGTGCACGGATACCGATTGTGACGGTACTATCCGGAGAAGCGATACGCAGAGCGGTTGCCTGACCATTGAAAATCAAACGACCGCTTCTCACTAAAGCCGGCAGAAGATTTATTTCAGGACTGCCGATGAATTTAGCTACACGGATATTGTCCGGGCGTTCATAAAGTTCGTCGGGTGTGCCCAGCTGGATGATCTCGCCTTCCATCATGAGAGCGATTCGGTCTGAAAGCGTCATGGCTTCCGACTGATCATGTGTGACGTAGATGAAGGTGGCTCCCAGCCGTTGGTGCAGCTCGGCAATCTTGCCTCGCATATGGGTGCGCAGTCTGGCATCAAGATTTGAAAGCGGTTCATCCATCAAGAAAACACCGGGTCGGCGTACCATGGCTCGGGCAATGGCTACGCGTTGGCGTTGACCGCCTGAGAGCTGACTTGGCTTCATTTGAAGGTATGGTTCAAGTTCAACAAGTCTGGCTGCAGCTCTGACGCGATCCTCAATGGAGCGTCGTTTTTCGGCGCCGAACAAGCGGCCAATCAAAGGCGCACGCTCAAGCGAGGACAGTTCTGCCATATTGAGCGGTGTAGCGATGTTTTCCGCAACGCTCATATGCGGATAGAGCGCATAAGACTGAAACACCATCGCAACACCGCGTTCGCGAGGTGCAAGCTCGGAAACCTCTTTGTCATCGATCAGGACAGAGCCGCTGGTGAATTCTGTGAGGCCTGAGATAACCCGCAGCAGCGTGGATTTGCCGCAGCCGGAAGGTCCGACCAATGTGAGAAATTCACCCGGACGCACAGCAAGATCAATGGATTTGAGAATGGATTTGCCGCCGACAACTTTTTTGAGTCGTTTGATGGTGACTGCACTGGGCATGCCTGAAAAGCCCCCTGTTTAGAAACAAGTCAAATGTACCTGTCGAGCTTTTCATTGCGATAAAGAATTGATTTCAATTCAGTGAAATCTGAATATTGAAAATCAAATCTGATGTAATAGATAAACAAAATTTCCTATAATTATTTGTTTATCAAGTTAATAGGTATTGATTGTGTATTCTTCTTTTACTGTACAAAAAATAAATAATAAGCTGGAAGGCTGAAGTATGAAATAGATAAATTAATCGGTCCCGTCCAGATTTCTGTAAGGCTTAATATAATGATTTACTTGTATTTTTAAAGCCTAGAGTACTCTGGGAATCAATGGGCGACATCCAATGTATGAGGGTGCTATAGAAGTTCTCATCTAGGATGTTTAATGAATTCCTCCCTAATGCAGTAATAATGTTTGTTTTCATTTATACGAAATGAAAACGCCTTACCTAGGAGTGTGCTTTTCTCTTTTGAGAGAGTCGGCTTAATTAAGCACAGGCGCTGGCGAATGAAGCTTATGTTGACTTGAAGCGCTGGTATTTTTTTTACTTAATAAATTGCTGTGAGAATCATCATCCAGATGGGCAGCGCTATGGCGGCTAACAAGGTCGTAGATGCTACGCAGGTGGTCGCATACTCGACATCAGCGTGATGATATTTTGCAAGGACTGCAATTTGTGTGATGCAGGGCAGCGCGGCCTGAATGACATACACCTTGGCATAGAGTTCAGGGAGCCCCACCGGCAAGAGCATCGTGAAGCTCAGACACACCAAAGGACAGATAACGAAGCGCCCGCACAATGCCACCATCAGATCTTTGGAGAATTCGATGTTGCGGATGCCGATGCGATAAATCATGAGGCCAATGAAGACCAATGCGAGCGGTGTGGTGATGCCGCCCATGTATTTCGCTGCGCTCATGATGGGCGCGGGCATATGCCAGTCGAGCAGAAGCAGAACAATTGCCAGCAGGAAGCCGCACAGCGGGGGCGAGAAGACTCGTTTGATGGTCGTCAGTGAAAAAACCTTGGGAATCTGCCGCTGATCATGCACCGCACCGTCAATGGACTCCATGTAGTTGCCCATCGTCCAGAAAAATGTCGTATTGGCAAAGAAATAAAGCAGTGTGGGAATCACCGCTTCTTCACCAAAAAGGGCAATGGAAACCGGCAGGCCGATGAACATGTTGTTCGAAGCGGTGTAGGCCGAGGAAAAAACACCGGAATGAACTCTTTCTATCCGGAAGATGTGTGCAGCAGCGCGGCTCGTGAAGAAGACGAGCCATATTGAGGCAAAGGGAATAATCATTGCACTCGCGAGCGACAGCAGTTCATCGTGTGTAAGTCGTTCGGATACGCTGGCAAAGAGATAGCAGGGCAGCGAAAGAAAGGTTACCAAGCGGGCAATGAGCTGCTGAGAATTCTGGTCGTACCAACCGCGAGAAGCGGTGTAGTACCCAGCACCAGCAAGGAGCGACATCGTCAACACGCAGCCAAGTGAATTGAGGAAGGCTTCAAGCATGAGATTTTTGTAATGGAATGCTGTCGAGAACGTGAACCCGGCAGATTTTAAAACGCTGCTTGTCTGGAGTTTTGAACTATATAAAAGGAATGCGCTGACAGCAGGTCTGCTGTAGGAAAGAGTGCTTAGATTGATAGATATCGTTGATACAGTTAGGCGCCTGCGACCCTTCATCGGTCGAGCAGGCGCCAGGCTGTTTGACGGTTGGTATTTTGTGTTTAAAGCTTAAGCTCATCACCCCGAATAAGCTTCATACGGCGGTTGAGCCAGAATGAAATCAAAACGAGCAGTACGCCGCAGACAACGAAGATGATGCTTGCGGTTCTCGTTACCTCACCGATTGCAGTGAGCGGCGCGACAAGACCGCCGCCCACAAATCCCACTGAACCAATGACCGCAGCTGCAAAGCCGGCGCGCTGACGGTGCAGCGTGAGAGCAGCCGTCATTGCGGCAGGAAGCGTAAGCCCAAGGAATGCCATCAAAAGGAAGTAGAAGGGAAGAACGGCCCAAAGTGAAAGATTTGTGATGAAGCAAACCGCTACAAGGACAGCACAGACCAGCATGCCGACAGCGCCGACACCGAGCGCTTTCAAGGGGTCAATGCGCGAGCTGATGACTGCGCCGGCAGTAATGCCGAGTGCCAGGAGACCGAATGTCAGACCATAGAGTTCGGGCGAAAGATCAAAGTGACCCCGGAAGATAAAGGGCGACGAAGAAATATGTCCGAAGAGAATGCCTGAAGCAAGGAGCTGCTGAAACACGATGCCGCAAAACACAGGATCCGCAATGAGTTTGGCGGAACTTTCACGGATGCTCTCGCGCTGCGTACCGTTGCTTGAACGTTGGGCACTGTTAATCCGCGAGCGCGGGAGCGTCTCCACGAAAACAAACAGTGTGATGAAGGCAAGCACCACACCCATGCCAAAGAGAATCCAAAAAATGCCGCGCCAGCCGGCAGCATCCGCAATCAATGCGCCAAGCATCGGTGCAGTGACCGGGGCAATGCCTTGAATGGCTCCCATCACGCCCATAAAGCTTCCAAGCTCTCGCCCGGTATAGCGGTCTGCGGCAATGGAGCGTGAAAGTACGATTGCGCCGGCTGCTCCGAGGCCTTCAAAGAAACGCATGACGAGAAAAACATGTATTTCAGTGGCCGCTGCAGCCACGGCTGTCGTGACGGCGAAAAGAACCAGACACCAAAAAAGCGGTTTTTTGCGGCCTCGGCGGTCGGAAATCGGCCCGACGAGCAGCTGACCAGCAGCAAGGCCCCACATGATGTTCGACAGCCCGAGCTGAACCATGGCCGGGGATGTGTGGAAATCCGTTGTTTGCTCCGGAAGCGTCGGCAGATAGAAGTCTGTGACGAAGGGACCGAAGGCGGCGAGCGTGGCAAGGAAGAGCAGCAAAAAAATGCGACTGTTTGATGAAGCGGTCATTTGTTAGCCGGCAAAATTTATGAGGAAGGATGCTATTCTAGGGAAAATTCGGATTGAATACATCGACAATTTGCTACTGTTTTTGAATTCTTGACAAGTTCGTACCGTGAAGAAGGTGATGGCGGTTGGCAGACCATCATCGGTTTGCGCTAAAGTTCCGTCCACTCATCCCTCTAAAATTTCATAAATAAGAAGATGCCCGTTCTTGAACCCGCTCAAGTCGCTCCCGTGAAGGAGGTTGGCGAAGACCCAGTCACTCTGCGCGTGCCTCGTTCCGGACGAGCTGTCGGCAGCCGCCGCAAAGACATTTTGCAGACGCTTGCAAAGCTGCTCGAGGATCCCCAATGTGATCGCATTACGACGGCGCTGATTGCCAAGAAGCTCAAGCTTTCGGAAGCCGCGCTTTACCGCAGCTTCCCGTCGAAAGGCGCCATGTTTGATGCGCTGATTGGCTTTATCGAGTCGAGTCTGCTCGATCTCTTTGCGCAGATCCGTGACGATGATGCGCTCACGCAGATTGGGCGCGTGCAGATGATGGTATCTGTAATGCTCGACTTTTCCGATGCCAATCCTGGTCTGACGCGCGTAATGACGGGACAGGTTCTGATGAAAGAGGATCCGAAGCTCACCGAACGTATGACGCATCTTTACGACAAGCTTGAAATGGGACTGCGCCAAACGCTTCGAGAGGCGGTGCTCGCTCAAGAGGTGCCCGCCAATTTTGACAGTTCTGCCCGCGCCGGACTGCTGATGAATTGGGTGCTCGGACGATGGCTGCGCTTTGTGATGACGAGTTTTGCTGTTCGCCCGAATGGCGTGAGCGCGGCGGGGCTGGATCCGTTTTTGAAACCTTGATTGTGACGAAAAGCGGAGGATCTGGCGATGGCGTTCTCTCTTTGGTTGGCTTTCTTTGGTGCCAGTGTGCTGCTGGCGATTGCGCCGGGTCCCGATAATCTCTTCGTGCTGATGCAGTCGGCCGTCTTCGGGGTTCGTGCCGGCATGATTGTTGTCCTTGGCCTAGCAACAGGGCTGCTCTTGCAGACGCTTGCGGCTGCGCTGGGGATTGCGGCAGTGGTGGCGGCGGTTCCGGCACTCTTCTGGGCCATCAAGTGTTTGGGGGCGGCTTATTTGCTCTGGCTTGCGTGGCAGGCCTGGACTCACGCCAAGGATGCGGCGCGCGGTCATGATGCGGTGAAGCTCTCCGGCTTGGCGCTTTGGCGCCGCGGTGTAGTAATGAACATTACTAACCCGAAAGTTCAGATCTTTTTTCTTGCCTTTTTCCCGCAGTTTGTACCCGCTGGCGTGACAGGCTGGCCGCTTGTGCTGCAGATGGTGATTCAGGGGGTAACCTTTATTTTTGCCACCATTATTGTTTTTGGTGCTATTGCTTGGGGTGCAGGTGCGCTGGCAGATCGGCTCCGCAGCGCTCGGTTTCAAGAAATACTCAACCGTACCTCAGCCGTTATTTTCGTGGGGCTGGCAGGGTTTACGCTTCTCTCATAAAAAAGCATGCCGCAGGCCGCAAATAAAAAATCCGCCGGAATGAACGCTCGGCGGATTTTTTATATTGCATGCGGTGTGCAGCAGTTGCGGCGGGCTCCAGTCTTAAGCTTTGCGCTTGTCCAGGCCCAGTTCAGACATGATTGTCGCAGAGATTTCTTCAATCGATTTTGTCGTTGAGTTGAGCCAGCGAATGCCTTCACGATGCATGAGATCTTCGGCGTCGTGAATCTCCTGCTGGCAATTGGGCAGGCTCGCATAACGGCTGCCCGGGCGCCGTTCATTGCGGATTTCGGAAAGGCGTTCGGGCGCGATGGAAAGACCAAAAAGTTTGCTGCGCAGCGGCAGAAGCGCTTCGGGAAGTGTTCCGCGGTCGAAATCTTCCGGAATGAGCGGATAGTTTGCAACCTTGATGCCGAACTGCATGGCAAGAAAGAGCGATGTCGGCGTTTTGCCGGAACGGGAGACGCCGACAAGAATCACATCCGCTTCGTCCAGACCGCGGTTGGTTTGGCCGTCGTCGTGCTGCAGCGTGTAGTCGATTGCCGCGATGCGTCGCTGATACTTCTCATCATCACGAATGCGGTGCGTCTGTCCGATGCTGTGTTCACTCTTCATGCCGAGTTCCGTTTCCAGCGGACCGACGAACTTGCGGAAGAGGTCGATGATGTGGCCGGAGACCAACTCGTTGAACGTACGCATGATGTCGGGCTCAACGAAGGTGGTGAAGATGATCGGGCGCAGGCCTTCCTCGCGTTCAACGGCATTGATGCGGCGGGCCGTGTCGACAGCTTTTTCGACAGAGTTAACGAACGGGATGCGCGTTTGGTGGTAGTGCAGGTCAGGGAACTGCGTGAGGATGGAGTGCGCGAGCGTTTCGGCCGTAATGGCAGTGCCGTCGCTCACGATGAAGATCTGTCGGGTCTTCTTGGCCTTTTCCGTGTCAGTCATGTCAAACCTGAATGAAATGGGCGATTTTCTAAAAGCGCCGAAATTTTAACCTTCAAACGGCGTAATCGTGCGGCTGAAGCTGTTGTTTAGAAAAAACGATATTTGTGTGACTACCAAGCCGGGCGCAAGCCCGAGTAGAATGCGCATGTTTTCTAAACAAGCGCCCGCCAAAGAGAGCAAGAAGGACTTGTTCAGCGGGTGATCAGAGGATAAAAATGGTACAGGGTCGTTACGTATTCCCTTTCAGTCAGCTTCGCATGACGGATGTTGACCGCGTCGGCGGCAAGAACGCCTCTTTGGGCGAGCTTCTCAGCCAGCTTACGAGCGCGGGCATTCGTGTCCCGGACGGTTTTGCCACCACGGCAGAAGCCTTCCGTCTCTTCCTGAAGGAAGGCGGTCTTGAAGACCGTATTCACGCGCGTCTTGCAAAGCTTGATGTTGACGACGTTAAGGCCCTGGCCGCTGCCGGTGCTGAGATCCGCGGTTGGATTGAAAGTGCGCCGTTCCCCGCCGAGCTGGAAAAGGAAATTCGCGAGTTCTACGAATGGCTGCGTGAAGGCCGTGATATTTCAGTAGCCGTACGATCCTCTGCCACAGCTGAAGACCTTCCGGACGCTTCCTTTGCCGGCCAGCAAGAAACGGTTCTTAATGTGGTCGGTATTGATGCCGTCCTGCATCACATGAAGGAAGTCTTCGCGTCGCTCTATAACGACCGCGCCATTTCCTACCGTGTTCATAAAGGCTTTACGCACGCTGAAGTGGCGCTTTCTGCCGGCGTGCAGCGCATGTGCCGTTCCGACAAGGGCGCTGCCGGCGTGATGTTCACGCTCGATACCGAATCGGGCTTCGACCAGGTGGTCTTCATCACCGCATCCTACGGCCTCGGCGAAACCGTCGTGCAGGGCGCTGTCAATCCCGATGAGTTCTATGTCTTTAAGCCCACGCTTGATGCCGGCAAGTTCCCGATCATCCGCAAGACGCTTGGTTCCAAACTGATCCGCATGGAGTTTGAAACGGATGCCTCCGTCGGCCGCACGGTTCGTACCGTGGATGTGGATCCGGAAGATCGCCGCCGTTTCGCCATTACCGACGAAGACGTGATCGAACTCGCCAAATTTGCCCGCATCATCGAGAAGCACTACGGTCGCCCGATGGATATCGAATGGGGCAAGGACGGCACCGACGGCAAGATCTACATTCTTCAGGCTCGTCCGGAAACCGTTAAGAGCCAGCAGAAGTCCGTGGAAGTTCAGACGAAATACTCGCTTGGCTCCAAAGGCCGCCTGCTCGTTCAGGGGCGTGCTATCGGACAAAAGATTGGTCAGGGCGTCGTGCGCATTGTGCAGAGCGCCTCAGAAATGGATCGTGTCCTTGAGGGCGACGTCCTTGTAACGGACATGACGGATCCCAACTGGGAACCGGTGATGAAGCGCGCCAGCGCTATCGTGACGAATCGCGGCGGACGTACCTGCCATGCCGCCATCATCGCTCGTGAACTCGGTATCCCGGCTGTCGTTGGCTGCGGTGATGCCACTGAACGCCTGATGGAAGGCGACAAGGTTACGGTTTCCTGCGCTGAAGGCGATACGGGCAATATCTACGAAGGCCTTCTTGAGGTCAAGACGGAACAGGTTGTGCGCGGCGCTTTGCCTGAGATCCCCGTCAAGATCATGATGAACGTCGGCAACCCGCAGCTTGCCTTTGACTTCCAGTCCATTCCGAATCAGGGTGTGGGTCTTGCTCGTCTGGAATTCATCATCAACAACAACATCGGCATCCACCCGAAGGTGGTGCTTGAATACCCGAATGTCCCGGGTGAGCTTCGCGATGCCGTTGAACGCCTTTCTGCGGGCTATCCGTCGGCCAAGGCATTTTTCGAGCGCAAGATCGCTGAAGGCGTGGCTACGATCGCTGCAGCCTTCTATCCGAAGAAGGTCATTGTTCGTCTTTCAGACTTCAAGTCCAACGAATACCGCAAGCTGATCGGCGGCGCCAACTACGAACCGGTTGAAGAAAATCCGATGCTCGGCTTCCGCGGCGCTTCCCGCTACATTGCCAACTCCTTTGCGGAATGCTTCGCAATGGAATGCCGTGCAATGAAGTTTGTGCGCGATGAGATGGGGCTTACCAACGTCGAACTGATGATTCCGTTCGTGCGTACGGTTGAAGAAGCCCGCCGCGTCACGGAAATCATGGAGCAGCACGGTCTGAAGCGCGGCGTGAACGGACTGCGCCTCAACATGATGTGCGAAATCCCGAGCAATGCGCTTTTGGCCGAACAGTTCCTCGAATATTTCGACGGTTTCTCGATCGGTTCCAACGACATGACGCAGCTTGCATTGGGTCTTGACCGTGACTCCGGTCTCGTGGCTGCTACCTTTGACGAACGCAATCCGGCTGTGAAGGCGCTTCTCTCGATGGCTATTCGTGCCTGCCGTGCTCAGGGCAAGTACGTCGGCATCTGCGGTCAGGGACCTTCCGACCATGCGGATCTCGCCAAGTGGCTGATGGATGAAGGCATCGAGTCCATCTCGCTCAACCCCGATACGGTGGTGGATACTTGGCGTCGCCTGGCTCGCGGCTCATAATCGACGAGTGCCGCGCGCATTTTTGACTTGATCCGCCGGTTCCTGCCGGCGTACAGAGTCTATGAAATCCCTTGAATTTCATGAAGTTCAAGGGATTTTTCATATTTATACGATCCTGTGAAGAACGATCGGCAACGCGTGCTAGACTCGATTCCGTACATGCGGATAACGCTGAGCGATTTAACGCTGCAGCGTCGGTACGCTGTCCGGATGCCTCGTTTTAGGCATGTTTTTCGACAGACTTTTCTAAGACAAACATGTTTTCGGTTTCTCCTGCCATCGCCTGGCTCATCGCCGGCATCGCCGTTCTCGGAGCGGAGATTTTCCTCGGCACCGCTTATCTTTTGGTTGTTGCATTTGCTTTTGGAGCGACGGCGGCTGGAGCTGCCGTCGGTCTTGACTTCACCATGCAGCTTGTCGTCTGCGCAGCAGTGCTCGCTGGCGGGTGCCTTTCCGTCATCGCCGTGCGCCGGCGAAATGCAGGGAGAAAAGATCCGTCTGCCAAACTGCAGCACTTGGACAGCGGTCAATGGGTGACGGTGGATGTGGTGGGCAGCGACGGCCTTGCGGTTGTCCAATACCGCGGTGCACCGTGGGTTGCCCGGCCAGAGGGAAATGAGCCGCTTACGCCTGGCCGCTGGACTATCGCCCGAGTCGACGGCACGCAGCTCGTGCTCGGCCGCCGTTTCTAAGACAGATTTCGACATTTTTTCAGCACATCGTTTGGAGCAGTCTCATGCCCATTGAAATAACTGGATTTCTCATCCTTTCACTCATCATTGTGCTGGTCGCGGTCGTGTTTGCCAGTCAGGGCATCAAGGTTGTGCCGCAGCAGACCGCCTGGGTAGTAGAGCGCCTGGGCAAATTTCATGCCGTGCTGAGTCCAGGTCTTAACTTCATCATTCCTTTCATTGATCGTGTGGCTTATCGTCACTCGCTTAAAGAAATTCCGCTGGATACGCCGAGTCAGGTCTGTATTACGCGCGACAACACGCAGCTCACCGTGGACGGCGTGCTTTTCTTTCAGGTTACCGATCCGCAGCGGGCGAGCTACGGCACCTCGAACTACATTATTGCTGTCACTCAGCTTGCTCAGACAACGCTGCGCAGCGTGGTAGGCAAGATGGAGCTCGATAAAACTTTTGAGGAACGAGACTTAATCAATAAGTCGGTTGTTTCCGCGATTGACGAAGCGGCACTCAATTGGGGCGTCAAGGTACTGCGCTATGAGATCAAGGATTTGACTCCGCCGGCGGTGATTCTGCAGGCAATGCAGCAGCAAATTACGGCTGAACGTGAAAAGCGTGCCGTGGTAGCGGCATCTGAAGGCCGCAAGCTTGAGCAGATTAACCTCGCGACCGGTGCAAGAGAAGCAGCTATCGCACAGTCGGAGGGCGACAAGCAGGCTGAAATCAACAAAGCAGAAGGTCAGGCAGCAGCAACGCTCGCTATTGCTACGGCTACTGCCGAAGCACTTCGCCGCATTGCTGAAGCTACTCAGGCTCCTGGCGGCGCAACTGCGGTCAGCCTGCAGGTGGCCGAAAAGTATGTTGCAGCGTTCGGGGAGCTGGCCCGCACCAACAATACGCTGATCGTGCCGGGCAATATGGGTGATCTGTCGACCATGATCACTTCAGCAATGAAGATCGTCGATGGCGCCAAAAACGGTGCCGCTGCCTCGAGCGGATTGCCGTCGAAACCGTAATGACTTAAATTCCAATCCTTCAAATGACTAAAAGAGCCTCCGAGATGACTTGCATTTTCGGAGGCTCATTTGTCAGTGCTGACGGCACAGCATATTGGACACCCGCGCATTCGACATAAAGCACGGGTGGATTGGATGCCCAGACGTCAGAAGCGGAAGTCTCTGTGTGCTGTGTCGCAGGGCATTTTAGGGTAGTCAGTTGTTTTGTCCCACAGACTGTCCCACGGCGAGCATTATTCAGCGGGAAAGGCGTCCGAAACACCCCCGCCGAGGCGGGGAAGACTCTTTTGAGAGATGCTCTTCTTGCTCACGTAGTTCAGGTGACGGAGGGCGTCAAGGACGGCCTTTTCACCTTTCAGCGTGAACCACTTGCGGATCATGCCGACAGTCCAACGGCCTGCGCCATTGCGTCCGCCGTAGTCCATTGACGGCGGAATGAATCCAGAGTCGACCGCATTACGCAGACTGGTTTCGGATTCATAGCCGAGGCTTTCCATGAGGCTCTTCTTGTCGAGTATAGAGTAGTCCGGCACGGTCGTGTCAAAGATGTCGATCTTCATTTTGCTTCCTCAGGTTGTTCCTTGAATTTTCCAATCTCTTGATTTCTCGGTTTCTTACTGACGGGCATTACTTTTTCTCTTTACGCTTTCCAAAAGCGCCGCCTGAACGGTGCTTTTCTTCTGTCGCCGGAGAATGACCGCCTCATCGGCGGTGTCTCTGGCGACGATGTAGTGAATGAAAACCGGGCGGGGGTGCCCGGCCTGCGCCTGTCTTGTAGGGCCTATGCGCTCACAGATCTGCTGAAACTGTTCGAGGTTCCACCACTGCGAGAAAAAGGCCAGGATGTTTCCGCCGTCCTGCAGGTTGAGCCCGTGCCCGGCGGAGGCCGGATGCGCGAAGAGGATCGGAATCCGCCCGGCGTTCCAGTCACGAATGGTCTGCGGGTCCTTGTCGAGGTGCCGTCCCTGCGGGAAGCGCTTGAGAAGCCGTTCAAGATCGCTCTTGAAATGGTATGCGACGAGTACAGGCATGCCGGCAGCTTCCTCGACGACCTCTTCAAGCGCACGGAGCTTTTGATCGTGGACTTCTTCCCAGGTGCCTTCATCATCGGTGTAGACCGCGCCGGATGCGCACTGGAGACACTTCACCGAGAGAGCAGCGGCTGAAAAGACCGTGAGCTCCTTTCCGGAAGAGAGTTCCGCGACCATGTGCCTTTGAAGGCTGTCATAGACTTTGCGGGCCGCCGGCGGCAGATCGACGTAGATCGTGTTTTCGATCGGCTTCTCGATATCGAAGAAGTCCCCCGCGTCGAGGCTGACCGTCACGTCGGCAACGGCGCGCTCGATCTCTCCTCGCGCTTTGGGCGTCGGCTCCCACTGGACGGCGTGCGGATCCGCTCCTACCCTGCGCTCCGTGAAGTACGCGGAGTGGAATGCCGAGAAGGAGCGGCCAAGGCGCACACCTCGATCAACGAAGTAGTACTGGCCCCAGAGGTCTTCGAGGCCGTTGGGGGCCGGGGTACCGGTCAAGCCTACGAAGCGCTTCACTTTTGTGAAAGCAACGTGAGCGAGACACTTCGCCCGCATGCCGCCGCCTCCTCCTAGCCTGAAGCTCTTGAGCTTCGTCGACTCGTCGGCAATCACGGTCTTGAAGGGCCAATCAGCCCCGAGCTCCTTTTCAAGCCAGGGGAGATTCTCGTAGTTCATCGCGTATGCGTCAGCGGGCATCTTGAGCGCGATGCGCCTTTCCTTTGCGCTTCCGACCACCGGCTGAACCTTGACCTCGAGATTCGACCATTTGTGGCACTCGTCCGGCCACGTCGTCTGCGCGACTCGGAGCGGAGCCAGAATGAGCGCCGGGAAAGCATCCTCGCCCAGGCGCTTCAGAAGATCGAGGGCGAAGAGCGCGGAGGCGGTCTTTCCCATGCCCATTCCGGCCCACACCATGGCGCGCGGGGTGCCTATGATGTGCCGGATGATCATGTCCTGATACGGCCTTGGGGTGAACTTCACGGCGCGCCCCTCCCGGAGAACGGCGACGCTCCTTCGGCGAGCAGCATCCGGTCGATGGCGCGCTCGGAGTCCACGACGTATACAGCAAAGCCGCCGTCGGTCCGGAGCGTCTGATGCTCGATGAGCTGGATAGGCGAGGGCTTGCATCCCGGCGCCTTGACCTCGGCAAAGAAGCTGTGGCCGCGGAGCATGATGAGCTGATCCGGGGCGCCCCTGTGGGCTGTGAACGTCACCTTTCTGGAAACCCCTCCGGCGCGCTTCACGGCCCTGCGGAGGTATTGAATCATGCGTCCTTCCGGCGTCATCAGTCGATCTCCTTAGCCGCATCGCGTCCGGCGCCGCCGGCCGGAACTTTGATGTCATAGCGCTTGAGCGTCCGGTTGACCTTATGAGCGACCTGGACGGTCACGAGACGCTGCAGGTCCGGCACGACGTGAAGGAGCTGCTCGAGCATGATCAGGGTATCGGCGAGCTCTCCGGCGAGCTCCACCTTGCGCGTCGGGAGATCGCCTTCGAAGTCGACGGCGGCGCGGGTGTAGTGGATGATGGCCGTCGTCGCTTCCGAGAACTCCTCGCCTGCTCTCCGAAGCACGTGCGCGGTGCTGAAGTGGTCGGCGATGCACCTGATCTGGTCGCACTTAGTTTTCGTGATTGCAATCATGATGCGTCTCCTTCTATGTCGTCGATGCGTGCTGAGATCTGCTCGATGACCGTCTGGAAGCCGAAATTGATGAGCGTCGCGAGAAGTGGCACCTGGGAGCAGAGGAGCAGAATTGCGCCGCGGACTCGCATCCCTTCCGGCGTGTCGGCGAGCGGCAGACGGTCGGCAATCCGAAGCGTCTTCGATGCCAATGCCCGCTCGAGGTACCAGCGGGCCTTCTTGAGGTCCGTGACCTCCGAAGAGCCGGCCTTCTTGCCGGCGCGGCACATGTACTTGATCGCATTCCCGGTACAGAAGTCATAGGCCTCGCACACGTCGATAGGCTCGACGGTGACGCGGCAGGCCTCGTAATGCGGCGGATGGTCGATGATGTTGCTCATGGCAGCTGCCTCCATTCGTCAACGGACTTGATAAAGCCCTCGAGCTTCCTGAAGCTCTCAAGCGGTATGGTCATGTCGAGCGCCAGCGGATCGCGGGCGCACTGAAGACGAAGCGTGATCCTGGGCTTCTCGCCCTTGACCGCTACCGGGACGGCCGAAACGCGAAGACTGTCGCTAAACCCGGGGATAACGATTACCGGCGGGATGGGTCGCGGCTTGCGCGGCTCTGTGACGAGTGGAACGGTCATCAGGCGGCTCCTTTGCAGTCAAACTTAATCGAAAGCTGGATCTGGTCTTCCATGATCCTGAGCTGTGCTTCAGTGGGCTGCTTCACGCGGCTCCACTGCGAGAGCGTTTTCCCGGCTTGACTTGCGATAGCTTTCCCCTGCTCATAGATGGCGTAAGCCTTGAGATAGTCCTTCATACAGGGGAGGCGGCTCACGAAGTTCTTCGATAGCTCATCTTCCATGCGTGTGAACTCGTCATAGAAAGCGCATTTGAACTCAAGCGCCTTCGGGCCAGTGAAGCCCATGGCGAGAAGGCAGAATCCTTTGCGATCCATGTAGTAAACCGGGGTTTTGCGCTCTACATTGCCTATGTACTTGATTTCAAAGGTGAATCCAAAATTGGATTCACGCAGCTCCGGCCTTTTATTGAGTAGCTCTTCGATGTCACGCAGTACATGAAAGTGATTTTTCCCGAAGTACTCCGCAACGGTTCGGCTGGAAACGACGGGGCGGCCGTCGACGATGGTGAGTGCAGTATGAATATTCATAGCTCAGTCCTTCTTGTATCGGTAGGCCTCAAAGCCGGCCGCGGATAGCGGCAGCCCTTCGGCCCAGTCAGGGTTATCGGTCATGCAGGCGGCAAGGCCCGCTTCGGTGAAGTCGCCGCTGTCCGGCGTTTCTGTGATCAATTCGTCATGCACGGAGAGGACGATCTTGTAGCCGCGGTCCCAGGCGAGCTTCATGCCGTGGGCGAGGATGTCGCGGGCCGTAGCCTGGGTAAGGTTTTCCACCACCTTCCCGGCATATGACCGGAGTTCGCTCCAGCCTCGCGTGTACTGATTCATGCCGCGGTAAGTGAAGGTAGCCCGCACGCCGGGGCGCGGCCTCTCGATCTGCGGATAGATGACGCATCGTCCGGACGGAAGGAGCGCACAGCCGTACACCTTCGCGCGGGTGCCGATCCAGATGCGACCGACCTTGAGCGGCGCGCGGCCCTCGGGCGGGACCGGCTCGACCATGACCCTGCAGGCCGCCTCGATGTCGGCCCACAACCTGGTGATCGCCGGGTGCGCCGCCCGCCACGCGCGCTTGATGGCCTCGCAGGCGATGAAGGTGTCAGGCTTGAGCCCGAGGAGCGCTTCCTCGCCCCTGTTCGCCTTCAGCCACCCGGCGAAGTCCGCGGCTTCCGTCCAGTAGCGCGAATCGATCGCCGCACGTGTGTGCCCCGCGAGCTCGTCGAGGTCCACCCGGTAAGCGCGTGCGAAGGTGCAGAAAGCTGAGACGCCGCCCTGATAGCCCATGGCGAGCTCGAGCACCTTGCCAATCTGGCGCTGCTGCTTCGTCACGTCTTCGGGCTTTACGCCGAAGGTGCGGCCGTAGGTCGCTTTGTAGAGATCGGGGCCCTTCCCGGCGTCATAAGCCCGGAAAGCCTCGAGCTTCCACTCCTCGCCGGCGAGCCACGCCAAGACGCGGCCCTCGATGTTCGAGAGATCGGAAGAGACGAGTTTGTGCCCCGGAGGCGCGATGATCACGCCACGGATGCAGTTCGAAAGCACCTGCGGAATGTTCTCGTAGACGAGGTCAGCGCACTGCGACTTGATGGCCTTGATCGCTTCCTCAACTTCGGCCGGCTTCATATTCCCCCGGGGGAGGTTCTGCGGCTGAAAGATGCGGCCGGTCCATCGTCCGGTGCGCGTTGCGCCCATGAACTGGAGGCACCCGCGCAGGCGGCCGTCAGCGCTCACGGCCTCGGAGAGCTTCGCGTATTTCTGGACTGAAGTCTTTGAGTTCTCTAGCCGTTCGGCGATCAGCTCCCGGACAGGGTCCGGAAGGCTCTCGTCGCCGAGACGGCGCTCGAGCGTCGTCGTCCGGAAATCCGGAAGAGCCACGCCGTAGGCGTTCAGGACGTACTTCAAGAGCGCATCTCTTTGGCCGACGCTTGAGACTGCGCCGCCGGTGAGCTTAGCGACGGCACGGTCCGAGCGCTCCTTCGCCTCGTCCGAAGCGGTGACGGCCGCGCGCACGAGCTCTACGTCGATCGCCATCCCGAGATCGTTGATCTTCTGGTCAAGGTGCCACTCGTCCCAGAGCGCCGGCGTGTCGTTCCACTTCGGCAGGCGCTTCCACACCTCGCGCATCGCCTCAACGTCGAGGCGGCAGTACTCTACGAAGTGCTCCCAGTCCTCCGGATGAGTCTCGGCGGTCGCCCTTGTGAGTTTGCGGGTCTCCGGAAGCGGCTTGCAGAATAGCTGCACGAGACGCTTGCCGTCCTTGTCCTTCGCCTTGTCGACGGGGAGGCCGAGGACCTCGCAAAGGTTCTCGAGACTCCCGGGGAGCGAGCACGAGTAGGCGAGGATCATCGGGTCCTGCCAGCGGTCCGGATCTCCGGCTTCGGGCCAGAAGCGCCTGATCACTGTCCGGTCGAAGGCGGCGTTGTGCGCCGTCAGGATGACCGAAGGATCGGAGAACGCCTCGAGGACCCGAGACGGAAGCTCCTCGCCCTGGGCGAGATCGACGACGCGCACGGGTTCCTCGTCGAATGCATAGGCGAAAAGCATGATCTCCGCGCCCTTACCGGCGTCGACGTACTGATGCGTGCCGGCGCTGATAGGCGTTTCGGAGTAGGTTTCCGTGTCGAGCCAGAGTCGTGGCATGGCGGCTCCTTAGATCCAGTTGTCCGTCGGATCGGGCTCGGTCGCGCGCACAGGGGCGCCGGCCGTGAAGTCACCCGGATCGAGGTCAGCCGGATCAACGTCCGGAAGATCGGAAGCGTCGACGACGGGGCGGCCGCTGAAGGCGTCTCCGTGGCCGAGGAACATGACCGCGAGCAGGTCGGCGCTTACACCGCGGTTGCCCTGCTTCGCATACGCCCAGGGCGTCGTGATGACGGCCACCTTGCAGCCTGCGTAGAACAGCTTCTTCGCGGCTTCGATGTCAAGACGCTTCTTGTCCGGACCGTAAAAGTCCGGCTGCTGCGTGGAGCGGCAGGTGATGTAGTAGTTGCCGGCGTAGCCCTGCGCCTGCTTCTGATTGCCGTCCTTGATCGGAGGCTTGGCCTTGAGGAGCTGGCGCGCATCCTCCTCGGAAAGACTGAGCTTCCCGGACATGAGGACCTCAAGCGCCTCCTGCATGAAGCTTTTGATGCACGGCGAGGCCGGCTCCATCAGCACCGTCGCTTCATACTTCGGCTGAGCGCCCTCCATCGCGCGGGGCTGGAAAAGAGAGGGGAAGGACAGACGTCCGACGAGCGTAATTTTCTTTGACATGGTGAATCGTCCTTAAACGTTGGGTAAATCTGCTGCTGTGACTTTGAGGTACTCCGGTCGCTTGTCGTCGATCGGAGCGATGACGGGCTTCGCCTCCGAGCGCGTGGTGAGCGCTTCGAGCTTCAGCCACTGCCGCTCCGAGATGCCGCCCGTTTTGAAGATCTTCTGGGCCTGCGCGGGCGTCAGGAGCTTCTTCGTGTAGCGCTGGTCAACCGGGAGCTTCATGCCCTTCAGGAGGGTGTCCGCGGCCTCTTCGTCCGTCCACTTCCTCGGGCCTTCTCGTCCGGATACGAGCTTCCAGCCGGGGATCTTTCGCCCGGCGAGCATCGTCGCCAGGGCGTCTTCTTCCACGCGCTGACACCACTGCTTCACGGCGTCGACGTGCGAGAGGACTCCGGCGAGGCCGATGTCGTCGATCATCGGGACGGCCGCGACCGGGACTGGAACGCCGGTGGCCTTCGCGACCATCGCGGCGTAAGCCGTGCACCGGGCGGCCGCGCGGCAGAACTGACAGGTGCTCCGGGCGGGCCTGAAGCTCACCTCGTCGCCCTTGTCACCGGCCTTCATCTCCTCGAGCGCGCGCTCGGCGCCCGCCCGGACCTCGCCCAGAGCGGCCTTGAAGTCAGGCAGATCGAGCGTCCACTCGGAGACGTTTCCGAGTCTCGGCTGCACGATGACCATGCGGACGCGCTTGATGTCCGCCGCAAAGTCGAAGCAGGAGAACGCCGCGCCCGCGTAGATCAGGAGCTGCGGGTTGTGCGGGGCTTCGACCTTGACGCCTCGCCCGAACTTGAGGTCGACGATAATCAGCTCGTCGTCGGCGAGCGCTACGCAGTCGGCCGTGCCGTGCGCGCCCTCCTCGCCGGTGAACTGCGAGATCGGCAGACACTGCTCGATCAAGCGCGGCTCCGGGAGCGCGCGGACGTACTCGAGGTAAGGCTCGAGGTCCTTTGCGACCTCCTTCGGATCGACCATCAGGCCGGCCGGGAGCGCCGGGAGCGGCTTTCCGGTGAGGAGCGCTGCCGCGACTTCGTGCGCGTAGGAGCCCTCAGAGGCGAAGCTCCCGCCATCGGAGTCGCCCTTGATCTGCGAGCAGAGCCACGCCGATCCGGGGCAGGCCATCCAGCGCGAGGCCGAGCTCGGTGAGAGAAGAGCGTGCGCCATGTCAGCCCTCCGCAGTGAGCGCGTCGCAGAGCGCCTGGTACTGCTCCGGCTTGATGTCGCCGAGACGCTGAGCGCCGAACTCCGCGAGGATGCCGAGGACATAATCGCGGCCTTTTTCGGCGCTCTTCGTGACGCAGAGTGAGCGGAGCGACTCGATAGTGACGGGCGCGGCATCGCTCACCTCTGCGCCGGTGCCCGGCAGGTCTTCGTGCGAGATCACTTCAACCTGCGGCGCCTCGGTCCGGTGCTTTGCGCTCTCTGCGTCCTCCAGCGCCTTTCGCGCGACCTTCATGAACTCGTTCAGCGCGGCGTACGCGTCCTTAGCTTCTTCCGAGCGCGCAAGTTTGATCCCCTGCGTTGTGAGCGCGGCAGTCGCCTCCGCCGCCTTCAGGTCGGCTTCGGCCTTGAGCGTCAGCGCCGCGGCAAGCTTCTCCATCGCTTCGGCATGCTTGGCAATGGCTTCTTCAATAGACATATCGTCGTCTCCTGGGTAAAAAAATCAGTTAGGGAACCAACGATCAAGGTCGTCGGCTATGACCATGTCCCGGGACGCGGAGACCGCAATCCAGTCCCAGCCCTTTTCTTCGATGAGGTCTTCATCCGCGAGCACTTCCAGCGCAAGCCGCTGAAAGGTGGGGCGGAGGAGCGTCCGGCGAAGCTCCCGGCCGTATGAGAATTCGTAGAGCGCCGCTTCATGGATTTCGTCAAGCAGCGCTTCGGCCCGCTCCAAAACCGCAGACTCGTAAATGTCCAGATAGGGATGCATCGCCGCCCCCGCTTACTTCGTGATCCGGTCGGCCGCTTCAATGAGGCCGAGAATCAGGGGCTTTCGGTAGATGAATCCGATGACCATGAGCGCGATAATCGTCAGGCCAACGGTAAGCGCAAGGAGCCGGTCCTCAAGATCCGTGCGGCGGGAGCCGCAGGCAGGCGCTTCAGGCCCGGTGAGGACAGAGAGAAGGAAAAAGAAGAAGGAGCGCTGGCGGCGCGAGGCGGAGGAGGCGGACATGGTGCGACTCTCAATAAACTACTAAAGGTAGTTTTTATGAATCGCACGATAACCCTTGGTAAATGAAAAGTCAATACCTAAAGTAGCTTTTTGGCCTCTATATAAAAAAGCCCGCATGACGCGGGCTTATCTTTAGGCTAGCTGTGTTTGAACTTTCTTCGATGTTCTACTAGCACAGCAATGACCGTTAGTTTGTCCGCGTCCGACACGTACGTCGGATAATCGGGATTTAGGGGAGACAGCTCAAAGACCATTTGGCCGCGAGAGTTGTAGCTACGCGGGCGATATTTTTTAAAGGTGACTTCGAGCCCGCCGCAGAGCGGATCGACGCGAGAGGCGACTACAAAGTCCCCAGGCGATGGGGAGATCGAAGGATCCACGATGATGATATCGCCCTGGACGAAGTCAGGCTCCATAGAGCGTCCCTGAATCGTAAGTGCAAAGCACTCATCTGATAGGTCTGCGTCCCCTATCACATAGTTTCCTTGGTCAATCGCGGTCTCTCGCGCCTCTACGTCACCTCCATTTGGGGATCCCGCCTGTACGTCCGAAAGGATGGGAATCCGCTTTTGCATGCCTGACGCGGCGCTGACGTTCAGACTAGCGAGGTCCCTTAGTTCTCTAGCCAGGCGAGGCGAAAAAGCGCCTACATCGACGCCAAGACCCGTAGCGATTTTTATCGCGGCTTTGAGGCCCAAGGCTTTACGGCCGTTTAGGTACTGCCATAAAAGAGCCGGAGTACCGATGTCAAAAGTCTTGGCGAAATCCTTTTGGCTTAACTTTGAGTGCTTTGCAAAAAGCTCCTTGAGTAAAGCGGCTTCGTCGTGAAGCGTTTCAGCTTTGATAGGCATAGAAAACCTCTAGGGAAATATATACCTATGGTATCACTTAACAAAGCTACATTTAGCTCTTTCTAAAAACTACTTATGGTATAGTCAGCACATGGAAAGAGCTACCTTTAAAGCCGTATGCGAGTTCTTCGGCTCACAGAAAAAGACCGCCTCAGCCCTTGGCGTGACGCCGGGGGCGGTCAATCACGTCGCTAGAGGTCGAAAAAAGCTCCCGCTGTGGTGGTGCCTATCTATAGAAAGGCTTACCGGTGGAGCCTTTTCGCGCGAAGCACTTCGCCCAGACATACCTTGGAGCGCTTTTGATCGCCAGAGTGTTCACGAAAAACCGTGTTGGAGGCCTGATGCCCGCTGTTAACCCCTGCGGGGCCCGCCCCGCTGACTGGGATGCCGTGATCGCCGCAGGACTGACCGCGTGCACCCTCCCTGTCGTCCAGAACCCGCAGGTGCCGAGGTCCGCCTCGTCAGCCCTCAAGGCGCTCGGCAAGGTGCCGAGCCGGAAAAACGGCTACGGGGAGGCCGTCGGGTTCCCCGGCTGGACCACCCACGTCACGACGCCAGAGGAGATCGCTCAGTGGCGCCAGGATCAAGATCTCGGCATATCGATCCGGCTGGAGCACATGATCGCCGTCGACTGCGATGTCGACGATGCCGAGATCGCCCAAGGAATCTACAAGATCCTCTGCGACTTGATCGGCGAGGAGCCTCCCAGGCGCACGCGCGCAGACTCCGCCCGCTGGCTGGTCGCCATGCGTCTGGCTGAGGGCGAGCAGGTCCTCAAGAGCCGATACCTCCTTAAGAACGGCGAGTGCCTGGAAGTACTGGGAAAAGGCCAGCAGTTCGTCGCCTTCGGGCGCCACCCGAAGGGAAGCCGCTATGAGTGGACCGGAAGTCCGTCGGATATCCCGACCATCACGCCGGAAGTACTCAAAGCTTTTACTGACGCCGTCGTCAAAGAGTACGGCACAGGCGAAGTGCGATCCGTCCGCGCACGACGGTCCTCGACCGGGGACGCTTCGGAAGTGGCGAAGGACTCTCTCTACATGTGGCTCAAGGAGCATTGGGAGGTGCGCGAGCGCGCCCCCGGCATACTTGATATCCGCTGTCCGTGGGAGTCCGAGCACACTAGCGGCTCCGCATTCGACGGCTCGACCACCTACTACTGCGCGGGCACAGGCGGCTACTCCGAACCCGCCTTCATCTGCATGCACGCCCACTGCGAAGGCCGGACCATCGCTGACCTCACCGCGTGGGCGGCGTCTCAGGGCTATGAGCGCACGACGGCCGAGGACTTTGCCGACATCAAGCCTCTTCCGGACGCAACTCCGGAAGAGGCTGACGAGTGGGCGAAGCTCCGCGAGATCCTGATGCGCTACATGGACCCGAAGACCGGGAGCATCCAGGCGAACCTCGTAAGCGTGGCCGTTGGGCTCCAGATGGGGCTCGAGTACTGCGGCTTCGAGATCCGGCAGGACACTTTCACCTCGATGCCGGTTTTCCGGAGGGCGAAGGCCGAGCCGTGGCAGCAGCTCTCAGACGCACGCATGGTCGAGATGCGCAAGTACCTCATGGAGGAGCGGCACTTCGGCAAGATCTCCCGCGAACTCATGTCCGATGCGATCCTCTACGCCGCAGACCAAAACGCCTTCGACTCGATGAGGGACTATCTCGAACGGACGCTCCCCGAGTGGGACGGCGTCGACCGCATCACGGACTTCTTCCGAAAGTACTGCGGCGCGAAGTCCACTCCGTACGAGTGGGCGACGGCTCGCTACATGTGGACGGCGCTTTACGGCCGCGCGACCACGGTGCAAGGTATCAAGGCGGACATCGTTCCGGTCCTCGTCGGCAAGCAGGGCGCGCGCAAGTCTACGCTCGTCCGAGTGCTCGCCCCTAGGGAGGACCTTGCAGGAGAGATCTCGCTCGAAACGCGCGATGCCGACCTTGCCAGACAAATCCGCGGCAAAGTCGTCGTCGAAATCCCGGAGCTCGTCGGCATGTCTAAAAAGGACGTCGCCGCAGTCAAGTACTGGATCTCGCTCCAGAAGGACTCCTACATCCAGAAGTACCAGGAGCGTGAGACCGTTGCCCCGCGCCGGGGCCTCATGATGATGACGACGAACGTGCACGACTTCTTGACGGATCCGACGGGAAATCGCCGTTTTGCGCCGATCGAGGTCGGTCAGATCGACATCGAGACCGTGGAGCGCGACCGCCTTCAGCTCTGGGCGCAGGCGAAAGTAATCTTCGAGAAGGACGGCATTGACCACCGGAGCGTCGAGCAGCTCTCCGCAGAAGAGAATAAGAAGTACATGTACTCGGACCCATGGGAAGAGGCGGTCTCTCAGTGGCTCGAGCGCGAAAGCCTTCTGCCCGCAGAGGCTCGGCAACCCCTCACGGCAGCAGTAATCCTCGAGCACGCGATCGGCCAGGCAGTTTCGCGTGTCTCTCCTGCGGACGGGCGACGGCTGGCGACGGTCATGGGCACTCTCGGCTTCTCGCTCAAAGTCGCGCGCGTCGACGGGATGCCCGCGCGCATCTATCAGAAAAAAGTCGAGCCAAAAGATGATGAAGATGATGAAGATGTGCCGTTTTGAGCGTTACAGATGTTACGGATCGGTTACGGATCGGCGAGGCCATCCGTAACACTCTGAATCCCTACTCTCTCAGGGAATTCTTAGTCTCGTTACAGATGTTACGGATGAATTCTTCTAATTGGAGGATTTTTAGAAAGAGAGGCGATACATGCATACATGTATAGGGGTGGGGAAAGCACAAAAAAGCAAAACAATAGGAAATCATCCGTAACATCCGTAACGCTGGCCTATATCCAACCGGAAATCCCTGCAAGAGTAGCGAAAAAACTGATACGGATGTTCGTAGCTGAATCCGTAACACTGAGAGAAAAGAGCTAGGATAAACCCTCAAATGGACTTCACAGAACAGGAACTTCTTATCGAGCGCCTCGACAACTGGGGCCGGGTGTATGGAGAGCGCAGGGCGCCGGGGTGGCGCTCCTCGCTCCTCGGAGTTTTGAGGGAGGTGGGGTACCGGCAGGAGGCGCCTCAGGAGCCGAAGCAGGCCAATGCAGACGAGAATGATGCGGCTGTAGTGAACGCCGCCTGGGTGGCTATGCGCCAGAGCCGTGAGAAGCTCTTCCTGCGGGATACCTTCATGCATCCGGAGAGACCGCGCTACCGTATCTGCCGGGAAGTCGGGATCAAGGAGCACCTCTATCCGGAGATGCTCAGGCGGGCCCTCAACGCGATTGCGGCGCAGCTCAAACTTGGGTATACTGCTACTTGAAAATTCGAAGTTGGTGCTCGGGTCCATCCGAGCCTTTTTGCACCCGGAAGAAACGTAAAGCCTGATCAGAGATGACCGGGCTTTTTTGATGCCGGAACAAGTAGTGTAGAAATGCATAACATTTGCAAAAATGCTAACCTCATGGTAGAATATTCACGTGTTCAACCAATAGAGGAGATCATGAAGCAAAGTGAATTTCTTCGGTGGCTTAAGTCGAGAGGCGTTGAGGTCACCCACGGAACCAGGCACCTTCGCCTGAGAGCTCCGGGGAGCCAGAAAACGCAAACCATGCCTCGACACCCAAGCGCCGAGATGAACGAAAGAATCCGTAAGGACATCATTCGCGATCTCGGCCTCAAGGAAACCACCAAGAAGTAAAACAACCCCCGCCATAACCGGCGGGGCTTGCTACATGATCGATTAGCCGGAAATGTCAAATTTCGATTTCCCATGCCGCTTTGAAAAGCTTGAGGATGGCACGGACATCATTAGATGCCGGGACATTCCCGAACTTCTCTCCTATTCCGTAGATGGTGAGCCCCTTGAAAACTGGGCCCGTTATGCCGTCGAGGATTGCGTCGAGTTCCGCATTAAAGATGGAGAACTTATTCCGGAGGCGTCGCCTGCGCTCCCCGGTGAATATGTTGTTCGTCTGAGCGCAAATCAGGTTGCAAAAATTCTGCTTTCAAATGCGATGGCGCGCGATGGTGTTTCTCGCGCCGAACTCGCTAAGAAGGCCGAACTGAAGCTTCCTGAAGTGACGCGGATTCTCGACATTCACCATCCAACGAAGATCGATCGGATTGAGACCATTCTTCGGTCACTCGGCCACAGGCTTCAGCTGTCGATCGCGTAAAATCAAATCAGGGACGGAACCAGCTTTTCACTTTGCTTCACTGGTTCCTGTTCCAAAGCACAAGGGCTTCTCTTCGGAGAGGCCCTTTTTCTTTGAGCGGAGAGAAATGGGCTGCGTTTCCCGGAACAGACCAGCAAGAGCGAGGGGTTACAATGAAAAAATCAAATTTTTTCCCGGAGCTCGATATGCGCGCATCCCTTCAGGGCCGGCTTGACAATACGCCTCTTCCCTACAAAGAGGGCTTAATGGCCGTCAAAGAAGCTGTTGTCAATGCTATTCAGGCCATAGATCTTGCGAGCGTTCGCGACGGCCATGTCGTTGTCACGATCCACAGGATCCAAAACAGCCAGATCAACGGGATCGAAGCGGAAAATGTCGGCGTTATTGACAGCGTTACTATCGAAGACAACGGTGTGGGGTTTACCGATAAAAATTTCGACAGCTTTAAGTGTCTGGACTATTCTGAGAAGAGAGAGAAATTTGGGTGCAAAGGAATGGGCCGCTTGATGTGGCTGAAAGCGTTCTCTCACGCCCAAATAGACAGCGCATTTCGGGCTGGTGATAAATTAAAAACCCGCAAGTTTGAATTTGCTGTTTCGCGGGATGGAAATGACGTTACCGAACCGAAGGAATCTGATCTTTCCTGGAAAGAGTCCGGGACTCGTGTGAAGCTGTGCAACTTCCGTGCCGAATACGAGAAGCACTCAAAAAAGCGGTTTGATGCGATTTGTAATGACATCTTCTCGCATTGCATCCGTTATTTTGCTGTTGGCGCGCCGGTATCGGTTGTCGTGAAAGAAGAAAGCGGAAGCGAGAAAAATCTCGACAGCATTTTGCGAGAGAATACGAACGATCGTAAAGAGTCGAAGTTCAACATCGGCGATTGGGAATTTACGGCTAACTTGATTTTGGTTAAGTCCGGGATTCCGGTTAATTCAGGAATATTTTGGTGCGCCAACGGAAGAGTTGCCAGAGTCGATAAGAAAATCTTCCGCAAACATCCTATCTTTGACAACGCACTTTCCGATGGGCAGAAATTCCTGTGCATTGTTCAGTCGGCGTATCTGGATAACAATGTCAGGCCCGAAAGAGAAGGTTTCACGATTCCAGAAAATCATTCAAAGGACGACAGCAAGGCTGAGTTGTTTCAGATGCCATCTTTTGAAGAAATGTCAGAGGCTCTTTGGCCGCATGCGGAGAAGTTCCTCCACCATCTACTTGATAAAGCCGAAGACGAAAACAAGCTGGCATTAGAAAGGGCGTTTGAAGAATTCCCTCAATTCAGTCCGTTAAGGGCTCTTGGAAATACCATTGTCATTCCTCCGGATGCAACGCGCTTAGATCAGAAAAAAATTTTGCGGAATGCGCGGGCTGAGATGGAGGATCGGGTAGACAGAGACATCGAGCAAGCGTCTCAAAAAGTTGATGTTGATGGCGGCTGGCAGGCTGTTGAAGAGTTGCAAAAGGCCATCATGTCAGACAGCGCGGTCGCAGCAAAGGCCATGGACCTTGCTTCGTACGTAGCCAGAAGAAAATCCGTTTTGAAGTGCTTTGAGAAGGCACTTGGCTATAGGGGTGACGGCAAGTACAACACTGAGGCGACGCTTCATAGTCTGATCGTTCCGATGAGGGCTGATTCTTCTGACGAAAGGCTGTTGGATTCAAACTTGTGGCTTCTTGATGATCGTCTGGCTTTCCACAACTATCTTGCCAGTGATTTGCCGTTTGAGGACTGGAAGCGTTTTGCCGGTCTTGAAGGAGACAAGAATCGTCCGGATTTGGCTGTTTTCAAAAGTTTCTGGGCTGACGCGCCTAAGGAGTCGTTGGATAAGGCGGTTCCGTTTGTCGCTGGTGAAGATCCCCACGGCGAATTAACGATTGTTGAGTTTAAAAGGCCCGGCAGAACAGACAAAGAATGTATTGAACAGATTAAGTCCTACATTAACAGGCTGTCAGGGAATGGAAAGGATCTCGTTACCTTTTATGGCCGGCCGCTTCGAACCCGTGACAAGGTCGAAGCGTACGCCATCATCGATATTTCCAAGGAATTCGAGAAGTTTTTAGAAGATGATGACTTTGCTCTTGTGGCAAGTGGGCATTTTTATAAGTTTTATAACAAGCTCGGCGCAGTGGTACATGTGTTGACCTTTGACAAGATGCTTGAGCTTGCTAAACAAAGAAATGCTGCGTTTTTCCGAAAGCTCGGGATTGACTAACAGCCGATAAAAGAGCTCGCTTCAGCGGGCCTTTCTAGGAAGCCTTTACGCATCACGAGTGTAGTCGTTTGATTATGCCTTTGCTAACGATCTGCAAATATCCCGGTTGCCGGCGTCCAGTAGCTCGCGGAGAAAAGTACTGCGAGAAGCACAAGGACGCAGGATCAAAGCGCGAAGAGATGCAGAAGCGGGAACGCTGGGAACGGCGCTTCCGGAAGAAAGGTTCGTCGTCGGCTAGAGGCTATGGCGCTCGCTGGAGGAGACTTCGCGAGCGCTTTCTTTTTGAGCATCCTCTGTGCGAGGAGTGTCTGAAGCGGGGGCGCGCGGTGCCCGCTACGGACGTGGATCACATCAGACCGCATCGGGGAGATGAGGCGCTCATGTGGGATGAAGAGAACCTTCAGGCCTTATGCCACGCCTGCCACAGCCGGAAGACTGCGGCAGAGGATGGTGGGTTTGGGAACATCAAGACTTCTTAACCTGCTCCAGAAACCGCTGAGCTTGAATACGCGGAGAAATTTTGATCATCACGATGATGTTGACAAACTGGGAAAGAGCGCGAGCAACAGGAAGACCGTTGTCGTTCTTGAAATCAATAACCCCGGGGTGAGCGGCTTGGTTGCCCATTAACCGGCAGGCATCGAAAAGCGCCGAGACATCAGAAGGCAGGTTCAGGCTTTCTATCCGCTCGTAAAGGCTTTTCCCGGTTCCTCCGAGGTGGCTTACCAACTCCTCCAGGCAAAGCCGCAGTAATGCGCATGCTGAGCGGGGAGACTTCCCGATAACGGACTGAGCTTCCATGAAGAACGCACGAGCCTTTTCGGGCATATCTTCGGCGGGTTCTATAGCCGGGGCGTCTGGATAAACGAGCTCGCCCTGAATAAAGATAGTCAGGCCCTTACAGCTGATGCATTCGGCAACCGATATTTCATGGTCATCGCTGTCCTTGTTCGAAAGAACTCTTGTTCGGACAGGACGGCGAAACATTTGTGCAAGGGTATGGCAGTGCGGGCACGTAAATGCTGACGCACCTACCTTGGGTTCTACAAAAGCATTTTGATTGAACATCTCCGGAGATCTCCATGAGCAAGAAAGCAAAGATTGAAAACTATGCTAAAGCATTGAGCGCCATCGACAGGGCTAGGGCTTCGCTCGATGAGCTCGAAGCGCAGATCCTCGAAGACACAGAAGCCGACCTCGACTTTGTTAAGGCGTTCGTCGCGCTTCTCTCGCTTAAGGATGAACGCGAAAACATTCTCACGGCGCTCGTTGAATCGACAATCCTTGAAGCTGCTAGCGAAGAATCGGACAAATAGGCCGCCAGCTTGGCGGGCTAAGGCGGGATGGAGGGTCAAAAGTTGAACGCGTATGCCTTCAAGACCGCGCCCCTACCTAGATTTTTACGCGTGCAAAATTTGAGGAATTTCAATGCCCGGCGGAAGACCCAGAAAACCGGATTCGGTAAAGGCCGCCCAGGGCACTCTTCAGCCCTGTCGGTCGCTTAAAAAACTGGCTGCGACGACGACGCCTGAGCTGGCCCCTACCCCACCGGTTGGGCTGACGAAAGAGGCGCGGGCGGCTTGGAAGATCGCGGTCGAGTACGCGCCGAAAGGTCTGCTCGTCGCTACGGACTTCACGGTGCTGGAGCGGTGGGCGAGGAACTATGCGCTCTATCGAAAGCTCGCGAAGGCGGTAGACCACGACGGGACGACGATCACGGTCATGAAGATGGATGGATCGACGGAGCTTAAGCAGCATCCGAACGTGAAGAGTCTGGTCGCCGTGCAGGGGGTCCTTGCGGCGTGTGAGCGAGAGCTGGGGTTTACGCCTGCCTCGCGCGCGCGTGTGAGACCCGCTCAAGCGGAAGAGGAAGAGAAGGATGCCTTCGAAGACTTTTAAGGATCGACGATGACGGAGTTGCAGATTTATCTGAGCGCACTGCTCGGCGGGATTCACCGTGTTGCGTGTTTCGGTAGTGGGGTGTTCGCCGGCCTTGGAACAGGCTGCATCCTCGCAGCGAGCTTTCACCCGCTGATGTCCCCGCCCCGCCGGAAGTTCTTCATCCGGAAAGGCTGGAGCTGTCTGCAGCTGACGCTGATTTTTGTTTTTCTCGCCCTGATAGTCCCCGGTGAGGAGACGTGGCGGGAAATGTTTGGGCTCTTCTTGGAGAAGTAGGCATGGAATGGCTTCATCTTGCGGGGGACATCGGGGCAAGCATCGCGATCCTGGTGTGCCTTTACTTCATTTGGGATCTGCGCAAAGAAGTGGAGACGCTCCAAGATCGCCTTAGCGGCGGGTCACTCCCGGAGCTCGATACCCTGAAGGGCGGCGAAGAAGTGCCGCAGGTAGAGGGCATCACGTCTTGCGGCGGCAGTCAGGTCTCGGGCAAGGATTCCCCGCTCAGCCTCAAAGGTCCGCTCAAGTCTGGAGCTTCGGCTGATATCGCCGGGGTCCGGGAGCTGAGCGTCGATGAGCTTGTTGAGGCTTTCGGCGCGGCACTGCGCAAGGAACGGGAGATTTATGAGGCCGGCGCCGATCGCCGCCTCAATGATCTTCGTAGCTTCCTCGTGCATGAATTTAGTTTGAGGCTCTGAGTTCATTTTTATCCTCCGTGGGTTGGTTTGTGGAAGAGGGACGCCTCAATCATCTCACGGAGGCAGACGCATATGACTGCAAAGAAGACTCGCGATTACTGTGCTATCGCGGCGGACTACGCGGCGCGCGTGCTTGACGGAAGTCAGCTCGCATGCAAGTGGGTCAAGCTGGCGTGCCAGAGGCAGCGCGATGACTTAAAGCGATGGAAAGAGGACGGGCCTTTCGTATGGGACCCGGAGGCGGCATCAAGGGTGTGTCGGTTTATCGGACTCCTGACCCATACGAAAGGGGAGCTCGCCGGTCAGCGCATCAATCTTGAGCCCTGGCAGGCATTTATCCTGACGACGGCATTCGGTTGGAGGCGCAGAGAGGACGGCGGCCGGAGGTTTCGGCGCGTCTACATTGAGGTCGCGCGCGGGAACGGCAAAAGCTGTCTGTCGAGCGGCGTAGCGCTCTACTGCCTTGTGGCGGATAACGAGCCCGGCGCCGAGGTGTATTCCTTTGCGACGACGCGCGATCAGGCGAAGATCGTCTTCGGGGACGCGAAGCGCATGGCCGAAATGAATTTGCCGCTTCGGAAGCGCTTCGGCCTTGAGGTGCTTGCGAATGCGCTCTACGTGCCTGGCACCGGGAGCACGTTTCAGGCAAAGTCTGCGGAGGGCTCGACGCTGGACGGTTTGAATACGCATCTGGCCGTCGTCGATGAACTCCATGCGCATAAGACCCGAGCGGTCTATGACGTGGTTGAAACGTCTCTCGGCAAGCGCCGGAGCTCGCTCTTGTGGTGCATCACTACCGCGGGGTTCGACACGTCGGGCATCTGCTATGAAGTCCGGACGATGAGCACGCGGGTGCTTGAGCGTCAGGCGATAGACGAGACGCAATTCGCGGTCATCTACACAGCGGACGAGGATGACGACTGGACCTCGCCTGAGGCGTTGGAGAAGGCGAACCCGAACTGGGGCGTGAGCGTACGCCCGGAGATGATCTTGTCGCTTCTCGCGAAAGCGAAGGCGCTGCCGTCAGCCATCAACAACTTCAAGACGAAGCACCTTGATATCTGGTGCTCCGCGTCGAACGCGTGGATGGATATGGGGGCCTGGGGTCAGTGCGAGGACAACACTTTGCGGCTTGAGGACTTTGAGGGCGAGCGGTGCATCATCGGGCTCGACTTGGGCTCGAAGAACGACATGACCGCCAAGGTCAGAGTTTTTCCGCTTGAGTCCGACGGTCCGACCAGGTACGCGGTTTTCTGCGACTTCTACCTTCCGGAGAGAGCGGTAGAAAACGCTGTCAACTCTCAGTATTCCGGATGGGCCGAAGAAGGCCATCTCCATGTCACTCCCGGCGCGATGACGGATCTGAACGTCGTCGAAGAGGATCTGAGGGAAGACCTCAGCCGTTTCAACGTCGAAGCCGTGGTTTATGACCCATGGCAAGCGACGCAAATGGCGACGACGCTTTCTGAGGATGACGCGCCCATGGTCGAGTGCCGCATGACGGTACAGAACATGAGCGACCCGATGAAAAGCGTGGAGGCGCTGGTACTGGACCGCCGGCTTTTGCATGACGGCAACCCGATTCTGACGTGGATGATGGGGAACGTCGTGGCCAAGCTGGACGCGAAGGACAACATCTTTCCGCGGAAGGAAAGATACGAGCAAAAGATCGACGGCGTGATTGCGCTCATCATGGCGATGGGAAATGCGCTCGCCGACGATAACGACGACTTCAAGGGTTTTGTGGAGTCGGGTCAGGAAACTTTCTTTGAGTGGTGATGAATGTTTGTAAGGCGACTTGTCAGCTGGGTGACCGGGTGGGGAGGGCCGCTCGGCACCGCGTCCGGGCAGCAGCTTGGCCTGCCGCTGGCGCCGATTATTGACCAGACGAAGCTAACGCCGCCCGATGCGGCGCTGCAGATTTCGGCGGTCTTCGCGTGCGTGGAGATTCTCGCGCAGACAATATCGACGCTTCCGCTTTATGTCTATCGAGATAAAGGCGATGGGCGCGTTCCGGACAAGATGAACCGGCTGTGGCTGCTGCTGCACGAAAGACCGAACGATTGGATGACGCCGTCGGAGTTCCTTTCGGCGATGGTTGTCAATCGCATGCTTCGCGGGAATGCCTATGCGCTCATTGAGCGCGATGGCACCGGGGAGCCGATTGCGCTGATCCCGCTGTCTCCCGACCAGATGGAAGTTTCCGTCGTCGATGGCGGAGAGGTTTACGTTTATTACCAGGATGGCGACATCACGGCGCTTGCGCCCGAGAACGTCATTCATTGGAAAGGCCTCGGCAATGGGTTCCTCGGGCTTTCGAAGCTGGACTTTATGCGCGCCACGACCAATGAGGCTATCCGGTCGCAGGACAACGCGAATTCGCTGTATGGGAAGGGATCGAAGCCAACGGGCGTGCTGCAGACTGACTCAAAGCTGAGCGCGGAGCAGGTTGCGGCGCTGATGACGCGCTTTCAGACGAACATGACTTCGTCCGGCGGCGGGCTGATCATCGCAGACCGAGGGCTCAAGTATTCCCAGATGTCGCTTTCGCCCGCTGATGCCCAGCTCCTCGAGACGCGGCGCTTCACGATTGAAGAGATTTGTCGATGGTTTGGGGTGCCCGGCGTGCTCGTTGGAACAACGGGGCAAACGACATGGGGCTCGGGCATTGAGCAAATCGTCTCGGGGTTCCACAAATTCACGATCGGGCCGCTTTGCAAGCAGCTCGAACAGGCGCTCGAGCGAAGGCTGAAGCACTACGAACCGATCACGATCGAGTTCAAGATGGATGGGCTTCTCCGGACCGATCCGGCGAGCAGAGCGGCCTTCTACTCGACGATGAGCCAGAACGGAGCGATGACGAGAAACGAAATCAGACGCCTTGAGAACCTTCCGCCGATGGAAGGCGGGGACGAGCTCACGGCGCAGAGCAACCTGGTGCCGCTCCGGAAGCTCGGGCAAGTACAGCCGGCGTCTTCGCCGATCAATGGTGAACCCGTGAGGCAGTAAATATGGGAAAGGAATTCAAGAGCATTGAGCTCAAGGATGTCGACCTGAAGTTCGAAGGTGGAGAGCTGCGGAAGTTCAGCGGCTACGCCTCGGTCTTCAATGGTGACGACAGCTATCACGACACGATTCTTCCGGGTGCGTTCAAGGACTCGCTCGCGAAGTACGGTCTGCCGAAGATGTTTTACGGCCACCAGTGGGGACTTCCTATCGGGAAGTGGACCTCGGCGGTAGAGGATGAAAAGGGCCTGCGTGTTGAGGGCGAACTTACCCCTGGGAACCCGCAGGCGGACGCGGTGCTCGCGGCCCTGAAGCACGGAACGGTTGACGGCCTTTCTATCGGCTTCAGCATGCGCGGCGGCGCTCAGGATGAGAAGAAGGAAGGTGGCCGGGTGATCAAGTCCGTCGGACGCCTCTTCGAGATCTCTGTCGTGAGCTTCCCGGCGGACGGCGCGGCCCGCATCACGGAAGTCAGGTCTGAAGACCTGGATGAAATCGAAAGTATCAGAGACCTCGAAGGTTTCCTGCGGGATGCAGGCGGCTTTTCGAAGTCTGCCGCGACGGCTCTCGTCGCAAAAGCCAGAAAGCTCTTCAAGGATCAGAGGGAGTCTGAAGCCGACGAGGAGAAGGCGACCACGGAGCTTCTTGAACGGATCAGGAAGCTTGAAAAATCCATTGGAGAATAAAAGATGGAATTCAAAGAAGTACTGGACGCCCTCGACAAGATCGAAGGCAAGATGTCTGAAACCGCCGCTTCGAACAAGGAGCGCCTGGACGAGCTCGGCGAACAGCAGAGGAAGTTCGCGAATCAGATCCTCGAGCTTCAGCAGAAGGGCGTAAAGGTTCAGGGCGAAAAGCCGGAAGCAAAGTCCGCGGGCGATCAGTTCATTGCCGCCGACGGCTTCAAGGCGTTTGCCGCAGGCTCCACGCAGAAAACTCGCGTCGAGCTTTCGGAGACCTTTGCCAAATCTGAGACGACTGCGCTCAACCCGATCACGACTCCGACCGGCGGCATCATCCAGGCGTACCGTCGCCCCGGCATCATGCCCGGCGCTTTCCGCCCGCTCACGATTGAAGGCCTCTTCCCGTCGCTTCCGATTTCGACGAACTCGTTTGAATACGTGAAGGAGCGCGATGACGGCTTTGTGAACGGCGCGGCCTTCGTCGCTGAAGCCGCGCAGAAGCCCTTCGGCTCGACGTCTTTTGAAACGGTGACTGGCACGGTCAAGACGATCGCTCACCTTGCCCGCGTCTCGAAGCAGCTCATGGCGGACGGCCCTGCCCTCGTCGCCTACATCAATCAGCGCCTTGTCTACGGCGTTGATCTGGTGGTCGAAGACCAGCTGATTTCCGGCGACGGGACGAATCAGAATCTCACCGGCATCTTTACCACCGGAAACTTCACGCCCCACGGCGCGACGACGGCCGACCTTCCGGCGAAGAACGCAACACTCTTTGACCTGATTCTTTTTGCGAAGACCAAGGTTGAAAAGGCGTTCTTCCGTCCGAACATCATCCTGCTCAATCCGGTGAACTGGTCGCAGATGCTCATGGAGAAGAACGCCTCCGGCGACTACTACCTCGGGCACCCGGCTTCTGTCGCGCCGAAGACCCTGTGGGGTCTTCCGATCTGGACGACCCCGGCGATTCCGCAGGGCAAGTTCATGGTCGGCGACTTTACGCAGGCGGCCACGCTCTGGACGCGTCAGGGCATGACCGTCGAGCTCTTTGAACAGGACGCCGACAACGTTCAGAAGAACCTTGTGACGATCCGCGCCGAGCGTCGCCTCGGCTTCGGCATTGAGCGCGTGTCTGCTCTTGTCGGCGGCGATCTTGCGCTGCCGGCCGTGGCCGGCACTACCGGAAAGTAAGGAGATAGAGGATGAGCGTGGAAGTTTCGACGGCTCTTCCTGCGGTGACTTTGGACGAAGCCAAGCTTCACCTGAGAGTTGAGAGCACGGCTGATGACGATCTCATCTCCGCGCTCATCCTTGCCTGTACGCAGATGGCCGAGCATGAGCTGCAGCGCGGGCTCGTCACGCGCGAGGGGACCGAGGGCTACGGCGATTCTCCGGAAGCCGTCCCGGCCGCTATCCGGCAGTGGATTCTCGTGCATGTCGCCTATTACTACGAGCACCGCACTTCGGCAACGGAGGGGGCTTTGTCGCCGCTCCCTTTTGTGAGCGCGCTGCTTGACCCTTTTAGAACGTGGACCTGATCATGGACCTTCCGGAAATTGGCGAACTCAATCGCCGCGTGAAGATTCTCGTACGAGAGGCAAAGCCTGACGACAGGAACGGCTTTTCGCAAACGACCGTTGAAAAAGATGAAGTGTGGGGGAAGCTCGCCGTAGTCGGATCGGGGATGTATTTCGGGACGAAGCAGGTGAGTTCGGAAGTGACGCACCGCGTCTACATCCGAAGCTATGAAGGGCGGACGCGGCCGCAGGATCTGTACGGCGTCACCGAGCTGGTGATCGATGGGGTGCTTTATAGGGTGAAGCGGGTTGCGGATGCAGGCGGTGAGCGCCGCTTTACGGTCATGGACGTAGAGGAGAAGGGAGATGCTGGTAAGCGCGCAGGTAGACCGAGGCTTCCGGAATATTGACTATGACCCGAGGGCGCTGAGGCAGCCGCTTCGATCCGCGGGCAACGAAGTCCGCAAGGCGGCTCGCCGCCTGATTGCGCGCAGGGCGGTTTCAGAGGCCGGGCAGTACCCGGGCAGACAGACGGGCCGCATGCAGAGATCGATCCGCGTGCGGCTTTCCCGATCCGGATATGCCGTGATGGTCTCGCCGTCGAAGACGAGCTCGATGCCGGTCTATTACCCGGCTTTTGTCGTCTACGGGCATCGGGGGCCGAATACGGAAACCGAAGCACAGGCCCGCAGGCATAAGAAGCGCCCGGGCGAAAAGGTGGCGGCTCCGCGCAGGAACTTCATCGAGGATGCCGCAAAGCAGGCGGCCCCCGACTTCAAGAGGTCCATGGCGGACGCCTTGGCTAATGCAATTAAACCGGGGCTGATATGAGACTTGATCCGATCATTGCCGCACTTCGAAGGAGGTGCCCGTCTTTCGAGAACCGCTTTGCGGGGGCGGCCGAGTGGGCAGGACTTACGGAGGATGAGGCTCCGGCTCTGCCTGCGGCCTATGTCGTCCCGCTCGCTGAAGATGCGGGCGGGAATGAGTCGCAGGTGGGCTATCAGCAGACCGTGACGAACACTTTTGCGGTGATTGTTCTGGTCAGCAATGTCTGCGACGAGCGCGGGCAGAAGGCTTTCGATTCTCTTGAAGACCTGAGGCTCGAGCTCTTCCGCGCCATCCTCAGCTGGCAGCAGGATCCTCCTGCCGAGTACAGCGAGATTGTCTACTCGGGCGGGCAGGTGCTTTACATGGACGATGCCCGGCTGGCTTTCCAGTTTGAGTTCTCATTCGAGACCTATCTCGATCTCAGCGATACGTGGCAGGGAGTGGACCTCGATGAGCTCGGACCTCTCGAGGGCGCGGACATCAGGGTTGACTGTGTTGAACCGTCGACCAAGAAGAATCAGCCGGACAACCAAATTGAAGCAACTTTGAAGGTGAACCTATGAGTGTTTCTTTCAACACCATCCCGAGCGGCGTGCGAGTGCCGCTTTTTTATGCCGAGGTAGACAATTCCGCGGCATTCACGCCGTCGGAGAGCACTCAGAGCCTCCTGATCGGCCAAATGCTCGATACGGGCACAGCTGAAGCCGGTAAGCCGGTGACGGTGTCTACCGCGGCCATGGCCAAGCAGCTTTTCGGCCGCGGGTCTCAGCTGGCCCGTATGGTGGTCGCCTATCGCACGGTCGATAGCTTCGGCCAGCTTGTTTGCATTCCGCTCGCTGACGTGACGAACTCCGTAGCCGCCTCGGCAGAGGTGACTTTCTCCGGAAAGGCGACTGAAGCCGGTACCCTGAGCTTCTACATTGGCGGTTCGCGCGTGCAGGTCTCCGTAGCAGAAGGCGCGGAGGCCGGTGTTGTCGCGCAGGCTCTTGCCGACGCCATTTCGCGGGAGAAGGACCTGCCGGTTACCGCGGCGGCTGCGGCTGCGGTCTGCACGCTCACGGCGCGCAACAAGGGCTCGCTTGGCAACGGTATTCTGCTCGCGCTCAATCTGCGCGGGCTGATTAACGGTGAGAAGACGCCTGCGGGCCTTGGCGTAGTGCTTGCGGCCATGGCCAGCGGCACGACTGATCCCGAAATTGCCCCCGCAGTGAAGGCAATGGGCGATGCGCAGTATGACTTCATCGGCGTCCCCTATTCGGATGCCGCGGTGCTTGACGCCTTCCAGACGGAGATGAACGACACGTCCGGCCGCTGGGCGCCGTTCCGGCAGATCTACGGCCACGTATACACGGCAAAGCGCGGCGACGTGAATGCGCTGAAGACTTTCGGCAACGCCCGAAACGACCAGCACTGCACGATTGTGGGGGTTGAGCCGGAGCTTCCGACCCCGATTGAAGAGGTGCTCGCGGCCTATCTCGCCCGGACGTCGGTGTTCATTTCAGCTGACCCCGCGCGGCCCACGCAGACGGGCGTGCTCACCGGCGTGATGGCCGCTCCTTCCGAGAGCCGCTTTATCACGACCGACAGGCAGACGCTTCTTGAAAACGGCATTGCGACGCTTACGACGACATCCGGCACGGTCATGATCGAGCGCGCGGTGACGACCTATCAGCGCAACAGTTTCGGCGACGCGGACGCATCGTATCTCGACAGCGAAACGATGCACACGCTCGCATACGTGCTTCGCCGCATGAAGTCGCTCATCACGACCAAGTACGCGCGCCACAAGCTCGCGAACGACGGGACTCGCTACGGCGCCGGACAGGCGATCGTGACGCCTTCGGTGATCCGCGGCGAGCTGGTGGCGCTCTATCGGCAGCTCGAGCTTTCAGGGATTGTCGAGAATGCGGATCTCTTCAAGCAGTACCTGATTGTCGAAAGGAATGCAGACAATCCGAATCGGCTGGATGTCCTCTTCCCGCCCGATCTCGTCAATCAGCTCCGCATCTTTGCGGTCCTCAATCAGTTCCGTCTTCAGTACGCGGAGGAATAAGAAATGGGAAAGAGACTAGCCGGCACCTGCTACTTCAAGGTGGACGGAGAACAGCTCGAACTTCAGGGAGACCTTGAGTTCCCCTTTAACTCGGTGACGCGCGAGACCATGGCCTCGACCACCGGCGTCGTCGGCTTCAAGGAGACGGTGACGGTCCCGTACGTCGCGGGCACGTTCATCGTCCCGGAGAGCTTCCCCGTCAGCAAGCTGATGGAGTCAACGGCGATGACGATTACCGCAGAGTGCGCGAACGGCATGGTTTACACGCTTTCGGAGGCATTCATGGTGGGCGACATTCCATATAAGCCCATTGACGGTACGGTGGCGCTGCGCTTTGAGGGCACCGCAGGAGAACTTGCATGATCTACACGCTGACAACGCCGATTGAGATTGCGGGCAAGGAAGTCACGGAGCTCGATCTCAAGGAAGAGAGGCTCGACACGAAGCTTATCAAGCGGCTCGGGTTCCCCTTCACGGTTGGCGCGGATCTGACGCCGGCGCCCCGCCCGAGCGTTTGCGCGGACTACATCACCCGCCTCGCGGCTATTTCGCCCTCTGAGGTCGAGAAACTCAGCCCCAGGGATTTCATGGCGATTTGCTGGGCACTGATTAGTTTTTTCGGGGAGCAGGCGGGCTCGACGTCTCAGGACTAGTCGATCTGGCTTTTGATGTGGCCTACGACTGGAGGATCTCTCCTGATGAGGCGCTCGCGCTTCCTTTGTCGGAGCTTCTGCTCTATGTGGAGCAGTGGAACCGAATTCAGGAGAGATTGAAGGAGACCTAAATGGCGGGACAGGATTTCAGACTTACCGCGATTCTTGCGGTCCGGGACACGATGACCCCCGTCATGAAGCAGGTGTCTGCGCGGTGGGGGAACTTCCGGAAGGTAATTGACGGCACGCAGTTTAAGAACCTGCAGAAGCAGGTGGCGCTCTTCAACCGCTCGATGCAAAACGTCGCCGCTACCGCCGGTGACGTAGCGGGCCGGATTGGCGGGCCTTTCCTTGCGCTTGCCGGCTCCGTAGGCTTCAGCCTGCAGCAGGCCGTGACGAGCTTCGCAAGTACGGGCGACGCGCTTGACAAGATGAGTCAGCGCATCGGCATTACCGCGGAACAGCTGCAGGAGTTCTCCTATGCCGCTACGCACGCGGGCGCCGCTCCGGAAGATCTCGAGGATGCGCTCAAGGATCTCGGCACGCATATGGCGGAAATCGCCAACGGCCTCGACACGTCAAGCAGCGCCTTCACGCTCTTCCAGAAGCTTGGAATCGAGATGAAGGACGCGGCCGGGAATATGCGCCCGGTCGAGCAAGTCTTTCTTGATCTTGCCGACGCCATCCAGCGCAATGAGGACCCGGCTCTGCGCGCGAAGATGGCCATGGCGACCATGGGCGCCAGCGGCCGCAAGCTGATCCCGATGCTTGCCGGCGGTTCGGATGGGCTCAAGCAAATGGCCGCGCAGGCGCGCGACCTTGGGCTCGTGATGTCGAATGATGCGGTTGCATCAGCCGCGACGATGACGGACCACATGGATGACATGCGAGCCGTTATCGGGTCGGTCGGCAACACGATCGGCGCGAAGCTCGCCCCCACGGTGATCCGCATGTCTGACCGCTTCCGCGATCTTGCCGCGGCGAACCGTGAGGCTTTTTCGCAGAAGTTCGCTTCCGTCGCCGAGCGGCTGGCCGAGACGATCGAGAAGATCGACTTCGAGGGCATCGCCTCCGCGGTATTGACCGTGGCGGATTATGCGATCCGGGCGTTCAATGCGGTCGGCGGCTTCAATACGGTGCTCTACGCCACGGGTGCGATCATGGCCGGGAAGACGCTCATGAGCGTGATCGCCCTCGGTTCGTCGATCATCTCGATGGTGCAGACGTTCGGCACCCTGGTGACTGCGGCGCGAACTGCTGCCGTAGCAATCGCCGGGGCGTTCGGGCCTGTTGGTTTGGTGCTGACAGCCGTGGCGGCGATAGCCGGCGTAGTGATCGCCAACTGGGACCGCATTTGGCCGGCGCTGAAGGCAGGAGCATCTGCGGCCGCCGACTTTATCGGCGCGGTTTGGGACACGGTTGTACCAAAGTTCCAGGCAGTTTTCGGGTCGCTGTTGTCAATTGCGAAGGCCTTCTTTCAGGGAGACATCAGCGGTCTGCTGAGCGGGTTTGACGACCTTTTCCAGGCGGCGTTCAATCTGCTCCCGGATAAATGGGCAAAGGCCTGCCTCGACTGGTACACGGGCGTTACAGAAAGTCTCAGGAACGTGGGGAAGAGGATCTCTGACTACTTCACGAACTTCGACTTCAAATCCCTGCTGCCGGACTGGGTAAGCGACCTTTTCGGAGGAAGCAAAACATCCGGCGACGGGCTGCCGATGCGGAATCCCCAGGTGACACCTGAAGCCCGCCTGAGCGGGCGCATGAACATCAGCGTAACCGCTTCCGGAGGAGCATCCGCGGCCGTAAGCGACGTTTCCGGGTCTCCGGGGCTGGATATTTACGGTCAGGTAGGTCGATCGGATCGCTTTGTAGGAGCTGACTGATGTCTATTCGTAGTGAACAGCTTCTGCCGGCGAGCTTTCGCGGCGTGCCTTTCGAGGTGACGAGCGGGAGCCTCAGAGCCGGCCGGCGCACCGTGGTACATGAGTACCCGCAGCGCGACAAACCCTATGTCGAAGACCTTGGCAAAGCCACCAGGCAGATCACGATTGAGGCCTTTGTAGTCGGCGACGACTACATCGCGCGTGGAACGGCGCTTTTAGCTGAGATCGAAAAGCCGGGTTCCGGGGCGCTCATTCATCCGTGGCTGGGCGAAATGACCGTTACGGTCACGTCTGTGAGCGAGCTTAAGTTCGACACCGGGCTCGGGACCGCTTACCTGACCTTCGTCGCTACAGAAGCCGGGGACCTTGAGTTTCCGGCAACGGGCGCCGACACTCAATCGGCGGCGCTCGAGGCGGCCGACGGGCTGGAGCTCTCGGCGGTCAGCAAGTTCGTCGGCTCGATAGATCTATCGATCGTTTCAGAGTACATCGACGCGGCGCTTTCCGGCGCTCTTCTCGACGTGCTTGGGGTGGTCGGCGGCGCGGAAATCGCGAAAGCGTTCGGCTTCGCGACCGGGGTGGCGGATCTTGCTTCGAAGGGGCTCGCGCTCATCTCGAAGGATCCGAAGGTGTTTGCGCAGAAGCTCGCCGGGGCTCTCGGGCTGTCGAAGTGGGCAACGACGGCGACGGCGTGGAGCCGGGTGGCGAAGCAGCTCAGGAACCTGGCTTCGGATGAGAAGCTTTCCTCCGGTACGAGGGCGAAGATAGAGGCCGATCGGGATAGGCTGCCGCTCTCCGATACGCAGAAGGCGGCCATGACGAACCGTGCGGCGGTGGAAAGCCTCACGCGCCAGCTTCTTCTTGCGCAGGTTGTCGGCGTCAGCGCTTTGATCGGGACTTCAAAGGACACGTCGGCGCCGGGGGCGATGGTCACCGCGGCGGCTTCTCCTTTTGTGGAGCAGGAACCCATTCAGAGCTACGACGACCTCATTGAGGTCCGAAATGAGCTTCTTGAGGTTCTTGATCAGGAACTCCTGATGGAGACCGACGATGAGATGTATCAGGCGATTGAGAAGGCACGCACGGCAGTTTTCGAGGCGGTTACAGAGCGCGCTAACGCCCAGAGTCGGCTGATAACCGTCACGCCTCCGGACATCATGCCCGCGGTGGTTCTCGCCTATGACTATCACGACGACGCCAATCGCGACCGCGAGATAGCGCTGCGCAACGGCATTGATCACGAAGGCTTCTGTCCGGCCGAAGAAATGAAGGTTTCAAGCGAATGAGCTCAAATCAGGTTGAAATCCGTGTCGGCGGCAAGCGCTACGGCGGCTGGAAATCGGTTCTCATCACATCGAGCATCGAACAGGTCGCCCGGGCGTTTGCGCTTGAAGTTACGGAGAACTTTCCGGGCAATACGGACTTCACGGCGCTTCAGACCGGAGAGCTCGTACAGGTCTATATCGGCGAAGATCTGGTGTGCACGGGTTACATCACCTCGACGCCCATCCGCTACGACGGCAAGACCGTTTCCGTGCAGGTGCAGGGGAAGAGTCGAACGGTGGATCTGGTCGACTGCTGCCCGCCGTCTGCGGCCTATGCGCCCCCGGCGGCGGGTTCTAATCTGTGGTCCGAGGTGAAGGGCAGGAGCGGCAAGGCGCAGGCCGCGCCCGCAGCGGCCGCGAAGCCTCAAACCTCCTGGAAGAACCTTCCGGCCGGCAGCATCATCGAAGAGCTGGCGAAGCCGTACGGCATTACGCTCACGATCTCGGCCGAGAGCAACGAAGTCAAGACCCATACGGTTAATCCCGGAGAGACGGTTTTCGAATCGATCAAGCGGCTCATTACGAAGGACAATCTCGTATTGACCGACGATGAGGCAGGGAATCTTGTGCTGGTTGAGCCTGGCGGGGCCGGACAAGCGACGGACGCCCTTGAGCTCGGCGGCAACATCCTGAAGGCTTCCGCGAGGTTCGATGCGTCGGCGCGGTTTTCGCACTACGTTGCGCTCGGACAGCACGCCGGTACGGATGAAGATTTCGGGCGTACCGCTGCGGAAGACAAGGGCGTTGCTGTAGACCCGGAAGTGAAGCGTTTCCGGCTGAAGGTGCTCAAGGATAGCGGGCAGGCGTCGTTGAAGACTGCCGGTGATCGAGCCCGGTTCGAAGCTAATTTTCAAGCCGCACGCTTTCGCGCCGTCACCTACACGGTTCAGGGCTGGAGGCAGTCGGATGGCTCTCTGTGGCGGCCGAACACAAAGGTTATAGTGCGCGATCAAACGCTTTTTCCGGGAGGCTTAGAAATGCTGGTTGTTCAAACGAAGCTCCAACTCTCTTCGGCCGGAATGACCGCCGAGTTAGGGCTTATGCCCCCCGATGGCTATAGACGAGACGCCGCGAAAACGGATACAAAGCAAACGTCTTCGACGTGGACGAACGTGAAATAATCTGGGGAAAGGAGGCAGTTATGCGCATTTTCTTTCTCATCGCGCTGAGCGTTGCCTCGCTTGGCGCCCAGGCGTTGACGGTTGTCCCTAGCAGGCATTTGGTCTGCGAAAAGTACCCCGGAACTATGCTGGATAAAGAATGCAAATATGTCCCGGGCGGCGAGCCTGATCTAGGTTTTAAGCTCGAACCGTCTGACCCGAAAGAGGTGATGTCGATCACGAAGGACATTAACGGCTGGATCACGATCGAGCGCCGGGACGGAACACACGAGAACTTCAGGCCCGACGGTATGGGCGGGTGGCAACGTCAATGATTTTGGAAAGGCTGCGTAGATGTGGCCTTTTTTGTTATGAGCGGAAGATTGGACGACATCATGGCCCGCGGCGTCGTTTCGGCGGCCGACGGGACGAAGAAAATGCGCGCGGTACAGGTGCGACTGCTCGCGGACGAAGTGCGGGATGATCTGGAGCACGTCGAGCCCTATGGCTTCACTTCGGAGCCGAAGGACGATGAGCAGCCGGAGGCCTTCGCGTTGTTTTTCGGCGGCGATCGATCTCACGGCATCGTGTTCTGCGTTGCCGACAGGCGCTACCGGCTTAAGAACCTGAAGCCGGGCGAGGTCGCTCTTTACGACGATCTCGGGCAGAAGGTCTATCTGACGCGCGACGGACTCGTGATTGAGACGCCAGGCACGCTGACGGCAACGGTCGCTAAAAATGCGACCGTAACGGTGGGCGGAAATCTGACGGCAGAAGTGGCAGGAGATGCCACGCTGAAAGCTTCTTCGGTGAAGCTTGACACGCCTGCCACGACCTTGACGGGCACTTTGACCGTTCAAGGGCTGATCACCGGTCAAGGCGGCATGGCGATCAGCGGCGGCTCCGGCGCGAGCGTCACCGGCGATCTGACGACGACTGGTGATGTGAAGGCGGGCCCGATCAGCCTGAAGACGCACACGCACACAGAACAGGGTGATGGCGCGGAGACATCCGGGCCGCACTAACCGTACGAGTTTCTCGTACAGACCAAAAAGCAAACCCCGCAGGGCCGGAATCCTTGCGGGGTTTTTTGTGACCACCTTCTACGCAGGTGTTCAATGGGTTTTATTTTAGACCTTGTGAGGGCCCTTGGTATGGCTCAAACGCTTCCTTTTTTCGTCGCCTTGCCCATATACATCATGGCATACGCCGGAGCTGTGTGGGCAGTGGCCAAAGCGGCAAAGGCGATTAAGGATCTATGGGTGCGCTAAATGGACATGATGCTGAACGGGAGGCCGGCCGACATATCCGACTTCGAGGCTGATGAGCTGGCGGCGGCCGTGCTGATCAGCCTTTTTTCATGGCGCAAGTCGAACCCGGATGATGGGGTGAGAGCGCCGAACCGTCAAGGTTGGTGGGGCGACACGTTCGCGCAGACCGCGGGGGACCGGATCGGCTCCCGGCTCTGGCTGCTGCAGCGGCAGAAGGTTCTTTCGACGACGCTCCGGCGGGCGGAAGCCTATGCGAATGAGTCTCTGCAGTGGCTCATCGATGATGCGGTTGTTGCCCGCATTGAGGTTTCTGCGGAGCGCTCGGGGGTTGACCAGATCGCGCTGTTGGTTACCTGTTATCGCCCTGACGATACGCAGGCACTGCAGGCCCGGTTTCAAAATGTTTGGGAGTGAAAATGGCTTTTGAAAGACCTACGCTCACGGAGATCATCCGGCGCGTTCAGGCAGATGCGGAGAGCCGCATAGGAAAAAAGGTGATGCGCTGGTCGCTCGCCTCCGTCATGACGCGAGTTATCGCCGGCGTTTCCCACGGGCTTCACGGCTACATCGCCTTTGTGCTCCGGCAGTGCTTTACAAGCACCGCCGAAGGGAACTACCTCGAGAGGCGCGCTTCCGAGTACGGTATCTATCGGCTGCAGGCAAGCAAGGCCGTCGGTACCGTCACCTTTACCGGTACAGGTGTCGTGCCCGCCGGGACGCAGCTTCAAAACGAACGCGGGGCGGTCTACGTCACTACGGACGAAAGCAAAGACGGCGCGGCTCCGCTTGAGGCGGCCGATGCGGGCGCTTCGGGCAATTCAGAGGCCGGCATGCAGCTGACGCTCGTGAGCCCGGTCGTCGGCGTGATGAGCTCAGCCGTAGCTGGCGAGCTCACCGGAGGTGCGGACGCAGAGGGGGACGAGAGCCTGCGCGAACGTCTCCTTGCGCGGCAGAAGAACCCGCCGAAAGCCGGAACGAAGGCGGATTACGTCGCCTGGGCGAGGCAGGTTCCCGGCGTGACGCGCGCCTGGTGCTACCCGCAGGAGCTCGGTATGGGGCATGTCACGGTGCGCTTCATGACGGACGGCATGACGTCGAACGGCATCCCGAACGAAACCATGATAAGGCGCGTAACGGACGAGATCGAAGCGAACATGCCGGTTACGGCGATGCTCCACGTCGTCGCACCGATCCCGAAGCCGCTGAATCTCACGCTCGACATTCTCCCGGAGACTGAGGCGATAAAGGCGAAGATCGAATCCGCCATTGAATCGGTCGTTCTTGCAGAAGCGACCCCGGGCGGCTCGATCCTGCTGACTTCGCTTGACAGAGCAATTTCCGGGGTAGGCGAAGTTACCAGTTACCGCATTCAGTCGCCGACGGACGACGTGGCGGCGAGCGTAGGCGAAATCTTCGTTCCGGGGACGATCACGTGGGTGTGATATGGCGCTGACAGAAAGAGATTATTCGCACCAGATCGACGAGCTTCTTCCGAGAGGGCCGATCTGGAAAAGGACTCCGGGGGGCGCACTCGACGCTGTGTTGTATGCCCTGGGAAGAGAGGCCGCGCGCGTCGACGCCCGCATCAATCAGGTAATCGAGGAATCCGATCCGCGCACCTCTATAGAGGAGCTCGCCCGGTGGTTTGACGACTACGGCATTCCGTCCGCCTGCCTTGAGGCGATCGCAGATCCGTCTCAGGAGCAGATGCGGCAGGAGCTTCTCGCGAAGATCACGTCGAATCTCGGATTGACTGCGGCTTTTTTCGAGTCGCTTGCCGGGACGCTCGGCTACCAGGCAAAGGTAACGACCTTCACGGAGCATGACGTGAATGACGACGTGGAGCATCCGCTCTACGAAAAACAGTGGACGACGGTCATGACGCTTGGCATCACGATCCGGTCTAACGGGAATGCCGAATACCTCGATGTGACCTGGGGCGCTGATGAGCCTCTTGCTCGCTGGGGAAATGCTTTGCTGGAATGCGTGATCCGGGCGCTTGCTCCGGCTCATGTGTATGTCATTTTTATGTATGAGGAGGACGCCTGATGGCTACTAAAGGTTATTGGAAATCCGGCGCGGTTGATTCGCCGCCGGACACATCTACGCTCACTTCTAAAGGGTACCCGACGTCGGGCGACCCGAAAACCGGGACCCCGGCGACAAAGCCGGGCGCCGCGTGGTACTACCTGCAGGATCAAATGAGAAACACCGTTATTGAAGCCGCGGGGCAGACGCTGGCCGAGCCGCCATCCGCAACTCAGTTCCTCGAGGCGCTTCGGACTATGAAGTGGCTCGCCGATAACACCATCCCGGGCGGAAAGATTGCCAACGCCTCGATCACCGGAGCAAAGCTGACCGCGAAAACCGTCGCCGGGGGGAACCTCGCGGATCTATCGGTGTCGACGGCAAAACTCGCGGCGGGCAGCGTAACCAATGACAAGATCGCACAAGGCGCGGTCGACGGCGCACACCTCGCGACGCGGAGCGTCGCTTTCTCGCATCTTCTTCCCGCGATTATCGCGACCGAGGGGCAAGTCACTGAAGGCACCGCAAAGGACGTTCTGATGACGCCTTTCCTTACGAAGCTGATGGTCCAGGCCTTCAATCCGCCGGCGGTCCCGCCCGGCACCATCATCCACTACGCCGGGCGCACGGTCCCGAGCGGCTGGCTCATCTGCAACGGCGCGAATGTGAGCCGAACCGACTACGCGGCCCTTTTCGCAGCTATCGGTACGATCTACGGTACCGGCAACGGGGTGACAACCTTCGGCCTGCCGAATTTGAACGGTCGCTTCTTCGAAGGCACAACGTACACTGGTTCTGTCGGCACTTACCACTCAGCTGGGTTACCGAATATCAGCGGAACATTTACTGAGCACGGTAATACTTCAGGGATGCAATGCACTGGAGCATTTACTGGGGAAGAACGCATAGGCTTGAAATCTAATCAAGGTGGCGCTTTGGACGGAGGACGCGTGACGCTGAATTCTTCGCGTTCTTCGGCAGTGTACGGCGCGGCGTCTACTGTTCAGCCGCCGAGCATAGCGTTACTCGTGTGCATCAAGATTTAATGCATGGAAGCAATGCTATCGCTGGAGGCTGAACACCCGAAGATCGTCCAAACGTCGAATCAGACGACGAAGCAGTAAAAGAAAATTGAACCGCTGAGCTTTGCTTGCCATCAGCCCCGGTCAGGTAGCCGGTGTTTGAAAACGCACCTGAAATAACCTGACTATCGGCCTTGGAAGCGCCAAACTTGCCCGTTATATTCGGGCAGACCGAATATCACAGGTAACATCAATATGGCTTACGCGTGGGGAGGCCTTGCTGAAGCCGGAGCTTTGTACAAAAGCAAAACTACAAGGGGGCCTGGGGGCGGAGCGGACAACGGCACCAACATGTACATAAATGCGGCTAAATCATCTTCGATTTACGGTTCTTCTTCGTCGGTTCAGCCGCCAAGCATGGCGTTACTTGCGTGTATCAAAATTTGATACATGGAAGGAGCGCCATAGACGGGGGTTGAACGGTTGTACTGTTGCCGAAGATTTCGTTAGCACCAGAAGCGTCTAATTCCAAACGGAAATTTGAACCATTGCTATTACCACTATAAGCTTTATCACCTACATTAACGGGCTTGAGCGCCCCATTTTGTTCATAAAGTAAGCCGTTCCAAGGCGTAGGTAATTTATTGATTTGACCCGTTATATTCGGTCATCAAAAGCACGTTTCTAGACCTGCGTTTTATAGCTGTAGAACATAGGGCTAGGCACATGCTTCTCGATCGATTAGATCGGCTCTAGTGCTTTGCAGGATCAAGGATCTCGTCGACTAGACAGGCTTTTCGGGCACAGTCCTCGATGAAAGCGCTCCAACGCGTCATTACAGGCGTCCTTGCGGCCAAGTAGTCACTGCGCTGATATGCGCGCGATACGGCTGTTCCTGAGACGTGCGAAAGGCACGCTTCTGCGACCTCAAAGGGCGTTTCGTGGTCAGCGAGCCATGAACGCGCGATTGAGCGCAGACCGTGCGCTACAAGCTTTCCGGAAAGGTCTGTTGAGTGCAGATGCTTCGCTAGAGCTTGCGCGCTGACGTGCTTACCAGTCTGCTTGGCTGCAAAGATGAAATCTGAGCGCGGGTGCGGAGAGAGCCTCTGTTCTGCGTTAATGAGCGTTTGCATGAAAGCCGTGATCGGCACGCGATGAGCGCGACCTTTTTTCATCTCGACAGCTGGGATCGTGAGCACGTCCGCCTCGATCCACGACTTGCGAAGCTTTGCGTTTTCGCCTGGTCGAAGCATCGAGCAGAGTGAGAAAAGAAAGAGCACGCGCATGCGTGCGGGAGCGTCCTTCATCGTCTCCATGACGAGCGGGAGTTCGCGCCACGGCGGTGCCGGCATAGGTTTAACGATGGGCGCCGCAAAGACGCGGCTTACTCGATCGATAGGGTTGTGCTGGATGTATCCGGCGCAGACAGCTAAATCCATGATCTCTCGCGTTCGCATTAGAACCCGCTTGAGTGTGGCTTGATGGCCTTCGGCTTCGATGTGCCGGACGGTGGCAATGACAAGAGGAGCGGTGATCTCATCGAGCTGACGGCGACCGAGGGGGGAGATGACATAACGCTCAAGGCGGCGCTTTTCGTCCATGTAGGAGGTGATTCTGCCGCGCTTGAGATTGCACCACAGGCGGAAGGCGTCTGAAAGGACGTATCCACGGGGCGGCTCCTGCCCCAACTCCTTCCGCTTTCTGCGGGCCAGTTGCCGGGCCTGCATCAGAGAGACCTCGGACCATCGTCCGAGGCTCAGATCAGTAACCCTGCCTCCGTAGGAAATGCGGAGACACCAACTTTTGACCCCCGAAGGGTGAGGCCGTGGCCATCGGTCACGGTGTATCGCTTTTCACGCGGTCGCAAGGCCGCAATTTTTCTTGTAGAGAGGTTTTTCGACATGAAGCCCAATGAGATCAAAGAAATCCCGCACGTCGATGAGGACGGCTACTTTGATGGCATGGTGGCCTGCATGGCCGACGCGAAGGGCTCGCTGATGCTCGGCGCGGACTGCTATGACATCGCCGCCCCCGAAGACGATGGGAAGCACTTTTTCAAGCTGTCTGCCGACAAAAATGGCTGGGTGGCGGAAGCTATTCCGCAAACAGTCGAGGAATGCGTCGGCATCGTGCTCGATCATCACAAACAGACGAAAAGAATTCACAAACTCCGCACGGCTTTCGATGAGCTCACGAAGAACTCGGCGACCTATCGCCTTGTCCAAGACCCGGAAACGAATGCCCGCTCGATCGAAAAGATTCCGGAAAAGACTGTTGAGGAAGCGCGCTCCGAGAAGATGCGGGCCCTCGACTCTGCCTTTACGTCTTGGTATGAGGACGGCGCGACACTAAAGTCTTCTCTGGGCTTCGAAGCCGACTCGGACTCCCGCGCCATGCAGGACCTGAACGGCCTAGTCACGGCGGCGGAATCTTCGGCCGCCTTCGTGGACACGGAGAGCGGGGGCGGTCTGATCTTCATGGACGCCAACAACGTTGGGCATCAAGTCAGTCTTGACCAACTCAAGGCTCTGCAGCTCGAAATTATTCGGGCTGGACAGGCAGCCTATCAGGAAAAGTGGAAGTTGCGCGACGCGATTGAAAAGGCGAAGACGAAAGAGGAGCTGGAAAAGATCGTCATCGCCTTCCATCCGGTTGACTTCTCGACGAAGTGATGCGGCGCTATCTGAAGCAGGTGCTCATCGCCTTTGATCAGCTCATCAACGCTCTCCTGGGCGGGTGGGCTGATGAGAGCCTCTCTGCGCACGCATGGCGACAGCACCTAGAAGGGAAACGAAATTGGCCGTATTTGCTCATCGATGCGATCTTGTTCTTCGATGGCAATCATTGCCGGACGAGCTATGAGAGTGAGCTAGAGCGGACCCAACTGCCGCCCAGCATGCGGGGCTAGGTATAATCGCCGCCAGCATGAAGCAAGGACGCGGCGCATAGCCTGTTCCTGCCTATCCACACCTACCGACGGCCGAGGCAAGGAATTCCCGGCGTATCGCCGGAGGATAGGCCCCCGCAAGGGGTGTAGAAACGACAAAGCCCAGTGCGCTAACACCGGGCTGAGTCTTTGATGCAAGGGGTGGTTATGCATGCCCTCACTCTTGCTTCGTGTCAGATTATGCCACACGACATCGTTGTGGTGACGGGCGACATCAATATTGATGGGCTCGTCATTGCCGTCATTATTGCGGCGTGGCTGATCGGCAAGAGGCGTTAAGCCGCAGGGGTCGTTCTTCTTCGGGAGTTCGGCCCCTCTTGCTATCTGTCTGCTCAGGCCCGCCAATGCGCGGGCTTTTTTTATGGGTGAATTGATGCTCTATGTGAAATGGATATGTCTGTTGCCGCTGAGCTTCGTCATGGCGGTCGTTGGGAGGCTGCTCGCGCCGATCCTGCCGTTCTTCGCGAAGTCAGACGGCTATCTGCCCTCGTGGCTTTCGTGGTTTCAGACGCCTGACAACCCTCTTGATGGCGACAAAGGCCATTGGGAGCGCTGGCCGGGCGTCTCGGCGTGGGCCACCTACAGACGACGGGTTGCGTGGCTTCTCCGGAACGTCTGCTACGGCTTCGATATCTCGGTGCTCGGGCAGAAGACTGAGCCGGGAGACTGGCTCGACATGGACGGGCAGGAAGGCGTGTCCGATCAGCCTTACGGAAAGTCCGGCTACTGGCTTAAACGCGTCTATCGCGGCGAAAAGCTGGCCTGCTGGCACCTCTATGTCATCCGGCAGTGGAGCTTACTGCCGTCGAAGTGCCTGCGCATTTCAATGGGATGGAAGCTCTTCAGCTTTGACGGCTTGAAAGAGGAGACGCATCAGCTCACCTGCTATTGCAACCCTTTAAAAACTTTCAAACAGTAAGGAGGTCGTTATGACTAAGGAAGAAGTTCTCGCCAAGCTCAAGGAGCTCGGTCTCGACGTGAACGGCGCAACGGAAGAAGTGATCCAGAAGGCGCAGGCGTGGCTTGAAGACCAGAAGGCTCAGCTCGACACCGAGACGCGCCGCAAGGTGCGCGCTTTCTGGATCGGCGTCACTGCCATGGGCATTGTCCTCGGCATCGCTGCAGGCTGGTTCGGGCGCTCCATGATCGGGTGACGCCATGCACTCGCTTCTACCGGTAGGGGCGGAGGCGGCGTGGATAAAGATAGGTGCGGTATTGGGGGTGATCTGGGGGGCGACTCTTGAGAGTGTTGCCCCCTTGGTCTATTGGTATCTGGCCTTCATGGCGGCCGACCTTCTCACCGGGATATGGGCCGCCTGCCGGACCGGGACTTTCAGCTCAAAGCGCCTTAGCCTTGGGATGGCGAAGAAGGGACTTGCCTTTTTCATCATCACGCTTGCGCACGGGATCGACGTGAGCTTCTGGTTCGTGCTCCACGACATGCCACTTTTTCAAAGCGTGACGCTCTGCGCCTATGCCTGCGGCGAATTCGGTTCAATCGTCGAAAACATAGAGAGGGCGGGTTTCGGAGACGCACTGCCTCCAGTCCTCAAGAAGCTTTTCTTGACGCTAGAGAAGCGCCTTGAGAATGCCGTGGACTCCAAGCTCGATCAGATCGGACTCGACGACGAGGAGAAAGACAAGAAGACCAAATAGTAAAAGCCGCTCGGGAGCGAACCGGGCGGCTTTTTTTTGTTCTTTACGAACTCAACTAACAAGAGGATTGTACCAATGAACATTGAAGAGCGCATAGCTCGCCTGGAAGGTTTTATGAACAAGTTTGAGGAAGAGCGTATTCGAAGTGAAGAGCGAACTCGCATAGAAATCGAACTTGCGGAGGCGCGACTAAAGAAGATGCGTCGCATGTGGGAGTTCTTCAAGGTAGTACTGAGCCCGATCATTGCCGCCGTTGTGACGGCAATAGTCATGCAGTACATACAAAAATGAAAATCAGAATACGCAAAAGCCGCTCGGAGGCGAACCGGGCGGCTTTTTTATAGGCAATTGTTTCGAGGGCCTATGGGAGACATTTTAAATGCTTTGAAGATCGGAGAGCTCATGACTGCAGATGATTTGACATGGCAGGCGACGGCCATCCTGGTCGTCCTCATCGCTTTCGGTGTTGCCGTCGTCGCGTGCGTCGCCGGGAAGGCCGTGAAGATTTGGCGTGATGCTCTGAAGTGAGGGACTATGACCGCTCGAGGAATTCGGAACAACAACCCCGGCAACTTGCGCCACGGGGAGGACTGGCTAGGGTTGGCCGCCGCGCAAGATGATCAGGATTTCTGCACATTCACAGAAATGCACTTTGGCGTTAGGGCGCTCCTGAAGACGCTTCGCACCTACGTAGAGAGGCGAGGACGCGACACCGTGCGCAAAATCATCACGCGGTGGGCTCCGGAAAATGAAAACGATACGGCCTCATATGTGCTTCATGTCGCGACGGCCTGCCGCCGTGATCCGGATGAAGTTCTGAACTTCGCAGCCGACCCGCTCCTGTATCTGGACATCGCGAAGGCGATCGCCCGACATGAGTGCGGCGTCGATGCTGAAGCGATCACGGATGATGCGTGGGAAGTGGGCCTCAAGGAGGCCGGGCTGTGACCTATCTGAAGATCGCGGGCGCACTGCTTGCGGTGCTTCTGGCTTTCGGAGGCGGCTATCGCTATGCCGCCGCGCTCTACGAAAGGGACGCGGCGGAGCTTCGGGAAGCCGAGGCCGTGGCTCGTGCCGATATGGGGAGGAAGCAATATGCGAAGATGGTTGAAGCGCTGGACGCTCTTGCCGGCCTGCGCGGTGAGCTTGCCGATGCTCGTGCTGATGCTGAGCGGGTGCGCCGCGCCGCCGAGGTACGTGCAAGAAGAACAAGCGCCGCTGCCTGCAGTGCTGAGCGCGCCGCAATCACCGCGTGCGAACGACTTCTCCGCGAAAGTGTCGGACTTCTCGCGGAGGGTCGAGAGCTACTTCAGGAAACAGCCGGAGTTCATGACGCCTTAGCGCCATGAAAAGAGAAAAGCCCGCATGAAGCGGGCTTGTGTCATCCGGCAAAGTGGAATTCTTTTTTTTCGAGCGGAGTTCCTCCTTTTGACGCCGGACTCGAGAAGTGTACACGAAACCTCACTCAAGCGGCAGGACTTCATCGGCCCACGACTGCATGACGGGACGACGTAGTTCACATAGGTCGTCACGCTGATACGTTTGCTCAACGGCGTTGCCGGTTGCGTGCATCAGGCACTTCTCTGCGACGACTCTATCCACACCGTTTCTAGCCGCCCAGTCGCGGAAGGTCGAACGGAACCCGTGCATCGTCACTTTGCCGTCTGTGAGTCTGCTGACCGTGTGATATGGGTTGTCGATGCGGATTGGTCTGTGCGCCCAGTAAGGCGACGGAAAGAGCGGTCCCGTCTGGCTCGGGTTGGCCGCAAGCAGCACTTCAATGGCCTGATCGCTCAGAGGGACACGGTGCGGGAAAGGCTTGCGGTCTTTTCTGCGAGCAGGCGGGATGTACCAGATGCGCTCTTCGAGATTGATTTCATCCCAAAACGCGAGCGTAAATTCCTTTCGGCGCGTGGCGGTCAAGATGCCGAAGAGTGCAGCCAGACGTGAAGGAGGCTCTCCGACCTCACCTGCAAGCAATCGACTGACAATGTCTATCGTCTCATCAAGCGTAGCGGCAGGGCAATGCCTGGTGGTGTAGATGCGCTGAGGTGATGGCAGCCATGCGTCAAGATTGCCGCGCCATGTAGCTGGATTCTCTTTGTTGTAAAACCCTTCACGTTTTGCATAGGCAAAGACGGTCTCCAAGTAGCCACGCATTTTGACGCCTGACGGAGTCTGATCCTTCCAGAGCGGATTGAGGATAGAAAGGATGTGAGACGTTTCGACCTCTTTGATCGGTATGTCTCCGATGTGCTGGACGGCGAGGCCGAGAATGCACCGCCGCCATTCATTGATGCTGTGCTTGTTCTTGTACTGCTTGACCTCAATGATGATCGGGATGATGCGGTCTGCATACTCCTTGAATGTTGGCTCGTGCTTTGTCTTTGCCGGTGCTTTCTTTTCTTCTCTGAAAGCCTTCGGGTCGATCCCTTGCGTGAGGAGGGTGTGGCACTTGAGCGCCTCATCCTTCGCCATTTGAATCTTGATGAATGTCGGATCACCCAGTGATAGATCCTTGCGCTTTCCGTCGAACGTGTATCGGAAGACAAACGCTCTGCTGAGTCCGTTTCTTCGGACGACGAGGTACAAATTCGGCGCGATCTTATATCGGCCATCGCCTACTGCCTGAATGTTTTTGGCCGTAATGTTCATGGCGTGTCCCACAAAATTGAATCCACGAGGTGCCGAACGCGCTCTTTGTCCCACAGTTGTCCCACAGGCTGACGGCGTGTAGGCGGTGTGCAGGTAGCGCGACGGTAGCGGGGGTACGGCCATGCTAACACGAAAAACCCCGCCACATAGCGGGTATGTAGCGGGGTGATGGTTAGCAGGTAGTTAGGCTGTAGAAGAGCTGATCAGTTAGAAGCGGAAGTCGCGTTCGCCCTGAGCAATGCGTTCAAGACGTTTTACGCTCGCATTGCGGAACTTCTCATTCTTCACTTTGGGGAGTTCGAGCTGAATGACTTGTTCACCCTCGACCAGCGTTTTGGGGGAAGCGTAGTCGCACAGATACTCCTTCATCGTCAGGATGGCATTGGCCTGACAGAAGTCGGCGATGGCGCCGTTCTTTGCAAACTCCATAAAACGGTCGCCCGTGCGGCCGGCGCGGTAGCAGGCCGTGCAGAAGCTCGGAAGGTAGTGATTCTCGAGGAGCCAGCGGACGACCTCGTCAAGCGTGCGGCGGTCATTCGTTTCAAACTGGGCGGAATTTTCAATGTCGCGAATGTCGGCAATGGTGTAGCCGCCTACGGATGTACGAGAACCGCCCGAAATCTGCGAAATACCGAGTTCAAGCGCTTCAGAACGGATGCGGGCGCTTTCGCGCGTCGACATGATCATGCCGGTATAGGGAACGGCGAGTCGAATCAGCGCCACAATCTTGAGGAAGATCGCGTCGGGCACGGCATTGCTGAAGGTGTGCGGGTCAATATCGTCGGCCGGGCAGATGCGCGGCACGGAGATGGTGTGCGGCCCCACGCCCCAGATGGCTTCAAGATGCTCGGCATGCATCAGAAGGCCGACGAAATCGTACTTGTAGAGCGTCAGACCAAAAAGAACGCCGAGGCCGACGTCATCAATGCCGCCTTCCATAGCGCGGTCATGCGCTTCTGTGTGCCAAGCGTAATCAGCCTTGGGTCCCTTTGGATGAAGCTTCTTGTACTCCTCCGGATGGTAGGTTTCTTGGAAGAGCTGATAGGTGCCGATCTCCGCATCATGAAGCTTGCGGTAATTTTCAACTGTCGTCGCGGCGATGTTGACGTTCAGGCGGCGGATTTGTCCGTTCTTGTGTTTGATCGAATAGATGGTCTTAATCGACTCCAGAATGTATTCGATGGGGTTGTACTTGGGGTGCTCGCCAGCCTCGAGCAGCAAACGCTTGTGACCGAGGTCCTGAAGGGCAACCACCTCGCGGGTGATTTCTTCCTGCGTGAGCTTCTTGCGGACGATGTTCTTATTTTTAGCGTGATACGGGCAATAGGTGCAGGTATTCACGCAGTGATTGGAGAGATAGAGCGGCGCGAAGAGAACGATGCGGTTGCCGTAGATTTTTTCCTTGACTTCACGGGCGATTGAAAAGATGCGTTCATTGCAGTCTTCAAGATCGCAAAAAAGCAGCACGGCGGCTTCACGGTGCGTGAGACCTTTGGCCGTACGGGCTTTGTCAATCAGGGATTCAATCAGCGGACGGTCAGATTTGTGTTCTTCGGCCCACTTCAGAGTGGCTTCAATTTCCTCGCGGTTGATGAACTCGTCCGCGCGGCGAGATTTCGGGTTGTACATGAGAGAAAACTTGGTAAAGCGTTGACCGCCTGCCGGAAAATTGGCGGGAATAATGAAACAGCGGTCGGTGGGGGCGTCTTAAAGCGAGCGCCATGGCTTTGTCGAATGCCGGCATCTTAATGGGTGAAAACCCCTTTAACGCTTAAGTTGAAAAGATATTCGACATGCATCAAATATTCGGGAACGCTTCACTTGATGCTGAACGGCATTTCGTAGACATCTGTTGTTGTGAGCGAACAGTTCAGACCAAACCGACCGGCCGTATTTTGATGAAAGCGGGGGCTTCCTAGTGCTCGATAAGACAAGCGCAGAAGTGCGGAGTCGTCAGCGATGGAGTTCCTGGTGGCCATGCGGGTCGCCCGCCACGGGCTTTTTCGCGTATTCGCCGTCGATACGCAATGCCCGCATGCGCTTTAAAACCTCGCTCGCTGCGCAGGCGGCATAAGCGAAACCGCCCGCAGTGCAGGCAGCCAGTACCCAAATGGAACCGCCGGCGCCGATCAGCGTGCCGAGAAAGCCCGCAAAAAGCGGAAAAATGGATTTGCCGGCATTGAGCGCTGTGATGCGCAGGCCAATAGCTTCGCCGATTCGATGCGGCGGTGCGAAGAGGTAGACGAGCGACATCATGTTGGGCAATGATGCACCAAGCCCGAGACCTTCCAGAAAAGCAGCGGCCATCAAGGCATACGGGTTGTGCGTGAACGGCATGACTGCAAAGGCGAGCGTCGCTAAGAAAAGCGACAGGACGATCATGTGCCACTCAAGCACGTAGCGCAGGAGGATGGGCGTACAGAAGCGCACTACGAAGGTGGCGCAAGCAAAGCTGCCGAGCACCCAGCCGATCTCAGAGGGTGACAAACCAACACTGTCAGCATAAACCGGTATCAGCAGATTGCCGACTTCCCAGGCAATGGAGATCATCACCGAAGCACAGAGAACGGCACGCATCGGCGGATCTTTGAGAAAGTCCATGGCAGATCCGCTGCGCTCTTTGTTGGTTTGCCCGTCAGCTTCCTGAAACTTTTTTCGTCTACGGCTTGCTGTGTTCAGCAGCCGGCGCATACCCGGGAACAGGAGGACGATTGAAAGCAGGAGCGGCAGCCCCAGAGCCCACATATAGACTGCAGCATATGAAAAATGCTCAATGAGGTAGCCGGCAGCTACCGGAGAGGCGAGGTTGCTGGTGGCTGTGGTGAGAGAAAGTGCCGTAAAAGCAAGTTGTCTGGTTTTTGGGGTACTAACGTCGCCCGTGAGCCGCTGAACGACAACATTCGTGAGCATGAAGGAAAATCCCGTCAGCGTCGCCGCAGCAAAGAGTGAAGCGATGCCGTATTGAGCGGCAGGGAATAAAAGCACTGAACTGCCGGCAAGCATCATGCCGATGCGGGCTCCGGCAAGCGGACCTCGGGGACCGCCGCGATCCAGCCAACGCCCTGAAGGAATGGCAAAGCACATGGGACCGAGCGAAATTGAAGCCAGCATGGCTCCGACCCAGAAAGTTGACGCACCTGAATTGATGGCATCCAGTGTGGCCGTAAAACGCATCCCCGTTGAACAGACATGCATGATGAGGGTGATCGTCAGAACTTTGAGGAGAGATCGGATCGGAACTTGCGGCATGGGAAAAGCAGGCGGAAGAACGGCCTGCAGATAGGGTTGTAACTATTAAATAGTGAGGTTGAGAAGAAAGGTGCGGGGTTGGATCAGCTGATTATCTGCGTTGTTATTCAGTCACAGTATTTACACGAATCAATTGCAACTTTTTATGTCAATAATTGTGCGCCTCAATTGAGGCAGTGAATGCAGCTTCTTATTGTCAATACCGATGCCAAACCCGCACCGCGACTGAGTGCAAACCGGCCGGAAAACGCGAAAGGTTTGCGCCCCAAGGGATTTCAAGACTTGATCTGATTACGCTCGGTTGCAAATTGATTGTACTCCTGCCGAGGTAGAGCCCTTTCTAAAACACGCGGGGCGCCTCACAATACGCTGAGGAAGTAGCGGAAGCGGCCGAAGACACTATTCAGACAATGCGTGCTTAATGCCTGTAATGAGCAAGACGCAATGCGGCGTTTGAAATGGTTGACCGCCTACAAAAAGATTTGATCTTTACTTCTAAATCTGATAAGGCAACATTGATTGCCAGCAGAGTGGTGCGGCTTTACATGGGGGATGTGGAGACGCACCAATATTTTGAACTGCTCCGAGGCGGCGCCTCGGACATTGACAATGCCGGCTCAAAGGATCCGGCAGAGTACAAAACACGGAGCGAAAATATGGACATGACTCTTGACGGCAGCAGCCAGAGCGGGCGTCCCGCCAAAAAGACGGGCGTCATTAGCTGCCGCCTTCCAACTGAACTGAAGACCGCGGCCGAAGCATTGGCCGCGAAGAACAATGTTCTTCTCTCTCATCTTCTGCGTGAATTCCTCGAGGAAACCGTCCGTCAAGACGATCCTTTCTGGTGGCGCAAGGGTGAAAAGAAGACGAAGTGAGGACTCCAGAGCACAAAGCTCTGTCTTCTTGTCAACATTGCTATAGATGGCTTCTTACGAAGCCGCTGTAGATGTCAACCGGCGCATGATCTTCCACAGAGATTGGCGCCGGTTTTCTTTTGCTGAGATTTAAGAGATTTTTTGATTGTTCATGACTTCTCGCTGCCGAAATGAAGTGGCAGAATGAGCAAAGCGATTCTCAATCCGCATTGACACTTTCAATCACGCTGCAGGTTGGGAAAGGCTCTTGATGGAGGCTCGATGCGCATGCCGCATTTTCGAGCGGACAACAGTCAACCGCCTGAGACAATCAGTTTTGTGCTGAAGCTGCAGGTATTAGGAGAAGATTCATGGCCATTATCAAGATCAAGACGAAGATTGAACTTTCGGAAAAAGAGCTCACCGGTTTTCGAGCCGCCATTGAAAAAATGGGACTTGCACCCGAAGAAGCCGTGAAGCTTTTCTTCAATGAAGCCGTGAAGCTTCTTGCGGAAAAATACAGTGTGACGCCGCAGAAAAAAATGAAAGTTGAGCAAGTCGCCGCTAAACCAAGCAAAGCGGTGAAGGCCCAAAAGAAGGCGGTCGAAAAAGCAGAGGAAAAATCCGTCAAGACGCCGAAAGCGCCGGCTGCAAAAAAGACTGCAGCCAAAGAGGCTTCCGTGAAGAAGGCGGCGGCTAAGACGGAACAAACGGCCGCTAAACCTGCTGCCAAGGCAGCTGCGCAAACAGCGGAAAAGAAGCCTGTGAAGCCTGCTGTTAAAAAGGCGGCTCCTAAAACTGTGAAGGCTCTGGCCCAGACGGAAGTGAAGCCCGAAGTCAAAGCAGCTGCGGCCGTCAAAGCGCCGGCCAAGGCCGAACCCGCTGCTAAGAAGCCGGCAGTCCGCAAAGCACCGGTGAAGAAGCCGGCAGTCAAGACTGCGGCCAAGCCTGCGGCGACGCCCGCTGCGAAGCCGGCGGCTAAACCAGCCGCTGCAGCAGTCAAAACGGCAGAAGAAAAACCTGCGGCAAAACCTGTCGTGAAGGCTGAAACGCCGAAGGCTTGATTGATGTCACGAACCGTAGGCCGGCTAAGCTGGTCTCAGCGGTTCGCGGTAGACGAGCTGACCGGCCGCGGCTGCGTACTGGATTGAACAGACGCACGCTCGGCCGGTTTTCTATTGTTCGTTCAAACCTCACAGAATTGTCTTGAATAATTTCACAGCCTAAGAGAAGTTTCACCTTTCTCCTACAATTGATAAACGCGCAAACTTACGCGCAGGGCTGCAGGTGAAGAAGATTCGCCGCTGCCTCGTTGGTCGCGCAAAGCGCTGAGATAACAGTTCAGTGCCGCAGCTGCGGCGTTTGAAATCCTGTTTGAGTTCCAATCATCAAGATTTAGCAGCGTACGCCTCGTCATGATGCCGTCTATCCGTCTCTCCGCAGTCTTTGTCGGCCTGTTCTGCATCGTTCTTGGAGCGACTGCAGTACATGCTGCTGACGCCTTTTCCGTTAAGGTTGAAGGACTTCAGGGCGACCTCAAAAGCAATGTTGAAGCTCAGCTTGCTTCCATGGGTATCGGCTCTATTACCATCGAAGGGCGCTATCGAGCACGAGTGCGCAGCGGGGTACGCACCGGACTGCGGGCTTTGGGTTATTACGATCCGCAGCTGAAGTTTTCTTGGGGGCCGAAACCCGCAGAAGGCAGCCGCAATCCGCGCGAACTGACGGTGGTGGTGACGCCCGGTGACCCCGTCAAAGTGATGGGAGCGGAGCTCTCGCTCGAGGGTGATGCAGCCAATGATCCGGATTTTGCTGCGCTCAGGAAGAATTTGCCGAAAAAGGGCAGCGTGCTCAATCACGGTGAATATGAGGACTTCAAGAAATCCGTGCAGAGCCTGGCGACCCGCAAAGGCTATTTTCAAGGCCGCTTTACGAAAAACGAACTCGGCGTATCCAGAGAGCTGCGGGAAGCGTACTGGCGGCTCGCCTATGATTCGGGTCCTCGATGGCATTTCGGCCCAGTTTCATTTGCCGGCGGACAAATTGACACTGACATGCTTGAGCCGCTCGTCCCTTTTAAGGATGGTGAACCTTACGCCGCACCGAAGCTCGCGCAGTTAAACGAGAATCTCGCCGATACGGGATGGTTCAGTTCTGCCGTCGTTGCCCCGAACTTTAAGCAGGCCGACGTCGAGAATCACATCGTGCCGATGTCGGGGGCGCTCACTCCGCGCAAAGGCAACATTATTGAAACGGGTGTCGGCTATTCAACCGATGCGGGTCCTCGCTTCACGGGCAAATGGGAAAAGCCGTGGGTGAATTCGCGCGGCCATAGTCTGTCGCTCGCTTCAACCGTGTCAGGCAAAGAGCAGACGATGGATGCAAGCTACAAAATGCCGCTGCAGAAGAGCCCGCTCGAAGAGTTTTGGCTCGCTCAGGGCGGCCTCAAGCACACCGATCTGAATGACACAAAGTCAATGCAGACCTCATTGGCAGCGACTCGCTATTGGAATATGGAAGACGGTTGGCAGCGCTCCATTGGCCTGCACTGGCTGATCGACAACTTCACGCAGGGCGATACGGATGCCACGACAATGCTCATCTATCCGACGATTGCGTTTAACCGCACACGCTCGCGCGGGGGTTCCATGCCGATGTGGGGAGACTCTCAGCGCTACTCGCTCGATATCGCCAGAGATCTTTGGGGGTCGGACATTAACTTCTGGGCATTTAATGCCCAAGGCGCCATCATTCGCAGTTATGCCGCGCGGCATCGACTGATCGGCCGCTACGCTTTCGGCTGGATTTCCTCAAGCAGTTTTGATGAGGTGCCTCCGGATATGCGTTTTTTTGCCGGCGGCGACCGCAGCATTCGAGGGTATGACTACAAATCCCTTTCTCCCCGTGACGCATCGGGCGATCTTCGAGGTGCAAAGCGCCTCCTCACGGCTTCGCTTGAATATCAATTCAATGTAACGGGGTCCTGGTGGGGAGCGGCATTTGTGGATACGGGTGAAGCGGTGGACCGCTTGGACTCTACGCACTTTAAAACGGGTGCGGGCTTAGGCATTCGCTGGCAGTCTCCCGTGGGCCCGGTGAAATTGGATATTGCGCGTCCGATCGGCGATCCGGATCACAAGGGATTTGCCTTCTATATTGGTCTCGGACCGGAGCTTTGAGTGATGTCGACCAAAACTACAGATCCGAAGACGAACGTTCCCAAGAGCGCAGAGAAGCGACGCCGTCCGATGCTGCGCTTTGCATTGTGGACATTCATCGGCACGGCAGGGGTTTTGACCGCTGCCGCAGGAGGTGCGGCCTGGCTCGCCGGAACGGAAAGCGGTCGTTCAGCGGCGCTTCATCTCGCTGTCCGTTTCGTGCCGGGCTTTGAGGCGCAGGCGATCTCCGGTCCTTGGGATGATCTGACGGTCAAGGGCATCGGCTGGATGTCTGCGGGCATTTCGGCCAAGATTGATGAACTGCACCTCGGCTGGGATTGGCGGGCGCTTTTTGAGCACTCCCTTCACGTCACTAAGCTCGAGGTTGTCGGAGCCGACATCAAAGTGGACACAACGGCACTTCCCGCTTCGAAGGATGTGCCTGCTGACGATGCTGCCGGACTGCCGGATCTGCAGCTGCCGTTTTCCGTCATTCTGGAGCAGGCGGCGCTCCGGCAGATCAGGACCGAGATCGACGATCTGCGGCTGACGGTGGGTGAGTTTACGACCTCGGCGGAACTTATCCATGGCGAGCTGCGCCTGCCCGAAATTGCCTATAACGACGTGATGATTGAAGCGCCCGCCTTCAGTTTGTCTTCCAATGCTTTCAAAGCGACCGAATTTCAATTCGGCGGCAGTGCGGCGACTGTGAATGCCATTCATCTGACCGGCGGCCGAGTTTCGCTTCTAAAGGGTTCAGAGGAGCCTCCCGCCGCAGAGGCCAAAGCGCTTAAGGCTGATGAATTGCCAACGGCCTCAGGCAGCTTGGCGCAAGCGAACGCTTCCTCCGCAGCGGCTCTTCAAGGCTTTGCCCAAGCCCTGGATGAAATGCTCCAAAAGCCTTTTGTCACTAAGCTGCCCGCTGTAGCCGTGCCGCTTGACGCCAAGCTGACGTCGCTGGTGGTGACAGATTGGCAGATTGCCGGACTTTCGGCAGATCAGGCGCTGCCCGGTTTGGTACCGTTGGTGCTGAATAAAGCAGAAATTAAAAACGCTTCGGTTCAGAAGGACGGTTCTCTTTCGGTTGAAGCCGCGGCGATTGATTCTTCCGTACTCTCCATCAGCGCATCCGCAGAGGCCAAACTGGCTGATGCCTGGCCGCTTTCCGTTCACCTTGAAGCTCGTGCGGACGCCGAGCCTTGGGGAAAGCTGCTCGACATCCGTTTCAAGTCGCCCCAGAGCACTTTGGTGATGGATCTTTCGGGAGAGGTTATCGGCGAACTTAAGCTCGCGGGTTCTGCCGCAGGGGCTGTTGATCTGGCGTTTTCACTCTCAGCCGATCCGTCTAAACCGTATCTCCCGTTCAATGCCTCACTGACGTCGTCTGAGCTCTTGATCCCGGCTTTGGCCGTAAAGCAAACCGCTCAGAGCGCAGCGGAGGCCAAGGGGGCTGTGCCGCCGGATGCTGCATCGGCAGCCCAGTCGCAAAAAGACAAGATTGCGCAGCTTCAAGAAGCTGGTGCGGCACAAGCGTCCGCGGATGCTTCCGAAGCATTGAAAAATGCCTTCTGGACCATTCGTGATTTGGCTTTTCACGCCGGCGGAGATGCCCGGAAGTATTCATTCACTCTCTCGGGTAAGCCCGAGGTTTCAGCTTCTCAAGCGATTCTCGCTGGGAAAAAGACTTTTGCCGGCGTGATTGATGCGGCCCTTTCGGGAACACTCTCAGGGGCTCGGATTGACCGCTTCGTTGCAGAAACCCCCTTGGGACGGCTTGAAGCTGCAGGATCTGCAGAATGGCCGAAGGATCTCGACTGGAGCGGGACGCTCAAGGCCGACAATATCGATTTAGGCGGATGGGTTGTCTCTTTCCCGCTGAAACTCGTCGCTGAGGCCTCAGGAAAAGGCTCATTGACAACGGCGGGCAATTTTGCTTTCAGCGCCAAGAGTCAGGTAAAGGGGGCTATTGGCAAGCAAAATACGCCGCTCGAACTCCGTTTGGCAGCAGCAGGCGAAAACGGGCTGAATTGGCGAATGGATGATTTCTACGTCCTATTGGGCCGCAACACCGCTTCAGCAGCCGGATCCATTGAAGAGCTTCGGGGCGTGAAGCTCGATATGAAGCTCGATGCGCCTGGACTCCTCAACACGATTCCGGGGCTGAGCGGCAGAGCCAAGGGGGACGTCCATGTCGACGGAAGTCTGGCTAATCCAGTGATCCTTGCAGATCTGAAGGCCGAAAAGCTTGCCTACAACGATATTTTTGTGCTCGAGCAGTTTGGCCTCTATGCCGATCTTCGCAATTCTCCAAATCCAGATGCCGACGTTGAGCGCCTGAAGCTTAAGGCGTTCACTGCCTACAAGCGCCCGGTTCAGAAGAGCAGCCCATCCGTTTCGGCTGCACCGGCTGAAGCCTCGGCAGCCGTAAAAACAGCAGACACTTCGGCAATCAGCAGCCGTATGCCGCCGGGAAGACTCGTGCCGCCAAAAGCGGGCAGCTCTGCAGCGGAAAAATTCGATTTCATCGTTCGATCCCTCTCTGAAGGCGAAGTGGTCGGAAAGCTTCTTCTCAATCTGAAGGAGCTCACTGCTCCGGGCGTCAATATGCCCCAGCTGGAGGTGTCGCTCCAAGGTCGTGAGACGGCTCACGCGCTGAAACTGATGCTCGACGGAGAGCCTGTGAGCGGGAGCGTTGCGCTCACCGGCGGCTTCTCCCGCGATACGCTCGACTGGACGGGCAGACTGACCCGAGCCTCTCTCACGACGCCCGCAGGGGTCTGGTCCAATGCGTCTCCTGCAGACATGACTTGGAGTACTGCAAAAACGCAGGCGACGATTGCCGGACATTGTTGGAAGCATGATGATGCTGAGGTCTGTGCGCCTAAGACTTTGGTGCTGGGCCGCAGCGGGGAAGCAGAGCTGCGTTTGACTCGTCTTTCGATGTCGGTTCTCAAACCTTATCTGCGGCGCAAGAGTGACACCTTGGAGGGTGCGCTGACGGGCGGCGTGCGGCTGAAATGGGATCTTGACAATGGCCGCATGCCCGAAGGCATGGCGGATCTCAATGGGGACGGACTGGCTTATTCAACCCGCTGGCAGGGTGTGCGGATTCCTGTGGAACTTGAACGTCTGCGCGCGCATGCATTGTTATCCGAAAAGCGCGTTGCACTCGCGTGGGATGTCAAGCCCAAAGGAAACGGCAGCATTTGGGGAGAGGTCGGCGTCATTGACCCCATGAAGACGCGTCGGCTCGAAGGGCGATTTGGTTTAACGGGCGTTACGCCTTCCTTTATTCAGCCGTTTCTCTCTAAAGGGGAAAAAGCAGAGGGTGTTGTTAACGCCGATCTGCGCGCCGGCGGTACGCTCATCAAGCCGGAACTCTACGGCAGTGCAGCGCTTGAGGACGTTGTGGTGAATGCCGACTTGGTGCCTTTCGATATGGAGCCATCAGGACTGGAGCTGCGTTTTAACGGCCGGTCTTCCACCCTGACGGGAGAGGTGAGGTCGCTTGCCAATCTGACGGGGAAAACGAATTCATCCGACCGCACACTGCAGAAGATTGAACTCTCCGGCAGCGCTTCTTGGGAAAGCCTGACGGATTGGCACGCCAGTGCTCGAGTCAAGACAGACGGACTTCGGCTGACCCTGCCGCCCTCCATTCGGCTGGACGTTAAAGCGGATGTGAAGACCGAGGCCGATCCCAAGTCGGCATCCGCATCGGGCAGCGTGGAGATTCCGTCGGCGCTTATTGAAATCAATGAGCTCCCGGCTTCTGCGGTCGCCGTATCGGATGACCAGGTGATGCTCGACGCCAATCTCAACCCCATCGCTGCGAAGACCGAAAGTCTGCCGATACGCGCAGACGTCGACATCGTGATTGGTGAAAAGGATGTGCGTGTCAAAGCCTACGGATTGGATGCTTCGCTTTCAGGCAAACTCAAATTCATGATGGGCGGGGGCCGCATGGGACTCCTCGGCAGCATGAATATTCCGCGAGGGCGTTTTCGTGCTTACGGGCAGGATCTTTTAATTCAAACCGGTGAATTCCTTTTTTCCGGTCCGATGGCCAATCCGAGCATTCGTTTGGAAGCGATCCGCAATCCGGAGTCCACAGAGGACGACGTGACGGCCGGCATTCGTGTCACCGGCACGGCTGATGAACCGGTGGTACAGCTCTTTTCAACACCTTCCATGTCCGACGAAGAGGCGCTTTCCTATCTCCTGCGAGGCGAGGGACTCGGCTCGGAAGACGGCAGCAGCTCAGCCATGATGACGAGCATGCTCATTGGGCTGGGCACATCTCAGGGCGGCGGCATTTTGAGTGAAATCGGCGACGCGGTGGGCCTTTCCGGCGTGGGTATCGATACAGCAGGCAGCGGGGAATCCCAGCAAGTAGTGGTGTCCGCCTATCTGCTTCCCGGTCTGCAGGTGAAGTATGGCGTCGGCATCTTTGATTCGCTTGCGACGCTGACGCTTCGTTATCGACTGATGCCGCGGCTCTACTTAGAAGCGGTCTCTGGCGTCAATCAGGCGCTGGATCTGCTCTATCGGTTCGAATTTTGAACAGAAAAAAAGCGCTCCGACACGGATGGCGGAGCGCTTGAAAGGCGCGGCGCAGGCGTACTTGCGCCGCTTTTGCAATACTGGGCTTACTGGGCAGTCTTCATTTGCCCGCGCAGTGCCTCAACTTCGGCCTTCATGCGGTCGAGCTCGACCTGAGCTTTTTCGCGTGAAAGTTCAGAGCGAGCTGCAGCATCGGAAACGGTTCCTTCAACTTGAGCTCGGCGTTCAGTCACGTCAAGTTCCTTCATTTGAAGTTCAAGTTCGCGAACCTTGTCCTCATACGCGTCGAGCTTAGCCTGACGAGCGGCTTTTTCTTTAGCGGCCGCAGCTTGCTGCTGGGCTTTGGCTCGAGCGGCAGCCGCCGCACGTTTTTCAGCGGCCGCTTTTTCCTTGGCGGCGGCTTCCTGAGCGGCAGCTTGAGCAGCAGCGCGGGCGGCTTCTTTCTGACGAGCCAATTCCTGCTGTTCTTTGGCAGCGGCGTCAATCGCCTGAAGGTTGTAATCAATCTGATCCGGGCTCATGTCTTTGACCCCGGGCGGGAGCGTCGAGGTGGCAGTGCTCGGTGCGGCAACGGCCGCAGCAGCAATGGTCGACGCGAGCAGCGCGGCAAGTGTATGAAGCTTCATCATTCAATCCTTTTTAATCTGCTAAGCGTCAGTATCAGCGGCCGCAGCCGTAAGGGTTGTTGGGCTGAATGCGCGCTTCGTTGGGCGTGGGCGACACCATAACGGCCGTGCCGGTCTTGAATTCGCAGGGACGGCCGACCTGTGCGCTCTGAAGCACCTTGCCTGAAGCCGTACGGAAGACGATCTGCACGCCGTCGGTATAGCTCGTGGACGACGATCCGCCGACTGCATCGCCGGCCAAACCGCCGACCGCGCCGCCGGCGAGACCGCCCATCACGCGCGCAGAGGTCGAATGATTGTTGTGGTTGCCGATGGCCGCGCCGGCAATAGCGCCGAGAATGGCACCAGTCATTCTCGCGGTATCACGGTTGTCATCATTGGGGACGGCAACTCGGGCAGCATTGACTGCAATGATCTGGACGGTATTGACTTCCTGAACCTGATTGACCTGTCCCGCGTAGTAGGTGTCTGCGCGGTAGCGTGTGCCGTCGTTGGCGCAGCCGGCAAGAGCAAGAGCCGCAGCGAGCGACAAGGCAATGACGGAAACTTTCTTCTGCATGTGGTTTGTCCGTAGGTAGGAGGGGGTTCATTCGGCGACGGGCGCCGAGCGAACGATATGATTTGATCTACACTCTACACGATAGCGCAGGATGACCTGAACAATTGTTCAGTTTATATGCGAACTGTAACTATCCGCTACGATTGAGGCGCAGGCGTTGATGATGTGCATGTATGTGTTTTCAATGCACTTTAAGGGCGCTGTGACAGCATAAAGAACCTTGCAATGACACTATTATCCGATGCCTCAGCGCAAAAGACTTCCTCTCAGGCACTGATGCCGGCACTGATTGCTCTGCTGTTGACAGCTTTTGTAATGCGCGGTCCTGTTACAGGCGTTGGTCCCGTAGCCGCAGAAGTGGTTGCTGCCTACGGAACGACCTGGAGCCTCTACGGGATGCTGGCTGCACTGCCGGTTGCCGCTTTTGGGCTTTGTTCTTTTCTCGCTCCGGCGCTTCAGGCGCGTTTAGGCCTTTGCGGAGCCGCGTCGGCTGCGCTCGGTTTGCTGCTCCTCGGTACTGCGCTTCGCTTCATTGCGAATCTGGCGGCTTTTGCGGGCGGCATGTTCCTGCTGGGCGCAGGTATTGCGCTTCTCAACGTGCTCATGCCGGTCGTCATCAAAACGCGCTGGCCAAGAAGAATCGGTATGCTGATGGGACTTTATACCGGCATGATCGGGCTTTCCGGTGCAGTGGGCGGGCTGACGGCAGCGCCGCTTTTTGCCTGGGGCGGGAGCTTGAGCTGGCCCTTTGGTTTTTGGACGGCGGCAGCCGTGCTGGCGCTGATGGTTTGGCTGCTCCTGATGCAATGCGGGACGCAAGGGCTGTCAAACGAATCGCCGTGCTCTGCATCAAAGCCTGCGGCGGATAAGCAGAGACCGCAGGGACTGCTTCGCCGGACGATGCGCATGCCTTTGGCCTGGATCCTCACGGGGGTGATGGGACTCCAATCAACACTGATTTATACGGCCGCAGCCTGGATGCCTTCGTATTGGCGTGCTCAGGGAATGAGTTTCGAAACGACGGGCATCTGGATTTTCGTCTTTCTCTTTTCGGGACTGCCGGCTTCAGTGATGACGGCGAAGTTCTTCAAAGTCTGTCCTAACGATCGTACTGCCGGCGCCGTGCTCACGCTCCTTTATGTGCTCGGGCTTGCCGGATGGCTCGCTGGCGGCGCATGGCTTTTGCCCGCCTCTGTTGCCGCTGGAGCTGCGCAGGGGGCGATGCTCTCAGCAGCCTTCCTGCTGATGGCTTCGCATACGAAGGGCAGTCAAGCCATGCTCGCCGTATCGACGCTCTCCCAAGGCATCGGGTATCTGGCTGCCGGTGCGGGTCCTTTCATCTTCGGCCGGCTTTTGCAGGCAACGGGCGGCTGGACGGCGCCGTTCGTTTTCTTCACTGCTGTCATATTGCTTTGGGGATTGTGCGTTCGACTGGCCGATACCCATCAAACGATCGATTAGCGGTTTTCAAAAGGAAAGTAATATATTGTTTTCTAAAGAAAAAATACTTTAGCACAATTGTCAGCTGATTTCGCTAGAATCGACAGCTTTGCGGCCCTGGAAAAAGAAGCGAAACAACGCTCTGCCAACGGTCGTTTCTTCCCAACCAAAGGTATATCTCAATATGACATGGTCCATGGGTGTGGCGCTTGTCGTCACTATCGGCGCTATTGCAGCGCTTATCAAACGCTATGAAACCCGTCTAGTCCTGCTCTCCGCGGGTATTTTGATGGCTCTGCTTTCGCTCGAGCCGATGACTGCTTTTAAGCAGTTTGATAAGTCGATGACGAATGCAACGCTCATCATTGCCATCTGCTCGGCGATGGGTTTTGCAAGCGTTGTCTCCCTGACGAAATGCGACGTACATCTTGTTGCACTGCTCACGAAGCCGCTCAAAAAGCTCGGCCTCATGCTTTTGCCCGCCTGCATGCTCGTCGTGTCACTGATTTCGATTGCCATCCCTTCGACCTCGGGACTGGTAGCTTCGGTCGGTCCGACGATCATTCCGCTCATGATTCGTGCGGGTTTCCATCCGGCTATCGCTGCCGCGAGCGTGGTGGGGTCGATTACGCTCGCTTATCTCAGCCCGGGCGTATCGCACAATGCCTTCGTCGCTAAGCTCGCTGACATCACGATCATGGACTTCATCGGCCGCTGGATGCCGGTCACTGTCGGCGCAACGTTGGCCTCTATCGTTTTGATGGTCATCGTCTGCGTCGTCTATCGCGATTTCCGCCGAGAAGGTTTTTCTCAGGTTGATGGCGCTGAGAGCAAGCAGTCTGATCTGCCGGAAAATCCCAACGTTCTCTTTGCCATTGCTCCGCTTCTTCCGGTCGTGATCCTCGTTTGCGCAAGCATTTGGGCGCCGCAGCTCAAGATGTCGGTGGCTACCGCCATGCTGATCGGCGCTATCTATGCTATCGCCGTTACTCGTACCAGCCCGGCGGAAGTGACTAAGAAATTCTTTGACGGCATGGGGCGCGGTTATGCGAGCATCATCGGCATCATTATTGCTGCCGGCGTATTCGCTGCCGGACTGCGCGCCTGCGGCGTGATCGATGCTTTCGTCAATTACCTCACGCATGCCAACGAAGTGGCCAAATTGGGCGCTGCTTTAGGGCCTTATCTCATGGCCATTGTGACGGGTTCGGGCGACGCGGCCACGTTTGCCTTCAATGAGGCCGTGACGCCTCATGCCGCTCAGTTCGGCATGTCAATTGACAGTCTGGGCTATCTTGCCGCTATTTCGGGCAATTTCGGTCGTCTTTCTTCGCCGCTCGCCGGCGGCATGATCATCGCTGCTGGGCTCGCTGGCGTTTCGCCTTTTGAGATCGTCAAACGCACGGCTCCCGTGATGTTCATCTGCTTGGTAGGGGTGTACTTCCTCGGCTAAAAATACGATCTTTCGTAGGGCAGCCAAGCGCTCTGGTCTACACCCAAGCGATGCTGCCCCAAGGATCTTTGACTTTCGGGCGGTGTTCCTCTTGCGGGGAATACCGCCCGTAAGTTGTTTGGAGGTTCTAAAGAAGAGTGAAAGCCCTTAAGCTCTTTTGCCCAGGCAGATTGACATTTGCTTACGAATAGTCATATTGCACTTCAATTAAAAAGATAATGCATTATTTATTTCATATAAATCAATGTATATAGTGTATTAAAAAATAAAAGTTGCATTTGCTATCGTATTGAAAACTGTCTACCATTCATTTAATGAAGCCGCCGGAAGACCCTGTTTTCGGCGGCTCAATTCACCGTTTGTCTGTCAAGGAGATCTCGGGATCTCGACAGAAGGGCGGCGAGATTATTTTTAAAGTCACTCAACCAAGGCAAAGTAGAAATGAATGGGCTGACAGTCATGCTGATCGCTCTCGTCGCTCTGGCCTGCGGGTATTTCGGATACGCCCGCTGGCTCGAAAAGACATGGGGGATCGATCCCAACCGGCCGACGCCGGCTGTTGAAAATAAAAGCGGAGATTACGCTCCCGCCAATAAGTGGACGGTGTTTGCGCACCAGTTCACGTCCATTACGGGCGCAGGCCCTGTTACGGGTCCAATTATTGCCGCGATGTTCGGGTGGCTTCCCGCACTGCTCTGGATGCTCATCGGCGGCATCTTCTTTGGTGCCGTACAGGACTTCACAGCCCTTTACGCCTCCGTTAAGAATGGCGGCCGTTCAATCGGCATGATCATTGAGGACTACATCGGCCGTACCGGCCGTCGTCTGTTCCTGCTCTTTTGCTGGCTTTTCACGCTGCTCGTGATTGCGGCTTTCTGCGACATGGTGGCCAACACTTTCAACGGGTTTGCCAAGGACGGCTCGCAGATCATGCCTAATGCGGCGGCAGGTTCGATTTCACTCCTTTACATGTTTGTCGCGGTGCTCTTTGGCCTCTACCTGAAGAAGTTCCGTCCGACAGCGGGCATTCAGCTCGTGGTCGGCATCGTGCTCATGTGCCTGATGCTCTGGGTCGGCATCGCGAATCCAATCTACCTGGACAGCGTTACGTGGCGCTATGTGGTGTTTGCGTACCTGTTTGCCGCTTCGGTGATGCCGATGTGGCTCCTTAAACAGCCTCGCGACTATCTCTCGATGTTCCTTTTGATCGGCATGATTGTCTGCGGTGTTCTCGGCGTCTTCGTCAAGAATCCGACGCTCAATATGCCCGCTTTCGTTGGTTTTGAAGTCAAGAATCTGGATCTTTTCCCCATCCTCTTTGTGACGATCGCCTGCGGTGCCGTGTCCGGTTTCCATTCTCTCGTGAGCTCGGGCACCTCCTCAAAGATGGTTGCCAACGAAAAAGACATGCGTCTTGTGGGCTACGGCTCCATGTGCGTTGAAGTCGTTCTCGGCATCGTGGCGCTGATCATCGTCTGCGCCGCGGCGAGCAACGGCGTACTTCCAGCGGGCACGCCTTTCCAGACGTTCTCCGGTTCCGTCGCCGGATTCCTCACCGATATCTTCGGTGTGCCGACCGACATTGCTGCCTGCATCCTTACGATGTGCGTTTCTGCTTTGGCTTTGACATCTGTGGATGCTGTGGCGCGCATCGGCCGTATGTCGCTGCAGGAACTTTTCACCCCGGGCCCCGGTGAAGCGATGGGACCGATCCAGAAGCTTTTCACGAATACCGTTTTCGCGACGATCCTGACGCTCGCCATGGGCTATGCGCTCTGCCTCGCGGGCTACATGTCGGTCTGGCCGCTCTTTGGTTCCGCGAATCAGCTCCTCTCGGCTCTGGTGCTGACCGGCCTCGCGGTCTTCCTGAAGGCAACCGGCCGCAAGGGCTGGATGCTTTATGGTCCGATGACCGTCATGTTTGTGGTGACGATGACTGCACTGATTCAGGCCTGCCTGCGGATCTTCCGCTCCATGGCCGACGGTTCATTCGTCTTCATGGTAGGCGGTCTGCAGCTGATCATCGCCGTAGCGCTGATCATTCTGGCCCTTCTGGTGGTTTATCACTGCGTAATGAAGCTTCGCGAACCGTCGCCGGCTGCTGACGCAGCTGCCAAGCAGGCTTAATGAGAGAGGCTGCCCTTATCGGCGGCTGACTAAAATAAGTGCCAGTCTGGCAGGAATGCCCGCAAAGAACAGACAGTCTTTGCGGGCATTTTCCACTCGTTTCGGGCAGGAGCCAACGAAACGTCTCTGCTACGATTGCGCCTCCGTTTCGAATGTCACGCTGCTGCCCCAAGCGCAGTGTCTTTGCTATGCAGTTCATTCTCAGCACGCTTCTTACCGCTCTGCCCGCCATTCTTCCAGTCTTCGTTCTGATGTGTGCGAGGATTTGGCCGATGCGCTTTCGCGCCCAAAAGGTGCTGATGGCGGCTGCCTTCCTATGCTATGCGGAGGCTCTGGCAGCCTTTGCACTGCATGCTGCCGAAATTGCGGGCGGTGCGCCGGCATTTTTCAATGCCTTTTACGGTTCGCCGTCTGTCATGACGCCGTACGCCATGGCCGGCTATGCCGGCCAGTGTCTTGCAGTGTTTGCGCTGATGCTGATCGTCAACTGGCGCGCAATGGTGGGATACTTCAGCGACGAGCCGCAGACTAAGGCTGCGAAGCCGCCTGAAACAGAAAAGAAGGCGGCGCCCGCAGAAAATTCGGACACAGGGAAAAAATAATCCGCAGTGACGCTATTGAGCCCCAAAGCTTCTCGGCGCCTGCCGCGGAGAGCGGCTTTACATAACGGAGCTCTTAAGCGTCTGTTTCGGCTGACAGTCGGTCACGAAGCGACTGTTTAAAAGATTTCGTGACGCGTCCGGGCGCATCGCCAAAGAAGCGCTTGTAGTCGCGGTTAAACTGCTGCGGACTCACATAACCTACCGCGAAGGCCGCGCTGTTCACGTCACCGTCGCCGCGCATTAAAAATTGCTGAGCCTCATAGAGCCGAAGCCGTTTTTGATACTGAATCGGCGTGAAAGAGGTGAGTTCCTTGAACTGTCGGTGAAAGGTCGCCGGTGACATGTGGGCAATGCCGGCCAGCTGCTCGATCGTGATGGTTTCACGAAAATTTTCCCGCATCCATTTGACGGCCTGCCGGATGCGATGACCGGTGGAGCCGGGTGCATAAAGGGAGCGCAGCGAATTGCCGGCGGCACTCGTGAGAGCAAGATAATGAATGTCTCGAATGAGAAGCGGCGCTCGCGCAGCAATTTGTGCCGGACGATCTAAAAGGCGCAGCAGCCGCTCAAAGTCTTCGATAAGTTCTTCCGGGGCTGCATCAAAGCCGTATGGCTCCCCCGGCTTCAGAGTCGAGACATCCTCCGCCAGCAGCTCGGCCAGAATGGCGGGATTGAGCTTCAGGGAGAGCGAGACAAAAGGATTGTCTTTGGAAACGGCTCCGATTTCATACGATGTCGGCAGATCAATAGAGGTGACAAGCATGGAGCCTGCTTCGTAGTCATACGTTTTTCCGCCAATCAGGAGTCGTTTCGAGCCCTTGAGAATCATTCCGACAGAGAGCACATAAAAGCAGTTGGGCGTGGAAATCGGCGCCTTGAGCGAGGACATATGAAGCCCCGGAATGCGTTCATCATATTCACCTTTGGTGTCCACGAAACGTTCGACAAGCTGAGCGAGTTCTGCACACTTTTCGATAGATTCCGGAGCAGCTGAAGTCGGTGTTTTCAGAATTTCTGCTGTTTGGGTCATGTCGAAATCCTCAATTTAAAAAGAGGGCATCCTTTTCTTTTAGTGTTCGATGTGACGGCTGTGGAACCATTTGATGATTTCCGGGTCGCGATGAGAGAAAAATTGACTCCGCCCTGTGTCAAGCGCGGCCATTGCAGTCATATCGGTTTGGTCGAGCAGCACCTCCGCCGCACGAATATTCTCGCGCATCCGCTCTGGGTTTACCGATTTGCTGACGACGACGGCTCCCATTTTGAGAATCATCGCCAGAACAATTTGAGCAATTGATGCGTTGTGTTTGGCTGCAATGCCGGCGAGCACTGCGTTGCTGAAAAGTCCGTTTCTGCCCTCGGCAAATGGCGCCCAGGCTTCAGGCAGAATGCCCAGCGATGCCATGACCGGCAGCGCATCCTTTTGCTGGCAAAAAGGATTGATTTCAACTTGATTCACCTGCGGGCGAATAGTGCTGGAGAGCGCCATGTCCATCAAACGGTCCGGAGAGAAATTGCTGACGCCCACGGCACGCAGCAGATCTTCGCGGTAAAGCGCCTCTATCGTTCGCCATGCACCGAAAACATCCCCGACCGGTTGATGAATGAGATAAAGATCCAGATAATCGAGCCCCAGCAGTTCCATGGAGCGAAGAGCGGCGCGGCGAGCACCGGCTTCAGACGCATCTTCCACCCAGAGCTTCGTGGTAATAAAGAGTTCGCTCCGAGGAAGACCGCAGGCTTTCAGAGCGGCGCCGACTGCCGCTTCATTGCCGTAGCTTTGAGCCGTGTCAATGGCACGGTAGCCGGCCTCGAGCGCGTCTTCAACGGCCTTCTGACAGATTTTCGGGTCTTTGATTTGATAAGTGCCGAACACCAGTCTAGGCATGGTGACGCCGTTAGCCAGTGTTGCAGAGGGTATTTGAAGTGGAGTCATTTTTATTGCTTCCGATTCAAGAGCGATCTAAATGTTTGGCGTGCAGCCATTGGCTGAGCTGTTCGGCGACTTCCTGATTGTTGAGGTCGGAGAACGGGAAATGCGTGTTGCCTTTGATACCGACGTCGGGCAGCATCACGAGCTGGGCATCGCCGCCGTGACGGTTGACTGCATCTACCCAAAGTCGTGCCATATCAACGCGCACGCGCCACTGGTCCGCATTGGGAATAGGAGAGGGGCTGCGCGGGATGTTGTCGCCGTAATAGACGACGATCGGAATGCGGGTGAGCTTTTTGAATGTTTCAAGCGGGACTTCATCGGCCGAAAGCGGCCCGAAGCTGCTCGACATCGTTTCGGGAGCCTCTCCTTTTGGAAAAACGAAACCGCTGCCAGGTTCATAGGCAACCACTGCGCGGACATTCGAATTCTGCATGGCGATCAGCCAGCCGACACCGCCGCCCTGTGAGTGCGTCACGAGCACCGTTGGTCCGGTCTTCTCTAATCCTGCGGCAACGCCGGCGGCTGCTATCTCAGCATCGAATGGGCCGATATTGGGCGTCACCTGGCGGAAAAACTGATCAAGCACGGCGGCATCCTGCTTGAAAGCAACGCCGTCATAGAACTTGGGCCAGAGTCCAAGACGAAACATACCGAAAAGTGTCTGATCATTCTTGGCGGCTTTTATTTCGGCATCTGCCAGGGCACGGCCGGCATTCCCGCGGCGCGGCTGGTCCACAACGCAGGTTTGCCAGCCTTTGCGCAGAAAGATTGTCTGGAAGCCTTCGCGGCCGTCAGGCGTAGTTTCCCAAGTTTTCGAAAACTGCATCGCGCCGTGAAGGAAGGTCATGGCGAGCGGCTTTGCATCCGCTGGTTTCTGGCAGAAAAAATAGGCGTGATCGCCGTGAATGGACTGCCCGGCCTCCGTCGGCCGATTAGCTTCGAATGTGCCGGGAGCCGTTTCAACCTTGCCGCCGGCAGCAAAACTTTGCTGATCAACAATGGTGATGGGGTCGAATGCGGCAGCGCCGCTGCCCATCAGCAGTGCGGAAATGCCGAGGAAAACAGCATTGAGCCGCAATTTTCTGAAGACTGTCATTTGGATGATTCTCCGAGCGTTTTGGCAGTTAAAGCACTTTGTTTTCTTCGAGCCAGCGCCGAACATCGCGGTCTTTGCGGCTCACCCCGCCAAAAACGGTGAAATGGGTGCCGAGACGGCTTTGAGGCAGCCATTTTTCAAAATCTTCGCGCGTATGCATGCGTCCTCCGCCTCCGTGCGTATTTGCAGTCAGAATGAGAAGGTTTGCGCGGTCGGCGAGTTTCGCGGATTCCATCCAGGTCTGAAGCGGCCGTGCGACATGGTGCCACCAGGTGGGCGTCATCAGAATGACGAGATCGAATTCGTCCAAATTGATCTGAAGCGGCTTAATCGATCTGGCAATATCGTTTTCAATTTCAGCTTTCACAATCTCCGTCGTTTCTCGGTATTCCTCCGGATAAGGATCGACCGTTTCCACGCGAAAGAGCTTGGCGCCCGTCATGTCCGAAATACATTCCGCGAGGCTTTGCGTATGCCCCGTCTTAGAGAAGTAGATAACGGCAATCCGGCGCTCATTCGGAGAGGCCGCACTGGCCGACGGGGCTGAAATCGCCGCTGCCGCAGCTACGGCACCGCATGCAGCCAGGAAACTGCGCTTATTGAGCTTTCGATTTGACAAACCATTGAGCATTTCAAAAAGTTCCTTCATGATGGTCTCCGTTTATTTGATTGAAGTCGCTTGGATCGGCTGCAGGTAGATTTCATCCGAAACTTCTTCAAGCCATTGAACTTGTTCGTTTTCAGCACGTTCGCCGATGGCAATGTGCTGCATGGCTTGATTCGGTTTGGCGCCGTGCCAGTGTTTGACGCCCGGCGGGCAGATGACGATGTCGCCGGCGCGAATTTCGCGGACAGGTCCGCCTTCGACCTGAGTGAGGCCGGCACCGAAAGTGACGATCAGTGTCTGACCCAGCGGATGGATGTGCCAGTGCGTCCGGGATCCGGGTTCAAAGGTGACCCAGCCGCCGTAAACTCGGGCAGGCGCTTGCTGACGAAATGCGCCGTCGCTGCGTGCAGCGCCCGTAAAGTTCGCGGGATTGACGGGCGCGGATTGCTGCTCGGCAGCACGAAGGATGGTTTGTGACGCAGCCGAAGCGGCGGGGGCAGTCAATGAAGCAAACGCTGCGCACAAAAGGCAGGCTGCGCGGGTGAGGGCAGGCTTCATGGGAAAGTCTCCTATCGGTGAAATTCAAGACCTGAGATTTACGGGCAGGCTGCTCCTGATGCTCAAAGCATTGGGAGCAGTGTTTGCGGATTACTTCATAGTGCGGCCGAAGAATTCCGACAGCTTTGCAACCTCCTGATCCACGTATTCGGGCACGTAGTACGTCTGAATGTGCGTGGCGCCCGGAATTTCATAGAGTTCCTTGTCGCTAGTGCCCGAAGCTTTGGCAAATGCATCCTGCGTCATATAGAGCGAATCGGCCTTGCTGCCGGCAATCATGAGGAGCGGCACATTGATCAGTTCGATTTGGTCAGTCGCGTCCCAGGTCATGAGGTCCATGAGCGAAGAGGTTGTGTAGGAGAACGTGGCATTGGGATGGCGGTGCGTGCGGCCGTAGTATTCAAGCCCCTCCCGGTAGAGATCGTTCGGGATTTTTGCGGCTTCTTCAGGGGAAATCGCATCAAAGTCAACTGTTCCCGAAAGCGGCGCTTCGCCTTTGAGCATTTCGGCGGCATGCGCGTCAGAGGCGGCCTTGAGGCGCTCCTGAACGGTGTCAGCGGCGGAATTCATATAACCCATGCGGCGCACAAGGCCGGTGTTGAACATGCTGATGGTCGCCACCGCAGCAAAACGTTTATCCGACTTGGCTGCATTGAGCGTATAGCCGCCCCCGCCGCAGATGCCGAGCGCGCCAAGACGAGAGGCATCAACGCCGGGATAGGAGAGGAGATACGAGGCCATGCCGTGGATATCCTCTGTACGGAACTGCGGTTTGTCGGTGTGACGCGGCTCGCCCCCGCTGGCGCCTTGATAAGCAGCATCGGCCGCAATCGTGATGTAGCCGAGTTCAGCGAGGCGCTGCGCGAAGAGACCGGCCACCTGCTCCTTTGTGCCGCCGTTGGGATGCGCAACAACGACTGCCGGGTAGGACTGCTTGGCGTCGTAGTTGGCCGGCGTATAAACGTTGGCAGCGATCTTGATGCCGTGCAGGCTGTAGGTCACCGGATGGATATTGACTTCACCGGCCGTGTTTGTTTTAACGGCTCCCTGGTACACCAAACCATAAGGATTGAGCTTGGAAATATCGTCGGGGGCGGCGGAAACGCTGGCGATGCAGGCGGCAGCGCACACAGCTGCAGCGATTTTCTTCAAAGTCGTCATGATGAATTGTCCTTGGAATGAAAGCGATAAAAAAGAATTACTTTGCAGCGCGCTGGGCTAGAACAGCGTCAAGCGTTGTTTGGGCAAGTGCGGCTTCCGTGCTCCCCACATCGCGCCGAAGGATTTCAGTAAATTCGCGCAGCGCTTTGGGGCTTAAACCCACGTTCAGGCTGGCATTGAGGTGCGAGCGCAGCTGTACGGGTGCGGGGAGACTGGCAAGCGCCGAAATCGTGGCGAGTTCCCGCTCTTGGTGCGTCAGGAGGTCTGAGGAGAAGATGTCGCCGAAAAGATGCTCTTTGAGATAGGTGTCGATTTCCGGCGAAAAGTCGTAGACAGGTCCTTTCACTGGCCGGCCGACAAGTTCCGTCTGGGTTTTCGTGCCAAGTTCCCGGATGTTCGTGCCGGCGGGCAGCGGCGTCGCTTCTCGTCCTTTTTCGTCAGTGATGCCGGCGGCATGCCGTTCATCGAGCAGATTGACGAGAACGCCGAGCCCCGTCAGACTGCGCGGGAACCCCGTATAGGCATACATCTGAAGGAGCACGTCCTTCATTTCGTTGACTGTCATGGACTTTCGGTTCAGCGCGTCCGCAAGAACGGTCTTGAGACGGGCGGCATCTCCTTCGGCAGTCAGCGCTGCGATCGGAATGATGCTTTCCTGCTTAGGCGTCAGCGCTTGAGCCTGAGTGCCAGAAACGGCAAAAAGGAGGCCGGCAGCTGCCGCGGCACAGGTGAGTTTGCATTTTTGGGAAAGACCGGCAAGGCTCGGAGCAGTCGGTTTCATTTCATACCTCATCGCTAATGCGGTCTGAACGTTTCTGTCCGTTTGAACCGCGTTCTGTTGTTCGATGAGGTTATGTTAAGTTCTTGTTCTTTTTGGTCTTTGCCTAAACTGAGCCATGCTTTTGCCAAAAAATCTCAAAGCAATGGGTGCAGAAAAAAAAGCAAAAACAATACCGGCAGGCGGCCGTTGAACGGCCGTGCTTTGAGGTCTCTATTGAGCAACGGCCGTCAGGAACCTTCGCCCGGTCCTGAGGCTTGAGGGCAATGCCCGACGTCTCAATGCTCGTCGAGACGACGTAAGACTTCGGGAAACCGAGACGGCTGCCAATGAAGCGAGAAGCCTCCGTCCCAACTCGTTAGGGATTGGGCGGGGAGCAGTCTGCGCAATGGGCTTTTCTAAGGCGCTTTTGACTGGATCTGATCTTTAAGTGCAGCGATGCGGCCAGCGGTGCGTTCCTCTTCGCGCACTCTGTGAATAAGCCAGTTGACAAAAAGAAGACCAAACCCCGCGAGCGCCAGGAAAAATCCCGGCATGGCCGCCCAATTTGCAGCTTTGCCCGCATCGATGGGCAATCCGCCGAGCCACGCACCGACGGCGTTGCCGGCATTGAAGGATACCTGAGCGAGTGATGCGGCAAGCAGCTGGCCTTCTTTGGCGTTGCGGATCATCAGGACCTGTTCGGGGCCGGAAATGAAAAATACGCAGCCGGCGGCGAGCGTTGTGAGCGCTATTGCTGCCGGACTCCAGTGCGCGAGAAAAAAGACTGAAGCCAGTGAGAGCAGCAATACGCCCTGACCAGCAGCGGCAAGCGATTCATCTGAAAAGGACGATGAAATTTTGGCGCAGAAGAGGTTTCCAAGCACCATGCCGGCACCGGCGAGCGTGATGACGACGGACATCATCGAAGCCGGAACCGCAGCCACGTGTTCCATGACGGGATTGACGTATGAATAGTAAGCAAAGAATCCGCCGTTGCCGAGGCCAATCGCGCCAAGCACGAGCCATGGTTCGAGACTGCGCAGGAATCGGAATTGTGCGGCAAATCCGCTGTCGGGCAATGCCGGCACTTTGGGAACAGTGATGCGAATGGCCGCAAAAGTGATCAGCGCCGCAGCGGCGGCAATGGCAAATGCTGCGCGCCAGGACACCGCCCAGGCGAGAAAACTCGCCAGCGGAACGCCCGCGAGATTCGCGATGGTCATGCCCGCGACCATCAGACACATGTCTCTTGAGGCTTTGCCGGGTTCGGCAAGCTGCGTGCAGAGTACGCCCGCAGCGCCAAAGTAGGCGCCGTGAGGCAGCCCGGCAATGAAGCGGCTGAAAAGCATCAGGTGATAGCTGTCGACAAAGACAGTGAGCGTATTGCCGAGCGTGATGATGCCGACAATGATGAGCAGCAGCGTCTTGAGCGGCATCTTGCGCGCCGCAGCTGCCATGATGAGAACGCCTGCGCAGACGCCGGCCGCATAAGCAGAAATAAAGTGTCCGGCTTCTGGCACCGTAACACCGAGATCATCGGCAACGGGCAGAAGAATCGACATCATGGAGAATTCGGCTACGCCGAGAGCAAGCGTACCGAGAGCAAGGGCGGGAACGTGGCGCGGAATCATTTGCGGCGGCCGAAAAAAACAAAAAGGGCGCGATAATTCATCGCACCCTGTCGGTTTCGTTTGTGGCCGGCGGCTTTCCTTGAGCATCACCTCTTGAGTTCGAAAGCAGACTTTGCAACACGTCTGTTCCGCGAGGACTCCCTCCAGCGGCTCTGTTCGAGTGATGTCTCTCGGAAACGAAAGACCACCTGAACCACAACAGAATTCAATTATGCACACTTGTTGAGAATTTAGCAAGTGCTGAACTCTTAATTGTGCAAATAATTGTTTCTAAAGAAAGCTGCTCTGCAATTAGGCTTCCATTTCGCGGAAAGCTTTCAGCGTGAGCTTGTAATGCTTGCCATGGTCTTCCGACGAGCAGCCGCAGTCGCCGCCGCAGCACGATGTCGGCACGACGGTTTCCACATCGCCTCGGTCGACAAGCTTCGAAACCATCATCTCCATCATGCCCGGGGAGACGCGAAAGTGCAGAGCCAGATCGCGAAGGGAAATGCCGGGACGTTCCTTAATAAGGGTACGGATCTCAGAAACAGAAAGCATAGGTCTTCTCTTATAGATGCGCAGCGACTGATGCAGACGGGGGAACCGCCCGAAACACCAGCCATGCAAATGTGATGCGAGGCATTCTAGCGAGAATGGGAAACGTTCGCGATGAGTGAGGCGAAGCTCACTCCATTCGACGGGCGCCGCCGCAGTCCGGGCTCCATCCGTGTTTTAAGTTCTGCCGCAGCTTAAAGGCGGATGGAGGATCAGAGAAAAAACAGTCAGCCCATTGGCATCATCCGTTGCAGATCGACACGCTTTATTGCTGGGAGCAATCAGAATTTTTGCTGATTGGCGTCTCCTAAAGGCGGCAGGGGCTTCTTGTAGGCTTCAGTACCCCAGAGCGGGACCGTCGAAAGGCTGTGTTTGAAGCTTCCCGAAGTTTCCTTGGTGGAATACGAGACATACAGAAGCGTCTGATTTTCGGCATCGTAGATGCGGCGAATCTTCATATATTTGAAAAAGATGCTCTTAGACTTGGTGAAGATCACTTCTCCGTCCTTGCTCTTGTCGATGGCATCAATCATGGCTTGAGTGATTTCGCCCGTCTGACGGCAAGAAACGGAACTGTCAGAAGGATCTGCGAGCGTCAGCGGAGACTCGATACTGGCTGCATGGCAGGTTACGCCAGGCACTTGAGGGTCAATGAAAGCGTCGATCTGGATGTTTTTGAAGGTAAGAAAACCGAGTGAGACGTCACCGACCTTCTTGCCGTCAGAACAAGCGGTGAGCAGTGCGGCACCAAAAAGTGCGCAGGAGACCGCAGCGGTTGTTTTCAAAGACTGAAATATTTTGCTTTTCATGAGTTTCAATGCTTTTCGCTGTTTTGATAAATCTGAGGGCAGCAGAGGTACTTTGGCGTACGCAGCAGTATTGCCGAAAAAGAGCGTGTTTGGTTGACATCCTCTCCGCCCTGAAGGCCGGAGATTCCCTACTGAGTCCTTACGCGTTTTCAGGCGCTTGGGGATCTCTTCGG